>FTEL01000004.1_pt1 | contig 18744 bp, 10 predicted proteins | sample 1658911 | NCBI WGS metagenome assembly FTEL01 (sample SAMEA3914869, study PRJEB12502) | metagenome | biome: forest; material: soil | place: USA | collected 2012-03-12 | depth 0.1 m
CCCGAATCTACCAGGGGGGGCCCCACTTTCCCCTTCCCCCCCCCCCCCCCCAAACAAGAGGCCGGTCTCTGACTGACTATGTCCGTCGGGTAGTCACCGGCCCCGTCGCCCGCTTCGCACGGCAGATCGCCGGCCAGGGCTACATTGTCGCTGCGCCCAGCAGCTACCATGATTTCACCGGCCCTGAGGCCCTCGCATACGACGTGCCCGGGACAGATCAAGGCAATGAGTGGAAGATAACCAAGGTGAGTGAGGGAGCAACCAAACCTGCCCGTCTCTTCGTCTCAACCCACTGACCCCGCCCCCAAGACCCTCGAGTCCTACGACGCCGACTCTTACGCCACTGTCGACTACCTCCTCTCCCTTCCCACCTGCACCGGCCGCATCGGTACCTCGGGCATGTGTCTCGGCGGCCATCTCGCCCTGCGCGCCAGCGTACGTTGACTACCCCCCCTCCCCCCTCTCGTATTCACCCAGCCCTTTCCCTGCCCCTTACTTACCTAACCCCCCCCCTCCGCCCCTGGCAGCTCGACCCCCGCATCACCGCCTCAGTCTGCTACTTCGCGACCGACGTCCACACGCGCACCTTGGGCCCCTACACCGCCCCGGACTCGTCCGCGACGCCCCCCACGCCCGACAGCGCCCACACGATCGACCAGCTCTCGCGGATCCGCGGCGAGGCGGCCCTCATCTTCGGCCTGCGCGACACCCACGTGCCCGACGCCGGCCGCGACCTCATCCGCCTCAAGCTGCGCGAGGCCGGCGTGGTGTTTAGTTTCCACGAGTTCGCCTGGGCACAGCACGCCTTCATCCGCGACGAGCTGAGCAAGGGCCGCTACGACCCGGCCATCAGCAAGGCCTGTTTCGAGGTGCTGCTTGAGGTGTTTGGGCGCGTGCTGAAGACCGAGCTGGGAGAGAGGGAGGGGGGGGTTCAGGAGGCTGAGCATGTTTGCTGAGTGGATGGGGTGAGAGGGTTGGACTCTCCAGTGCGGTGTGTCTGAGCAGGACTGAAAGGGGAGGGGGGATGTAGCGGAGTACTGATGATAGGGGGTTGGTCACGCGGAGTGGAGGGCGATGTAGTTGCAAGCAGGTACTTGACTCAACTCTAGTCTACATCTAAGTAGGTCAGGTTTTAAACAAAACGAATATCCTGGCCGTCGTGTTGGCCGTATAATATATGAATGAATGCAACGCAATGCTTGATCCCCCATCCCTATGCCGGATGAACTTGGCACTGCTATCTCTTCTCAGCCAGATGACCCCTTTCCGAAATCCCCAACGCCTTATGATGGATTTTTTTGACACCAGAAATGACCAGTCCAGATTACTTGTTTCCGTTGGTTTCAACTTCCCTTTGCGTCCCCATTAACTCCGGGCCAGATCCCGAGTAAAGCTGGCTGTCGCCTGTTGCCGTTTGTATCTGGCAACGTTCAAGACCGCGAAGGCCCCGGGGCAGCCCCGCCCGGAGCTGCACCCTGACCCGGCTGAGTAGCCTCCTGAGGCCGACTGACACTTGCGCCCCTCGCGCGGGCACCGACCAACGACCTGCCCTGGGCCGCGCCTTGAGGGGCGGTGCCAGGCTGCTGGACATTGAGATACGTCGACGACGGTGGCGACGCATACCTCACCAGCGGCTGCAGATGCGCCGAGTCGGCGGATCCGGACCCTAGGGGAGGGGATTGGGCGTTGCCTCCCGTAGCCCAGGCACTGTAAGTCGACCCAGCCTGCGGCGGCATGCCCGCCTGCCTCTCCACGTCGAAGGATCGCTTGTCGGCGCGGGTGGAAGTGGATGTGCGCGTCTGGTGGACAACGGGCATGCCATCATCGCCGGCATCTAGGACGTGAGGTGGGAGGGTCTCTCCCGCCCTGCGACGGCCACGCTGGGATTCGCCACGGTTGCTGACGTTGGAACGGCCAGTAGCCGTGGCCCCGGCCCCGTTGTCATCGCGGCCGGCGAGGGTGCTGTCGTAGCCCCAGTCGTCGATGTTTTCGACCACAGGGACGCTGGCGTTGATGTGCTCCGCGGCGCGCACTTCAGGGGCGGTAGTCTTGGAAGACTCCTCGGGCTTTTGGTTCTCCAGCTTCTTGGCCATCTTGTCCTGCTCCGACTTGGCGCGGGCGCCGGCGGCAAAGTCGTCCGTGACAGCCACGCTGTACGACGGGTTGGCAGGGCCGCCCAGAGGATCGCCGCCACCGCCAGGACCGTTGATGGGCACGCGCTTGAGCGCCAGGGTGAGGGCGCACATGAACTTGGAGCGGCGGGTCGCGCGGACAACATCGTTGTGCCAGTTGGACTTGTGCTTGATGGCGATCTTGAGGGTGAGCTTGTCGCAGTCGCCAACGCCGCCCACGGCGATGCCGATGTCCGGCTGGAAGTCGCGGCTGTTCTCGTGCGAGCGCACGAACCGTTCCATCTCGAGCCGCAGCAACTCGATGTCCTCAAACGAGGTGTCGAACGCGACATTGACGTCGATGACCTCCTTCATGGCCTTGCTCCTAGTGACGTTTTCGATCCACAGGTTATTCAGTTGAATGTTGGGCACCTGGACAACCTGCATTTTGTCGATGCGGGTAAAGACGGTGTAAAGGAGCGAGATCTTCTCGACAACCAGCTGCTCCTTCTCGGGGCCCGCGATGTCAACTCGGTCTCCCACATCATACGGATGCTTGACGAAGAGGAAGATGCAGGAGCCCAAGAATTCCTGGGTGGTGACGGCAAAGACGAAGGACAGCGAGAGCAGCGTGGTACCCGCCGTAGTAAGGGTGGCGATGAAGCTGCTCTGGAAGACGGCCACTGAAAAACCAAGAGGTCAGCAAACACGACGCGACAGCTTTCTCGAAGACTTTGAGCTGATGACTTACAGAAGATGATGATGACGATGATCAGGACAACAAAGAGGAGGACCTTGTCAAAGACGACGAGGGCCTGGCTGATGTCCTTCATGCTGTTCGCGATGGCCTTGCGCTCCTTGCCGATTGCGACGACCTTGCGAATCATCTCGTCCAAGCTGATGTCGCCATTCTGATCGGCATCGATGGCGCCAAAGCACTCCTCAGCCTCCTCACGGTGAGCGGGGCCCATGACCTCGGCGATGTCCTCCATCGAGAGAGCGTCTTGATCCTCGACAACAAACGACATCCAGATGCGGCGAGCCATGGCTTCGGAGGAGCTCGTCTTCTCGAGGGCCTCAACCACAACCGAGTGGGCAGAGTTGGGGTTGAAGACCTGCTTGCCCGTGATCTCGGAGGCGATATTTCCAAACACGGACGTGAGCTTGTCGCCCAGGCGGCCCACGTTGCCGACAAGCTTCATGGGGGCGGCGGCCACGCCTTGCCTGACACGACCCTTGGTCTTGCCGAGCATGGCCTCGATGCTGTCGGCGATGACGTAGTCCTCGTCGGCAAACTCGGGGCAGTACATGGGGAACAGGGTCCGCGAGGCCTCGTACATCAGGCCCAGGAGGTAGATCTCGCGCTTGGAATCGTGGATGCGGTTCGCAAAGGAGCGCTGATGGTAGCTGATGCTGATGAGCTGCACCAGGAACTTCTCGGCCAAGAAGACGGCGGAGGAGAGGAAAAGCGACAACAGAATGCGGCCGATGGTCTTGGACCACTCGCGGTTGGAAGTGTCGAACATGAACTTGAAGGACAGCCATGACGCGAGGCCCCAGAAGAAGAGCGAGAGGGGGATCTCCAGGGTGCGCAGGACGGTGGCGTACTTTCTCGTGCCGGAGCTGATGACGCCGCAGAAGAACATGAACAGGAAGGGCAAGAAGTGGGCAACCAGCTTGCCGGCCCACAGAGTCAGCCACGAGATCTCGATCCAGAGAAAGAGCAGGAACAGGCTGTGGTTCCCATCGTCCAGCTTGACAGTGTCCCTGTTTCCGGTGAGGGCGAGAACGATGATGGGGATGGCGAGCAAGATGGCGACGGGAACGACGTAGACGAGGTAGCGGTTGACGACGGAGAAGCCGATGATGGTGTTGTAGAGACGGCCCATGGCGTTGAGCGACGCTTCCTCGGACAGGTCAGACGAGCCGGCGCGCTTCAGGCCCTTGTTGACGCGGCGCCTGCCGGCGGGAGCGCTGCCGGCGACGGCCTTGTCGAAGAGGGCATGCTTCTCGTCCATGCCTTCGGTGTTGACTCTCCGGGCGCCGGTCGAGCTGGCGTTGGACTTGACGGGGCGCAAGGGGATGTCCTGCATCTCGTTGGCGGTGGCACTCGAGTCGCCCGAGATGGGGAGGAAGCCCCTCTGCTGGGGCGACCTCGGCGACCGAAGCGACATTGGTCAAGGTCCCACGTGGGGGGCGGCAGAAGGGAGGAGAGCGGCTCTCGATGGTGTCTCGGTCGTCGGGGCACAAGGGAGGCGCCAAGAAACGTGGAGGGGGTCGTGTGGACGGCGAGGTGTGTGACCTGCAGTGATGTGCTGTCGCACCAGGTCGGTCTTGTGAACTGAAAACCAGAAGTCTAGCTTCCGGGGATCTCGAAAACAATAATTCAAGGAAGCGAGGGTGCCCGAGTTGGCTCGCAGAGCACTCGGGATAAAGAGAGAGGGTACAAGGTAAGAAAGTGTGTGTGGGCGACAACAAGGGCTCTTGTTATCAGTCCAGGTTCAAACGAGGGTCTGAAAGGGAGGGCAAGGAACGAAAGAGGGGAGATGGGTGCGATGCCACATCGAGGGAATAGCTCATCCGCCCTTTGGTGGGAACGAGAGGGGACGGCGGGACAAAGGAGGGTGGTGAAGGGGGAAGTCGGGAGTGAAGATCACTTTTCACAAGAGGTTTTTGCAGGATCGCGGTTCTGGTTCGACTTGGAAATTTCCCCCGAAGCTGGGCGGCGGGCAGGGGGCCCTGGGCAGGGCGCACCAATTGGGCATTGCCCCTCTTGGGCCACCCGGATGGCGCTGTCACGAAACAGCATGGCGTTGGCGGGACTGGAGTCGCGAAGGGGCAGGCAGTGGTGAACCCTGGAGCTCGGTGGAGCTTGGGGCCACTGAGGGCGCGCGTCTCAAGAAACCAAAAACGGCCCTGCCGACAATTTTCCCTGTTTCATGTTGGCAAAACCCCTGGTTCGTGCGGCGCCCATCGCGCCCCCAATTGGCCGTTGGGGCGCAGTGGGGTCCATCGCGTGCTGCGAGTCCCTGGGAACGCTGTTGAGGGGGACTCCATCTCCAACAAGGGCACAGTGCCGATGGCCAGAGATAGATCTCCACAGCTCAGCTTGCTCAGCCAGGTTGATTGCCCCCAGGATGCCGCTGCCGGGGTGCCGCTGCACCATGGGCAGAAACTGTGGACATGGAGAGGAGACCCAGGAGCAGATACGAGGGGCAAAGATTTTGGTCTGGGCCCGGATGGCAACTGTTTAGACCCGCGGGATCCCACGTCGCTGGGGGGCGGCGTGCTCCCTCTCTGGGTCCAGTTGATCCTCCACAGCCGGCATGTGAAACAAACCGTGAGCATTCGTCCAGCCACGTCTGCCACTGTGGCAGCTTGCCAACGCGCCAACGTGCCGGGAGAAGGATATGGAATGTCCTTATTATTGGCTAGCGCCTGGCGGATCAACTCTGGTATGGTGCCATTGCAGACGGAGGATGGGGAGTTGGCGGACGTCATTCCTGGACCGCAATCCCCAGACCCGCCTTTTGAGGAGCAGCTTGGGACTGGGAGGGCGACAGCTCCCGCCCAAGGATGCTCGGTTGTCGTTGGCGTCTCATGTACGAGCTGGCGGCCAGCGACGAGAATTCCGGCCGAAATCACTTGCAGCCACACCACGGATGGCCGGATGGAGTCGTTTTGCCGAGAATGAAGGAGCAGTTGAGTCGGGCTTTTTTGGGTGTCTCGGCAAACTGAAACCAACTCGCAGATTATTGTGTACAGACGCACAGCCAGAGCAACATGACTGCCTTCTGTGGCGTCACCGCAGTGTTCCACCAACCTGAGATGACCCGGAGGAACTTGCGCGCAACCAGCAACCTGTGGGTTGGGCTGGTCAGGGACCATCCCGAGACAAGAAGGCGAGAAGGTGGCTGCCGCCCGGGCGTGCTCCCACATCCGACCTGGCCCCGGACCGGTCCCATGCCGAAGGTTGGGTGTGCGTCGACATCCAGGGACGTGGAATGGATGGGGCGGCAATAGCATAAACCGCTAAGTCGGACCATGTGCGGGCCTGACCCAGGGATCTTGGGGTGTTCGTCTGAACATGTGGGTTCCTCGATCTCGAATCATACTTTATTTTTTCCCCCACAAAAAAGACGGGCCCACTTGAAGTTTGGCCATGGTTGTGGTGGTGGCCACGGATGTGTCCAATGCTGGCCGTCGAGGAAGCGGCAACAAGGGAAGAATTGAGGTTTGTTTGTTGCCTTGTTCGACGATGCCGTGTGGGTGCAGTTTGGAGGAAATGGGCACAATTCGATGTTCCCCAGCAGAAGCCATGCCAAGACACCAGGTGGTCATAGCTCCCACAATTCTTTGGCTTGGCTGATGCACAAGCTCTCATTGAGCGACCGACTTCAGTTTTGAGTTGAGCTTGCCCATGCCCCTCCACGACGACATCCGTTGCGCCCCCGGCTTGCCTGCGTAGCTCGGGCACCCAGGTGAATTGCACAAGATGAGGCCACCAGCCGCCAGCGTAGGCCGGCCGTTTACCTGCCTGCGATGCCTCGCCCAGACCACGCTGCGACGACCCCGCGCTATCGCCCGCACCCGCCTCCCGACACCCCAGACGCCCCAGACACTCCCCGCGGCCCTCTACCATAGCACACGCGCCCTCCGACACGCCGCTCCCACTGCCCCAGAACACCAACAGCCGCCGCCAGCCGCCCGAGTGCCAACCACGGCGCCCAAGGCCGTCCTGGACCTCAAGCACATCCGCCAGAACCCAGACCTCTACGCCCAGAACTGCCGCGACCGCAACTACCACGCCGCCGCCGAGTACCCCGCCCGCATCAACGACCTCTTTGCCCAATGGCTGACCAAGCAACACGAGGGCCGCGGGCTGCGCGAGCGGGGCAACCTCCTTCGCCGCCAGCTTGCCGATCCGGGGACAAGTCGCGACGACGCTGACGAAGAAGCCGCGGGCTTCCGCTCGCTCTCACGGGAGCAGCTGCTCGAGGAGGCCCGCAAGGTCAAGGCCGGCCTCACCAGCATCGAGGCAGCCGAGACTTCCCTCGCCGCCGAGATGCAGCGCCTCGCCCTCGCCATCCCAAACCTCACCAGCGACGACACCCCGCGCGGCAACGACCCGCTCGTGCTGAGCTACATCAACGATCACCCAGAGCCGGTCCCAGCCTCGTCTGATCGGGTATGGCGCTCTCACGCCCACATCGGCGCCGAGCTCGGCATTCTTGACTTCGCCGGCGCCTCCTCCACTTCTGGCTGGGGGTGGTACTACCTGCTCGACGAAGCCGCCCAGCTCGAGCAGGCCTTGGTCAGCTATGCATTGGCCGCTGCCACCCGCGCCGGCTGGCGCCAGGTCAGCCCGCCGAGCATGGTCTACTCGCATATCGCCGGCGCCTGTGGTTTCCAGCCGCGTGACGCCAACGGCGAGACCCAGATCTACGCAGTTGCCCAGTCCGCCGAGGACGCCGCCCGAGGGAGGCCGGAGCTTTGCCTTGCGGGGACGGCTGAGATCCCGCTCGCGGGCATGAAAGCCGACACCACAATTGATGCGGCCGCCGGCCTGCCTCTCAAACGGGTGGCTGCGTCCCGTTGCTACCGCGCCGAAGCCGGTGCGCGCGGTGCTGACACCAAGGGCCTGTACCGTGTGCACGAGTTCACCAAGGTCGAGCTGTTCGCGTGGACCGCGCCCGAGGAGGACGCGACGCAGGAGATCTTTGACGAGATGATCGACCTGCAGACGGACCTTCTGGGGTCGCTGGGCCTGCACTGCCGGGTGCTCGAGATGCCGACGACCGACCTCGGCGCCTCCGCCACCCGCAAGTGCGACATCGAGGCCTTCTTCCCCTCGCGCCGCGACCGCAATGACGGCTGGGGCGAGGTCACCAGCGCCAGCATATGCACCGACTACCAGACGCGCCGGCTCGCCACGCGCCTGAAGTTGCCGAGCGGGAAACTGGTGTATCCGTGGACGGTCAACGGTACCGCGCTGGCCGTGCCGCGCGTGCTGGCGGCCATTCTGGAGAATGGGTGGGACGAGGGCGAGATGGCCGTGACGATCCCCGAGGTGTTGAGGCCGTGGATGGACGGGAGGGACAAGATAGGGCCGAGGCACCGGTGATGCGTGACGACTGAGGGAATGGAGGGAATGTAATGATACGAGATGTTGTCACGGTGCAAAATGTATGTACGAAAAGGGTGTAATTAGCCAAATTCCTTGTTGTTCTTCAGGTTTGGTTGAAGCTATCCATACAAAAATCCATCATCGCCCACCAACTTGGCTGGCGGCCCACTGCTCGGGTTGCCCCAATAATAAACGCCCTGCCTGCTACTGAAGTCCTACTCAAACAACAAAGTCATGATCGTAACAACATAAGAAAACCAACAACAAAAGAAAGAACACACTATCCCCTCTCCAACCCATACTCGATCTCTCTCATCCACCACACGCCTCTCAACTAGCCGCCGCCACGGGGACGCTCCCCTCCCTCTCCAGCATGCCCACATCGCTCTCCCTGCCCACCACGCTCTCCGTCCAGTCGCTCGCCGCATCATCGATGTCGGCGTCGCTGTCCTCCCCATCCTCTCCCCGCTCGCCACCCTCATTCTCCGACCAGTCCTCCTGCTCGTCCGCGGGCGTGATCACAGTCGTACCGTGGCTCGACCGCCGCAGACTCCTCGCGTCCTCGCCGTCCAGACCGTCCTCCTCGAGGTCGCTGAACCGGCCGTCGTCGGCCAGTTCCTCGGGGATGATGTTCTCGCCGCCGTCCACCGACGACGGCGTGACCGGGGCCTCCTCCTCCTCGCCATCCACCCCGGAAATGACGATCCCCACCGGCGGCACAGCCCGCGACGACGACATCTCCCGCTCCCTCTCCATCTCCCTCTCATGATAATCATCCTCATCCCCCTCCCTAAACTCCGCCCCGATATTCTCCTTGTCATCGCCGACCCCACCCCCGGCACCGCCCAGATCCCCATACCCCTTCGACGCAGACCGCGCCGCAGCGGCGGCCGGCGCCGTCCAGCTCGTCTTCCTCAGCCCCCTGGCCGCGGCCGCGGCGCCGCCCGCGGTCCTAACGCTCTGGCTGCGCTTCATGCCGCCGGCGGGGACGTTGTTGGTGATCTGGCTGAGCGAGAGGATCCGCCGGTTCATCGACGACGTGGGTGTGCCGCCGTTGGGGCTGTTAGCCGCCTTGCTCCGCGCCGACATGGCCATGGTGATGGCGCTGCGGGGCTTGGTGGCGCCCTCGCGGGAGGCGGGGGACGAGCTTGCGGCCGCTGCCGCGGCGTCGGCGGATTTGTGGGCTGACGACACCCGCTTGCGGCTCATGGTATCGCGGCCGTTGTTGAGCGCGGCCGCGCGGTTAGACTTGGCCATGAGCAGGACACGCGAGTGGTCCATGACGCCCTCGAGGATGCGGCGCTCGAGGCTCTCGGCCCGGGCCTCCATGTCGTGGAGCTCCTCGCGGCGGAGGCGGAGGGCGGTGTCGAGGGAGGACAGGTCGGCCGTGAGGCGGGTCTTTTGGCGGTTGAGGTTGTCCTGCTCCGAGCGGAGCGAGAGAAGGCTGTCCTTGATGCGCGCCTCGTCCTCCTTGAGCGTGGCAAGGAAGTCGGCGCGCAGGAGTTCCTGCTCTTCGCGGAGCGCGGCGTTGGCATCCTTTAGGCGCGACTCCTCCTCCATCAGGTTGGCGAGCAGCTCGATCTTGAAGCGCTCCTGCTCCTCCTTGAGGTTGATCTTGATGTCTTCCTGCTCCTTCCGCAGGGCGTCGTTGGCCTCACGGAGGCGTTGCTCCTCGTCCTTGAAGTTGGCGAGGAAGGCTTCGCGCAGGCCGTCTTGCTCCTGGCGGAGGTTGGCGTTCACCTCCTTGAGGAGCGACTCCTCCTCGCGGAGGTTGGCAAGGAAAGTGTCCTTGAGAACTTGCTGTTCGTCGCGGAGAGCGTCATTCATCTCCTTGAGCCGGGACTCTTCGTCGCGAAGGTTGGCCACGAATGTCTCCTTCAGCTTGTCCTGCTCCTCCTTCAGGGAAACGTTGGTCTCCATGAGACGGGCCTGTTCCTCCTTCAGGTTGGCAAGGAACGTCTCCTTCATCTGGTCCTGCTCCTCCTTCAAGGCGACGTTCGTTTCCATGATACGAGCCTGCTCCTCCTTGAGGGTGTTGAGGAAGGTCTCCTTGAGCTGGGCTTGCTCCTCAATGAGAGTGGCAGTGGCTTCCTTGAGACGAGCCTCCTCAGTTTGCAGATTGATGAGGAACTGCTCGTTCATCTTGCTTTGCTCTTCGGGCAGGGTGACGGTGATGCTCTCCTTGAGGCGGGCCTCCTCCTCCCTCAAGCTGGCAAGCAGTGCTTCCACCTGTGTCTTCTCCTCGAGGCGGCGCTCAAGAGCGATGGTGGTATCCTGCAGCGACTTCTCCCTGTCCTCGTGCTCATCGGCAATGCGCTGAGTCTGGGCGGCGAGGAAGGTGGCCAGCTCCACAGCGGTGGCCTTGACTTGAGCATGAACCTGGTCAAGGGTCTGGAGCTGCTCGAACGCCTTGTCCGCCACGTGGGTGTGGCCAACAAGCGCATCCAGCTTCTCAACCAGCTGCGTGTCATCGTACTTCTCAGGCGGCGGTGGCAGGAGCGGGTGCTCAACCCGCTCTTGGATCGCCATGGTCGAGGTCCTGAGATGCTCGTAATGTTGGGCAAGAAGCAGCATCACCTCCTGGACAGTCTCGAGGATCTTGGGTTGGTACTCGGACACTTGGCCCTGGAGCCCCTCCACCTTGCCGATGGCCTCTTGGACTTGCTCCCGGGTAAGCTGGTGCTCGGCCTTGCCGTCGGTGTGGTTGTCGTCCGATTTAGTGACGAGCTCCTCGACGCGCTCGAAGACAGTCTTGGACGCCTCCTCCATCTTTTCCATGGAGTCGGTGACTGCAGTGCCGAGGGTGTCGATAAGCGTCTTGAGCTCCTCGGCCATGAGTTTGGTACCGCCGACGGCGGCCTCCATCTCAAGGTCACGCTCTTCACTCTTGGCAGCGCGTTCATCCTGGAGGAGCTGGAGCTCTTCGTACTTCGTCACCAACTCGGCCATGCGCTCGTCAAGCTTCGCAAGCACCAAGTCGGCAGCCAACTGCACCTTCTCATCCAGCTCGATCTTGACACCGACGAGGCCAGTCTTGGAATCCTCGAACTCGAGCTTCATGGTGTCGAGGACCTCCTTCACATCGTCGCTGACGCTGTCGTGCTTCTGGACATTCTCGCTCAAGGTGTCGAGAATGGTGTGGAGGGAGTCAATGCCGCGTGCGCCGTCCTCAAGCTTCGACCTGACGAGGGCCTGCAACTCCTCAACGGCAGTCTTGACCTCAGCGACGGTCATGCCGACACCCACAGTCTCGGCCTGGCGCTCCTCAAAGGCCTTGGCGTTGGTGTCCGCATGTGCATCGAGACGGTCCTTGAGGTCGCCAAGACGAAGCTCCAGGTTCTCGATATCCTCCTTGGAGGGGAGGCTCACAAGGTCGACCTTTTGGATGTGCTCAATGAGAGACTTGGTGTCGAGGCAAACGGCTTCGACAGCCTCAACATCCGTCTTGGTGATCTTCTCGGGATCCTCGAGAGCCTTCTCGTGGCGCTCCTTCATCTCGTCAAAGGCGCCGATGATTTGCGTGACAAGCGACTCGACCATGGCCACGTCTTCCTTGCGGGAGAGGATGTCCATCTGCGTGGAAATCCCACTGAGGCTGTCACGGGTCTCGAGGATCAGCGTCTCCAGCGCGTCGAGGTGCTCCTTGCGGGAGATGCCCTCGAGCTGGGGGGAGATACCGCTGAGGCTCTCCCGGGCCTCGAGGATCATGGTCTCCAGCGAGTCGATGTGGTCCTTGCGGACGGCTTGCTCGCCGTCCATGAGATCATCGAGACGGGACTTAGTGTTGCGGAGAATGGTCTCGATGGCCTCGACGTCTTCCCTTGTCGCTGCTTCGGTGCTAGCCCGTACAGGAGCGGGAGGAGGGGCGGCTGCCTCCTTGCTCGCCAGATCGTCTACGGTCTGCTGGATCTTGCGGATGCTCTCCTCCAGGGTCTCGAGCGGTTCTCGGTTGGGCATCGCAGAGACTGACTCCTTGACATCGTGGATGGCCTTCTCCATGTCGGCCAGATCCTCCTTGGACAGAGAGGTGGTGGCAGGCGTGGGCGTCGACTCCATGGCCTCGACCTTGATGCCAAGTTGAGTGATCAAGACCTCGAGGTTCTTGATGTCGTCATGCTTCAGCATCTGCTCAGCAGGGATGACTGCATTGGAGGTGTCGTCGATGGTAGCCAGAGCCCTGTCGTTCTTGGTCTCCGAGCGGAGGCTGTCGATCTCGGACCGCATCGACTCCATACCCTCCTTGAAAGCATCGAGGATCTCGTCGTTCGCGGTCAGATCCGCGGGCTTGTCGCGCAGGTTGTTGAGGCTCGTGCGAATGTCGCCAAGGCCTTCTTGCAGGGCGTCCAGGATCTCGGTGAGGCCGGCGATCGGGCGTGTGCTGATCTCTGAGCGGAGGCTGCCGAGCCCGTCATGGAGGGCCTCGAGAACTTCCTTGTTGTTGCCTGGTTGAGGGAGGGCCGGAACCAGCGAGGAGTTGACTGCATCCCGGAGAGACTCTATCTCCTCCCTGAGCATCGCCTTGGAGCTGTCCGATGATTTGGTGACTAGCTCGGCGAGTTCATCGCGAAAGCTGTCGAGGGTACGGAGAAGCTCGTCCTGCACCTGCTCCGGGTCAGAGTCGCCCTTTGCGCGGTCCACATAGTCCTCGATATCGAGGCGCAGCTTCTCGAAGCCCTCCCGGGTCGCGTCAAGAATCTGGTCCGTGTCGCGGGTATTGGCGGCGATGCTCTGCTTGGTTTCCTCCGAGGCAGTCTTGATCTCGGCCTGCAAGAAGGCCTTGATCTCCTGGAGACGCTGGACAAGGTCGTCATTGTTGCCACCAGGAGTGACCAGGGCGGTAGACTGGATAGCAGAGAAATCGAACGCGTGAAGCTCCTTCTTGACCATCTCTCCGAAGTCGGCAGACAGATCCAGGGACTCGAGACCCTCCTTGACCGCGTCAACAACATCGACACGGGACAGGTCGGACCGGGCCACGACCTCCGCGGTGGATGACGGGAAGTCAAAGGCTTCCAGGACCAGCTTGACGGCGTCGGCAACATCCCGAGAGATGCGAGCCGTGTCGAGACCCTCCTTGACGGCGTCGACCACGTCACCGCGAGACAGATCTGGGCGAGCAACGAGGGCAGACGAGAAGTTTGAGAAGTCACTGCCTTCCAGTGCCTTCTTGACGGCGTCGATGACGTCCTTGGAGATGTCAGCCGATGCAAGGCCTTGCTTGACAGCGTCAGCCACGTCGGCGCGAGAAATCTCAGGGGGCGCCGGGAGCAAGGCGGTCGCAGGAACCGAAGGAGCTGAAGCCGCCGAGGAGAAATCGAATCCCTTAAGGGCTTGTTTGACAGCCTGTGTGAGGTTGCCGTTGAGGTCGAGAGACTCGATGCCCTCCTTGACTGCGTCCGAAACATCAACCCTAGAGAGGTCGGGCCGCGGGATGATGGCAGCAACCGCAGCGGAGAAGTCGGACGTCTGGATGCCCTGAAGTACGCCCTGCAACACGGTTGCCGGGAGGTTGAAAGCATCGAGACCTTCCTTGACAGCGTCCAGGATCTCTGCCGACAGATCAAGGGACTTGAGTCCCGACTTGACAGCCTCCGACACGTCGCCCTTGGACACAGATTGGGGGACCAGAGCATTGGAGTACATGGCCGAGAAATCCATCGACTGCAGACCCTCATTGACAGCGTCAAGGACATCGTCCCTGGTGAGGTCCGAAGGGGAGGCCTGGGGAGGCGGCGCGGGGAAGTCAAAGGAGTGGAGGCCCTCCTTAACGGCATCCAGCATGTCTTCCCGCGTAACCTCGTTGCCCATGGCGGACGGGGCGACGGGGAACTCGAACTCCTCCAGGCATTCCCTCACAGCCTCGAGAATCTCGTCCCTCGACAGAGTTGCGGGAATCTCGACCTTGGGAGGGACGTAATGCTTGAGGCCTTCGACGACGGCCTGGAAAACCTCGTCTCGGGTGGCGGCGGGGGCCTTGTCGTTCCGAGGAGCGTAGGCACGGAGGCCTTCCTGCAAGCAGGCCAGGACCTCGTCGCGCTCCAGGCCAATCTGCTGGATCTCGATCTCGGGCTTGTACTTCTCCCAGGCATCCTTGACGGCGAGGATGACGTCTTCTCTTCGGAGATCCGGGGCGCGGGGCTTGGTGGCCTGCGTGTCCTTGAGGGCGGCGCGGACGCTGTTGTAGATTTCCTTGTAGTCGATCGACCCGTCACGAGAGGCGACGGTGGAAGCCGATTGGCGACGGTGTTCGCGGAGAAGGCCGTTCATCTGTTGGCTGAGTTCGTCCAGGCCCTCTTCGACGACCTTGGTCATCTCAGCCTTGGCCACTTCCTCGGCGCTGCCGGCGTTCTTTTCGGCGACCTCGTCGAGTCTCCGGCCAATCTCGCGCCCCATGCCGAGCACTTCGCCACGGAGTTCCCTAACGAGGGCCTTTACCTCGGCCGTAAGGCCACCGCCCTGTGCGACGCTATCCTTGACGCCCCGGATGGCCTTCATAATGTCATCGTTCAGGAGGTCGGCTCCCCGAGTGGAGCGGGTGTCTTGACCCGGGAGCAGACGCGAGGACTGGGATGCCGTGGCATTGTGGAGGAAATCCAGAGCGCTGTGCCGCGACATGCTGTCATCGTCACCGAAGCTCCAGTTGCGGTCTCGGACGCCACCATCGCTGCCACCGCCGCCTCTGCCGCCGCCAGTTGCTGCGGGAACGACAGCGCGTTGCTGGTTGGACTTGACGAACTGCGCGAGCTCCTCAACCTTCCCGGCAGTTGCCATGCCAGCAAGCCTGTCGGCGAGCTCGGTGAGGCGGCTCAGGAGCGTATCCTGGCCCTCTTTGGTGCCCATCTCCCGGATGATCTTCTCGAGGAGGGCGACGGTCGCCGGGGAGGGCGCGGGCGCATCGGAGATGAGAGACGGGGTGCTCAGCAGCGATTCCCTGTCAAAGGATGCCGCAAAGCTGCTCGGAGAGGGTATTCGCGGCAGCGAGAAGGGCCGGGCCGACTTTGAAGTTTGGGTGGGCGACGAGGGCGCATGCCTGCCCTCCAGCAGCAGGGGGCCCCCGTAAGGGTCTCTGGTGGCAGACGGGCGCGTCTTCGCGTCCGTGATGAGCTCCCGCAGGCTCTTCCGGATGTCCTCGTCGCGGGCATTAGTGGCCTCCTTGAGGCTCAGGAGATCTGTGGCATTATCTCTGCTGCGCCTGCTCAGCAGGGACATCTCCTTCTGCAGCGTGGTTGCAATATCGGTCAAGGTGAGGATCTGGGTGGACAAGGCGTCGAGTGACTGCGGGGCCTTGACCAGGGCCTTGGAGCCGTTTGTGATGTTGGCCAGCGGAGTCTCGGGCTCCTTTGGCGCGGGCGTGCTGTTGTTGCTATGTGTGCTCATGTTTTGCAGGGCCAGCATGGTTGCCGACTGTGGTGGCGTGTTCTCGCCGAGGATGCTCTGGTGCGGTCGTCGCACAATGGGGCGGATGATGGGAGTGAGGCTAGGGCCCGGCGTTGGAGTCCCGGCGGTCGACCGTTCTGGCTTGTCTTCCTTGGGCTCTGTGAAGATGTCCCTGGTCTCCTTCCTCTGGGGCGTCGTCGGCCGCTCCAGCTTCTCGGGCGACCTCGGGACAGGTTGGAGCGAGTCCCGGCCGGACTCGATCAGCAGGCTCATGTCCTTGACCGAGGCGGGCTGGAGGGACTGCATGCGGCGGTGCGAAGAGGAGCGCAAGGCTGCGGGGCGTTCTGGGGAAGTGTCGGCCATGCGCTTGGGCAGGTGTGGCACCAGAGCGGCGTTCTCACGGGCCTTCTCGGCCATGGCGGCATGGGCCGACTGGATGACCGACGAGGTCCCCGTGCGAGAGACGCTGGGCGACTGCGGGTTGAGCGGGAGCGGAGGGGGCGCCCGGTCAGGGTCCGAACTGTCCCACCTGTTCTCGATTAGCGCACGCCAAAGGGCTGACATGACATGGTCATGGTGGTCTACGGGGAGTGGAGGTCCTGGGGGAGGGGAGGGAAATTGGACATGGAGCAGTCTATGAGATGACATACATGGGGACCAGGGCACGGGTGTGGTCGATGGAGCCGGAATGCTGGTGTTTCAGCGGCCGATCCATATCGCGGGGGGCGTCCCTCTCGATGGGCGCCATGATGGTGGTGGTGATGGTGAGGAGCGGCGATGCCGTGTGTTTAGGTGTGGTGTGGTGAAAGTGGAGGGAGGAGGAAGGGCGGAATGTGTTGGCCGCTGGAATGGATGCGACGGTAGATGACGAGGGAGGGTATCTCTTCAAGGGTTCCTCGTAATCAAGGGTCGGGTCGAGTCAAACGGAGCCTCGCTTCGTCTCGAGTCCCAGACTCTGGAGAAAGGAAAAAAAGCAGACAGACGGCAAGCAGCAAAGTTGAGGAAGCAGGGCCAAAGCGATGCCGGTCGGTCTTTGCAGGGTATAATGTAGTCTCGCTAAGACGACCGGGAGCGGAGAGGAGATGGGATGGGCGCTGTGGCAGCTGAGTTGGCGCCTTGTGAACCAATTGCATGTCATTGCCCTGCCCTGTTGTTGATTTATTTTGGTTTCCCGAGCAACGCAGGAGTTGCGACCGGGGTCACCCCCCTGCAACCCCTCGCTGGGAAAGGAAGGACTGGAGGGGACTGCGGGAGCTCCCGTTATCGATAAGCCGATCTTCAAGCCACCAATCCACCCGCCAACCCACCCCCACCAACCTGGAAGCTGCATCTGCAACTACACGTTCCACTCCTCGGCTTGTGCTCATCCAAAATGCAACTAGCGTGGGCTTTGCTTCTACATAGTATCATGCACAGACATAAATCGGTACGCAGTGTGTGGGATCTCCTTCCTGACCATACTCTCACGAAGTCTTTGTTTCCAAGGAGCTTCGCCACGCCTCATGGCGACAACAGCGCTAGTTATGCAACGAGCCTGGCCTCCGACTTGGCTGGCCGTTGCCCAAAGATGGTGCTTCCCACACGCACCTCACCGCTCCCCATGACAATGGCGCCCTCGTAGTCCTCGCTCATGCCCATGCTCAGTTCCAGCTCGTGTCCCAGCGCCAGTTCCTTGACCACGAGATCCCTCTGCTCCGTCAGCAGCCTGAAGTCCTCATTCTCGTTCTCAGCCGTAGTCTCGACGCTTCTCGCGATGGCGCCAATGGTCATCAGGCCCAGCAGGTGGAGGTTGGGGCAGTCGTTGACGATGGACCGGCAGAGCGACACAACCTCCTCGCCCGGCACGCATCCGGACTTGGATTCCTCACCGGACGTGTTCACCTGAACGTGGATGTTGATTTTGGGCGTGTCAGGCTCGGCCTTAATCCTCTCGCCACGGTACTTGTCCAGCAGTTGCGCCTTCTTAAGGGTGTCGATGCTTGAGACACACCATAGGTTGGGGATTTTGGCGAGGTCCTTGCACCGGTCTATGTCCTGTCAGTACTCCCGATGCAGTACACTACACGGACCTTGTGTGGACTTGCTCGACTGCAGACCGCCGATGAAGTGCCACTGGATCGTCCTGGGGAGCAGCTCGGCCTTCTTGGTCAACTCCTGCGCGTAGTTCTCGCCAAAGTGCAGCTGGTGGACTGGCGACTCATGCAGGGCGAGGATGTCGTTGGCAGGCTTGAGTTTTGAGACAGCCACCAGTCGGACCTGGAATCGGACGGCCGTGTCAGAGCATGATGGATGATTGCGGCAGCGTGTTAGGTTGTGTGTCGAGGGCTGAGAAGAAAAGGGCAAGGGATGTTGATCTTACGGCGCGGCCCTTGGCCACAGCTGTTATCCTCTCACTGACACCCTGCAACTGCGAGACGAGTGCAGATGCTCGGGCGGGATCAATCTTCATGTCGATATCGGCCTCGGTCATGATGAAATCGGCGTGGTGTTGTTTGGCAGTGACAGGGATTGAAGCTGCAGCGGATGGTTCCAGCGCATCCGTCACTAACCTAACCCTGGTGGAGCCGCCCCAGGAGACGGGGCAGACCCTTGTCTGCGGGTGGGCCTAGAATCGTCCACAGGGACGATGTCCGTCTTGGGTTCCTTTCTCTCAACATCGACCTCCACAACACTCTCTGCTGCTGGCTTCTGCCCTCAATCGCCATCGCATTCCAGGCTGCCACCGCTGCCTGGATTTGCGGTGTCGCCAGCCACTCATGATTAGCGTCACCGCAGAAGGCCCTGGCGTCACCGAGATTGGCTCGTCACAAACGCGAAGCCTTGCCCGCCATTGGCACAGCGCCCAGCGCCGCTCAGCGTGGGCGCTGCAAAGAACCTGTCTTCCAGAACCAATGCATGACGCTGCCCCCCAAAGCCAGTCTTCGCTTGTCCTTGTCTCCTCTGCTGTTCTTCTTTATTCCATGTAATTTAATGCCTGGTAGTCAGAATCAAGAGGCAACGAAGGCACGATAAAACAAAGTACCACCCCTCGGTTTCTTCCGTTTTTATATTGTTGCATTACTCCCCCATCAACCCTCTCTTCCATCCAGCCTGCCTGTGACACCTCCCATGATGACGGCAACCTTGCTC
>FTEL01010109.1_pt1 | contig 18728 bp, 10 predicted proteins | sample 1658911 | NCBI WGS metagenome assembly FTEL01 (sample SAMEA3914869, study PRJEB12502) | metagenome | biome: forest; material: soil | place: USA | collected 2012-03-12 | depth 0.1 m
CTCCTCCCCCACCCCAACCTCCCAACAAAAACGAATGTTCCTCTCCCTCGACTCGCACCTCGACACCCTCCCCGACACATCCCGCCACCTGGCCGAACTCCTCGCCACATCCCCCCCTGCGCGGGCGTTGCTCGAGGCGCGCGCCAGAGCGGTGTGTGATGCGGTGCAGGCGGGGGATGAGGAGATGTATCGGGTTGATGAGGGGAAGGTGGTGAGGGAGCTGTGGGGGAAGGCGGGGAGGATGGTTGGTGGTGGGGGACTGCCGGGGAGTATGGAGGAGCGGTGGGTGAGGCGGGAGTTGGACGCGCCGGTTTTGGGGGTGAAGGTTGCGAGGGCGGCGGGGGTGGTTATCACGGAGTCGCAGGGGAGTGTGACGTCTGCGGAGGGGGATTCACAGACGGAGTCGCAGGCGTCGGTGGCGAGTACGGCGGCTACGTCGGTTACGGATGGGGAGGTTGGAGGGGATGTTGCGAGTGCCATGACCGCGCCAGAGGAGGTAGTCAGGCTGCAGCGGCTGCGGGTGGCATTCAACTTTATCTGCTCGAGCTATGTCGCGCCGGCGATTGCGGAGGTGTTGAAGAGCGCGCTGGCCAAGGAGACGAAGCTGGTGGATTTTGCGCCGTTGGATGACTATCTTGGAAAGCTGGCCAAGTTGCGGCAGGAGGCCGTCGCGTCGAGGTCCGACTTCTCGCGGAAGCGCGCGGCGGACGAGGAGGAGGACGAGCGCGCCGAGAAGAGGCGGAAAAAAGAGGCCGAGGAGAAGGCCAAGAAGGCGAACATGAGCAGGGGCGTCAAGAACCTCATGAAGGTTAATACGTCGGGCATGAAGAAGATGAGTGATTTCTTCAAGAAGAAGGCGTAGGCTCGGCTGGGTTTTGGCTTGACTTTGTTTTTGTTGTATATCATGTTGGAGTAGGGGTTTGGAGAGGCGTTCAGGAAATGTATCACGGCAGAGAGAGATTCGTGATCAGGGTATATCATAATTTTGTTTGTCATTTTTGTATTCACCTCGGACCTCTTGACCGCGCCCCCCGCGTGTATCCAAACCCTCCCCTGCCTATCCCCGAAGTATTCCTCGAGCTCCCAACACTGCTCGCCGTTGTATCCGCCCCGTAAGCCGTCGAGGTAGACGTCGAAGATGAAGCCGTAGTCCCGCCCCTCGTCAACCCCCTCACCCTCCCCCTCGTAACACCCCGCCCAACCCCCCTAACTGCCGACGGCGCTGTCCCTGCCGCTCTCCGCCTCTCCTCATCCTCAGCCTTCCTCTTTGCCTCCTCGCGCCGCCGCTCTGCTTCCGCCGCCCGCCGCTCGGCCTCCTGCTGCTTCTGCAGCGCCTCGCTCTCCATATCGACCAGGTCCTGTGTCGAGCCCTTCCAGTCCGGGTTGAGGATGAGCCGTTGGTTGTGCTCGGTCTGCGAGAGGATGCGCGTCCACGTGTTGAGCAGTGTCGAGGCGTTGTCGACTGTCTTGGATACAGTCTGTAGAGAGGGGGCGGGTTAGCGCATGCGTGGCGCATGTCATGGCATGTTATGTCCAGGGGCAGGAAGCCACATACGCCCATGTTGCCCTTGGCCCGCTCGAGTGTCCCCAGCACACCCTCGATGACCTCGTTGATCTTGCGCACGCCGTCAAGCTCCTTGCGCAGGGCGGCCTCGCGGGCCTCGGCCGTGTCGAACCGAGAGGGTTGTTGTTGCTGGGTAGGCGTCTTGGAGCGGCCCTGGGGAGGGGTAGACGGTGCAGCGAACGAGTCGTCCTCCTGGTCGGAGCTGTCGAAGCGGCGGTCGGCCATGGTCACGCAGCCGCAGTGGTTGCAGCGTTGCAGCCGTCGTGGCAGTCAGTCGTGACAGTCAATACACTCTCTGTCACTACCTATGCGACCCGTCGTTACGCAGTCGACAGGGACAGCACCGGTGGACACTGGTGATGACGTTGTTTTGTTGACTTTTGCGTCCCTGATCCCCACTGTGGCCCTGTGTTACGCCAGGATTGGAGGGGAAGGCCCGCGAGTGAGGGGCGTGCAGGGGTGCCACGGGTAGCGACGCGTCTCTTGCCGGATGTGGGGTTTCGCGTTTTGGCGTCGGCTCATTAATCGCCAGACCTTCCAAGCAGGAGCAGGGGGGGCTGGGAGCCCAATGGGAGGCTGGCGCCGCCCTGAAATCGCTGCCAGACAGCTCCCAGCCCCTTCGTCGCCCCCATCTCTCCTCCACCACACCCCCATCGCAACACGGGCATTCCCGTTTTTCGTACCCTACAATTGTCAAACCACCCGTGCCTCCATTCTGCTGCCAGGGATCCCAGCATCTCTTATTGTTGCCCCGGGCGCCGGGCATTCTGAATTGGCACCTGCGCGATTTGTTTTATTGTTTCACTGTTCGTGCTTCACCCTTCGCCGCGGTCTTGGAGCTCCTGCCGGTCACTTTCCAGTCTCGAACCCGGCTTGTCAGCTCTATTTCCTCCCTCGACCGCTCGCCGAGAATATACCCACCACACCTCTCTGCGAAACGCCAACCTCAACGATCCGCAGCTCCGGATCGCTTCATCGCTTCGCAGTCGCTGACTTGCACAGCGCCGTTTGGCTACCGCCGGTTGGTGCAAGAAAGGCACCTGGCTTTGTGCGACCACCATCCAGAGGCTTCCACAATGGCCGGCACCATGGACCTCCATGTTCCATCGACGCCTTCCCCCGGTCGGCCCTCGAGAGTCCGCACTCCCCCCGCGCCTCAGCACGGCTACTCCGATTCCTACGAGCCGTACTCCCCGCGCAAGTCGACCCGCATCGCCCAGCGTGCTTCAAACCGCACCCCGTCTCCCCAGCCGGTCGCGCGCCGTCGTCATTCGCCCGACCAACACGAGACCTCCCTGGGCTCGCCCAAGTCGACAAAGAAGAAGCGCTTCATTGACACGATGGCCACCCCCGCCATCTCCCCCCAGAAGAAGCGCATGCCTCCCATCGACCCGACCCGCCGCGCCTCGGGCACCCTGACCGCCGAAGGAACCGCAACCGCCGCCGCCCGCCTGGGCCTGTCGCCCGCGCCCGCGCCCAAGCCGGAGTCTCTCTCTCGCCGCGCCGCCAGCGCGATGGCTGGCGCCTCGTCGCTCATCACGCCCGCCAAGACCCCGCAGAAGCCGCCCAACGAGAAGGTCAAGGCCAAGGTCAAGCAGGTCGCCCGCAACCTGTTCCACAGCGACGACGAGGAGATGGCTGCGAGCCCCAGGAAGATGCGCACCCAGACCCAGAACCCCGACAGCTTCTATACCGGCGAGACTGCCGAGACGTCCTTCACGGTCTTTACGGATTCCCGCGATCGCGTCCCCGAGATTGACGACAGCGCCGAGAATCCCTTCTTCGTCGGCAAGAACTCCGTCGCCCCCGAGCCGCCCAGGCGCCGCAGCCGGCGCGTCACCGTCAGGATTCCTGGCGAGGGCGAGGAGGTGTCGGTCGACGAGGCCGTCCGCCGCGAAGATGGTCTGCTGATTTGCTTGTACGTGGCTTCCCCCTCCATTCTGTTGCTCATTCGTGGACCTACACTAACAACCCCAACAGCCGAGGCAAGAAGCAATTCCGCAAGTTCAACGAAGTCGACGAGGACAGCTCAGGCATGGACGACGGCGAGGGCGGCCTGGAGGGCGCCGTCGAGTCCCCGACCAAGCGGCACTTCACCCGCTCCTCCATCAAGCCGCGCGTCCTCTTCCCCATGGCCGCCGCCGACGAGTCCTTCAACATGGACGAAGACGAAGAAGCCGCCACCGATATCGAAGACCACGTCCTCGTCACCCTGGACGCCGACAAGCCGCAGACCCCGATGGACCTTATCGACGAAGCGCCCGGAACCCCCGAAGCGCCGCGGTTCGGGCCGGCCTCCCCGCCGCCCACGGTCCGCGCCACGCGCTTCACCAGCAAGAAGGCCGCCGACCCTAAGGGCAAGCGGCCTGCCTCAGGCAGCCCCTTCGACAAGTGGCCCCGGGTCAAGGGCGGCGCGGGCACCGGCACTAAGCGGTCGGGCGAGGCCCTCGCTGGGGATGCGCCGAAGCGCTCCAGGGCTTGATTTGGGATTGGCTTATTGGTTGAGCGTGGATGACTGGATGGTTTCTTTTGATTTTCTCTCTTTGCGGCACAAGTTCTGGGATTGCATTGGTCGTTTGCTTTTTTTTTCTGGTGAACGGGGTGTTTCGGTGGGAACGGGGTCACGAAAGGCACTCACTGCACTGCACCTGCTCATCTCTGGTTTGATTCACCCCCTCACTACACCTTGTTTTTCTCGCTTTCCCCTTCCCCTTCCCCCTTCATCATGACATCGCCTTTGGGTACCGGCCCGAGGCAAAAACAGGCATGGACACAGGCGGCATCATGCCAGCGGCGACCGCGGAATAGATCATGGATGGATGTGTTTTTTCTTTTTTTTTTCTTTTTCTTGCAGAGCTACGGGAGAATGGGTAGGGGCCGGAAGGGTTAGAAGAAAGAAGGTGCGACGTTTGGTTGTTTTTGTCGATATTTGTATCTATCTCGTGAGGCGGCCGCGGATTATAGGCGGCTGCCTGGCTGAGAGACATGGAGTAATCGCATGGAGATATTAGATAATATGGTGTCCCCTTGTGTTGATGATGTGTGAATGTGTGGTGTTGGGCACAGGGCAAGGCAAGTTGGCTGTGATGTGAAGGCAAGAAGCCCTGGATCTGCAACTCGCCTTGCCCTATCAACCGGCCGTCCAAAAACCTCGCTGTTGCCCTATTTCCACACCCTCAGCCAGGCACATCACATCGCTTGGGCACAGCAGTCCTCATCGACGACACCACAGCAAGTTGGAGAGGAGCACGAAGTCCGCCGACACCGCAGCACGATGGCAGGAAAGGAAGCAAGACGTTGTTTACTATGGAAAAGGACTCGCACAAAACCCTATCGTCAAGCTGTTCACCATTCTCGGGCAACTAGCTTACATCTCTGCCTTTGAACATCGTCCCTCAGAAGATGGGCAAAGACCGCACGCATTTATCACACCAGGGCATCTTCAAGGATATACCGATGAAGTCAACCTCAGGTCAATCCCAGACCTGATTTGGCAACAGGCACAAGGCAATGGACAGGGCAACGGGCAAGGCAACGGGTAAGGCGGGATGCGCAGCGGGGTGGGCAGTCAATTCCCCCTTCCCCCCACCTTGACCCCCGCCTTTCGCCTTGTTTTTGCAGAGACAGCAACTCCGTTGTTGATCTCAGACTCGATTTGGAACGGGCCACGGGCAATGGGCAATGCAAAGTCGCAGGGCAAGGGGATGGACAATGGCCAATTCGCATGATGCAAGGCAAGTTGACCTACACAGAATATCAATGCTTAAAAGTGTGAGTGGTGGTGCCTCGGGCCCACAGACTCTCGCCTCGGTTGCTCTCCAGTGTCGATGTCACTGCTCGGGCGCAGTGCCCCACCTCGAACTGCAGCTCCGCGCGGCACTCGAAAAGCTCAAACGTCAACAGAGGGGCAGCTTGTGACATGCTTCCCCACGCTAACGCTAAACCTCGCCCCTCTCTTCCTCCTCCCTGGTGCCCAACTACGTACCGTGCCGACAACACAGGAAGTGGTTAAAAGCTGCGACATCGAACCTCCCTACGAACCCGAGTCGTTTCCTTTTCTCGGCTTCCGAACTACCTACCTACCAATCCTCGACCAATCCTCCCACAGACACCTATCTACCGACCACCACCACCAACCGCCACCATGCACATCCTCGTAGTCAACGACGACGGCCCGCCGTCCCCGCACTCGTCCCCCTACGTCCACTCCCTCGTGCGCGAGCTGCAGGCCCACGGCCACACCGTCTCGGTCTGCCTGCCGCACACCCAGCGCTCCTGGATCGGCAAGGCGCACATGATCGGCCAGACCGTCAAGCCCCTCTACTACCGCCCCCCTCCCGCCTCTGCCCCGGCCGCGGGGCTGGTCCACGACCACCAGCAAGGTAACAACGACACCAAAGCCGGCGAAAACCCCTCCGCGGCCCACGGCACCACCCACCCGCGCCCGAGCACCCGCCCCGGCACGGAGGAGTGGATCCTCGTCGACGGGACCCCCGCCTCGTGCGTGCAGATCGGCCTGTACCACTTCTTCCGCGACCGCGGGCCGATCGATCTCGTCGTCAGCGGGCCGAACTACGGGCGCAACACGACGGCGGTGTTCGCGCTCAGCAGCGGGACGCTGGGCGGCGCGCTCGAGGCCGCCGTCTGCCAGCACCGCGCGGTGGCGCTGAGCTATGCGTTTTTCTCGCGGAATCATGACACGGGGATTATTCAGAAGGCGAGTCGGCAGGGGGTGAGGGTTATCGAGGCGCTTGTGAGGGATTGGCCCAAGGATGGGAGTGTGGATTTGTATAGTGTGAATGTGCCGTTGTTGGAGGGGTTGGAGGAGGGGAAGGTGTTGTATACGCCGATGCTGCAGAATTATTGGGGGCCGGGGAGTTGTTTTACCGAGGTGGATGGGAGCGTGGATGGGGAGGAGGAGGAGGAGGAGAGGATACGGGATGTGGAAGGACAGGTTGAGGAGGAGGGAGGGGTGGCCGAGGGGGAGCCGAAACCCGCGTGCCATACGCATAAGCACTTCAAGTGGTCGCCGAGGTTTACGGATGTGTATAAGAGTGTGGATGAGGCGCCGCCGGGGAATGATGGGTGGGCGGTGAAGGAGGGACATACCAGGTGAGTTTTTCTGTTCTGGGGTGTATGGTTGAGGATGGTTGCTAACGGCGGTGGTGCTACAGTGTCACGCCCCTCAAGGCCAATTTCTTCCAGACTGCGACGCAGCTGCAGGGCAAGGAGTTGCAATTGTGAGTTTTGAATCAGCCCCCTTGGATTTGAAGCACGTCTCGCGGGTGCATCACGGACGGAGTAGCACGCACGGTCATGGTGGTACATTCCATTCGGGTCAGCATGCATCAGATAGAGGAATAGAGCAGACGCTCGAGAAATAGACGAGGCAGCTCTGATCTTCCCCCATCCTGCCTACCGATCTGCTTGGTGTTGTTGACTGTGTCGTTTTCTTACCGTTTTCTTTTTTCCAGGGGCCCTCTCAAGAGCTCAACCTTTGGCCTTGTGCCAAACCCATCACCAGCCGTGAACGACGCCAGCCAGGAACAGCCTCTTCCAATCCGAGAAAAGGCCCAACCCCAAGTCTACGCCCTCATCAACTACGGCGACTCCTACGTCCAGCCCCTCCTCCTCTCCGCCCTCTCCTCCCTCCTCCCACCCCAATCCTACACCCTCATCTCCCCCCCCTCAACCTGGCCCTCCACCCCGGAAATCTCCCTCCCCACCCTGCTCCCCTCCCCCGACTCCAAAATCCTCCAGATCATGCCCTACGAAAGCATCGACTTCGACTTCGCCTCCTCCCACCCCTCCACCTCCCTCGTCAACAGCTACGTCATCCGCAAGGCGCTCATCCGCAAGCATTTTCTCTCGGCAACCGTCGACGGGTGGGTGGCGAAGCACCCGGCTTCCGCGCTCAAGACGCATGTGAAGCGGAGCGAGGCGTTTGAGGTGGATTATGCCGAGTTTTTGGATGACGCGTTGGTGGAGGCTTTTGATTTGAGGGAGAGTCTGGAGAGGAATGAGGAGGTGCTGGAGGGGGGTGACGGGGATGGGGATGGGAAGGCGGTGCAGTGGTGGATCCTCAAGCCGAGTATGAGTGATCGTGGCCAGGGGATTAGGTTGTTTAGCACGATGGAGCAGCTGCAGGAGATCTTTGATGGGTGGGAGGTTGAGAGCGATGAGGAGGAGGAGGAGGACGACGACGACGAAGCCCCCAACGATGACGACGACGCCTCCGACAAACCCGCGATAATGACCTCCCACCTCCGCCACTTCGTCGCGCAGCCCTACATCCACCCACCCCTCCTCCTCCCCGAGTTCGCAAACCGCAAGTTCCACCTGCGCGTCTACGTCCTCTGCCTCGGCAGCATGCGCGTGTTCGTCTACGACGAGATGCTCGCGTTGTTCGCGGCCGAGCCGTACACCGCCCCTTCGTACGACACCGCGCACCTGGATGCCCACCTGACGAATACGTGTTTACAGACCGCTGCTGGCGGGGGTGATGGCAAGGATGGGGATCTGGAGCACGGGGCGGTGCATCTGTTTGATGAGCTGCCGCTGGCGGAGGGGGTGAGGGGTGATATCAAGGCGCAGATTCGCGAGGTCACGGGGGATCTGTTTGAGGCGGCGGCGAGGGGGATGACGGTGCATTTCCAGCCGTTGCCCAACGCTTTCGAGGCGTATGGATTGGATTTCTTGGTAGACGCCGCCGGGACCGCCTGGCTGCTGGAGGTGAATGCCTTCCCTGATTTCAGGCAGAGTGGACACGGCCCTGCGGGGGGCGTGGTAAAGGGGTTCTGGAGGGGGGTGGTGAATAGGGGGGTGAGGCCGTTTGTTTTGGGCGGGGAGGACAAGGCGGAGGAGGGGGATGGGATGGTGCTGGTTAGGGAGGTGGATTTGGGGAGGCGGTGGGGGTAGGGAGGTGCCTACCAAGGGAGGCTGTGAAGTTGATCGCGGGTGGAGGAAGGGGGGTTGAGATGAGTTGCTGCAGTGTTGCTTGCGTGGTTGTTGCTTGCGTGTTCTTGCTCGTACAGCCCCGGGTCCTGACTCGCTGGGTTTGGTTGATACGCGGAAGTGATGCCAACACCGCCAATATCGCCGGCGTGTGAGACAACTGCCAACCGCGCCGGAGTGGCGGGATGACACGCCTTGTCCTGCCTGTGGACAGCAGTGGACATCTGGTCAGTCAGCACATCGTAAGGAGGCTTAGACGTGATGACGGCGGGCGGTTGGGATCGGACTTCCGGATCGGGCAGCCAGTCAGGGTTGTCTTAGTCGGTCCTGTGAGGTGTGTTCTGTTTTCTTGGATCATCCCGGCGGCGGCACAAGACATGGCACGCCGCGCGCGTGGTGACACACCACTTTGGGGTGTGTTTACAAACACACATGATATGTACATATTATACGGATAAGGATAGACAAAAAAAACTGCGTTGTACTTCTCCAAGGCTGGGCAAGCAAGCCAAGCTTCTCGTCACCCGCGGAGCCGAGGGCGGATAGCGGCGAGTCTAGACCGCGCGGAGGAGCGAGGCTCCTCCATGGTTACATCGACAGCCTTCTCCTCCTCGCGAACCAGTTGCGGCTGCATTAGTCTCTCTACTCGGCTTACCTCGAGCTAATTAGCTCTGTTGGTCGAGTTGACGGGAGGCCTCCAGTCCTTGTGCTGTTCCTTCCGCTCATCTTGGCTAAATTCCTCTCTTGGCCATTCCCGTATGTTGGTTGGGTTGGTACATAGATACTGTCTCGTGTTGTTGAGTCTTGGGAACCAGCCCCCCGCTCCCTCGCCCAGAGTCTCGGCACCATCGAACATGTGTGTACAAACCCCCCGAGAAGGGGGCTATGTCAACAATTAAACACCTCACTCACTTTCGTGCCAACACTTGATCCCTTCACCGTATCACACACCGCCAACCCATCCACAATCCACAGATCAGCACCACCAAGCCCGCCTCCTCATTCTCCATCCGGCACTTGCCTTACTCCCTTCGATGCCAAGCAACCAATATCCTCGGACCACCCAGGGTCCGGAGCTCCGCATTTCAACCATACCTACCGACCTGCCGTGCAGCAGCCTTTTTTTTGCACAGCCTCGCTCGGCGGCGGGGAACGGTCGCCTGGAACAGAAGCTGGCGGCAAACTCAATTTTTCTTGTCGCCTTTCCCTTCCCTTGGGTTTGCCTCTTGTGTATGAGGGAATTACTTGACTTGGTATACCGAGAGTCTGTCTTCTTGTTTGAGGAAGGAAGCAGGGTAAGAAGAGCCGGGTTGGGCTTGGCTAGACTGGGATGGGATGGGGTGTTGCTTGTTTGTGTGTTTGCCAGGTCGCGTTATCGTGGTCTGTCCGGGAGTCCAAGACAATAGACTACCTCCGGTGGGATAGAGAGAGACATGGTCTCGTGGCGGTGTGTAACCACGTCACTAACTAACCCTACGACGGATGGATGTGGGTTGTGTGCTGTGCGAGGCAAGTCAAGATTCGTGATGTGTTCGAGGGGGTTTACTGGCCTTGACCTAGAGAGAGCCTGGCTGTCTGCCTGTCTGCCGTGTGAGGAGATGGTGGGGAGACAAATGCCTGGTTGGATGGGATGAGGTACCCGCACCGCAGCCCGGCGCCGATCCGCGTGGTCTCGCCCACCCGCAGCGCAGCGCGGAACATCCCAATGTAGCGGAGGGGGTGCGGGTGAGACCCGGCCGGGACACGTGCGGGCCACACATTGAAGATCGATATTCCAGCTAGCATGCAGGATGGGGAGAGAGAATGCCTCATTGGGAATCTGCCCGACTGGCATTTCCGTCCCCAGGCCGGGCTCGCCGGCCCGAACGAGAGAGCCTCTCCACCCGCTGTCGTGGTGAGTTCGTGTTAGTGACCTGCCGGATGCGGAAGCTCCTTGAGGGAAGAGGAGACGGTTCTGCGACCGAGTGCCAAACAGCGATAGCACCGATTCTAAGATTCTCCATCCATGCAATGCCTGGACCCATCGACCGTGTGAGCCTGCTTGACTGCCTAGACGTAGCAGGATGAGGAGAAGGAAACGAGGTTCGCGACAAGGCATTTCCTCGTCTGCCCCGTCCGTCTCGACGAAAAGGACCACCCAGACTCTCGCGATCCAAATGTCTGCCTCGCCAGTCAGGCGGCGCTACGGCAGCACAAGCACCCCGCGTCTCAGGCATCACGGCGCGAGATGACTTGGCGGGGCTTCGCTGTAGCATGCCCAGAAAAGCGTGTCGGACAGGCAGGCGGTTGTGAGGAATGGAGATGGCTCTTGGAGCAATATTCCGTGGTGGTAACGAGGAAATGGCATGTTGGCCAAGGAATGCTGGTGTGGTTTGGTTGGAACCAAGACGGCGCGGGGAGTCTGCTTGTTTTATTTGGCCCTCGATGAGACACTGCAGCTGGGCTCAGCCACAGCAGCCGCCGTTTCGCCCCGTCCGGATCGAGCCCGAGCCGGTGCTAGCAATACTTTGACGACGGCGACCCGGGGCCAACGAACAAACGGCAGATCGCCGACTACCCCCAGCAACGGCGGGGGGGCATGGGCAGACCTTGGGACGATGGCCGGGCGCAAGTGCCGGGCGGGGAGGGGGAAGTGCTGGGGCGTGTTGGTGGTTGCGCGGTTCCCTTGTGCGACGATGCCCAGATGATCGACGTCATATGGAGGTGGCTGCAAAGTTATCATGTTGGTGCGATGCCATGTCTGTGTCACGGGCACGACCCAGGCCTGCTGTGGCATCTGTGGTATCTCGGGGCTCTGCATCGTGCGTGCCACTCTGCCACTCTCCGGATGGCACAGCATCGTGGAGCCACGGGCGGCCTGGGGGGCTGGGATGGCGAAAGTCGTGTTTGACCCGCGTCGATCCCAGGTCCTGGTGTCGTCCCAACTCTGGCGTGGTGTTCCCCGTCTCCCAGCACGTGGAGGTTCCTGCGACAGTACTATGTAAGTGCGTGGCATGATGTGTGTATATCCGTACCTGTCTTTGTAAGTACGCCGCCCTGAGCAGGCCACCACGGGAGGGGCCTGAGGTTAGATTGGAGCCAGGAGGTGGCCATCGCATTGTTACCTCCCCCGGCCCGCTTGCGTGGTGTTGCTTTCCAGAACGCTGCCTCCTGGCCAATCGGCAGTGGGAGAGCAAGGGGGAGCAAGGGGGGACAGGGGAGAACAGGGAACGCCCTTGGTGGTGGGCAGAGAGCGTTTCTTGAAACGCATCAGTGGCGACGGTTCGCCCACTGGGAGTGTTGGGGATGTCTGGGACGCGCACCCAGAGCGAATCGAACAACGGGACGGACCCGAACTTGACTCAACCACGCAGCTCACCAGCCACCCACCATCCACCCGCCCTCCACCCTCCCTCCACCAGTGACCTGCCATCTGCCATCTGCCAGGCAGGCCCAGCCGAGACAGGGGGCGGCCGCCGATGCAATGCGCGGCATCGAGATCGCCTCCTCCCGGATTCGAGGTTGCGGGCGGCAAAAAGCCACACCATGAGAGGGGAGTCTGGAGGGTGCTGCGCCTCGTTTAGGCGCCTGAATGGGTTCCTCGCTCCGGACGGCGCAGAGCCGGAGGTGGCGGGTGGACGGTTGGACGGTCCCAGACGACACTCGACAGTCCCAGACGCCGCCGAGCCGCCGCCGAGCACCGCCAATGCTGTCGTCTGTCACGGGGCAGGCCGATGGTGAGACCGTGGGCGTCAAAGTTTTTACGGCTGGCCACCGCGGTGCGGCGATCGGACCCCTGCGATCGCCACAACGCTGCCTCTGAGCGGTGGGTCATGGCAGCAAGGGGCAACACGTCGAGAAACCCATGAGACAGAGGAAATGGGCGGTGTTGGCTGTGCTGGTGGAGGGAGCACGAACGAAATGGTGCGAATGGTGTTTCGTGGCAGACAAAGGAACACTGGAGCAACTGGAAGAACGATGATGCGGTGGCTGGTGCGTCGCGGGCATGAGCGACGATTGATGAATCGAGAGCGTTGGGTCCACTCTGGGCCATGGGCGAGATCCGGGGAACGAGAGGAAAAACCCAGAGAAATTCGATTTCCCCTTTTTGATTTTCGAGGATGACTTCCCAAGAGGGTTAGAGTCCCGTCCAATCCCCGAGTTTAATTTACAAGGGGAGGACAGAGTGGGGCGCGAGGGGAGAGAGATGGGAGGGGGGAGGGAGCTGGCTCCACTGATAGCTGCCCGTAGCTTTTTGTTTTGCGCTGGCTGACTCTCATCTTCAACGACATCCATCAGAGAAAGCGTGCGGTGCTGGTATGTATACATTGACAAACAGACGGCGCCAGTGAGACAGGCAGTTGGTCCTCCCGCCATGCTCGTGCCCCCCTCGGATCGCAGCCGCCATCTGCGGCACGGGTACTGTGCCGATAGTGCTCAAACGGATCTCTGGCAGCGGCTGCATGCTGGCGGCGCAGCGAGAGTTCATCGAAAATCTCCCGACAGGGGGGGCACGCCGTCGAACATTCGGAGACGAAGGAATGCGCCAGCCAACCAGGTACAAACGGAGGGCGGCGCAACTGTGAGGGGCTTGATGACGGGCTCCACGATGCGGGCCTGATGCTTCTCGGATTGTCGACTCGGAAATGCGCCCCATCTCCAAGCTCCCTCCAGCCAAGCATGATAGATGCTGGAGGACATCGTACTATGTATGTACGCAATTCACTTCCAGGGCGACAAAGGAGAGCGAATGAGTGGCGGGTACGGAGTATGTACCGCGATAATACCAAGCCAGCCTGGACCCCAAAAGCAGCACAACGCGAGATGGCCAATTGCTGGGCAAGCAAGCCGCAAGCCTTGGTCACTGCTTGTCGGGCAACAAGAGGAGCCCGGAGCATGCAGCGGCAGGTTGACATGGCAATCCCAGTCTCATTTGTCGCTTGGCAGGACAGGCACAGCCCCAAAAAGCCAAGTCTTGGCAGAGCGGGAGCCAACCGCAGGGGGCCGCTCACACCTTCTGGTTCCAAATTGCCCCCAAACATGGGCCCCCAGAGTCCGTCCATCCCCAGGGCGAGGGCGGACGGTTTGTCTTCTGGGTTGCCCGTGGGTGTTGGGTGCTTCATCTGGCTAACCCTCCCTGCCTCCCCCCTGGACATTGGCAGCTTTTCCCTGCTTGGGCATCTTCTGTTTCGAGAGCACAGCTCCCAAGAAATTCTGCTCGCCGTGATGATACCTGCCCAGACTCGGCCCTAGCGCGCGTCGGTCTGTCTGCCTGTGTTGTCTGCCTCTCTCTCTCGCTTGATCGCTCCATCTCGCGCGTGCACACCCTCTCTCCTCACCCTCACGGTTCACCCATACCCTCACCCTCTCTCTCTTGGCCTCTGCCTCGCTCGCTGCACACCCGCGCTCCGCTTGTTGCATCGGCTTGCACCGCCTCCCGGGTCTGCTGCCTCCTGCCTCCTGCCTCCTGCCTCTGCGCTTCGAGTTTCGTCCGTCAACTCCAACCGACACCTGTCTCTCCGTCTCTCCCTGCATGTCGGCACCCGGCCTTATTTTGCAGCCCGCTGCCCGCCCTCAATCGCCAGAGTTGGAGGCCGCCATCCCTCGCTCTCCCTCGCTCCGCGCGTATGCACACCACGCCTCACCGCGGACCAGGCTCACCTGCACCAACGCGCACACCACTCCTCCTCCTGCTCCTCCTCTGCCTGTAGCACCAACACCAATCGGGCAACCAATCAACCCGTGATCAGGCTGGCCCCGACCACCCTTTGACCACCCTCATTGTGGCTGGACAAGGCAGAGCCAACCTTGAAAGGCTGACGGCGCTGACGGAGCTGTCGTATCCACGACTTGCCCCCAACACCAACCAACCCACTCTCTCCTCGCCCCCAGCGGGCTGAGTCGCAAAACTGACGACGGCGACCCGCTCCCCTCAGCTGCCAACGCGACCATGGCGGCTCCCTCACAAGACCCTCCCAAGGAGGGCGATGCTCCCACCAGGAGAGCCAGAGCGTATGAATCTCTACCCCCCCTTTCCTCTTACTTACCATGCCATCGCGCTGCAGCCCCTGCTTCTGTTCCTGCAGTTGCCGTCTGCAGAGTCAAGCTTGTCCTGACCATGTCGCGCAGACCTACCATCACCATTGACACCACGGCCGTGAGCCCGGGTCCTGAAGCCGAGCCCGACGCCGACGGTGTCCCCCAACCAGTCTCAAACTCACCCGTCTCCTTGGGGAGCCCCCTGGAACCCTCAACAAGCTCCCACAAGCGCAGCCTCTCCCAAACACGACCCTCCGACTCCAAGGACAGCCGCCCCACCAGTCCCCACAACGTCTCGAGCCCCTTCTCCTTCCGCGGCAACGCCCCCGCCCAGGGCTACCTCGCCGTCCCCAACACCCAGCGCGCGCGCCAGGACTCGCTGAACTCGGGCGACGATGCCCGCTCCATTACCTCCTCCCAGGGGGACACCGTCATTGGCGGGTCCTCGACTGGCGAGAAGACCAGCCCGCCTCCCTTTGGCGACAGGTCAGAGACGGAGCAGATCATGAACGACCCCGACGCGCTCAAGCCGGACCAGGGCAAGGAGGACAGCTTCCACGTGGACAACAACCCGTTCGCCTTCAGCCCCGGCATGCTGGGCAAGATGTTCGACCCCAAGAGCCTGGCGGCCTTTTGGTCCCTCGGCGGCCTGGCCGGCATCGAGAAGGGCCTGCAGAGTAACCGCCACACGGGCCTGAGTGTCGACGAGACCTCCGTTTCCACCGCTGTTTCCTTCGCCAACGCCACCTCCCGCGCTGGTTCCGATAAGGCTCTGACCGAAGGCGCCGCGCCAGGCTCCCCCGACTCCCACGTGGCGCCCACTGGCCACGACTCGGCGAGCGACTCCTTCTCCTCGAGGAAACGCGTCTTTGGCGATAACAGGCTCCCCGAGAAGAAGGGCAAGAGCCTCCTGCAGCTCATGTGGATTACCTACAACGACAAAGTGCTGATCCTGCTGTCGATCGCTGCCGTCGTCTCTCTCGCCGTCGGCCTGTACCAGACTTTTGGCGCGGCCCACGACCCCAAAAACCCCAGCGTCGAATGGATCGAGGGTGTGGCCATCATCGTGGCCATTGTCATCGTCGTCCTGGTCGGCTCGCTCAACGACTACCAGAAGGAACGCCAATTTGCTAAGCTGAACAAGAAGAAGCAGGATCGCCTGGTCAAAGCGGTGCGGTCCGGTAAGACCGTCGAGATTTCCGTCTATGACATTCTGGCCGGCGATGTCCTGCTCCTGGAGCCTGGCGACATGGTCCCCGTCGACGGTATCCTCATCGAGGGTTTTAGCGTCAAATGCGACGAGTCTCAGGCCACTGGCGAGTCCGACATCATCCGCAAGAGGCCCGCCGACGAGGTGTTCGCCGCCATCGAGAACCACGAATCCCTCAAGAAGATGGACCCCTTTATCCAGTCGGGCGCCCGCGTCATGGAGGGCGCCGGCAGTTTCATGGTTACCTCGACCGGCATTCACTCGAGCTACGGCAAGACCATGATGTCCCTGAACGAGGATCCCGAGATCACGCCCCTGCAGTCCAAGCTCAATATTATCGCCGAGTACATCGCCAAGCTCGGTGGTGCCGTCGCCCTGCTCCTCTTCCTCGTTTTGTTCATCATCTTCTGCGTCAACCTGCCGCGAAAGTACGCCTCGTTTACCCCTGCCGAGAAGGGCCATCGCTTCATCAACATCTTCATCGTCGTTGTCACTATCGTGGTCGTCGCTATTCCCGAAGGCCTCCCGCTGGCTGTGACTTTGGCCCTCGCCTTCGCTACCACGAGGATGCTCAAGGACAACAACCTCGTCCGCCACCTCAAGGCTTGCGAAGTCATGGGCAACGCGACTACGATTTGCTCTGACAAGACAGGCACCCTCACCCAGAACAAGATGCAGGTCGTCGCCGGCACTATCGGTACGAGCCATCGATTCGGCACCACGACGACTCCGGACCAGCCCCAGTCTTCGGAGAGGGAGGTTGGAGCCAAGGAAGTTGTCTTGGCTCTCGGACCCGACGTCAAGGACCTGCTGCTCAAGTCGATCGCGCTCAACTCGACTGCCTTCGAGGGCGACGACAACGGCGAAGCGACCTTTATCGGCTCCAAGACCGAGACCGCGCTCCTGATCATGGCCCGCGAGCACCTGGGCATGGGTCCCGTCAGCGAGGAGAGGGCCAACGCCAAGGTTCTGCATCTGATTCCGTTTGACTCTGGGCGCAAGTGCATGGGCGTGGTGGTGCAGCTGGACAACGGTAGGGCGCGCCTCTACGTGAAGGGCGCCTCGGAAATCATGCTCGAGAAGTGCACCCAGGTCCTGCGCGACCCCTCGAGCGGCCTGGCCTCTGCGACCCTGACCGAGGACAACCGCGAAACCATCAAGAAGCTCATCGAGACGTACGCGCGCAACTCGCTCCGCACCATCGGCATGATCTACCGCGACTTTGACCGCTGGCCGCCCAAGCCCTCGCGCCGCATCAACGCCGAGAAGGACGAGATCGTTTTCGAGGACATCTGCCGCAACATGGTTTTCGTCAGCATGGTCGGCATCAAGGATCCCCTGCGCCCCGGCGTCCGCGAGGCCGTTAGGGACTGCCAGAAGGCCGGCGTCGTGGTCCGCATGGTTACCGGTGACAACAAGATGACGGCCGAGGCCATCGCCGGCGACTGCGGCATCCTCCAGCCCAACAGCCTGGTCCTCGAGGGCCCCGTCTTCCGCAACATGACCAAGGAGCAGCAAGATGAGATCATTCCCCGGCTGCACGTCCTCGCCCGCTCCAGCCCTGAAGATAAGCGCATCCTGGTTAAGCGCCTCAAGGACAAGGGCGAGACGGTCGCGGTCACGGGTGATGGCACCAACGACGCGCCCGCGCTCAAGATGGCGGATATTGGTTTCTCGATGGGCATCGCGGGTACCGAGGTCGCCAAGGAGGCGTCGGCTATCATCCTCATGGACGACAACTTTAACTCGATTGTCAAGGCGCTCAAGTGGGGCCGCGCCGTCAACGACGCGGTCAAGCGCTTCCTGCAGTTCCAGCTCACCGTTAACATCACGGCCGTCGTGCTCACCTTCGTGTCGGCCGTGCAGAACGACGAGCAGGAGTCGGTGTTGACTGCTGTCCAGCTGCTGTGGGTGAACCTGATCATGGACACCCTGGCCGCGCTGGCGCTCGCGACGGATCCCCCGCAGGATAGCGTGCTGGATCGCAAGCCGGAGCGCAAGGGCGCATCCATCATCTCCACGACCATGTGGAAGATGATCCTCGGGCAGGCGGTGTACCAGCTGTTGATTACGTTCCTGATCTACTTTGGCGGTGTCAGCATCTTGCCCGGGCCCGACGACATGACCGACGATCAGATCCACACGCTGGTGTTCAACACGTTTGTGTGGATGCAGATTTTTAACCAGTGGAAGTAAGTGGATAGTTTTGGTATCAGTCTCGGCTTGCCTGGGAGCACGCTAACATCATCTCCAGCAACCGCCGCCTGGACAACCACTTCAACATCTTCGAGGGCATGCACAAGAACCCCTACTTCATCGTCATCAGCGCGCTCATGTGCGGCGGCCAAGTCCTGATCGTCATGGTCGGCGGCGACGCCTTCCGCATCGCGGACGAGGGCCAATCCCCGGTCATGTGGGGCATCGCCATCGTCCTCGGCGTCCTCTCCATCCCCGTCGGCGTCATGATCCGCCTGATCCCCGACGAGCTGATCGAGTCCCTCATCCCGTCCTCCCTCAAACGCCGCAGCGGCGACTCCAAAATCCCCGGCGTCACCGTCTCCGACGACGACGAGCGCTTCACCGCCTACCCCGAGCCCCTCGCCGACGTCCGCGACGAGCTCGCCTGGCTCAAGCGCATCAAGGGCGGCCGCCTCAACAACCTCAAGTTCGCCATGAAACACCCCCGCGAGACCTTCCTCCCCCGCCGCAGCCCGGCCCACAGCCGCGAACACTCCCGGTCGGGATCCGCCCACCGGCTGCCGCAGACCCCCATCCGCGAGGACAGCTACGGCTCGATGGCCGGCGCCGGCGCGGTGGCCCCCACCCCCGACTCCCGCCGGCGCAGCAGGAGCATGCGCTCGCGGTCGAACAGCGCGCTTGGCGCGGCGACCGTGATGACGGGCATCGTGGCGGGGAGCATCGCGGCGGGGTGGTCGCCGATTGATCGGCGGGGCGAGCCGGATTTTGGACAGTTCCCGAGGC
>FTEL01010431.1_pt1 | contig 18725 bp, 17 predicted proteins | sample 1658911 | NCBI WGS metagenome assembly FTEL01 (sample SAMEA3914869, study PRJEB12502) | metagenome | biome: forest; material: soil | place: USA | collected 2012-03-12 | depth 0.1 m
CGGGTGGAGAGGGGACGAGGGAAGGGGGTTGAGCTGCGGGATGTGCACTTTGTGGATTCGAGCCGCAGCCCGGCGACGCTGACGGAGAAGGTCAAGGCGTTGGCTGGAGTTATTGGCGCCGCGTATCCGGCGCCGACGGAGCTGTACTCGTCGCATATGCGGTATGCGGCCATGGTGCTGGGCGGGAGGGAGTTTGTGCAGCTGCGTTGGCCCAAGCCCAGCAAGGGCCCGTGGTCCATCTGGGACCATGCGGGCTCGCAGCTCATCTACACCGAGTCGGGAGCCGGCAAGGTCACCGATCTGGACGGTAACCCCATCAACTTCACCACCGGCAACAAGCTCTCGCGGAGCTGGGGGGTGATCACGGCCGATGAGAGCATTCATGGCAAGATTCTGGAGCTGGTTCGTGAGATGCGAGCTGCCGAGTGAGCCGAAAAGAGGAGGGGCATGATGGGTCAGATATTTGTTTCGGCGTTAGAGCAACAGGTTCACGGCAAGACATGCTGGTGGGATCTCTGGGCTTGTCATACGAGGTCTTTAGAACCGACTCTCCACATGCTGCTCTTTGCTTTCAGTAAGCAATACCATAGAGAATCTCCATTTTCATCATTACCTAAGCTATGTCCCTCTCCAAACCAGGCACGGAACTTGCTGTTGAGGACGGTGATACTCATAAGCACAACTTAATGCCTGGCTCACAACCGGTGCTACCACCCGAGTTTACACCCCCCGGCTAACGCCAACCAACCGCTCACTCAACTCCCAAAGGCGGTCCTCGCCGTCATTGTCGTGTACATGCGCCGCCGCCCCAACTTCTGTCATCGACGTCGCGTCCTTCTCGGGCGGAGCAACCTCGCAGTCTGCCAGGTACTCTCCGCCCTTGCCCTCCCAGACCGTGCCCACGGCAGCCCACATGGAGGCCGCGGCGCCCTGCTCGGGCGACTGCATCATGGTGGTCAGGTCGGGGTTCGCCTTCCATCCGGCCAACACCTCGGGCGCCAGGCTGTCCTGGAGCCCCGACCAGATGCCGCCGGGGTGGACGGAGACCGCGTGGACGCCGCGCGGGCCGTACACGCGGTCGATGTAGTTTGCCATCCAGATGTTGGCCGTCTTGGACTGTCCGTAGGCTGCGAATGGCTCGTAGGCGCCGGGGGTCTCCCAGTTGTAGTCGTCGAGGCGGACGCTGCTGAAGCGGTGTGCAGAGGATGTCACGCAGACGACGCGCGAGTTGAACGACGGTGTGCTGCTTGCCTCCAGCGTCGGCAGGAGAAGGGACGTCAGGAGGAAGTGCGCGAGGTGGTTGACGCCGAATTGGCGCTCGAAGCCGTCGACGGTCTTGGAAAAGGGCGTTGCCATGATGCCTGGGTCATGTCAATGTCAACCCAACTCGCAGTTCTCCCTTCATAGTCCAGGGTACTCACCAGCATTGTTGACCAGCACGTTGAGAGTATTGCTCTGCTGCAAAAATGTCTTGGCCGCTTTCCTCACCGACTCGAGAGAATCGAGGTTGAGTTCAATGACCTCCAGGCGCCCCTTGCCGGCACTCGTCTTCAGAATAGACTCCCGGGTGGCGGCACCCTTCTGAAGGTCACGAGCAGTAAAGTACACGTCGGCGCCAGTAGCATGCAGGGCCCGCGCTGTCTCGACGCCGATGCCCGAGGTCGCTCCGGTCACGAGAGCCACCTTGCCGGTCCACTCGCCCAAGGCCATGTTGTCTTGGACAACCTGCAGCGCAGTCGGCCGTTGGTCACCCGGGCCCATGGGTTCCGCGTACAGCTGCGCATAGGGGCGGAATGAGTCTGACATGGCGACGGTTTGAAGATTGATGTGGGGGAAGATGTTTAAGAGTGAAGATCAAAACGGGCGATGATATTGCGAGGTATTGGAATACTCTGTGCAGAAGATGGCCTGCTTCTAGCGAGGAGCAAGAGGCCATATATATAGGTACATTGAGAAACTCCATGCCGCCCCTGATGTCATATTGGGATCTCATGGCTTCTGAATCGAACAGTAACGTCCCCAGAGAGACGCGGCTTTCGGACATAGCAACCGGATCTATCCGCTTGGGTCCGCTCCAGTCCGCTCCAATCCGCTCTAGTCCGCTCCACGGCTGCGCTCCACCCCGCTCCAGTCCGCTCCCGTCCGCTCCAATCCAAGAGCTCGTGATGGTGGGCCACGCCAAGTCGGGGCTTGCGGAAAATGCTATTCTTAATCTGACATGGCCCGGTGGGACCAACCCCGTCCCTTGCCACACTCCAGTATTGCCATGCCGCCCCATCAGGCAACCCAGGCGTGTCGGGCCTGCAGAAACCTAAAGAGAAAGTGCACGAGGGAGCTGCCGTCGTGCTCACTTGCAAGTAGCCACATCTCACATTTTCAGTCGATTCAGCAATGCTGATGACGAGTCCCGGCGACAGTGTGTCCGCTTGCGCAAGACATGCGAGTACTACCCGGGAGATCCAGGGGCCGAGGCGGCGGCGGCGACTGCGGCGAAGAATTCAACAAGTCTCAACGAGCGACTAGAACATCTTGAGCGGCTGATACATGCACAGAGTGGTGGGGGCGGGCCAGTGCTAGGCGCGTTTCCTGGGAGCCAGTCCAGTCTCCGGCCGACCCTCAACGACGACTTCCCCACCTCTTACTTTCTGGACCCTGATCACTTCGTACCACTTAACCGGGGATCACTTTCTTCACCAGCGCAGCCGTTCATGCAGCACGCATGGCGGTTGGTGCAGAACGACTGGCAAGAAACGTGCGAGACGTACCTAGCGACCATCCACTCCTGGCTGCCCATGCTGAGCAGGAAACGCCTCCACGGCAGCTTAGCCACGCTCGCAGTCAACCAAAACGCCGGCGAAACGCTGCTCGTCTTATGCATGAAGCTCTGCACACAGAGCACGCAGGATACAAGCGACCGCAAGCTGGTCGAAACTGACGTCTACAACACGGCGAAGCAGTGCTGCTTCTACGCCGAGTCCGGAGGCTTTGTGTCTCTCCAACTGGTCCAATCCCTCATCCTCTTGGCCGTGTATGAACTTGGCCACGCAATATACCCCGCCGCGTATCTCACCATCGGGCGCGCCTCGAGGTTGGCCGGCGTGATCGGCCTGCACAGTCGAAAGCACGCACGGCAGCTGTTCGTCGACCCAGACACATGGACTCTGCGCGAGGAGCAGCGGCGTACGTGGTGGGCCGTCTTTCTTCTCGACCGGTAAGTTGCCCAAGCTTTTCTTCCGCCATCGCTCAAACCATGTCACAGTGCCATCACCGCCGGCACAGAAGGGCTGGCCGTTGCCGCCCCGGCGCCCAGCTCCGACTGCCTTCTCCCATGCGGAGACGTCGAGTGGGAGCAAGGCAGGATTGGCACCAATGAGCCCCTCCTCGCCAACGCCTTCTCCACGGGAACATCGCTCGGCTCCTTTGCCCGGACATGCCAGGCCGCGCACATGCTGGACAAGGTCCTGACGCATGTCGGCCGGCGTCAGCGCGACACCGACCAGGATGTGGCAGAGGTGCTCGTCGAGGCCATGCAGCTGCACAAGGCGCTCCTGGCCCTTGACATGAGCCTTGGTCCCCCGAACGTGCTCGGTGCGGAGTCGTACCCAAGTCCAGAGACGTCCATGCCAAGCCAGGGGGTTGAAGATGGACGGAACCAGTGCGCATTGGCGCTGTGCTGCTCGGCACGGTTCCTGCTCTACAGCGAGTACGGCTGCAGCGAATTCAACGGGCGGACGCCGAGCCACGAGCGTGTGGCGCTGGAATCAGAGGCGCAGGGGGTCGCGATCCGGGGCATCGAGGTCATGGCCACCGTGACGGTCCCGGAGATGGCGCGGGCGGTCGTGCAGACTTTGACGGCCGCGGCGACAAGGCCGTCTATCAACCCGCTGCTGGGTCACACCTTGTATTATGCGGCAACGGAGTGCGCTTGCTTCATCAGGGAGAGCCACATGCCCAGCATGTGCGCGGCGCTAGCGCAGATTATTCAGGGACTCGAGGCGATGCGGTCGGAGTGGCGGGTAGGGGGTACGTTTTGTCTTGAAAGGCTTGATCTTTCTCATGCTATGGCTGACCATGAACAGCGAAATATCTATTGTTGCTGGAGAAGGGCGAGGTTCTGGAATTGGTAAACAGATAAAGGAGTCAACTTTCTTGTATTACGAACCCTGTGATCCGGGGCCTGTTGCTGCTTTGGTCTGCCGAAATCGCGGCCCAACTCACCATGGCCGCCGATCATCAAAGTACATCAGATCCCAATCACTGGGTTTCGGCTCCTCTTTGCCACCCGCATATAAGCCCTCGTACCGCGCGCCCATGACGTAGCGCTCGAGGCGTTCCTTGAGGTCCCTTTTCTGAAGCCACGGGTCGTACCACGGACCCGGCGCGTCGTCGTACTCGTGCTCGTCGTAGGGGTCATCGGGCCCAAGAATAAAAGCTCTCTCTATGGGGTACCGGAAGTGGGCGTAGAACCGCGCGAGGCCGTGCGATTCCCCCAGCCCCCGGAGCGGCCGCACGAGATCCGCGTACGCCCTCAACAGCGCTGCTATCTCCTCAGCCGTGGCCTCGCGGAGTTCTTCCGGTATCCCGTTGCTCACGTCCATAACTATCATCCGAAGCGTAAGCCCGGGCAGGTTAAGCCTGCCCCGGACCCAGTCGACTGTGGATAGCCAGTCCCGCGCCGCCGGGTGTTCCGGCTTGGGCCAGGTCGCGGAGGGGTAGGGCGGGAAACCTAGCTCGAGGAAGCGAAGGTGGCCGAGAGCGGACGCGGGCACCACGTCGCGGAGGAATATGGAGGCGGCGAATTTCCCGAAAGGGTAGGGATCGTGTGCTTGCAAGTGGGGAGGTACGCCCAGGCCTGAAGAAGACCCTTGTTGCGGAGGCGGCATCTCCCAGAGCGCGCACGCCTTGTAGTCGTGAACGGTAAACCGGTTGCGGGAAAAGAAGACGTACTGGGCTTCCTGTGACAGGGTGCGGCACACGAGAAAGAGCGTGGCTCCCGGCGGCGCCCAGCACTTGCAGCTCAACGAAAACACGGCGTGGCGGCGCCGGCAGAAGCAGCCTTCCGGTTTGCCGCGGAAGCACTCAAAGAACTGTTCGCTGTATACCTCGTCCGGGGTCGGAGGGGGGTCATTTGTGCGCCGGAAGCGGGACACCACGTAAGCACGATCCTGCCGGCTCCACGCCACCTGCCTCCGTGGCGCGACTAGGTCGGTGTACTCTAAGATGCGGACGCGGAGCTCGCGCGAGAGGCTGGCCAGGGTGGCGGTGGCCGCCGCGCTGAGCGGCTCCGAGGAGACGTCGGGAACCGGGGTGGGCAGCCCGCAGGCGTGCACAGCGGCGTCTTGGGCGAGCTGCTGGAGCGGCCAGTAAGGCGTCTTGGCCAGCTGGATCCGGCATTCGGAGAGGTGAGAGCGAGGAAGGAGGTGCAAGGGGGCAAGAATGGACGTGGCGAGATCGAGCGCTAGCGGGTGCTGCGGGTCGATGTCGCACACCAACGAAAGGGCGAGGCGGCCGGGGGTAATGCGGGAGAAGAGCTGGGCGGCAGCAGAACGCCAGGCGCGTCGCGCGTCGTCGGCCGCCGAAGTCATGCCATCGCTTAGGAGCTGGGCTTGGTGAATATCGCTGTGCTTCTCCCGGCACCACCGCGAGCCTGACCAACCTGGATCGTCGCGCCCGTGGCGGCAGCAAGTGTCGCTGGAGTCGTATTCTGTCACTCTGTTGTGGCAGCCCGCCTCGTTGACGACAATCTTGAGCTGGGACAGCGCCCGAACCGACGTTTCAGTGAGCGCACCGAGGGAGTGGAGCCCAGGTCGCTGGGCAGGGGTGTAATGATGGACAACGAAGTAGTTGGCCGAGTAAAGCAGGGCAGCTGCCTCGGTGTAGATGACGCGGCAGGAGATGAGAAGGCCATGGAAGACGATTGGGGCGAGCGGGCAGCCCATGAACATTCGGAGGTCGGCTCGCCCGCCTCGCAAATCAAACTGATACGGGCGGCCGTTCCACGACGCCAGCCCTAAGTAGCGGTAAAGGCGCAGCCGAATGTTTGGCGTGAGGCGTAGGAGTAGGTCCCGCGACGGCGACGGTGATCGTAACGCGTGGGCGGCGTCGGAGACACACTCCATCGTCCAATGTGGGTAGAGTGCCTTGTGCTGGGAGTCCGTCGCCGCAGGTTTGCGGGCTTGTGGATGGCAAGATACAGGACAGGGTTCGGAACAGTGTTGGCGGGGTTTGAGAGTTTTGGCAACAGGCAAAAACGTCCATCTGATTGGGCACAGGTAAGGCACCCATGCTGCACCATCACGCAACACAGCGTGTCGGGTTTTAAGACACCTCAAGAGAACTTGTACGAGAGCGTTGCCGTCTCACTGAACTAGCCAAGTCCCATCTCTCAGTCTCTCACCGGACCCAGCTATGCTGATAAAGAGCTCGAGGACAGTGTTTGCCGCTGCCTAAGACAAGCGAGTACTGCCCAAGAGATGCAGAGCCGTGGCAGCAGCGGCGGCTGTGGCAGCAGAACCAACAAGTCTCACCCAGCGGCTAGAGTATTTGAGCGGCTACTACAAGCTACAGCAGAAGATAAGATCCAAGGGCCGTTTGTTTGATGTCTGGGTCTGTCGGTGTCCTGCAGCTAGGAAATCCAAATCATCACTCTTCTGAGGTCCCAGGAAGTTAAGACCCAGCGGCAACACCGAGCAGAACAGCGCTTGACGACTCGTCTACATTGCTTCACCCCATCCCGATATTCATGGGCTTGTTCTTATACATTTATATATGCCTAGAAGAGCTAGCCAGTACTTCCGCATGTTTGCTTTCTTTGGACTTTTGCCTAGAGGAACTACTACGAAGCAAGTTCCGAACGTTTCTTGTCCAAGTCTCTGTCATTGCTTCGAAGCATGTTTCAGGTTCCTTAAAACACAAGTTCCTGGGGCCGAAAACGCCATGTACTCCAACTCGGATCGGGGAGCCTTTTCTTCTTCGTGCCATGCATCTCCCCGCAAATCCCGCTCCCGCAGCCCAGGCTTCATGGCAACTCATGAGAAATGCTGGTTTTTGTAATTGCCTCCGAATATCCGCGATGTCATCTACTGAATGATCGTCGCGGCGCATCCACCCGACCACTTCAAGAGTCCCAGGTCGGACCAATAAGGTTGAAACTCCACTGGTATCCGGCCGAGACCATGATCTGACGTCTGTTCGTTTGTGATCCCGGCAGAGCCATACGCTGTACCCCTCCCATGACGTCGACTGCATTATGACAGTCAGCAGATGTCTGCTGCTCAATTCTGCATTTAATCCGTGTCCAACCCATCCTTGTTCCAATCTCGACACTGTTTCCGCTACAGGACATCTACCATCGCAACGCCAATACCACACTTATCCAAACGATACTGAGTCAATACGCGGTCCCAACCCCGCCTCTTCCCCCTAGCATCGACGTCAGACAAACCCTAAGTACAACAGCCACCAACCATGCCCGAGTCCAAAGCCGAGAAGATCGAGCGGGTCAAGGCCAACCTCCCGCTTCCTGAGCAACCCCCTGTGCCGTCGGACTGGCAGTCCTTCGACGCCCGCACCACCGGTGTCGGCAGCGGCCGCTTCTCAAGTGACGTCTCCACCGGCGACGGCACCACGGCGGGCCTGCGCGAGCCGGCCACCAGGGGCTCCGAGGAGGTGGACATGAGCGGCATCGGCCGTCAGGGTAAGGAGGGTCTTGAGGGCATTCCGAAGGATGCCAAGGCTAGAAAATGAATTTGGGTTGGTTGGAGGATTGAGAGGGAGTGAGGTGAGACATCGGACTACCAGATAATGGAATCTGTAGAGCAACGACCTGTTAGTAGGAAGATTGAAATATTATCCGAAATGATCCCTAATCATGCCAAACGTCCGTACACAAGATAAATACAACCAAACCATATCTCACGTCGCCAACCCTCTACGGCATCCAGTCCGTGTAAGGCTTGTCCACAACCATGTCCTTGACCGTCGGCAGCGGCCCCTCCCCCTCCCAAGCATCGCCAAACGCCACACACATCTTCATCAGCTCCCGCCACCTCTTCCCCGGCGCAATCTTCCCCGAGATGCAGTTCGGTGCAAGCGAGTCACTGTTAACGGGAACGAGCGCAGCCCGCCCCAGCACAGCCTCCATGGCCTGCTGCGCAAAGCTGACGGCCTCCTTGGCGTCGGCCGGCACGCCCGTCTCGTCGAGCTTGCAGATGCGGGTGTTGGGCAGCTCGGCCTGGAGGTAGGCGATGATGTTGGGGTTGCGCGCGCCGCCGCCGCACATGAAGATCTCGTCGATCTGGTCCGGGTCGATGCCGTAGCTGGGCAGGAACGTGCGGTACTGGCGGATGATGTTCTGGCCCGTGATGCGCGTCACGGTGGCGAGCGTGTCGTATTTGCTGCAGCCGGCTGCTTCGCACGCGTCGATGATCTCCTGGCATTCGTTGTCGCCGAAGACTTCGCGGCCTGTTGTCTTGGGAGGGTGGTGGTTGATGTATTCGTTCTTGGCCAGGAAGTCGTCCACGATCTGCTGGTTGACGGTGCCTTGCGCGCCCCACTGGCCGTCCTTGTCGTATTCTTGCTCGCCATTGGTGTAGTATCTCATGGCCGCGTCGATGAACATGTTGCCCGGTCCGCAGTCCCAGTCGACCATGGCATCGACACCGCCGTCCTTGTCGGCGGGGATGAGGCAGAGGTTGGCAATGCCACCAATGTTCTGGCAGAGGCGCATCTTGGTCGGATGGTGTAGCAGCAGACCGTCGATGAGAGCGACCAATGGCGCACCCTGCCGACCAACGGACTGCTCGGCTTGTCGAAAGTCTGTCACCGTCGTGATGCCCGTCTGAGCGCTAATGATGGTGCCCTCGCCGAGACAGAACGCCGAGCGTGTCTCGCCCTCTTTGGGCATGCTGAGAAGCCAGATGGTCTGGCCGTGCGAGCCAATCAGGTCGATGCTGTCCATGTCGACGTCGAATTTGTCGCAAAACTCCTTCACGGCGTCTCCGAACATCTGGCCGAGTTGGACGTTCAGCTGTGACATGGCGCTGGGTGTTGTCCTTGTCTCGCGGAGCATCTTCAGAATGGGCTTCTTCATCCGCTGTGGCACAGGTATCTCGTCGTACTATAGGCCAAAATTAGATGACTGCCAGACACTCCGTATTGCAAGGGCTCTACTCACCTTGAGGAGCTCCATGTGAAGGGGAGCAGTAGGGGCCGCTTGGCGATACCGGACAAGTGCGCAGTCGATGCCGTCCATGGCAGTACCGCTGTTCATTCCAAGCACCGTCAGGTCCAAAGACCCATCGGCGCGCCTGGAAACACCGTTGACTCCGTTTGCCGGAACGCCGTTGCCATTTGTGTGTGTCCCATTGGTGTAGGTTCCATTCGCGGTGTGGCCGTTGAGGCCGGAATAGTGGTTTGGCAGGGAACCCATTGTGATTCACGAGAAAAACACCAAAGTAATGCTGCTTGATGTCCCTTCTCTCCATCCTTTCGAAGGACTCGATGTTGTTACCTATATACCTATCCATCTCCGGGTAACTCGCCCTCATACCCCAGGCATGTCGGTCCCTTGGCGCCTCGAGGTGGATCTGGCCCCGCCGGAATATCAGTTTGTTAGAAGAGCCAAGCCGGCAACGATGTCGTGCCGACATAGCTCGAGACGAGGGTGGCGATACGCTCGAGACGAGTTGAGCAATATCGCTAAATGTGGATGTGCCCGACGTGCCGTGGGGCATCGTTGCTCCGCCACCCCATTCCGGAGCGTTTTGGACCAACTGGCTGGTCTCAATAACTGGGCTTGCGCCTGTCGACACGAATTTCCTATTTGGGAAGTTGAATGCACCCAAAACTCGGCATTGGGTTCGACGGGCAGGGGTCCCGGGAACGGCGCCCCTGTCGAGCTCGCTTCAATCCGCATCCAGCTAAACTTAAAAGTGACAGTTGCACTCCCTCCGACGTCGTTACTCAAAGTGAAGTCATAATCAACCATTCCTGCTCTCCTGGCGTTGCATTACACGACACGCTTTTCACTTAACACCGTTGAGTCTTTGCCAAAATGCCTTCCGCCACACGTCACGAGCCTCCAAGGGAGGTATGGACCTCGGAAAAGGACTCTATGGCTCGCGAGACCGCTATCACCAGGTGGCCGGGAATAGTACAGAACATGATTGACGACGTCGAGGCAACGTTCGGACAGTCAGAAAACGCAGAGCACATTGAGGAGGGGCGCCGGATACAGGCCACACTGAGAATCGTGAAGGACGAAATCATGCAAGACAAACGGCTGCAGTGCGTACCCAACTTTACAACATCGTGCTACTACTTTCTGGAGATGACACATGTTGACTCCATGTCTTTCAGCCCCTTGAGCTCGGATGGCCGCCCCGATATTGAGAGCTACAACGCACAACTCGAGGCTTTCGGCAACATCACCTGGCACAACTGCCCATGGCTCTTTGCCGAGTGCTATCTTTACAGGTATGTTAGAGATTCCAGACCTTTTTGCTTGTCTTGTTCTAACCAAACAGATGTGTGCAAACACTATTCGCCCGGTCTCAATTCTGGCGCAACCACGACATCTTCGCCCGCCAGAAGCTCGGTGCCTTCCTCGCATCCCATGCAGCTGTCCAAGAGTTGTCCGAGCGATACGTGTCGATCACCGACGCGGGCGCCCTCGCAGCGACCGATGAAGAAGCTCAACGCTTGCTCTTCTACGAGATGACCGAGATCGCGCTCTGGGGCAACGCGACCGACCTGAGCCTGCTGAGCTCCCTCAGTCTCGACCAGGTCCACTCCCTCCAGGGAAAAAAGGCGATCCACGAGGGCCGGGCCCGCATCGTGAGCAACGACATGCCGGAGGCGTGGGAATACCTGAAGTCCCGTCGCGGACGGCGCGTCGACATCGTCCTGGACAATGCCGGCTTTGAGCTGTTCACTGACCTGGTGTATGCGCTCTACCTCCTCGACTCGGGACTCGCGTCGCCCATCAAGCTGCACGTCAAGTCCATTCCCTGGTTTGTGTCAGACGTCATGCCACACGACATGGATGTCCTGCTCTCGGCTCTGGCCGATGCCACTGTGTTCACAGGCGCTGAGCATCCGAGTGTCCGCGCGTTGACGAAGCGTTTGAGCGAGTGTTACAAGACAGGCCTCATGAGCATCGCGGAACATCCGTTTTGGACGACGGGTTTCGACTTCCAGGATATGCCTGTGGTCGCACCGGAATTGCATCAAGATCTCTTGGAGTCGACGCTGGTCATCTTCAAGGGTGACCTGAACTATCGAAAGTTGGTGCGGGACGCGAATTGGCCGCATACAACCCTGTTCAAAGACGCCATTGGCCCGTTAAATGGAGGAAGGCGTGGAGGAGGAGTCAAGATTCTGGCATTAAGAACGAACAAAGCTGATGTATGCGTTGGTCTGAGCCAGGAAACTCTCAAGAGGGTGGAAATTGAGGCGCCCGGTAAGGCGTGGGTAAGGAACGGCAAATATGCGGTTGTTAGCTTTTCTGACGGGGTTTAAGATCGGCGTGGTTGTCGTCTAGGTAGACAGCATTAAGGGGTATGGTTGTAGAGCAGACAGCATCAAGCTATGTTCCAGTCCTCTTGAGTGGGAAATATGTCTACAGCGTAGGGGTTCCCCATTCCTCCACAAGCGCTGATATGATCCATGCTGTTGGCCATGCGTGGTTGTGCTCAAGCTCCTCAAGCAGCTGCAGCAAGCAAGTCCTCTCACACGGGTCGTCCAACAAACCGCCCCAAAGGAAAAGACTGTGACACAAGGTTATTCTCGCGGGCACATTACCAGGCTCGCTCTGGCAGGAACCACACAAAGCACGGGCGTGCGCTAAAATCTGCTCCTGTTGCGAAACATGGAGTTCAGCTCAGCTCGTAGCAGTGTAAGGGGGACGACAACCTACATCTTCTTTCCGCAGCCCACCCCCATGTGCACGCCGGATTGCAAAACGCGGGCTGGGTTTGTATATTATGAGAAGAATGCTGGCAAGCTGGTAGAACCCAAAGGCAACCACGTGCCAGTCGGCGGCGAAGTAGTATTCGGGAAACGGGTTTCCGTCGCACGACCCATCGCCCTGCCAGATTGGGTCAAAGCTGGACGGCCGGGACCTGGCCCAGTCCTCTACCGCCTTGTTGAGTTCTTGCCACTTTGGCATCCTGGTGCCGTGGTCCTGGGTATCTGGGCTGAAGCAGAACTGGACGATAGTTGCGCATATCCAGGTCATGGTATTGGCCCAGGCCGTCTCGGACCGGAGGCTATCGGCACTGCCGAGACTGGGAATGGGCAGCAGTGTCAGGGAGAAATCCACATTGGGCGCCTGCTGGTTGATGCACGCGTTGTACAGACACTGCCGCATGTAGACCCAGAAGGCGGCGTCGCGCAGCCCTGGCGCCGACGGGTCGACGCAAGGCCCCTGACAGGCTCGTAGCAGGGCGCTGCAGCCGGCGAGGTGTCTCTCCTGGTCGCTCCCGTTGCCGAGCGCCGTCAGCTGCTCGAAGACGCGGAGGATCACGATGGCGCAGAGCAGCATGTCGTCATCCGCCACTTGCCCCGAGCCGAGGAGCACGATAAGGTTGGCGATGCAGCGCTCGTGCGCGAGGCTAGCAGCCTCGGCGTCCCCCCTGTGCCTTGCCGCAAACGACATGATGGCCTCGAGCAGGACGGGGCAGGTCGTGGCGAGGGCAGGGATCTTGAGCGTAAACTGCCGAGACGCGTCGGTGCAGTCTAGCCATCGGCCAAGGTGTGTGGTGTAGTAGTGGAGCAGGGTTGCTTCGTGACGAGTAAGCGCCTTCGGGAGGGGGTCGTGCCAGGTTGTCGGGTCCGGGAGGGGGGTGTGCGGGGAAGCCGGGTCCACTGCCGGCGGCCATGGACTTGAGACTTGGAAATCCGGAGAAGCGGATTGCGGTTGGAGCAGTTGGGCGATCGAGATGGGAGGGCCAGTGAGCGGGGGCGAGACGGCAGCCTGGGTCACAGCGGAGCCACTACCCAGGGAGCTACGAGAGACGAAGGATGAGGGACTCTCGCCGCCGCTGCCGCTGCTGCCGACTGCCACGTGGATGCCCTCTGGCGCCCTGGACCGTGATCCATGGCGCCCCAAGTCGTGAAAGCGAAACCGTGCCTCTTGTTGCTCTGCTTGCCGACAGTCTCGGCTCGACTTTTGGCAGTTGCCACATATTGGTCGTGTCTCATCACCTGGACCTGGTTAGCAACCAAGACAGGCACTGGACAAGCACCGGCAAGAAACACCCACATTTGACATGTCGTGACCGGCAGGTTAGACTAGACACCGGCTCAGGGGTCAGTACTGTCGGCTGCAGGTTCTATCCCAGTCTAAACGCGGGGCAGAATCATGGGGGGATGGAATACCGACCAGCCTTCTCTGGAGCGTTGTTTCCCCATGGGGGAGGGTAAGGTTAGAGTTCCGGGAGGATGGAAACTCGTCTCGAGACGCGAATCGAGCTGGTGGCCATTGCTTGTGGGGACCAGTTAGTTATACCGGCAAGCGTTAGCATGGAAATGGGGAACCTGACTCGCCCGACACCGTGCTCCGGCTTCAGCCCGGAAATACAAGATGAGCTAGAGCTGATGATGTGGAGGCAAAGTGGCGACGGCTAGACCTGGAATGGAAATTCGAGTCGAGACATCGAGACTCCACAAGCGATCCATGATCCATCCCACCGGTATTGGCGTGCCCCAGGCCCGTGGCATCTGCCCCGGATTTTCACCCGCTCCCCGGATTTCTCCTCAAACTGAAATCGTGGAGGCGGGGATCCAAACATGTCTATATAGAGATGCAACTGTCCGGCCACAAGAGTTGCACTTGAGGACATCTCGACATCTTTCCCACAGGATACAGTCGCTCTCAAGCGGGTCGCCACGATGCTGCAGCCAAAACAAAAGTACTGGAAAACCCTTTCCGGGCCGAAGCTCCTCAAGCTCATTATTGGCGTCTCCGCCTTGGCCATTGCCTATGAAGGCATGAGTCAGGGTGTCATGGGCGCAGTCAATGTGGCCCCTGAATACGGTGTAAGTCTTTGCCTTCTGGCAGCCAGCTAAGCTATGTGGCCGAGCTAACTCACCTGCGCACCTAGAGACGCATGGGCTTCGCCGACGAGCATGGCAAAGTCATCAACCCTTCACTACAGGGCGGCATTGTCTCCACATACTACGCAGGCTCGCTTCTCGGCGCCTTCTGGGCTGGTCAATTCTCCGATAAATATGGACGTATGTTCGAGACCCTCCCTCCTCCGCATCCATCAAGAAGCGTCATTAACAGGTTTGCGTAGGAATCAAGGGTATTTGGGTGGCCATCTGCTGGTGCATGCTCGGCGTCATCCTCCAAGCCTCGGCCGTCAACCTCGCCCACATGCTCATCGCCAGACTCTGTGCGGGTTGTGGTGTTGCCTTCATCATTGTCATTGCTCCCGCATGGACAGCCGAACTCTCACCTGCAGCGCACCGAGGCAAGAACATCGCCCTGACCTTTCTCGCAAACTTCTCCGGCATCAGCTTGTCCGCGTGGATTGGCTTCGGCACGTCGTTTACCGAGCTCGCGGGCGGCGCGTTCCGGTGGAGGTTCTGCTTCGCGTCTCAGGCCATCCCCCTCGTCCTCCTCTTCATTGGATCCCTCTTGATCCCCGAGTCGCCGCGATGGCTGATCAAGGCCGGCCGCTGCGAGGAAGCTCTCGAGATCATCATCAAGATCCGCGGCAACGACGACCCGAACCACCCCGACGTTCAACGCGAATACCGGGAGATCGTCACGGTCGTGGGGATGGAGAAGGAGGCCGAGAGCCTGAACTACGTCCAGATGTTTTTCGGCATTGGCTCGGGCGATATCCACATCGGCCGCCGCATCCAACTGGCATTCTGGCTGCAGGTGCTCATGCAGTACGGGACAGGCATCGCCGCCGTGGTCATCTACTCGGGCACCATCTTCCGCACGGCCGGCTTTGACGACCTAAAGTCCAACTGGCTCTCCGCGCTCATGATGATGGTCGGCATCCTTGGGACTGCTATCGCCGCCCACACCCTGGACCGTGTCGGCCGCAGACGCACGCTCTACTGGGGCGCCGTCGTACTCGGCATTGTCCTCTTCATGATCGGCGGCCTCAACCGCGCCGCGATCGACCATCCGGACCAGAAGGAGCAGTTTGGCACGGCCGCCGCCGCCATGGTGTTCGTCTACGTGCTCATCTTCAGCTCGTCCTGGCTGATGATCCCCTTCATCTACCCGACCGAGATCTTCCCCACCTGGCTGCGCGCCAAGGGCAACGCGTTCGGTGTCGCGGGCTGGGCCATCGGGTTCGGAGGCGGCTCGCTGCTCGTGCCCATCATGTTCGCCGGCATTGGCGAGAAGACCTTCTACGTCTTTGGCGCCGCCATGTTCGCCTACATCCCGATTATTTACTGCTTCTTCCCCGAGACGGCCGGGCGCACGCTCGAGGCCATCGACTTTCTCTTTGCGAGCAAGAGTCTGTTTACCTGGGACGAGGAAGCCGAGTTTGCGAAGCGCATCGCCGAGTTGGAGAGCCGCGTGCAGGGGAGCGGCAAGGAGACGGACTCGATGGAGGAGAGGGGCAGTGCCCTAAAGGTGGACGAGGTGTAAGTGCCATTGAAGCGGGGGAGAGTTGTCGAAGGGGCGCAGGCGAAGGAGAAACCGGCCGTGTCGTAGATGCCAGAACTGAGATGGAACGGCCGAGGATTCACAGCACTCGGCGAGGTAATGAGATTCGCAGTTGGACAGAAAAGAGTGGCTTTGTTGTGCTCAAACTTGATGGACGATCAACACATACTGCGTGATTGTTCTGTACCTGCAGCGCGCCATGCAATGCCGAATGCACGACAACAAGCATGTTGCTTCACCTTCCGGTTCCGGTCTAACGTGATCCGTCGAGACCCATGATGGCAGCCCCGCCTGTGTTTCCGTCATTGCGGGTCGGATTTCGGGGTTTGTCGCCCAGCCACCGACGACCCCCATCCCCGATTCCAGGGGTCAGCGAGGACGGAGTGACGGACTCGCCCCAAGTCCCAACTTCCTTCAACATGACTTCCACCGCAGACGGAAACATGGACGAAAAGAGTTCCGGGCTTCCTTCGCACCGTCCGGGCCGCCAGACCGACGCGGACATCACGGACAGCCCCCCGCGATGGCACTGGCGGCACAAGCCGCGACGGACTCGGGCGCTGCGGTTCTTGGCGCTCGGCTGCCTGTGTTACATTGCGTTTGCGCAGTGGAAGCAGCTGTCGCGGCCCGCCGCCTCTGTGCTGCAGCCGCACCGCGACCACACAGTCCACGGGCTCTCGGTCAAACGGCTGCAGTCCGATCTCGCCACCTGTGAGAAGCTGCGCAAGAAGCCGCAGGATCCAATTGGCGCCGGGCGGGACCGCAATGCGCGCTACATTGACGGCCACGCCCCGACGCTCATCAAGAATGCCACCGTCTGGGTCGGCGAGCCGGCCAAGGGCACCGACCCTGAAGCTGCACGCAAGGGATCTGGCTTTGCCTGGACCACGGCCGACGTGTACTTGGAGTATGGCCTCATCCAGCGCGTTGAGGCGTCAATCGCCCAGTCCTCGGTGGCCCGAGACACGATCGTCTTCAACGCCAAGGGCCGCCCCTTGACTGCCGGCATCATCGACATGCACAGCCACGCGGGAGTCAACCCGCTTCCCGATCTTCGTGGGTGGGACGATACCAACGAGATGGCGTCCGACATCACGCCGTACGTCCGGTCCATCGACGGCCTCCTTCCGCTCGACCATCAGATCCAGGTGATCAAGTCGGGCGGAGTCACCACCAGCCTGGTCCTGCCCGGGTCCGCCAACAACATGGGCGGCGAGGCCTACGTGATCAAGCACGCCGTCGGCAAGCCGGATGGCCGTAACGAGACGAGCGCCGCAGACATGCTGGCTGACCCGGACCGCAACTGGCGCTTCATGAAGATGGCTTGCGGCGAGAATCCCAAAAACGTCTACGGCAAACCGGGCAAGCAGGGACCGACCAGCCGGCTGGGCGAGAGCTGGGAATTCCGGCACGCGTTTGAGCAAGCGGCCGAGCTGGTGCAGCAGCAGGACGACTGGTGCGATGCTGCGGCCTCTGGCTTCCACCATGTGAAGTCTTACCTGCCGCAGCAACTCGAGTGGGAGTCGCTGGGAGCCCTGCTGCGCGACCAGATCCGGCTGAACACCCACTGCTACACCATACCGGATCTGGAAGCGTTTGTGGACCACACCAACGAGTTCAAGTTTAAGGTCCGGGCCTTTCACCACGCACACCAGACCTACTTAGTTCCTGAGGTAAGGCTCCGCTACCCCTGACTCGGTCTCTCAAATTCGGATTCTAATATTCTGAACCAGATCCTCAAGCGGGCGTATGGCGGGGAGCCCCCGGCCAGTGCCCTGTTCCCGGACACCATGTGGTACAAGGTCGAAGCAAACACGGCGTCAGAGTACGCCGGCAAGATTCTGTACGACAATGGCCTGACGCCCGTCTATGTCAGCGACAATCCCGTACTGAACGCACAACACGTGGTCTTTGAGGCGGCCAAAGGTTACAAGTATGGCTTGCCTTACCATGCCGCGTTGGCCTCCGTGACCACCGCGCCCGCCGAGCTCCTTGGGTTTGGAAACCGGCTCGGCAAGATCAAGCCGGGCTTCGACGCCGACATCGTCGTCTGGGACAGTGACCCGCTCAGCGTGGGCGCGACACCCGTGCAGGTTTGGATTGATGGGACCGCGCAGTTTGAGGACCCCGTGCTGCTGAAGAAGCCCGTTGCGGAGCTGATCGTTCCCGACGAGAGCCTCACCAAGATCCCCGACGGCCCGATGCCGATGGACGAAGTCATTTTCACCGGCGTTTCCAAGGTTCTGCTCAAAACGGAGGTCCGGGACCTGTCCTCGAGCAACACCGTCGTCATCTCCAACGGCAAGATAACCTGCATCGGTGAGTGCGAGTCCGAGCTCCAGGCCGCGTCCAAGGCCAAAAAGCGCATCATCAACCTCCGCAACGGCTACCTGACCGAGTCCTTCACGGCCTTCGGCTCCAAAGTCGGCCTCAACGCCATCGACGCCGAGGACATCACCGACAACGGCCCCAGCGGCGCCGCCTTCACCCGCGCCGAAGACGGCTTGGCCCTCGACACGCAAAAGACCAACGCCTCGTACACCTATGGCGTCACCAAAGCCATCTCAGCCCCCCGCCTCAACCACATCGACACCCACCACGGCACAAGCGTCGGCTTCCTCACCGGCGCCGCCCACGCTCTCTCCCCGCACGCCATCTTCGCCCCCGACGTCGCAGTCCACTACACCCTCACCCCAGCCACCAAAAAAGCCCCCGACACCCCCTCCCTCTCCGCAGCCCTCACCACCCTCCGCCGCAAACTCCTCCACGCGGCCTCCTCCACCCCGGAGCCCAACTCCGACCCCTTCTCCGAAACAGCCTACCTCCGCAACGTCACATCCGGCCACCTCCCTCTAGTCCTAACAGTCCACTCAGCAGACACCATCGCAACAATCCTCAAACTCAAGGCCACCGTCGAAGCCAAAACCAACACCACCCTCCGCGTGGTCCTCTACGGCGGAGCCGAAGCCCACCTCCTGGCACCCGAACTCGCCGCCGCCAAAGCAGGCGTTATCCTCGCGCCTGCTTTCTCCTACGCCGCCTCCTGGGACCAGCGGCGTGCGCTGAGCGGCGCGCCGTTGACGAA
>FTEL01006820.1_pt1 | contig 18648 bp, 10 predicted proteins | sample 1658911 | NCBI WGS metagenome assembly FTEL01 (sample SAMEA3914869, study PRJEB12502) | metagenome | biome: forest; material: soil | place: USA | collected 2012-03-12 | depth 0.1 m
GCAGAGACGACGACGGAGGCGTAGGGATGGGATGGGATGGGCGGCGATGGAGTTGCTGAGCAAGGAGATGGGGGTGCTGTGGCTGGGGAGGGAGGGCATTCGCTGCTGGCTGCTTGTCGCGGTGGAGTCGGGCCCAGCGCTGTGCTTGCGCCTGCAACCTCCTGTCCTTTTTTTTTGATGAGCGAGAGGAGGGGGGTTAGGGGGGCCCCGGTCAGCCACCACCGCGTCCCCAAAACGGATAGTGAGCGCCTAAAAAGGTAAAACGGGCAGACAACCGGCGGGAAACAAAGAAAAAAAATATGATTTTTTGTCGAGGAAAAAATCCAAAGGGAGACAAGCTGTGGTCGCTGAACGCTGGATGACGGGGAGCACGGCGCAGGACCTGACCGACCTCACCTGGGACGGCTGCGCCCGCACAGGCAATTATTTCCGCCGCGCTGAGACAGCAACAGGCCACAGCAGCCAGACGACCAGGTACGGGATGCACCAGATGGACGATGGGATGTCTGGATGCGTGTCTCGTGCATCAAGGCAACTCCCGTGCGGACGAGTTCAATGCGCAGCGCGTGCAAGGAGCCGGGTTGACGAGCCAGCCCTGGGAAGCCTGGGGAGCCTGGGGACCTTGCCTGGGAGCCCTGGAGATGGGGATGGAAGTTGGGCGAGTGGTGCCGGAACGGACCATGGGAGACCAGACCAGGACCAGCCAGGGCCAGGAACCTTCCCCCACAGCTCCAATTTGCAGCTGCCTGGCCGCCTGAACCACCACCCACCTCACACTGGGCACGCACCAGTTCGGGTCCGTCCAGTGTCGGGGGCGCGTCAGTGCTGCGCTGCCCGCTGCAAGCTGAAGCGGCGGGCCACCCCGCCGCCTTGCAGAAACCCGCCCAGTTGCGTCGGTGGCCAATCGCAGGCCGCCCTCGACCCCCCCGGTCGACCGCGCCCTGAGGAGCCAGCTCAACCAACCTGGGAGGAACCTGAGCCAGGCCAGCAGAAAAAAGGGGCAGCAGCCACGCTCGCCAGGGATGCGATGGCTCCAGAAACCTGCACTCTTCCAAGGTTCCATCCCATCTGCGGGTCATTCATCCGCGCTCGCCTGGCGCTTGCATCGGGCTCAGCACTCGGCGTTGACTGCGACTTCAGCAGCAGTTCTCGGCAGCAAACGCGGTGTTCTCGGAAGCGAGATGCTGCCGGGAATATTCTGACGAACACACGCTTTGGTTCCTAATTGGTCCCATCCTGTCTGTCGACGGAGTATTCGTGGAGTTGTTCGGGGCGAAGCCAACTCGTCGTCCTCTTCAACTCCACCTTGGAGCTGGCAATTTTGCGATCATCGGTCGATTTCAACGGTTTCTTCTCTTTTTTTTCTCAGCCCGCCGAGTCGCCGACCAGCCCACCCAAACAACTTCGGATTTGCACCTTGGCGGCGCAAGCCCACCGGGCCGGCAGCACATCGCCGACCACGGACGGTCGATCGCTGCGAGGCGAGCCAGCACATCCTCTTTGCTGCAATGCAACCGCCGAGATGCCGGCAGCAGGACACCTGCTTACCTAGGCACATAAGAGCAACGTGTCGATGTCGACGTCGACCGTCCTGTCCAACAGGACTCACTCACTTCTGTCATATGAACGGGAAACGGCAACACAGCACAGGATGGATCGCCGGGTGCTGACGCACATCACAGCCGGTTCTGGCGGCACACACATTGCCGGGCGGGCGGCGGTGGGCGCCTGTTGTTGGAGGGCACACACTCACACCGAGCAGCCACTCGGCTGATTTTCAGAGAAACGCTCACACAACAACGGAGCTGGTCGCCGGCGGCTGGCGTTGAGGCGCTTCTTTTATTATCCAGGAAGCAGGACCTCGTAGCCCGGGCCAAAACCCCACGCCGCCGCCGCCGTCGTCATCCCCCTCTCCCTCTGTTCCATTTTCTGGCTTTTCATTTCAACCCCATCCCATCCATCCCCACCCACCTCGCGTGGCAGTCCCGTGTGGTGGTGCGTGCCCCGTTCCCGAGCAGGGTGTCATTAGCCCATCTCGGCCCTCCCCCCAACCCCAGCGCAGCGGTTTCATGTTTCATGTTTTTGGGCGCGCCATGCCGTTTTGGGCTGCTAAGCCCCTGATCGACGGGTCGCCGATGGCGGTTGGCAGGTGGGCGTCACCCACTGGTGGGCAGGTGTCACGGGGTTGATGCCATGCCAAGAGGTGATACAGGCAAACGGGCTTGTGAATGAGTGAGTGGGCGGTTGTTTGGTCGCTTGCTCGTTGCTCGTAAGGGATGGAGTTGTGGCGGCTGTTGGAGGAGGTGATAGCTACAACTAGCAGGGACACAGTGCTGTGGAGTTGGGTATTCCCGTGCTGCAGTGGTATCACGGCTCGAGCGGGTATCTCGGCTACCCATGGTGTTGCTTTGCCTCGTTACTGCTGCGCAAGACGGGCGGACAGCCGCGAGTGCATGCTGACGCCGATGACGCGGAGGGTTGCACCGGTGGTGAGCAGTTGCCTCCCTCGGAGAAGGCCGGCGTCAATCAAGGCTCTAGAATTGTAGGTGACAAAGGGGGAGGTGTGGCACACTGCTCGGAGTTTGGGGCGGATGACGGGCTTTGATTTGTTCCACTATCCTCTGGCAGCCACCACCACTTCTCGGTTTTCTGTTGACCAGCAAGGCGATTCGAGGGGAGCCTCGGGCTTCTCGATCCTCAAACCGTCCTGGATATACCTCTATTTGAGCCGGCGACCAATACGATATCCGCGGCGGTAGGTTGTGCGGTAGAGGGCCTCGAGGGCTTTGTAGTCGACGCCACCTCAACACCACAAAATTATCACGACTTATGAATGTGGAAGGTCTGGCAGCTTGGATGCTTTGGAGACGATGAGGTTGGATGAGAGAGACGTCGATATTGATACTTGAGAGTTGGAAGCTACGATGGAGGACAGGACGAGTAAACACCAAGTAAACAATCAACAATGCCATGCCGCCATCCCTGCCCTGGCCAATGCTCCCGCCGGCAAGCTCAGCGCCAGCAACGGCATCTTTCAAGTTGTCACGTGTCGCTGATCCCGAGCTTCATGGTTGGATGCAGGGTGCGGCTGAGCGACAGTCGACGACACGAAGGGCAGTGGCGGGGTTGGACCCACTTGTTCTGCTGCTTGGGACGGGGCGGGTCCAGCCCAACAGCACCTCAGGCGGTCAGGCCACAGCGGCAGCGCATCCACCCAGCAGCCAAGACCTGAGTGGGTGCAGCGGGTTGGCAGCGGTGCAGCGGTGCAGGCAGCGGACGACTCGCTGGATTCTCGGCGACAGCGCCTTAGTGCTAATAACGACGTCAAGCGTCGGTCGGGGCTTGATCCGCCGTCGACACCACTCGGTCCAGCACCTCAGTCTTCTGCCGCATTTTCAACCGCGCCATCGACCGCGCAAAGGATAATACCTCAACCGCGCTTGCTCTCGCGCCCCCAGCTTCTCGAGACAGAGAGGGGCATAGTTTAGTGCGTGTTGTGTTTGTTTGAGCATCCATCAACCTCGTCCTGCTCCTCCCGCACCTCCTCCCACTCAGACTCCCAAAAGGCAGCTCGTGCCAGTCGCACTCGACCTCGCTCGACCTCGTTCGACCAGCCACGACCCGAGCAACTCGGACCCCCTCGATCGCTCCTGGACCATGGTCATTTCGCCGCCATGACGGCCATTTCTCTCGACGTGCCGCAGCCCGCAGCCCAGTTCGGGCGCGGCCAGGGCTCGGCTCCCTTCTCGCGCGCTGCTGCTCTTGCTGCCTCTGCCGCCGCCTCAACCTCCATCTCTGCCTCGCCCGCCCGCCATCCCGGCTCCTTCTCGCGCCAGACAACCCTCGCCATGTCGCATCTGCAAGCACAGTACGCCGAGGCTTCCGCCGCCGCATCTGCAGCAATGCCGCCGCAACCAAACGGCACTGGGCCACACCACGCCCGCCCTTCGAGACTTGGACAAGCACAGGTTCAAGCAGAAACACAAGGGCCCCCGTCCATGACCCATCGCAGACGCAAGACATCGCCAATTCCATCCTCCTCGCGACGGCCCTCGAGTGCCCCCAGCGACAACCAGGGCTCCCCCGCCGCCAATCGCCCCGAGCGACCGCACATCGAGACTGACAACGGCGGCCCCTCCTCCTCCGCCGCCGTTGCGAGGCTTTCCAAACCGCCCCTCCTCCGATCCAAAAGCGAGCACGGCCCGCGCCCCGACGAGACCGACGATGAGGAGGCGGACGAGGAACACTACGACCTGGGCGCACGGCACGGCTTCGAGGACCACTACCTCTCCGAAGACATCATCGCCCAGCTGGCGAACGTAAGTGGAAATACATCTCTGTTTTTTCAGGGGCGCCCAAGCGTCGTCGGGCGGCTAGTGCGCCCCGACCCGCCTGAACCACGTCCTCGGATTGTGCCCATGTTGATTGAGGGCTTCCGGAACCCATCATTGAGCCTCGGCATCCCATTGTCGTATCGTGTACTCGTGGATGGCAGGGTGCAGAGCCTCTTGCCAAGTGCCATTCCCATCCCATGTCTTGCAGCCAAGCGGGTGCCAGCATCAAAGATCCCTCAAAGATGGCGACAACAGCGCGTGACTGACTCCGCCCTAGAACTGGTACATGTACTTCACCGACAAACGGCATGAGACAACAGGGAAACCCAAGACTCCCGCCTTTGAGCTCCAGGACTGGCGCATGCGTGATCGCCTCAAGACGGTCTCTGCTGCCATCGCTGTGTGTCTGAACATCGGTGTTGAGCCCCCTGACCAGCTACGCACAGCCCCAGGCGCCAAACTCGAGGCATGGCAGGACCCGACCGTCCCGCCCGTCGGAAAGGCCCTCGAGAACATTGGCAGGTCCCTGCAGGCGCAGTACGAGACCCTTGCCCTCCGGACCCGCTACAAGCAGTACCTCGACCCGTCCATCGAGGAGACCAAGAAGTTCTGCGTCTCCCTCCGTCGCAACGCCAAGGATGAGCGAGTCCTGTTCCACTACAACGGCCACGGCGTCCCCAAACCGACCGCCTCTGGCGAGATTTGGGTCTTCAACAAGAACTACACCCAGTACATCCCCGTGTCGCTGTACGACCTCCAGCAATGGCTTCAGGCGCCCACCATCTTCGTGTGGGACTGCTCCGAGGCGGGCAACATCCTCAAGAACTACCACAAGTTCGTCGAGAAGCACGAGTCAGAGGAGGACGAGGTCGCCGTCAAGGATGCGAACCACGAGAAGGTTAACTACCGTCCGTACATCCATCTGGCCGCCTGCGACGCCAAGGAGAACCTCCCGACGAACCCTCTGCTACCTGCCGATCTCTTCACGTGCTGCCTGACCACCCCCATCGAGATGGCCCTCTGGTTTTTTGTGCTTCAAAACCCGCTCGACACGAACCTCACGCCCGAGAGGGCAAGGAAGCTCCCCGGAAGACTGCAGGAACGTAGGACGCCCCTGGGGGAGCTGAACTGGATCTTTACGGCTATTACGGATACCATTGCCTGGACCACTCTCCCGCGCCCGCTGTTCCGGAAGTTCTTCCGGCAGGACTTGATGGGTAAGAACGCCATCTCTCTGCATGTGTCGATGTTCTCTACTGACCGCAACCCAGTGGCTGCCCTGTTCCGCAACTTCCTTCTCGCCCAGCGCATCATGCCCGTCTACGGATGCAACCCGCAGTCGTACCCCGAGCTGCCCGACACCCGCCGCCATCCCCTCTGGGAGAGCTGGGATCTCGCCGTCGACATGGCCCTTGCGCAACTGCCCTTGCTGGAGAGAAAGGAGGCCGAAGGCATCCCGTACGAATACATTAACTCGACGTTCTTTACGGAGCAGCTCACGGCCTTCGAGATCTACCTGACAAGAGGCGACGCCGTCTCGCAGAAACCCCCGGAGCAGCTGCCCGTCGTGCTTCAAGTCCTCCTCAGCCAGCAGCACCGGCTGCGGGCCTTGATCCTGCTCGGCAGATTCCTTGACCTCGGCCCCTGGGCCGTGCAGCTGGCGCTGAGCATCGGGATCTTCCCCTACGTGCTGAAGCTGCTGCAGTCTGCCGCCCAGGAGCTCAAGCCCGTCATGGTCTTTATCTGGACCCGTGTCCTGGCCGTCGACATCTCGTGCCAGCAGGACCTCATCAAGGACAACGGCTACACCTATTTTGCCGCTATAATGAAGCCGTTGGAGACCATCCCCGTGGTCGCCACCGTCGTTCTTGATGAGCATAAGGCCATGTGTGCGTTCATCTTGGCCATGCTTTGCAAGGGCTTCAAGCCCGGTCAGATCGTCTGCAACTCGACCGACATCATGACCTACTGCCTGTTTCACATCGAGCACCCCGAGAACTCGCTCCTGCGGCAGTGGTCGTGCCTGTGCATCAGCCAGCTGTGGAGGGACTTGCCGGACGCCAAGTGGAGGGGCATTCGCGAGAACGCTCACCACAAGCTCTCGTACCTGATCAAGGACCACTGCCCCGAGGTTCGCGCCGCCATGGCGCACGCCATGACCACTTTCTTGGGCATCCCCGATCTCACCGATGAGGTGGCCAGGATCGAGGAGGGTATTGCTTGGGCTATGCTCGAGCTTGCCAATGACGGCAGCCCGATCGTTCGGAAGGAGCTTCTCGTTTTCTTCTCGCACTTTGTGCTTCGCTATGAGAGCAAGTTTTTGGTTGCGGCCTACGAGCAGCTCTTGGAAGAAAAGGAGTACCAGCTGTTCCCCCCGCCCGAGGACGGCCTCGACCACAAGATGGGGCTGCACTTCGCGAGGCGCGAGAACCGCGAGAGAGACGGCGCCATCAAGCCCACCGCGTTCGGTGTCGCGCACGACTCGGTGTATGCGGCTTGCTGGAAGCACATCAATATCCTGAGCGTGGATCCCCACCCCGAGGTGCAAAGGGACGCCACCAACGTGCTTGACTACGTCCACCACGCCCTGTTGCACTCGCCCGTGGGCGCGCAGGCGCAGTCTCTGATGGACGAGATCCTCCGGCGCGCTAGAAAAGTGTCGCGAGGCGACATGAGCCAGAGGACCAGCGTGGCGGGCACCCGTACCGCCGTCGCACAGCCGATGCCGTCGCCTGGTCTCCTGAAGCGCACGGCTAGCTACCTCTTCGGGCCGCTCATGGGCACCCTGGACAGCTCGTCGAATGGCCCGACTCCGCCGGCGACACCGGCCCTGCAGCGGTCGTTTTCGCAGCGGAGCCGCAAGGGACCGGGCCTCGAGAACGCCCCGCCTGAGCAGAATGACCAGGTTGCGCCGCCGTCAAATTACCACATCGCCAACGAGCCGCTGTGTGCTGGTTACAGGGAGCGCAAGCCCAAGGAGATCCCCACGCTGCCCTTGGTCAGCACCTTCTTGGACTGGTCGACCGAGTACTTCCGCGAGCCGCAGATGAAGGCGCCCGAGGCAGAGGAGCCCGGCAGCAACGAGTACAACGAGCGTCTGTGGCGGCGCGCGCGCAACGAGTCGGTGCTTAGGGAGACGCAGCCGCAGAAGACGCACGCCCGAACCCACAAGTGGAACAGCCAGGCGGGCGTGGTCCCCCTCGGCTCGCAGCCGTCCAAGATGACATTCCACCAGTTTGAGAACCACATCGCGGTCGCCGACGACGGCAACACAGTCACCATCTGGGACTGGAAGGCCAACGCGCGCAAGAGCCGCTTCTCCAACGGCAACCCGGAGGGCTCCAAAATCTCCGACATGCGCTTCATCAACGAAGACGACCAGGCCCTCCTCATGACGGGCTCCTCCGACGGCGTCATCCGCATCTACCAAAACTACGACTCGGACACCAACGTCGAACTCGCCTCCTCGTGGCGCGCCCTCACCCATATGGTCCCCTCCAACGTCAACTCTGGCATGGTCTTCGACTGGCAGCAAGTCAACGGCCAAGTCCTCGTCGCCGGCGACGAGCGCGTCATCCGCATCTGGAACGCGGGGCACGAGATGTGCACGCACGAGATCCCAGCTCGGTCAGGCTCGTGCGTGACGGCGCTGACGTCGGACCAGATGACGGGGAATATCTTTGTCGCCGGTTTCGGCGACGGCGCGATTCGCGTGTTTGACACGCGCGTCAGGCCCCAGGAGAGCATGGTGCGCAAGTGGAAGGACGAGAGCAGGCAGTGGGTAAGGGCTGTGCATATGCAGAGGGGCGGGCAGAGGGAGCTGCTGAGTGCCAGCAGGAATGGGAAGGTGCATCTGTGGGATATCAGGGTTGATGCGCCGCTGAAGACGTTTCAGACGACCAAGGATGTGCTCAGGACCGCCAGCACCCACGAACATCTACCCGTCTTTGCAGTGTAAGCATACCCCCCTTTCCCCCCTTCCCAGCAAAACGAAAGCTAACCTGCCCCCCAGTGGTACCTCCGCCCACCTAGTCAAAGTCTTCGACTTCGACGGCCACGAGATCACCCGCGTCGAGCCCTACTCGTCCTTCCTGCAGGGCCACAAGGCCGCGCCGCTGACCGCCACGTCCTTCCACCCGCACCGCATGCTCCTGGGGTGTGCGGCGAGGGGGGATCACCACGTCAGCTTGTATGCTTGTGGGAATGAGAGGGTTGGGCCTTTTTAATCATACCACCCATCAGGGGGGTGGTGAACGGGGTGGGCGTGGTTGTGGCGGCGGTGATAGTGGTGGTGGTGGTGGTGGTGCTGGCGGTGGCCCCCAGGCAGCGGTGGGACGGGAGGAGGGGGGTTTTTGCTTAAGGCTTCATCACTGGGTTTTATCGTTTGCTGCTATTTCTGATGGGTTATTGGTTTTTTCTCTTTTCCTTCCTCTTCGTTGTTTGTTTTGGTTTTGTTTTTTTCCTTCAGGCGTTCAAGGGGTTGGCATTGGGAGGGGGCTCAACATTGAGGAGGGAACTGATTGATTGATTGATTGATATCCGGGCGTGGGAGTTTCGGATACACTGATGGAGGGAGGAACAAGCAGAGGGAGGGTGTGAAGGGTGGCGAGGAGGGGCGCCTCTCCTCTCCCTCGGTTGCCACAAGCGAAGGCGATGGGAAGTCGCTGGTTTCTTTTTTTTTCTCTTCGTTTTGGGTCGAGGTTTCGTTCGTCTTCATAGTTACGGGTTTGCATTGCAACTAATTCTAATGCCCGTTCTGGGTTGCATATGAGTGTGTGTTTTGATATGTGTGGTGATGGGACAGGGAAGCGAGATGGGGGATGCGATGTGTGTGTGTGGTGCGACTTGAGAGGAGAGGCGGGGGACAGTAAGCCAAGGCTTGCCTCTTGGTTTGGATGGCACGAGTCAGGGTCATCTTGAAAGACGTGAGTTGAGGCCAGGTTGGCTTGTGGGTGTGCAGGTGTAGCTCCTGTTCCAAAATGGACTTGTTTTTCCCAAGGGGAGCTCCGGGTTCTTGATCCTCGATGTTATACAACACACACAAGCCCCGACCACTACGGAAGCAGGGAAGGCTGTGGCCAGCACCGGCTAGGCGCCCTCCTTTTGTGTGCCATCATCAAGCATGAGACCCGGGGGGGCGGCAAGGACCGATGGAAGCAGTCCCCTTCGATTGCCTCCGTTTGGGCTGGTCGACGTCCAGCCCTCACACCCCTACACAGCAAACAGACCCAAGCCGTACTCACGCTTTGGAGAGACGGCGATCAATGGGTTCCCTGTCGCCCTCTGTGGTCTCGTCGCCCTGGGAAGCTTCCTCTCACTGGCTGGACCGGCGAGCCCATTCTCGTGCCATCACCGGGCCGTCACCGAATGAGTCACCGCCGACCCAGCCACTCACCCGCCCGCCCTCAATCCCAATCATCGTCATCATCATCGCCCCTGCCCCTCACCGCATCCCTGCTACTCTTAATCCCTTTGCTCCCCGCAGCAACCTTCTCATCCGCCTCCTCCTCGGCCGCCCTCCTCCTCTTAAGCACGCGCATATCATCCGCCTTGACCGCCCCCACCTCCACCAGTATCTTATCCAGGTCCAGCATCCCCATGCGCACGCCCCCCACCGTCGCGAGCGTGACGACTTGCTTGACAATGTCCCCCTTGTCGTAGACCAGAATCGTCGGGCAGTTCCGCTCCGGATACCCCTCGATCGCCTTGTCGGCGCGCATCTCGCAGAACTTGACCTCGCCGTACTCTGTTGCCGCCTGACGCCAGAGCTCGGACAGGATCCGTGATTCGACGTTGCTGCCTTGCGCCGCGGTGAGGTTTACGAGGACCGGGGCGGTCTGGGAGGCTTCGGTGACTGCACGGGCGTACTCGGGTTTGGTGATAGGGTAGACGGAGCCGTGGATGGCTTTGGATTGGAGGGCGGCGATTTCGGCCATGCGTTTTTGCCGGTATTGTTCGAGGAAGGTCTCGTCTTCGTCGTCTTCGAGGTCGGACAGGTCGGAGAGGTCTTTGCCTTCGAGCCGGTTCTCGTGCGCGAGTTGGCGCGCCGCGAGGATGGCTTCTTCGATTAGGGGGGTCGGGGAGGGCGGCTTCTCGGGGATGATGCCATGCTTGCGGAGGATGTCATTCCTAAGGGGGTTAGTTAGTTGGGGTGTGTCAGGCCGGCATGGCAGGCCGTGCTCGGTGTGACTGACCATTCCGTGTCGGCATTGGGGTCGTCGATGGGGACCGCGATCCGTTGGTCTGTTGGCGCAGCCATCTTGGTGATGGCGGGGCTGGAGGGGAGGGGATGAGGGGTTCGTTTCTCGACTCCTTGGACTGCGTGCGATTGGAATTGGGGTTGTCGCGTAAATGTCGAGATCCTTGGCCGGTAGAATCCCGAGTAACTCGAATCCGCTGTCGAGATCGTTGAAGCGCTGAATGATATGCGAGGCTGCTGCCTAACAGGCTCGAGTCCAAGCCTGCGCGCCGATGACAGCTCCGGCCGCAGTGATGATGCGTCGCTGCCCGGGGGGACATGGCAGTGAGCGCCCCACCTGCAACAGCTCAACCCCGCCATCTGCCAGGTTCCTTCGGTGCTGGAAAACTGGACCCGCTTCGGCAGGGTCTTCCCGTGTTTGATTGGTCACGCGAGCAAGCCCTAACAGCCAGACTCCGAGGCTAGCCAATTTCGCCTTTTGCTCCTCACAGACCCAAATTTTGCCTCTCGAACTTGTTCGTTCCCGCTGGGCCCTTCGAAAATCCCCTCCGCAACCATCCACGAGCAAGAGTCTGCCGCCAACTCCATCAGATTTCATCAATCAAGCCACCGCTCGTCCTTTCGACAGTCCCAAATAGTCAGCCAAGATGGTAAGATGCCGAACCGCTGCCGTTTTTGCGCTATCCTGCCCTCGGATACCCCCGTCCCCCGCAGTCACGAGGATTGCATCAACACACCACGCGCGCTTGGAGGAGCTCAAATATTTTGTTGTTTGGGAGCCGAACATCGGAGTCTTGGGCACCCGACACCAGACCGCGATGGGATATGGGGCAAACACTTGGGGAGATGGGGGACACGCCGCCGGGCAGGATGGGAAACACGAGGAATATCCACATACAGGCCGTGGTGCTGACGGTTGAAATTTACAGGTTCTCGCCGTTGATCTCCTCAACCCCAGCCCGGCCGCCGAGGCCCGCAAGCACAAGCTCAAGGTACATACATACACCGACACACCCGCCTCCACCATCGCCATGATATATATATCGCCATGATATAACACACTGGCCCGACCATCATCGACGGTGCTGACACATGTTCTTCTCACAGACCCTTGTGCCTGCGCCCCGCTCCTTCTTCATGGACGTCAAGTGCCCCGGCTGCTTCACCATCACCACCGTCTTCTCCCACGCCCAGACCGTCGTCATCTGCCAGGGCTGCACGACCGTCCTGTGCCAGCCGACGGGTGGCAAGGCCAGGCTCACCGAGGGCTGCTCGTTCCGGAGGAAGTAAGCGGTTCGCTCGCGGCTGTTTTCTTTCTTTGGGGCATCGGGGCATGGTAATGGGATCAATCTCGGTATCTGCAAGGCTGGTTCGAGTTGGGCGTCTAGACACATTACTCTCGATCGTCAAATCAATCTCATTTGCGGATAGAAGATGGATTCGCCAAAACATCACCCCGCACAACAACTCTGGGAGGGCGTTTGGGGTCCGGATATCTAGCATCATCATCGACTTCTCCGACTTTCTCTCGGGCCGCGTTTTCACCGATCGTTGTTCGTCGTCGTCTTTGTCTATTTGCTGTACAGGCAGGTGATACTGCATGGGAGGATCGTGGCAGAGGCACTTTCACAAGTGTTCTAGACTGCCTTTGCCACGGGCGGGTGGCTGGGCTGCTAGACGCGAGGACGTGGATCGCTGAGGACCGCCGAGGGCCTCGGTGCAGAGGGCAGGAAACAAAAAACTTGGGGCATCGGTGTTGCTTTTTACGACAAAATTGACGAGATTCCATGACCACGCCATCGTTCTCGGCCGATTATGTGAGTGCGGGTGTTGCGGCGCAGCTGGACCTGCTGTTGGCTTCCTGAAGATCATGTGCTTCGGACTTGTTGATGCCGTCTGAGCCGTCGATAACACCGGCTGCATGCGACAAATCTCGGTCCGTGGGCGAGTAAACAGAAGCTCGGCTCGGCCGTGCGGAGGACCTGTAGTTTGTTTGGATATATTCTCCTCCGCCCCCTTACCTGTCCCAGCCATCAGCTATTCGCGGCACACTCGGAATGTTTGTTGGCTGGCGGCGGATTGGTATATTTTTGGAGGCTGTTTCATCCCACCCAGGCCAACTGTCGGCCGCCAGCATTGATGACACTTGCCGAAGTGCTGTCAGCCAATTCCAGGACGCCTGTGCCAGTCGCGAGAAGTGAATGCGTTTCATGCAACATCCGGCCAAGGGTCGACAGAAGCTTATTTGGCATATGGGACTCGTATCTGCCTGGGGATGCGACTGGTGATGTGATGCAGTGAAAAGGCGGTGCGAAACCAGAATGGTGACGTTTGTTTCACAAGAGTCTTGGCATCACCTTGGTTGGTTGCCTCAAATGCCAACAGGCTGGTGGAATCAGCTCGAGCCGGCCGAGGAAAAGGCTCAACACCGAATGCGCATTGATATGGGGAATCAACAAATAAGTTTAGGCTGGTCAGTGGGCAACCCCAGGGCAAATCTGGACACCCGAACCCGCAGCCAACTATTCATCCTTTAAATTTGAAGGCCAAGTTCCAACTGTCTTCAACTCGCTCTCGCTCCCCACGGCCCGCATTACCAGCCTCGCACACCCAACCAATCGCGTGCCGCCTATTCCCACTTAACGCGTTAAAACACGGTAGGCGCGCCTCCCCCAGACCCCACGCAGCCCCAAATAAGCCAAGCCACTGGTTTCCCCTTGCAACCCCAGCCTTCCTTTGTTCGCTCCTCCACATCCCACTCCTTCTCCCGAAGCATCATCCCCGACCAACCGCCACCCAACCACCACAACTACCCGAGTCAGACCTCTCCCTGACACCATCCCAATCGTCGCTAGGTCAACAACCGAAGTCAATTCGCAAAAACTCCACACAGACAACAATATGACAGGTCCGCGCACCAAGCGGCAATTCGCTGGCGCAGCCAGCGATCCCGCCCAGCGCCAGATCACCTCCTTCTTCAGCAAGACCTCGTCGGCGGGCGCCGCCAATCCCGCGCACCACTCCTCGCAATCCCAGGCCGCCCTCAATGGCCCTGTCCTCCCCGACCAGGTGCAGACCGACCTTTTGACTGTCGGCATGCGCGTGCGCAAGGCCATCCCCGAGGGCTACAAGACGGGCGCCGCCTACAGCGCCTTCACCCTCTGGGCGGACGACATGAACCACACCACCACTGCCCCGAGCGAGGACCGCTCATCCTCCACAGCCCCGCGCATGCCCTACACCACCAACATGCGCGAACTCGAGCCCTTCTGCGGCCTCAACAAAGTCGGCGGGCTCGCCTTCCAGCCCGCGCACCCCACCGACTTCAACGACGCCGACGACCTCGCCATGTCCGCCGTCCCTGGCCTCACCAGCAGCCAGGAGACCATCTCCTCCACCACCGATTCCTTCCCCTTGACCCCCTACAACTTCACCACCAACCCCGCCCCGCCCAGACCAACCGCCACCCGCAAGCGCACCTTCACCTCGGACGAAGACCAGCCCCAGCACGTCTCCCTCCCCTACCGCGGGCTCTTCCGCCCTCCCCAGGGCCATCCCGACGCCGTAGAGGAGGAGGAGGAGGAGATTTCCCCGCGCAGCCTTGCGCCGCCCCGGGGGTTGTGGGAGAACGCGCGCGTGCTTGCGATGCCCCGCCGGGGTAAGCACAACAAGGGGAATGATGGGGCTTCTTCGCTTGGTGTCGGCGCTGCTGGGCAGGAGAACGTGTTTGTGATGGTACGGGAGGGTGGTGGTGCCGGGCAGGGTGGGAATGACTTTGAGGAGGCCAGCTTTTTGGAGTATGGGTATGAGGGGATGGAGGTTGAGTAAGCCCGGTGGCACGGATCGGTTGAGGGTCGATGGACCCAGGGGGTTGCTTTTGCATTGCGATTTGATTTCACGGCGTTTCATGGTAGTCTGGACGGATGGACGGCCGGACTGGAGTTGCATCATACCAGGGCACACTGGGGAGGCGAGGTCTTTTGCGGGTGGGTTGGGTTTCTGGGCGATTGGCGTTTCCCAAGAGGATCGGTCGAGAGTTTCAGTCTCGTTCATGTAATGGGCATCAGGGGACGGACGAGAGGGTTCATTCTCGAATTGTTTGTTTGTTTATCATTACCTCCATATCGAGCGCGAGGGAGACGAAACCGTACACCCCTTAAACAACTTCAACTAAACCGACATTGTGATGACCGACATGCTTAAACCGACACAGTGGATGGCCCAACATGCTCCCAAAAAATAAATCACACCGCAAACTTACACCGCCGGAAACGGATCCCGAAACTCGAGCAGGTCCCGCTGCCCGTAAAACTCACCGGCCACAGTCAGGATCATGTTGAGCGTCGTCCGCATGTTGACCTGCGCCTGGGCCTCGTCGAACACACCGGCGGGGGCGGGGGTCCTCACTTCGCTGGTGGGCTGCACTTCCTCCTGCTGCGCGTCGGGATTCGCAAGTCGCGCGAGGAGGCGCGCCTTGGCGGCGGCGATATCGGCTGCTATGTCCTCGTTTCCAGCGGTGGTGGCGGGGTCGTCATCAGAGACCTCGCCGTCGTCAAGGTCCATATCAATCTCGCCTTCTTCTTGGCTTTCATCTCCTGCGGTTGCGGTATTGGCCACAACGGCGGGCGGTGTTGGCGCCGCCTTCCGGGCCGCAGCCCCGCTGGCCTCCTCCTCATCATCCACCACCATCTCCCCCACAAACTCCTCCTCCTCCTCCTCCTCCTCCTCCTCCTCCCCAACCTCACCCCCCTCCAAATCCCCCTCTACCTCCTCCCTCAACGCCTCCATCTGCGCCATACTAACCATCATCAGCACCGCCCTCTTCCCCAGCTCCCTCACCCACCCAACCTCAGAATAATCCATCTCCCCCCCATCCGGCAGCCGCGCAAGAAGCGCCCAGATCCACCTGCTCGTGCGCTCGCGCAGCTCGCACCCGCGGCGCACGAACTTGCCGCCGAGGAGCACGCGCAGCAGCCGCAGGGTGGCCTGGCGGTCAAGAGCGGCGATTTGGACGGGGAGGGGGTCCGTCTGCCGCAGGCGGCGCGTCCAGACACGGAAGGTCCAGGATTTCGCGCCGAAGGAGCCGACCACGGTGCCGTGGTCGCGCGGGAGGGCCGCGACAAGGTGGGCGGGCGGGGTGCGGTGGAGCAGGGCGCGGAGGGAGAGGAAGTGGGAGGTTAGGGAGGCGAAGTAGGCGGTGCGGAGGGCGGCGTTTTGGGCTGCAATGCGGTCCGGTCCGGGGGGAGAGGAGTTTTGGTAGTCGTCGTCGTCCGGGAGGGAGGGGACGGTTGAGGCGGGAGGCGAGGGCGCGGCGGTGTAGGCGCCGTCGTGGTAGTAGCCGCGCGAGTCGCCGATGCCGTCATCGTAGATACTGCGGTCGATGTCGTCGGGGTGTTGCTGGAGGTGGGGAGGGAGCTGGGGACCGGCCTTGGGGGCTACGAGGACGTGGGGGACGTTGCTTGCTTCTTGTCTGTGAGGTACTTACCATTAGCTTACCATTTTTATCTCGGGTCATTTGTGCACTGGTCGGCTGAGGATGGGGGAGGTGGTGATTTAGCAGATGCTGGGTGATGTGTGGGAGTCGGCTGGGAGGCTTCTTACCGGACAGCCCTGAGATAGGCAAGCGCATCAGTATCTTCTTCGAATTCGAGGTCGTCGTCAATTATGTTGGAAGCTCCATCGCCATCCAACCCCGGGAACGCAACGCGCTGGCCGTAGGTGGGATCCGGCTTGCCCTCGGACTGCTTGGGCTTGGATGAGTGCTGCTCACGGCGCCGCTTGGTCGAGAAGGACGAGGATTCATCAGAGCCATCGCCGGCGAGAGCCTGGTGGCCGCGTTTGGTCCCCATGACTGGAGGTTGCAAGCCGCTCACTGCAAGCCAATCGATGATTGAGTGATGTGCTGTGAGGTTTGCGGATGGGACGGATCGATCCGTGTGTGCAGTGTGTAAAGCTTAGAATCGGATGCAGTTGGGTGAATGAAGGCTGCTGTTTGCTGCCTTGAAATGAAATCATGTTCCTGGTCCGTCCCCCTGGTTCATGCCAAGCCCATGGATGCCTGGTCGGGCGCAATCGCAGAAACAGGGTTAGGGTCTGGATGCTGATAAGCCCCTCCATTGCCCCGCCAAAAAGAAGCTGCCCCTCAACTCCTGCTTGTGTCAGGCCGAGATCTGCGGTGACTCGTAAAAATCGACTCACACACGCGCCCAGTACACACCACATACACCCACGACCCCCGCCCAGGGCATCGAGCTCCCCCCTAGAGTCAATTCCACCAATTCCAAGTTCCAGGAACCCCACTCGACGACAACATGGCCGAACCGTCTTCCACCACAGCCCCTCCCCCCGCCGACCCTCCCGCCGCGGCCCCCGCTGCCGACGGTACTGAGGGCGCCGAGGGCGCCACCGTCTCCAAGAAGGCCGCCAAGAAGGCTGAGGCCAAGGCCAAGAAGGAGGCCGAAAAGGCCCGTCGCGCCGCTGAGAACGCTGCTGCTGCAGCTGCGAAGGGGGCAGCCGCCCAGACCGAGGACTTGGCCAAGGGCAACTATGGCCCGGAGACACACGAGACCAAGCTCTCGCCCGACGTCATCGAGGTCAGCGTCAAGAACATTGGCGACGAGCACGTGGGCAAGACCATCGAGCTCCGCGCCTGGATCCAGAACGCCCGCATGCAGGGCGCCAAGATGGCCTTCGTCGAGCTCCGCGAGGAGGGCACCTGGTCCATCCAGGGCATCGTGTCCGCCAACCCTGAGGGCACCCCCGTCAGCCGCCAGATGGTCAAGTGGGTTGGCGCCATCGCCCCGGAGAGCTTTGTCGTCGTCGAGGCCACCGTCGCGAAGCCCCTCGACCCCGTCAAGTCCTGCCGCGTCACCGGCTACGAGCTGCACATCACCAAGTGCTTCGTCCACGCCGCCGCCCCCAGCGTGCTCGGTATGACCCTCGCCGCCGCGAACCGTCCCATCGCCAACTTCAGCGACGAGGAGGCCCCCGTCGAGGAGGGTGTTGAGAAGCTCGCCATTGCCCCGGGTGCCGCCGAGTCGAGCATACCCGCTGCCACCATGCTCACCCACCTCGACAACATTGTCATGCACAAGCGGTCGGCCGTCCAGCAGGCCATTGCCGATATCCGCGCCGAGATGAAGGAGCTGTACCGCGAGTATCTGAGGTCGCACGGCTTCAAGGAGTTTGAGCCGCCCTGCCTCATTGGCGCGGCCTCGGAAGGCGGCGCCAACGTGTTCCGCCTGCCGTACTTTGAGAAGGAGGCGTTCCTTGGTGGGTATCCTGGCGGCCCGTAATGCTCTACAGACGTGCTAACATTCCAAACAGCCCAATCACCCCAGTTTTACAAGCAGATCGAGATCGCCGGTGGCCGCAAGCGCGTCTTCAGCGTCGGGCCCGTGTTCCGCGCCGAGAACTCCAACACGCCGAGACACATGACCGAGTTCACCGGTCTCGATATGGAAATGGAGATCAAGAAGGACTACCGCGAGGTTGTGGTATGTAACACCTCCAGCTCCAGCTTACCCTGGACACACCGCTAACCCCTTACAGCACATGCTCGAAGGCGTCCTCTTCCACATCTTCCGCAACATCCAGAAACGCTGCGCCGACGAGATCGCCCTCGTCCGCTCCGTCTACCCCTCTGAAGAGTTCCTCTTCCCCGAAGAAGGCAAGGAAGTCCGCCTGAGCTTCGCCGAAGGCCAGAAACTCCTCCGCGAGGAGGGGCCCGAGGAGTTCCGGAACGTCAGCGACGAGGAGGACATGAGCACGCCGCAGGAGAAGGCGCTGGGCGCGCTGATCCGCAAGAAGTACCACACGGACTTCTACGTGCTCGACAAGTTCCCCGAGGGCGCCCGCCCCTTCTACGCCAAGGAGGATCCCGCCAACCCCAAGGTCACCAACGCCTACGACCTGTTCATGCGCGGCCAGGAGATCTGCTCCGGCGGCCAGCGCATCAACGACCCCGTCGAGCTCGAGGCGCGTATCCGCACAAAGGGCATCGACCCTGCTAGCCAGGGTATCAAGGAGTATGTGGACATCTTCAGGCAGGCGGGTGTGCCGGCCCATGGTGGTGGTGGTATTGGGCTGGACCGCGTGGTCGCGTGGTATCTGAAC
>FTEL01009264.1_pt1 | contig 18645 bp, 26 predicted proteins | sample 1658911 | NCBI WGS metagenome assembly FTEL01 (sample SAMEA3914869, study PRJEB12502) | metagenome | biome: forest; material: soil | place: USA | collected 2012-03-12 | depth 0.1 m
ACCCCCAGCACTGCACCCCCCGCGCATCCCTCATGCACAAGATTCCCTCGACACAGCTCCCAAAGATCCCACTGCTGGCCCGTGCCGCCGCACAGAGCTGTTCCGATATCAGGAGGGTGTCTTCGCGCGCGCAGCGGGCGCAGACGCGGATGTGGGTTGTGTAGGTGCACATTCTCCGTCTCTCTTTTCTTCTTTGTGGGGTCTGGTTTCCCTGATTTGTATGGTTCTTGTTTGATATGGGCTGCCGAAGAGGGGGTGTTGGTCGCGTGGGGGGCAGCAAGGGGTGGGTTGGCCTCGTGGGAGGAGCAAGGGTGCCGGTCTCGTGGATGGCGGGTAGGGAGAAAGGGGTGTGGTTTTTTGGTGTCTTGTCGCTTGGCCTAGTGTGAGAGGCGTGGTGGTGGGCGTGTAGTTTGGCGTGCTTGGTGTGTTGATGTCTGCGTGTGGGAGTCAGGTGGCCGGCGAGGTAGGGGTGGAGGTGTGGAGGTGTCCCGCGTTTTCTGACAATACGCGACGTCGACTGAAGATTGAGTAAAGAAAAAGCGAGGGTTTGTTCAAGACTTGTGGGGGGGCCGTCGACATCCAACAACTTGGTCAGCCTACACGAGGCAGGGCGATGATGGGGTGGCGCCGTATACGAGGAGGCTTATCCAGCCTGCGGCGACGGCAGATACGGACGTCGTAATCAGGTCTTGACATGCACCGAGTCGAAACCCTGGAACCAAGGGAAAAGAAACTTGAGAGGGGAGGAGTCAAAGGACAAGATATGGATATGCCCCCCCCCAGGATCAGCGTCGGGTCCGTGGACCTGAGCACAACCGCTGGACTCGACTCGATCCGACCGACCTGCTGCCACATTATCACCGCCTGCCAGACGAGTTCAGCGAGAACCCCTCAGCAACAGACCAATGCCCCGGCCACACGGATAGTCCCCGACGTCCACGAGGGGTTGTGCGTCTGCAAGCAGAGCAACTAGTCCTTCAACGCCCAGGTGAGAGTTGCGGTCAAAGGCACGGCGACCGCGCGGTGGAGCACAATATTCTCTCCGCGCACGTATCCGTGGTCGAGAGCAATGAGGAGGCAACGGGAGACGGGAAGAGGCACAAGTGCGTATGTGGCAGGTCATACAGGCCCGCGGGCAACATGGCGGAAGAGCATCATGGACTTTGTTCATTCTCGCTCCTATGAGAGGGACCGCCCTGGCTCCGCTGGTCGGACTCGGGGGGCCCGGACGCAGGCCATGCCCAGGGAGGTAGGTAGACCCACGAGGTCGTTCTCAAAGCTCCGGTTGCAGGGCGAGCATGTGGGCTCGGGCCGTGGCTGGCACCCGGATTCCTGCGGCTGCCCCGTGCGTGGAACCGCCAGTCAACGGCCAATTGCGCCGCCGGAGGGCCCCCAGGTCCTGCCTCGCTTGTCAGGCATCCGGTGGCCTCCAGGTGTGGAAGCCGCGTCGTCGTACAACGGGTGCGTTGACAGCCATTGGCGGCGGCCTCGGCAAACGCAAGCGCACGTCTGACCTGTTACCCGCGCCGCGTTACCCCGAGCGCATCGTTACCCTGGGGAGACGCAGTCGGGCAGCTGCATGGTCGCCCCCTGCGCTTGCGTTTCGAAGGCGCGTCGTGCTGTGTGTCGAGGATGGAAGCATGGTTTTTTCCAACTGTCCTTGGACTGCCCGAAGATGCAGCCCGGCGCGGCCAGCCGCAGAAAGCGGGGTGTCTGGCCCAGGCAGACACTGTCAGCGCACCGGGCAGAGGCGAGGCACCGGAGGTACGACACCTGGGTGCGCATATCCGCCGTCATGATCGGTTGACGCCCGACAGTGCCTCAGAATGTCTCAGACGGGTTGCCAGCGACGACGCATCGGACGGACACGCAGGACAGGCTGCCCGAGGGTTACCACGGTGGCGCTCGGGTGGTTCGCGTGGTGAGCGCACGAACGCTGCGTGGCCTCGCTGCTCGTCTAGAGACCCTGGGGAGGGAAGCTGGAGGCCTTGACATTTCCGTCGGCCGACAGCTTAACCCAGGTGAGGTTGGTCAGAAAGGCCCAGGACCCCTCAAATCGGCTGAGCATCTGGACGTTTGCTTCCGTGGTCAGGTCGGGCAGGTCTGGAATGGTCAGCGAGCGTGCTCTGTGTTCTTTCCAAATTGGGCAGGAAAACCCGAGAACTTACAGAATCCATCGCGGTGCTCTTTCTCGAGGGTCTCGATTTTCATCCTAAGGAGATCCTCGCGGGCGGTCGCTGGACGGCCCGGGCGGCGGGCCTTCTTGACCTCGTCGTACTCCTCGTTATGCTGATGCACGAACCTGGGCCAGTTAGCGCATGCCCCTCCCCGGCCGTTGCACGAGGACAACGACCACCATCCGGTACGGAACAGCACTCACTCGCTGATCTTGGACTGGATGGCTGCTAGCTCGAGAGGCTTGTTGCCGTTCTCGCCGACGAATGCCTGGAAGAAGGCGGCACGGGCAACTTTAACCGTCAGTTAGTGAGGTTTGTTCGTCGATAAAAATTTGGCATCTCGGGTGGAAGGGGGCACCAACGGAGCGGCTTGTCCTGCTTGCGGCGGGCACTGGCGATCTTGTCGAGGCGCTCATCGCGGACCTGGGCCTTGTGCAGGCGACGTGCGTTCCGACTCTTCTCGTGCAGCGAGTCAATGACCCCGTTCTTCTTCTTGGAGATCTGCTTCCGCGTCTTCTCGAGTGTCTTGGCCATTGTGGAAGCTGTGAGACGGTATCCTGGTGCTGGCTGTGTTTTGTCTGGTTTGCGACTGTGGTTCAGGGAGCGAGAGAGTGAGTGGCACTGATCGGACTGAGAGAGCAAGCAACAGCGACGATATGGGATTTTTTTGGTGGAGCTCGAAAAAAACCATGGTGGGGCGCTCGTCCGATAAGGTTAAATGGCTGCTGGGCCAGATCCGCTGCTGGCCAGCGCAGATATTTGGATGGCTGGCTGATGGGGACTGGAGGGGACAGTGATTGAGCCCCTTTTCCATTGTCCTCTTTTGATCCGCTATTTTTTTTCCTCTCATGTTTCTTTTTTTTTCTTGCCGTATTCATCCCATCTTCGAGTCCGAGGAACAATGGGCTCCAACCCTGGCGCCCCGCATGTGGAGCGGGCTGTCAACCCTGGATCTTTAAATGTGGAGCCCGTCGCGGGGGTAACGGCACGAGGCGACGCGGACGCGCTTGCTGAGGCGTGCATCAATTTTGGCGCCTGCCTCGCTCAGCTCGAATCTTCAACTGAACAGTCAGCACAGACAGGCCTCGCTAGTTGGCACCTGGCAGCAGCACCTCCCTCACCGACTCAAAATTGCGGACCACTGCCCGCGTCGCCCACTGCAACGCGCTTCCCCGTGCCAGGACCAATTCTGTCGGCCATCTGTCCGCCTGGTGCCCGACCGCTGTTTGCCCAGGTTTTCACAGCATCACCCCCTCCCGACTTGATCGCGTCGCCTCCAGGCAACCCGCCGTAAACACGAACAGCCCTACCACGCGTCGACATCCACCACCGACAACAGCGCCCCCAAACATCGAGACCGATCCCATGGCCTCGATCTCCGTCTAGCTCCCCGTCCTTGTTTCGATGTCCTAGACCACCTGACCCGCCCGCCATCCCTTGCTCGCCAGAGCTGCCAGGATGGGTATCATAGGTGCATACCCATGCTTTGCCCTGCTTCACTGCAGTTGGACGCCCACTGACTCGCTCCCCAGGCCTTCTCCCGCTTCTCAAGTCCATCCACCGCCCTACCGAACTCAAGAAGTATGCCGGCGAAACCCTCGGCATCGACGGCTATGGCTGGCTCCATCGAGGAGCCGTGGCCTGCGCCCTGGAGCTAGCCCAAGGCAAGCCGACCCGCAAGTAGGTACCATCTCTGTCCCCTCTTCCCTCCCTTCCGCTCACCACCTGCCAGATACGTCGACTTCGCCATGAACCGGGTCAGGATGTTCAGGTACTACGGTGTCACCCCGTACCTGGTGTTCGACGGCGACTACCTGCCCAGCAAGGCAAAGACCGAAGCCTCCCGAGCCAGCCGCCGAGAGGAAACCAAGAGGATCGGCATGGAGCTCCTCCGCGCCGGCAAGCCGTCCCTGGCCTACGCCGAGCTCCAAAAGGCCATCGATGTCACTCCCGAGATGGCCCGCCTCCTCATCGAAGAACTCAAGAAGGCCGACGTCCCGTACGTGGTCGCGCCCTACGAAGCGGACGCTCAGCTCGTCTACCTTGAGCGCCAAGGCCTGATCAGCGGCATCGTCTCCGAGGATTCCGACCTGCTCGTCTTCGGCGCAAAGCGTCTCCTGACCAAGATGGACCAGCACGGCCAATGCGTTGAGATCAACCGCCGGGATTTTTGCGCCGTGCGGGAGATCTCCCTCACCGGATGGACCGACGTCGAGTTTCGCCACATGGCCATCCTGAGCGGTTGCGACTATCTGGCCAGCGTTAACAGCGTCGGCCTCAAGACGGCATACCGCTTGATTCGGAAGCACAAGACCCCCGAGCGGATCATCAGAATGCTCCGTTTCGAAGGCAAACTCCAGGTGCCCGAGACGTACCTCGAGGACTTCAAGCAGGCCGAGCTCACCTTCCTGCACCAGCGTGTCTTTTGTCCCAAGAAACAAGACATTGTTCTGTTCAGCGAGCCGGAGCCTTCGGTCAATGTCGACGACATGCCCTTCATCGGACCGCCGATCGAGACGGCGATGGCCCGGTTGATCGCTGTTGGCGATGTCAATCCCATCACCAGGGAGCGCATCCTGATCCCAGCTTCGCCAGGCAAGCGGCGGATCAGCCAGACTCTCGCCCCAGTGGCCGCCCCAACGAGGAGTCTCGGAAAACCCATCACCGAGTACTTCAAGGACAAGGCGGCCCGCCGGATACCCCTGGGCGAGATGGATCCAAACTGCTTCTCGGTCGAGGCTGATTCCAACAACTCCGCCGCGGCCGCCACAACCTCCACCGCTGAAAACGATGCCCCTCGGGCGATCGTGTTCCCGCTCCCCAGGCCATACGTAGAGGGGGCCGAGGAAACCGCCGAGGGTCCTGCGCGCCCTTATACCACCAACGCCCGCACATCCCGTCGGAAGACCGAACCCATCTCGAAACTCCTCGGGCTGGACATCTTCGAAAGCTCCGAGAATCGCCGCCGGACAGTTGGCCCAACCATTCAGGTGTATCAAGATCCGGTTGCATCCAGCCGCCCACCGAAGAAGGCGCGTCTGTGTGAGGACTCGGGCGTCGAGGGAGTGGCTGACATGCCCGCCGGGAGAAGCAAGTTCTTTGCCTCCGCCAAGCCGAAGAAGCCTGTCGAGAAGCATTCCGACGAGCTGTACCTGATGTCTGACGATTCCATCGAGGAGGCCTTCCGGAGCCTTCCAGAGGTGACCTCGTGGCGCCGTCCGAAGCCCGCCTCGCCCACCGAAGAAACCATCACCATCTTCCAGTCCTCTCCCTTGAAGCCCAAGGACTCAGCTCCTGTCGAACACGACGTCGAATCCCAGGGCAACACAGCCGACGACATCGTAGAAGTACCCGCGTCATCACCTGTACAACAACACGGACCGGCCGAAGAGTGCAACACCGCCACAACCACCACCGCCAACCCCTCCCCAATGACGCCCCTTGGCGACCTCCTCAAGACCTTCTCGTACGAAACGGCCAAACCCCGCACCCGCCTCGCCCACGGTCTGCCCACGCCCACATCGGGCTTGTCACAGCAAACAGCCACGCCAAAACCCACCGCCTCGACAAACTTGCACACTCCCATGCTGACGCCCCTCCAGCGCATCGGCGCGCGCGTGGTGCAACGCGGGAAGGCCGCCCCGCGCACCCCGTTGACTAAGGCCAAGAAGCCCGTCGTCAACCCGGCGTTTGTGCCGCTGCCTCAGGTGGATGTGGAGGAGGTGGAAGCGCTCAGCCGGCCGTATGGAAGTGAGGACTTGATGGTCCCCGAGAGTGATGGGGAGGAAGGGGAGGCGACGATCTCGGCGGCTGGGAAGCTGGATCTTTCGAAGTTTCTGTATTCGTAATCTGTTGATGGAGGGTCAGGAACCGGATTGGAGCGCAGGGAGGGGGGAATAGTGCATAGCGCAGGCGTTTTTGGAAGGCGGGTTGTTATTGTAGGTCCGGATTGGCGTTTGGGATCTGGTGGGATGGATGGGTGTAACTATGGGGTATCATGATAGGTGTTGTTATTTTACAGTGATTGACTGATGGCGAAGAGGCGCTTGCTTGGGCTGGGGAGGGGCGCAAAGAAAGTGGCGATGCTGGTTGTGAGATGGTGGTTGATCATGTTTTACACCACGCTGTACGGATTATGGAACACTTGATTGGAATGCTTAGGTATCAAAATGGGCCAGTGCTTGTGACAATAGGTCAATGTGAAGGTATTGTCTTTGAGCTTATTGTTCAGTTGCCATTTTGTTCCTCTCTCCCCATTATCACTCTCATCATTGACCTCCAACTCCCTTGGATAGGTTGGTCTGTTCCTGGACAGCGGACCCCTGTCCATCCCGCCTCACCGCCTGGCAGTATTACCCTGCATGGGTGGGGCAGCTCTGGGGAACTCCACATCCGCCCAAAATTTCGCCGGCGATAAAATTCATCCGCCAGCGACGTGCTGCCCGCCTCGTCAATTTTCGGCCTTCCTCTGCAGGTCGACACGGTCTGCGCATACTCCCGCCCGCCCTGTTCACCACCTGGACTGCGTCATATCAGGCGCTTTGATCCCTCCCGTCCGAGTCTCTGTTTCGTCTGGGCTCGAAGCGACAGCACAACCGCCAACATGGCCGACACAACGTTGCAGGTGAGCACTGCCTGCTGCTGCCCCGTCGCTCACACGCGACCAGGACTCGTTGGCTGATCAATGTTTTGTTCGCATCTCCCAGGAGCGCCTCCGCAACCATGCAAAGGCCTTTGACGGCCTCCTCTCGTTGATCCCGGCCAAGATGTACTACGGGGAGGACACAAGTGTACGTTTTGCCTGCCTACCTGCCTCCCAAGCCCAACACTCCTCGCCCAGCACAGCCTGCCTGCCGCGCACGTCCCCTTGACGGCACGCAAAAGAGCCAATTGCTGATGCGCCCGCCTTGCCGGTGAAACAGGGCCAATGGAGGAAAAAGAAGCAGACCAAAGACGAGGCCAAGGCCGCCAAGCGGGGGAAGCTCGACCCGGACAGCGAGCTCAACCGCAGCGCGAAGGAGGTGCAGGAGGAGCGCGCGCGCAACAAGCGCAAGCTGCGCGAGATGGAGGCCGAGGATGAGAGCGAGTCGGGCTCGGAACAGGACGACGGCAGCGAGCTGGAGGGGATAGAAAGGGAGAAGCCCGGGGAGGGGTTGAGGAAGAAGGTGAAGTTGGATGAGAAAGAGGGGGAGGAGGAGGAGGAGGAGGAGGCGCCGAGGAAGGAGAAGGTGGTGGAAGAGAAGGGTGCTGCGGACGGCGAGGCGGTGCTTAGCAAGAAGCAGAAGGCCAAGGAGGAGAAGAAGTTGGCCAAGCAGCAAAAGAAGGAGGCAAAGAAGGGGGCAAAGGCTGAGACCAAGGCGGCTGCTGCCGCTGCTGTCGCCGACGAGGAGGATTCCGACAACAACGCCGAGGAGCCGACCGCGCAAGACGAGGCCGCTGAGGAGGCGCCAGTGAAATCAACCGAGGCCGACAGCGACGACGAAGAACTGGCGCCGATCGATGTTTCCGGGCTTGGGGATGAGGACGAGAGCGCCTCGGGCTCGTCTCAAGAGTCAAGGCCAGACTCGCCCATCTTCGATACCGCCAAGAACGCCTCAGTCGAACCCGCCAGCACCACAACCTCGATATCCTCCGCCGTTCCGCCGTCAGAAAAGCCCAAGTACCTCAAGATCCCCGCCGACACCACCGCCCTCCGCGCCCGCCTGGAAGCCAAGCTCGCCGCTCTGCGCGCCTCGCGCAAGGCTGACGACGCCGACGGAACGCCCATCCGGACACGGCAGGACCTGATCGAGTCGCGGAGGCAGAAGCAGGCCCAACGCAAAGCGCACAAGCAGGAGCTGCGCAAGCGCGCCAAGGAGGAGGAGGACAGGAAACGGGAGGAGGCGCTCAACAGCGCGCGCAACTCACCCGGCCTCAGCCCGCTGTTCGACCAGGACGACGACCGCAGCGCAAACAACTTTGCCTTTGGCCGCCTCGCCTTCTCCGACGGCACCCAGCTGTCGCACGACCTGAGCTACGAAAAGTCCGCCGCCGCTGGCGCCAAGAAGCGCGGCGCCTCGGACCCCAAGACCGCCCTCCTCAAACTCGAAGCGCAAAAGAAGCGCATCGCGGGCATGGACGAGGACAAGCGCAAGGAAGTCCTCGAAAAAGAGACCTGGCTCGCGGCGCGCAAGCGCGCCGAGGGCGAGAAGGTGCACGACAACGAGTCGCTGCTCAAGAAGGCGCTCAAGCGCAAGGAGAAGTCCAAGAAAAAGTCGGAGCGCGAGTGGAAGGAGCGCGCCGAGAGCGTGCAGACGTCCATCCACGAGCGCCAGCGCAAGCGCGAGGAGAACCTGCGCAAGCGCCGCGACGAGAAGGCCTCGCACAAGGGCGGGAAGAAGAAGAATAAGGGGGTGGTGACGAAGAAGAAGAATCGGCCGGGGTTTGAGGGGGGTTTTGGCGGGGGGAGGAAATAAGGGGGGAGGGTTAGATGTGTTGGAGCATTCTCACCGTGTTGGGGATGGAGGAAGAGGGGGAGGGAGCTGGCGGACTGCTGTTGGAGGTTAGAACGGCGGTCTATGTCTCATATTCCATGTCGGCGCGTCCGGCGTTTTTATCTCGGACCCCCAAACCCATGGCGGCGGTGTTGGGGGCCTTCTTGTTATTAATTTGGACGGCATTTTGGCCTGCGTGCATGTTACAGAGACGCACTGGAGTCAAGTGGATAGGAAAAATATCACGGCCGAGGTTCGATTGCAAAGCTGCGCTGCTGCTGTTGTTTTGTGGCCCCTCTCTATGCATGACCCTGACCTGACGGGTCTGACCAAAGGCTGGGCCGTCCGTGTATTCTAAAGATCAAGTTCCAGTCCGAGTTCCACTTCTACGAGCTCGTTGCGGCGGTTTCTTTCTTTCATGGCAACCCCGTCAATTATCTGCATGAAGAATAAAAAAAAAAGGAGGAGGAAAATGAAGTAGTAGTAAGAAGAAAACGGCCTAGATGAGAAGAGAAAGACAAAGAGAGAGAGGTGGGAGAACAGCAAGAAAAACGACAAAAAAAAGGAAGAAAAGGAAAAGAAACAGACTCCCTTTTGCTCCGTTTCCCAGCCAGCAACCAACCAGCCATCACAAGAGCACCACCCCTACCGCCTGACACGACAAAAACAAAAAGCAAAAAGTTTGAAATCAAACACGGAGGAGGCGGGGAGGAGGGGAGGGAACGGCGGTGTTTGATGCGCTACGTGGAGTTAGTTAGCCCAACCGCCGCCGCTGCCGCCTCCAACATCAGTATATCCCTTAGCCCTGAAACGGACTGCAATCCCCTCCCTCCCCTCGCAAATCTCCCGCGTAAACCTCCCCCGTAACCTCCCACCTGTACCTCCACCACCACCACCGGATAAGACAACACCCAAACGCAGAATCCACCCGCCACCTCCGCCAGATACCCCATCCCAGAACAACCCTCATCCGCCTGCCTTCCCCAGAAGCCAACCGCCGCCGTCAACATCCCAGTCCCCCATTCCCCCGCACCCTCCCCTCGACAAAACCCAAAAATATCATGTCTATTCCATCCGGCGAGAGGCGGGGTATGGGGCACGAGGTAGGCATTAGGCGTGATTCGGTATCGCGAGCGGAAGAGGTCTATTTTTGGCGCCAGATGATCGACAGGGAGGTTGTGGTTGTCAAGGAAGGATGGGCAGAGTCTCGTGTACTTCGAGCGCCGGTTGATATTTTGTCGTCGTCGTCGTCTTCGGGGACAGATCGGTCGAGGAGGAACGGCGGGGGTGGGGGCAGGGCGGAGGCGCCGGCGGCGGCCAGCAACCACCTTGCCACTAGAGGAGGGAGTCGAGGCGGGTGAAGACGTTGAGACACGCGGCGACGACCTCGAGTTGGAGTTCCTTGTCCGAGCCTTTGTTGACTTCCTGCGCAGGGCGTCAGTGGGCGGGATACTTAGGAGGGGAGGGAAGGGGGGATATGGTGGACGCACCTCGGCAATCACCTGCGGGAGATTCTCCCCGATATCATTCGACGTGGCCTTCCTCCCAAACGGCCACTGGCTGTAATCCGCGAGCAGCTCGTCCGTCTGGTTGAACGCCTTCTCCCGCGCCTCGTGGCCGAGGGTCGACAGCGCGTTCTCGAGCACGTTGGCGGCGTACGCGGCGCACACCATGGACACGGTGCGCAGGTAGCGGAACTCGAGGTTCTCGGGCAGCCACTGGGTGCCGTTGAGGACGACGGTACGCTGGGTGAGGACGTTGCGCACGCGGCGGCGGATCTCCTCCTTGGCGCCGCTGTCGACGACGGGGTGCGTCGCCATGTCGAAGAGCAGGAAGTTGCGCTTCTCGGTCCGCAGGATGCCCTTGTCTACCAGCCCCTTGGCCAGGCGCTCGCGGACTTGCTTGAGCTGGTAGCCGATCTTCATGAGGTTCCATGTCTCGCCTGTTCAGAAGCACCGCAACGCGTCAGCCATCCAGTGTTTTGTACCGTCCCAGCCGGAGGGTGTGGGGCATACCGCTCATCAAGTCAATCCAGCTGCTGACGCTCATCTTCTCGCTCGTCTTCATCATCTTCAGCGCCTCGTCCAGCAGCACCTCGCCGGTGAGGGTGTCGTCGATGACCTCGATGATGCGGTCGGGCAGGGGGAAGTTGCGTCTCGACGGCGTCTTCTGCATGGCTATGCGCCCGCGGAAGGCGAGCTCTAGCACGATGCACCCGCGCAGCGCGTACGAGATGTTGTCGTTCCAAAACGAGAGGTAGCCCTGTCCATCCATACCAGCCGATCGTCAGCACCGCAGCCTCGGCCCCCCAAGCAGCACACCTCCCAAAAGAAAAACGCACCTGCTTATCCTTCAACCCCAGCAACAACACCTCCTCCATAAGCGTCAGCTTGGGCTGCTTGCTCCTCTCGGCGCTCTCGCTGATATCGCGCGGGTCAAAGGCGATGCGGTGGCCGTTCTCGCCGCTCTCGTAGCTGGTCTCGGGCCCGCCGCTGGGCGTGTTGTCGCGCACATTGGCAGCCGAGTTCGAGCGCGAGCCGATGCCGTTGCCCGCGCTGTCGCCGTCGCCGCCGGTGCCGCTCGCGGGGGTCCCTCCGCCGCCGCCGCCGCCCCTGCGCCGGGTCAGGCCTGATGTTGTGGTCGACATTGTTTGTTTTCTTCTTCTCTCTGTCTGCCTGGCTGCTTTGTTCGTTCGGGGGTTGGGTGGTGTGTGTGTCCCTTTTTCGCTGGTGATGGATGGGTTGGGTGCGGTCGTCGACTCGACGCTGGGAATCTCGGTCCCCCTTTTTGTGTGTGCCTCGGGTAGCGCTGGAAACCGGCAACAGGCAATTGCGACTCGTGGTGGCCCCGTTCGGTGGTGGTGGTGCGAGGCTCGAGGGGGGTTGGGGGATGAGGAATGGGGCGTTGCGTGACGGGGTGTTTGGGGTCGTTTCGTGAGATTCTCAGTCTGCTGGCCGTGGCTTGGCTTGGCTTTTTCTTTTGGGGATTCACAGTCCAGGTCCGAGTTTAGGGGTTCGCGAGCCACGGGCGGGCTTTGCTTGGCGCCCCGTCTTCCCTGCAAGGCGGAATCTTAAATGTCAAAAGTCGTCAAGCCAGCTGTAATCAATCCTCGCACCGCGCTGCAAGCCTGGGGCTGGGTGCAATGGGGTGCTCGGGATCGGTCTGGCAAGCGGACAGGCAATTGGACTCGGTGTCTGGGTCTTGTTTGCCTTATTCCTGCCGTGCTGATGATCTTTTTCGCACTCCCTTTTTGTCGCATGCGCAGAACTCAATGTCAGAATACGGTTTAGCGGCTCTGATAGCGATAAGTTGCGGCGGCTTGCGCGCTGGTGGGCCCGGCTGCACTGGCCATTTCAATTTCTTGGCATTAGGCAGCCCCAGTCGAGCAGAGCCCAGACCAAAGCCGAAGAAGAGATGTTGCCAATTGGCAATTGCCCCAGAGCAACCTCCACCAGGAAGGGGGGCCAACCAACCGCTCGAGGCTGTGCAATGCACCTCTTGCTGAAGCCTGCTGCAACCCCTCTCTTGATATTCACTCATCTATCCCCAAACAGATCAAGCTCATTCGTATTCCCTTAGCCCGCGTTGCAAATCCTTACGGTGAGAGAAAGCCGCTGCTGGTTAATTATATAGGTACCTAGTGTAATCCAGTACTCTGAAATCAGTCTCGATGTGTTCGTTCCCTTCTGCGCCATCAAGACCAGGCCAGTCCCACAGCCCCCTCCCCAGAAACATGTGCTGCATGCGTGTATATGCACCCCGTATAGCGCTCCTGCCTGCCAGCCCGCCCTTGTCCAGCCGCGTCATCGCGCCGACGACAAACGCCTCATGCTCCCCTGCCTGGGTAATACCTAAAGCCGAAAGGGAGGGAGTATCATCATGCGACCCAAGAGAGAAAGAAAGAAACGAAAGGAAGAATCCGACGCCGCAAAATACAAGCAAAACAACAACAAACAACCTCTATACCAACCCAAAATGCACCCGCCGACCAGCCCTCATATGCTTGCCCATCAAACTCCGGGATACCCACTCGCCCCGCTCGCCCGTTAGAGAATGCCATCCATATTCCAATCCCCCTTCTGCGACCGGTTGAGCACCTCCCGACCCTTCTCCGTCAGCGCCGGCTTGCCGGCCTTGTCCGTCGCCTGCTCGAAGAAGACGGGTTTCCACGTCTCGCCCTTGCGCTCGCGCTCGCGCGCCTTCTCGCGCTGGGCCTCTTCGAGTTCCTGCTTGACCGTCGTGGCGCGGGAGTACTGCTTGGCCATGATCGCCTTGGTAACTTCACCCCACAGCTGCAGGGACTCGTTGGGGAGCTGCTGTTCGACTGGCGGGAGGGATTTGGGGGCAACGGTCAGGGGCGCAATGTCGATGATGGTGATTTGTTCCTCGGGGGGATGCGAGTTCTAAGAGCGTGGTTAGTACTGTCTTGCCTTGACCAGAAAAGGGGGGGATGCTTACCAAGGGCTTGGAGCCGACAGTAAAGACAATCTTCTCCTTCCACGCGCCGCCGAGCCGAATAAGGATATCCTCCTCCGGCACGTCGACAATCCGCGTCTTGTCGTCGTTCTCGGGATCATACCGGAAGATGATGCCCTCCATCTTGTTCGTCGTCCGGCCGAGCCAGCCCTCGTCATAGTAGCGCAGGATCGCCTTCAGCTTCGTCTCGGGGCAGGTGACATACGCCGTGTCACCAACGCTGACGCTCAGGGCACCCCTGAGAATGCCGCCCAGGTGCGCAGCGGGGTGCTTCAGCTGGTACGTCTCATGGTCGCGCCGCTCCACCGTGATGAAGATGCCCAGGTTGTGCTCCCCCGGCATGACCTTGATCGACGTGCCCGTGAACTTGGCCGTGATCTGGTCGAACCCCTTGGCGTGGATCCCCTTTTCCGGGCAGCTGATGTAAAAGGCGCTGACGGGGGGGTGGTGTGATGTCTGCTCCGTCAGGTAGGAAACACGGACCGGCTTGGTGGGGTTGGCGGAGGTCTGGGAGATGGACACGGTGGACGCCGCGCGGGCGTCGCCAGAACCAAGCCCGCCGGGCACGGCCAGCTTCGCCGACTTGGACGACTTGGTGCTGGAGGCGCTGCTGCCGGTGGGGCTGCCACGGACACTCCCGGAGGCGCTGCCAGCGGGGCTGCCACTCGCGCGGAGGGCGCTGGTGTCGATCTTCGGGGCATCGTCGTCGGTCTCCCAGTTGCACTGATATCCCTCCGTCAGTAACCTTTCCCTCCCACTTCTCGGGGATCAGAGTGGCCACGGCGGCATGCTCCCACCTACCCTGAAGAATTCCCCCAGACAACTATTATACGGCTTGCAAGGCTTCCCCTTGGCATACTTCAGGTCCTTTGTAAACCAGAACCGCAACACCTCCAGCATGCGGTCGACGGGCTCGTCGGCTGTCCCGATGGCGATAAAGGCATTTGGGGAGTCGAGGTAGTTCCAGTACTCGAGATTCGGAGTCGGTTCGAGGAGCTGAGAGGGAAGCGAGAAGCGAACGGAGGCGAGGTCCGAGACGCCGATGAACCTGATGGCGAGGGTCAGCATGAGCCACCAAGACACCGCCATCTGATTCCTCCTCAAGTCTGAGCCAGGAAATACAAAGTGAGGAGGGTAGGTCCAAGGACGAAGACGCCAGAGTCATCCTCGGCTTCACCGACTCCTCACCGACTTCACACCGACTCCCCCTCGCCTCGGCGCCGGGAATAGCCAGGACGAGGCGGGGTAAAGTAAAGGGGGGATGGCCACGCCAGCAGCAGCCTGGGAACCCCCAAACCTCGCACAGCAGCAGACTCACTTTCTCAGAATGCCAATAAACGTCTTGAGTTTGGACCCGTCGTTCTGGGGTTCCTCGACCTCTTGCGCATCTGCGGGGGCAGCGGTGGAGGGCGGTGTCGATCCCGCAGCCGCCTCGGTGGCCGGTGCCGCTGTCGCTGGTGTCGCCGCGGCGGCGGTAGTCGACGAAGACGAGAACGCCCACATGGTTCGGTCGGCCTCGGAGACGTGTGTCGAGCGCACTGGCGTCGGACGGGTAAGCCGAAGGGAAGGGAAGAGGGAAAAAAAAGTAAAAACTGTGACCGATAGTCCACGGGGAAATGGGCGCCCGGCGGGCAAAGAGGATGGATATTATTTAGTTGATCAGGGCCCAGGCCAGGCCGCCGCTGGCTTAGCGGGCTGGGGCCGATCAGCGGCGAAGCGCCACCCCAAGGCACCTGATAAGAACGCACTGTAGCCCGATAAGGGGACGAGTGAGGGGCTCTGAAACACCCCACCAAGCAGCGCTCCAGGCTCTCTGCCACGGAGTCCGACCCTTGGATTCTTCAAAGAACGAACAAAAACCCACCGAGGCAGCGAAAACCGACATTCCTCAAAGAACAACCAAAACCTCATCAACGACAACACCAACCCCAGACAGAGCCCCCCGAAAATCCGCACCTCTCCCCCGCCCCCCAGCCCAGCCGCAACGTGCACCTCATCCCATCCGCGCGCCGCGCGCCGCCCGGCCACACATGGCCCGGACGAATCACGGGCCAATCGTCTGGCCACGAGCGCGGTCCGTGGGATCCAATGAGCTCACAATGTGTCTCAACGACAGGGGGCGCCTCCGGCTGTTTTGCCATCTGTTCAGTCACGACAGACACACACACACACATCTGCCCGTCTGCAAAACTCCGTGCCGCTGACCAATGATCCTGGTTGGTGATGCCACGGGCGCGATGGCTGGTCCTTGACAGGAGGGCCATGGCGATGAGGTGAGGTTGGAGTGTGATCCTGGGCGTCCGCGAGAGTGTGTGTTGGTGCTTGGGCGAGTGCGCTTTTGCCATGGCTAGCCGACGACTGCGACGCCCGGCCGCGAAAGGCTGGGTGGGTTGTTTACTGTGAAAGGCGTCATGTGGATCATGTGTCTGGACTGACTGGCCGAGTGGCGGTTGAGAGGCCCCGACTGGTTCTCTCTCGGGGCACCTAGGTGCTTTTGCACATGGAGCGGATCAGTTGCTTCCGTTCCGGTGTGCAACGGTCGCCTTCGGCCGGCCGGCGCCGGGCAGTAGGCTTAAATGCAGCCTTGAGAGGCAGTATGGTAAGCGGAGGTAAGTAAGTAGGAGCTGAGAAGGCAGTGTAAGTGAGGTGAGGCGGATTGCTCGCCGTTGCGCCTCATAAGCATGACACAAAAAGCGCGTTGTTCCCCGAGGGTTTGGGTTGGCTCTCAACAGTGGTTTATTCCCTCCACCAGAGCGTTATTGTCACTTCAAACTGGCTGTTGAAGGGATTCCTGACTTACATCTCATCCATTACCTCGCTCAGTCGGCTAAAGCCCGCTCCCAGTCCACCAAAACAACTCTCTGGCCATTCTCACTCGGACAAACCCAGCTCATCTCTCCCCATGACGACATGTTTCTTTACTCTTCCAGTGGGATAACCTACCTCCCTTGAGGCTCACAACCCCACCCCAAATAACTATTCCTTAACACTCGCAGGCAGCACAAGTCCCTCGGCCGGGTACCATTTCCGTGCTTCAACCACCACCTACACTGCTCAAACCACCAACCACCGACGATGATGTCAACCACGCTCTCCAACCTCACCGACATGCCCACCCCGTCTACCTAGGTAGGTAGATGGAATGGAACATCTCTCTCCCCCTCCTCCGCTCCCAAGTCCCCCCTCCTCGTATCAACACGACAAACTCAAACCCTCCCTCTCGCTTACAAGTCCAGCCCGAACCGAGACGAGACGATGATCATCCATCCCAACCCGTCCCCGTTCTCCCCGTCCCGGCCTCACCAACCCTCATTATCCCCCCCTCGCCGTTAACACCCAAAACACTCAAATATATCTCCCCATCCCGGCTCGGCGCCCCCGGGCCCGACCTCCCCGACCCTTTCCCACGTGTGAACCAAACTCTATTCCCACTCCCTTGCCCGGCGCCGGCGGGGGCCCGGCCGGTCGGCTGGACAGCCCGAATCGGCAATGTGGCTAAACCCATGCACACCGCACGCCTGTTCCGTTCCCGGGGGGTGTTCGGCGGGTGGGGCGCTGGCCCGGTGTGGGGGGCTTCGAATACGAGGTTTGGTGCATGGCGTTGACGGGTCGGGGGGCGGCGATCACGGCTTGGGATACGCGCGGGGCTGTGCTCTGCTGGGTAGGTTTTTTACTTTCTGTTGCTATGGGACTTGCTTACCGGGCCTTTTCTGCGCAGACAATACCCAGTGGTGCGGGTAAAAAGTAGCCAGCAACGGCTCGGTATACACATGCCTGTATATGTGTGTGTGTGTGTGTTCATGCTGCAGAAGAGAGGTTTATGCACCCCGCCGATCGCCTCGCAGCAGCCATCTCGACGCAGGGACCTGTCCGCCTTCCACCTGGGGCATAATGACATCAAAACAAGAGGATGGATGGGCATGCTCGAGGGTTGCGTCGATCTCCTATCCCATCCCATCCCAAAAAACTAAAAATAAACAACCAATTCCCAGCAGCACACGCGGACCCAAGGGAAAAAACAACGGTCGAAAATTGCCATGTTGCATCATCTGGTGTGTGTTCCAGGGCCAGGGGCGAGTAACGGTCGCCTCGCCTCGCCACCACGCGGCGCGGCGCGGCAAGCGGGAGATGACTAGATAGATCTACGGAATATTTTCTTGATTCCTCCCGCTGTTGTATGTACCTGGCCAGCCCACCTTGGTATGGGGGCCGAGAACAGACGAGATCCGAACTTTGCTTCCATCGATAGTAGGTTCTCGAACTCGAGCCCCCCGCCCCCCTTCCCCCCGTCCAACGGTTGGAAGGGGAAAGTAACAAATCGGGTCGTTGCGATGCTGTGGGGACCATCTGGTCTGGTTTGTTATGTCGTGGAGAATGGATTGGATTACAAAACATCAGAGCATCTCGCAGGCGGAGAGACAGGTGCCTGGCAGTGATGACACCCCGTCTGATCTCATCTCGAGATTGGTTTTTTCTTCAGCAGGAGGAAGTACGGATGGCGTACCCCCCCTTCTCCATCCATCCATCCATCCATCCACCCAACATCACAGGTCACAACCAACAGCGGTGACACGACATCATGAACAGAGAGACGGCGCCAACCACGCCGTGTGCTGTTCAGCAGCCACGCCAGATGACAGAAGCGGCGTCCACAGCTGATGACAACTCCAATGTGGCTAACGGCTGGTCTTCAGCAGCAGGCCGAGAATGCAACCCTCTGGCATCATCGGGGGCGATCTTGCCTGTATGGGGTTGGGAGGGTGGGTGCGCGAGGCTGTGGCCTGGCGGTGGAAGGTTGGCCTTCTCGGGGGCGGGCGTAACGGTTGTTTGTTAGTTGGGTAGGTGGTAGGTAGGTGAAAGGTGGGTGGGTCGTAGTAGTGGGTGATGGTTGTGGGTGGTAGTGGTAGCGAAAGGGGATGCTGAAAACTCAGAGGGCGAGGGGGGTTCGTATGCCCCGTCCGTATCTTTTCTCCCCATCATCAAAATGGGAGCTGGACCAGACAAAGGGTGTTCTGCAGCGCGCGCAGTGCCGCCCTTGCTGACGACACCGTCATCCCCGCAAGTCAGAAGCAGAACCTCCTCTCGCAGCGAGAAGCGAGCGGCCCAATTGGACACGGCGCGGAAATAGGAGGGGCAGCGAGCGGGGTGGTTGGCGGTGGGCGTGCGTAGGTGGTGAAGGGATCAGTCGATGATCGATCTTCCCTCGTGTTCTGCTGTCGCAGCCAGTGAGCTAGCTGTTCTGCCGCGCTGCTGCTGCGGGCTGCATCATCCAGCAATTTTTTTTATAACATCGCTCTTCCGTGATTTGCTGCAGGCTCTGCTAATGTAGGGGGCATGCAGTAGCAGAGGCGGTAGCGTCTTCTCGAGGTTCGAGGGCTTGATGAAAGGGAGGGGGGAAAAAAGGGTTGTGGGTGGGTCTGTGCCTCCTGCACAATTTCGGACTGACGTCATGGCTCCATGTGGTTTTTGGGACGCTCCATGGGTTTTGGGGGTTCGCGTGCCTGAGACAAGGCGAGGGA
>FTEL01005940.1_pt1 | contig 18621 bp, 13 predicted proteins | sample 1658911 | NCBI WGS metagenome assembly FTEL01 (sample SAMEA3914869, study PRJEB12502) | metagenome | biome: forest; material: soil | place: USA | collected 2012-03-12 | depth 0.1 m
GATGGGGGTTCTGGGGAGAGGACTGGGGGATGTGAGAGAAACTTGACTGAGGCGAAGTCGCGCCGTCGCGGCCGAAGTGTGGATAGTTCCCGCTGCCACCCCGCGAACCGTGTCTCCGGTCGCCACCACGGTAGCCGCCGCGACCGCGCCCCCGGAAATCACCTCGCCCGCCGCGATGAGCTCCGCGTTGACCGTGACCACGACCACCACGGGGCGGACTGAATCCGGTCTCGGGTTTGGGAGGTAGGGGAGGAAGCGATGATTGCCCAGCCTGACCATAGCCAGGAGGACGAGCCAAGGGCTTGTACGGTCCGTCCTCATCATCGTCATAGTTGAGGTTGCCTCCAGGTGCCGGGTGCGGAGACATGGTGTGGCCGGTTGCATTGCTCTGGTCCCGCCCTCCACGGCCGGCTTTTCCTCCTCGCTTCTTCAGCTTCTGCTGTCTCTTGTACTCGGCTTCCTTCTCGTCGTCGGAGAACTCCATCTCGTCCGCCGGCACTTCTTCGTCGTGCAGGTTGCTGGCATCCGTGCCCTTGGCTTCCTTCAACGGCTGAGTGAAGACGTAGTTGGCGTGCTCGACAGAGTAGTAGATGGGTGTGCCGGTCACCAATTGGAGCTCCGCTATCTCGTTCTCGCTGGCGAACCCGACAGTGTACATCGGGCTGCGAACGTTGCCTAGGACCTCGGCCAGGGCTCCGATGACAGTCCGATCTTCCTTGCAGAGCACGGATCCCGAGTCCAGGACCTGGACCTCGCCGGGTATTTGCGACTTGATGACAACGGTGGTCTCGACGACGAATTCAATGTTGCCCAGGCGTTCGATCTTCATTTCCGGCGTGATGGTGATGTCGGGTTTCGGAATGACCTCCTCGGCGATCTCGTTCTTGGTCCGCAGCGCGGCGCCGGCGCCCTTAATCTTGCCGGTGCCATCGCCGTCGCCATCGGCAGCCATCAACAACCGTGCCGTCTCTTCGATCCCAAGCAGCTGGTAGCCGCCACCATCCTCGGAATCATCATCCGAATCGCTGTCCGAACTCGAAGACTCTGACGAGGACTCGTAGGGTGAGGAGTCGGCTTCCCACTCCGGGTGCTCCTCCTGTTGCCCCGCGCCAATCTCTTGCTGCTGCTGCTCTGTGTTTCCCCCGTTGGGTTGAGGCTCTTGTTCAGTCGGAGCCGCAACTTGAGAAAACATGCCATCCAACGCGGCCTCCAGGGCGTGTGTGACATCCGGGCTCGGCGCATCGTTCCCTGTATCCATTTCGACGTCGGCCGTCGTGCCCTCGGGGTTCTTGACTTCTTCATATTCCGTCTTGGTGTACTGTTGGCTTGCCGGGTCGGCTGACAGGCTGCCGGTGTTGCCAACGTCGAGCTGCATGTCGTCCGGACCGCCGTTCGCCGCGCCGTTGCTCGCCGCCTCCTCTTGTTGCTCTCTCTCTTGTTTCAGATCTTCATCCCTCTTTTTCTCCAACTGCGCACTCCCGTTAGTAGCGCACACAGCGGCGTCCGTCTCCCCCGATGTACTTGCGGCAGCGGCGACGAGGTCGGGGGCGAAGGATTCGGTCGGCAGTTGCTCGTTGGGTTTCGCCTCGCCGAGGCCAGGGATCTGAAAAGGAATGCCGGCCATGTTTTCGGCAGGCTCGTGTGACCGTGTATGGGTAGAAAACGGTAACCAATGGCTGTCGCGAGAGAAATGGCGGCCGGACTGCAGCAGTTCGAGCTGCGTCGCGACTCGAAAACAGACCAGAGCGCGCCGGGGTGGGAGATGTCAATGAAGGTAAACGGGCAACTTGTTTGAACAAATATTTGATTCAACAGGATGAACAACGCAACGGGTAAGATCTGTATCAAGGTGGATTCTGGGCCCTGTTCGAGGTAAGATCAAGGGCGAAAACAAAAACTGATGTGCCAGAGGGGACTCAGATGGCAAAATGCCTGCTTAGAAAAAAAAAAGTTGGGATCTGAAAAGTTGACGGCAGGTGGGGCGCGATCTGATGCACGAGCGCACGAACCACCGCGGGAGCGCTAAACCCTGTATGCACTAGCCTGGCTTGGCGTTTACCTGCTCTGCTGCCTGGGAGCCACTCTCTTCCCCCCCACAACCACCATCAAGAAAATGGAGGTCGACCACACACAACTCTCAAGAAAACGGGGGCGGCCGAGAATGGCCTGAGAAAAGGCAGGCAGGCACTGCCCGTCCGCGTAACTCTCTCCATAAGTGAGGGTCCGTTTTTGGTGATACCGCCATCTCCCCCAAGAGTCTGGATCGTCCACTGACCATTTCGGATTCTTTTTCTGGAATATTATCCGAATATGTAATTGCGTGTCAACTTGTCAGAAGGAGCAATTGGAGGCAGCAGCAACTATTAAGAATGCAGCCGGTCCCTTACGTCGGCGAACAATCATGTTCTCTGCCGGAATCATCACCGCTCCCCCGCGAGTGGGAAGCTCTTCCAATCGTCCCTCCAGTCTCCATTCCTCCTCGGCCACAGCCTGTTCCACGCATCTCGGCACTCAGCCGTAGTCTGACCCTCCAAGTCGTCACGCATGCTCTTCATCCAGTCCGAGTCCACCCCAACCTCGCGAACCTTCAGGGCGCCCCCCGGCGCGTCCCTCAAGCACACCACGTACTGTCCCACCCAGTCCAGCAGCCGCGCAAGGCTCCGATCCGACTCGCCGGCCAGGTCGGACGCGTCCTGCGTGTCCATCTCGAGCCACAGGTGCTCCAGCGGCGCGTCGGACGTGGCAGCAATCTCGTTGAATATGGTCCGGGCGAGGGTCCCGTCGACCGCCGTGTTGGTGAGAACCCTGCATATCTTGTCGGCCCTGCTCTCAGCCGCACCCTCGCTCACCGGCGGGCAGCAGTCAAACACGAGGCGGAGGCGCCGGAGCCGCGGCAGCCGCCCGAGCGCCCGGTACATGGCCACCTCCTCGGGCCCGCCCCCGCTGCGCGGGAGGCGGAACCACACTTCCTCGAGCCCGGGACAGCGCAGCTCAAACTCGCGGATATGCTCCGGCCCGAACAGGAAGCCCGCGTTGCCGTCCCTGATCATGTCGTCGTCCCACGGGCCACAGGGTACCTGGGCCAGTTTGCGCACCGCCCGCCCGTGGCGGCCGAGCGCCGCCTCGAGCGTGGCCTTGCCGAAGTAGCCGCGGAGCTGCAAGACGCCGAGCGGGGGCACGGCCTGGAGGAACCGGCTGACGGGCCCGTCGACCAGGGCGGTCGCGTTGTCCGTGTCCGAGTCCACGAACACCGAGAGATGCAGCTCCCGCAGGGAGCGGAACGCGCCGGCCGCCGCCAGCGACGCCAGCTCGGCAAAAACCGGGGGCTCCACGCAGTGGTGGATGCCGAACCGCCGGAGAGCGCCAAAGTCAATGAGGCTGCCCCATGTCTGGAGAAGGTCGGGTCGGGGACGGCAGCCGGTGAGGATGAGCGTGTCGAGACTCGCCCGCGGAAGCTCCAACTGGGATTTCGGGCATGAAGGGGAGGCGGCAGGGAGAACAGGTTGCTGGCTCGGGCCGGGGCGGAGAATCGCTTCCCAGGGTCCTCCAGGGGCACGCCGGGTGCTGGATACCGCTGGGGGTGGCGCGGTGTCGAACCCGAGGGACACTCGGCTCAACTTGGGAGCCCACCCACAAACCATGCCCTCGACGGCTTCCAGATTGAGATTAAGCCGCCTGCCATCTTGGGCCTCAGCTTGGTAGGGCATACGGATGCTGCAGAGGCAAGGTGACGTGGCCAGGAGGAACTCGTCCGGGTCGATCGGGTCCAGCTCGCGGTCCGGGTGGCGATATAAACTTCGGAGGCTGAAGGTAACCATGTGAAGGCGGCTTTTCGGGTGGTGTGTGTGCAGCACCTGGAGCACGCACGCGGGCATCTGGTGGGCGCAGGCATAGAAAAAGTCGGCCAGAGCGGGCAGACGGGCGAGGAAGTGGGCAAAGGGAAGCCAGGCGTCGTGCTGGGCCTGCTTGTGCTGTGGTGTCAGGGCCGGCTCGCTGGCTGTGAAATGCACGCTCTTGAAGTCGTCATCGTCGTCGCCGTCGTCGTCGCTGTCGAGGTTCCACTCGTCCTCCATCCTGGGCCAGCTCATGTTCCGACCCCTTGCCCCCGCCGCGGGCTCGTCGACGTCGGACATGGAACCGGCCACGACGACTCGGCGGACGTGGCGATACCGATCGCCGCGGCCGAGGATGGTGATGCATTGCTGCAGGTCGTGCTGGAGCTTGGCCCTGGTGCGGATCACGAATTTGAGGCGGGCGAAGCGCTGTGGTGTCGTCGCGACGTAGCACGGACGGCTGGCTAGCGAGAGGGCGAACAGGGAGCGGATGCCCAGGTATTGGCAGATGTACTCGAGGATGTGCAGCGGTAGCCGCTCCAGCGGTGGAGGAACAGCTGGGGCTTGAGGCTCCATTGTTTCGGTGAGCGGAACCTTGGGGAGCGGTGACGGGTCAAGCGCCTATGCCGTGACCTTGATGAGGAAGCGCGAAGGTGAGGGGAAAGCCGAGTTGCAAGATCTATTTCGCATTCGGCAAGCCTCGCGAGCTGCCGGTGCTCATTCGCCAAATCCTCCATGCTCTCATCCAGTCCATGTCTGCTACCTCTTGACATTGAGATCCCGCAGCCCAGGCCTCCTTCGAGCTCTTAGTAGTACTCGATGCTTCAGTCCCTAGGCAGTCCGGGGCTTGCGTTTCGTGTTGGCCCAGGGGGCAGCGGGCAGTGGGCTCCGTGTCTGTGACGAGCTCAGACAGGATGGCGAGGAGGATTATGCAGAGTTTGATGGAGGCGGGCCTCGCTGAGCCTCCGTATGCTGGACGACTTGCATGTCTCGCCTTGTAAGGATTGTACAAGTAAGGCCTCCCGTCGACTAGGACGTCTCGCCGACTCCATACTACAGGTAGGTACCCACCAGGGTGGACGAGGCGAGAGGTGTCAGGTTGGTGATGTGCAGCTCACAGCCGCAGCATGTGATTGGAAACAGGGTGGGCCAGCCTGGAGGTGGGCTGCGGGTTGCCCAGGCGCAGTGGGCCCCTGAGAGCGAATCGCAGCGGACCCTGGACCCCTGTATCCCCAACAACGTCCCCTGGCTTTTCCATCCGTTGAGGTCATGCAGCGGCATTCAGCCCTGCCAGCTTTTGCCGGCTCCGAAGCTCCCACAACCTCAAACACCCTCCAACCCTTCAGGCGCCAGGGACACCGAGGGACAGACGCGCGTAGCAATGGCTCCCAAAGCTGCGCCCAGGGCCGCGCCCAAGGCCGCGCCCAAGGCCGCGCCAGGTGAGGAGAAGAAGGAGTTTGTGCACCCGGCAGCCAAGCACGCGAGGAAACAGTGAGTGTCTGCCCTGGGATGGATGGTCGAGGCCGCGATGGGGGAGCCAGCCATCCTGCATCATCTCATCACCCACACACCCACCCGCACTGACACCCCGCCAGGGCCATCAAGAACGCCTTTGCCATTGAGCCCATTTCGGCCTTCTACATCTTCCTGGCCGCCAACGCCGTCGCCGCCCTCTTCGCCCCCATCCAGGACTGCGACGAGACCTTCAACTACTGGGAGCCCACCCACTACCTCAGCCATGGCTACGGCCTGCAGACCTGGGAGTACTCCCCAGACTACGCCATCCGCAGCTGGCTCTACGTCGCCATCCACGCCGTCGGCGCCAACTTCCGCCGCCTGCTGCCCCACTCGTCCAAGGTGGCCGAGTTCTACTTTCTGCGCTACCTCCTGGCCGCCGCCTGCGCCCTCTGCCAGACCCTCATGTGGCGCGCCATCTGCCTGGCCCTGAACCCGCGCGTCGGCATCTTCTTCATCCTGGCCCTGGTCTTCAGCCCGGGCAACTTCCACGCCAGCACCGCCTACCTGCCCTCCAGCTTTGCCATGTACATGGTCATGGTCGGCGCGGCCGCCTTCATGAACTGGCGCGGCGGCCTCAAGACCTCGCAGGCCATGTTCTGGTTCGCCCTGGGCGGCGTCCTCGGCTGGCCCTTTGCTACCGCCTTGTGTGCCCCGTTCGTGTTTGAGGAGGCCTTTTTTGCCCTGCTCAGCGACAAGGAGCGCTTCTTCGAGGCCTTCATCCGGCTGGCGCGTGGCGTGGTCGCGACATTGGTCTTGGTGGTATGTCGCCCTCATCCGCTCGCCCCCTTTAGCTTCGTCCTGTGCTAAGCCCGCTCCCTAGGCCGCCGACACGGCCATCAACACCTTTTTCTACAAAAAGGTCGAGATTGTCTCGTGGAACATCATCAAGTACAACATCTTCTCCACCACTGGCGGCCCCGACCTGTACGGCACTGAGCCGTGGGACTTCTACTTCAAGAACCTCCTCCTCAACTTCAACATCTGGTTCATCCTCGCCCTTGTCTCCCTGCCGCTCTTCCTGCTGCAGAAAGTCTTCTCCCGCCGCGCCGCCGGCGAGTCCTTCCAGTCGGGCCTGCGCACCCTCGTCTTCCTCTCGCCCTTCTACATGTGGCTCGCCATCTTCACCCTGCAGCCCCACAAGGAAGAGCGGTTCATGTACCCGGCGTACCCCTTCCTGGCCCTCAACGCGGCCCTGGCCCTGCACACCCTGCTCGCCTTCCTGGGCGACCCCAAGGCGACGCTGGTCGGCCGCATCCCCGCCAAGCTCAAGCTCGCCGTCGTCGCCCTCGGCCTCATCGCCGCGGTCGACATCGGCCTTGCCCGCATCTGGGGCCTGTACTCAGGTTACCACGCCCCGCTCGCCCTGTACGCGCCGCTGGCCGAGGACAGCGTGGGCGGGCCCGGCGACACGGTCTGCTTCGGCAAGGACTGGTACCGCTTCCCGACGTCCTTCTTCCTCCCGCGCGACATGCGCGCCAAGTTTGTTCGCTCCGAGTTCAGGGGCTTGCTGCCGGGGGAGTTCTCCGAGGCCCGGACGGGGTTCGGGTTCTGGAGCGGCACCTGGCTGCCTACTTTGGGCCTGAACGACCGCAACGAGGAGGACCCGGGCAAGTACGTCGACCTGCGGACTTGTGTGTTCCTGGTGGATACGCGGTTCCCTGAGCGCGGCGCGGAGCAGGCGCTGCCGCCGAACGAGCCGGATTATGCGGCGGATGTGGACAAGTGGGAGGAGGTCAAGTGCCTGCCCTTCTTGGACGCTGAGAACACGCACTTCCTGGCGAGGGCGCTGTGGCTGCCGGACTGGGAGGTGGTGCCGGAGAGGTTCAGGCGGAGGTGGGGGCAACATTGCCTGTTGAAGCAGCGGAGGTAGAGGGTGAGGAAAAGGGGGTTCGTCGGGTTGGGGTGTAGGCTGAGGGGTTAGATATATGGGGATAGAGGTTGAACAGATGCAGGTGGTTACTCGGGGGATCTACTGTCTTTTCTAAATCAAGGGGTTGGAAAGATCAACAAGCCTCGCTACACGAATCCATCCTTGTGAGACGACACTTTGTCTTTCACACCCTCCCAACCACGCCAAGCACCTCCCACCCATCCGCTCCCACCCGTCCCTTTCCGAGATGGGAGTCCCTCCCAACACCTGTGGGAGCAACATGTGTAACCGACCACGTGACACATCGGTTGGCTCTCCCTCACCACCTCCAACCACCGCCCTCAAACCACCACCCAAAACCCAATCCTTTCATCCCCCCGTCCATACCCAACCTTGCTCCTCCCCCAACCCTGGGCGCCCACCACCACTTCCCCCACCTCAACCATCACAATGCCGCCCGACCCAGACCCAGACGACGAAGACGACGTCCCCAACCCGCCGCCGCGCGGGCTGCCGGAGCCGGACCCGAACCTGCGCAACATCACGCATGGCGTGCCGGACGATGATGCCATTGATGCCCCACTGCCGGAGGTGCGCACCACGAGCGAGGGCGGGGTTGGTGAGGAAAGGGGGGGGAGGGAGGGGGTTACGCATGTGGTTATGCGGTGAGTCCCTTTTCAGTTGGAGTTGGTCCGTGAATAAGGGGGTGTGGGGGAGATGGAGTTGCTGATGTGGGAGGGGCGCGGGCAGGGTGTCAGTCAAGCGGCAGACCGAGATCTTCCGATCCGTGGGGTACAACTATGACTGGAACTTCCCGTTTCCGTTTTGGCATTTTCTGGGCAAGGTGGCGGCCCGGGCGGTGTTTGGTGATGAGGAGGGGGGTGGTGCGGTGGTGCCGGTGCTGGAGGTGTTGAATTTCGTGGTGCTGGGGAAACGGGAGTTTGTCGCGCTTACGACGCCGCTTTGGAGGGAGGCTGTTGGGGCGAGGAAGGGGGAAGGAGGAGTGCGAGGGGAGGGGAAGATGCCCCCGTTGAAGGTTTTGGAGGTGGAGTTTAAGAAGATGGAGGATGGGGAGCCGTTGGAGGTGGTTTGGGGGCCCGCGAGGGCGATGGTGACGGAGCATATTAGACGTTGTGAGTTGGATGATTTGGGGTCGAGGGACGAATCTTTCGGGGCGTTTCTGACTTGATTACAGGGATTCATGAGTCGGATCGGGAGGAGATGGATGAGGAGGGATCTGGGCCAGATGAGGATGAGAATAACGCAGGTGGGCAATAAGTTGGTTGGTTCTTGAGGTCCTGCGGTGCATACAATCCGGGTCGTTGGCATTAAAAGTTGCATATGGCCATAGATGTGGGCAACGGAATGAAAAATGTTTGGTGAGAAGCGTGCCCTGCTGCCTGGTACCTGAGCCGCCAACCAACTTGTCTTCTCTCTTGCACTGCTGATTTCCTCGAACTCCCACCCTCACCGCTATACCCCACCACCATGTCGTCGCCCACCTCCTCCTTAAGCAGCCACGACGGCGACGATGCCGGCATTAACGAGGAGGATGCCGAGATTCTGCAATTGCTAAAGACTCACCCGACACCGCGGATGCGGTCCAGCCGCATCGAGCGGCCACGCTTCACACCAGCTGCCCCGTCTCCTCGGCGGCCCCCAGGACCCCTGAGACTCGGACCACGAGATCGAACTCCAGCACGACCTTCACGTGAAATCGTATGGCCGCCGCCCTCCTCTCTTCCTGACACAGGCGCTGACGAGCAGCAGCGCTTCCGGTTCCGCACGCGCCTCGTCTGCGCAATCGCCACCCCCGCTGACGATGTCCACGATAACGTCTTTCGGTTCCACGTCCACGCCTCCATGATCCAGCGCGTGTTCGGGCGCTTGATCAACCTGCTCCCATCCCCAGCCCGTGCCCGCCTCGAGTCATGGTTCCCTGAATGGAGTCTCCCTTCCCGGCTTGTTTTGAAGAAGCAGAAAGACGTCTGGGATGAGGAGTTTGAGACTGAGAAGGCGGCATATGCAAAACTACGCCCCCTGCAGGGTGTTGTGATCCCGAGGTATTTTGTCGAGCTCGTTTTCGAGGAGAAGAGGGCGATTGTCTTGTCGGATATCGGTGGCGCGGCGCTGGCGACGCCCGAGGGGCTTTTGCTGGAACTCCCGGAACTTCGGCGACTGGTCCACCAGGCGCTCGATGCATTCATTCCGTTTGGCATCTTCCCGAGCGACATTAAGCTGGATAATTACCACCTTACCGGAAGCAAGGTCATGGTTGTGGATCTCGAGCGGGTGAGTGAAGGCACTGACATGCAAGCGGCGCACGATATCAACGGATACCGAGTCGACCATCTCCCGGAGAGGTTCGAGATGACGCAGTATACCGCCTGGCGCGACCGCTATATAACTGTCGACTGATTTCCGGGGTTCCATCCCGCAGTCTCCTCCACTCTGGGCATCCTTGCGTGTTACGTTGACCCATCAACCGTTCTCTCCCCTCTCATCCGTCAGTACCACTCCTCTCCCCGCCAGTGCTCGCACACGCTGCACCCGGGGGTCATCTCGTCCGGCCGCCGCGAGCCGTGGTACGAGATCTGCTCCCCCGGCCACGCCCATTTGCAGGCGTGGGCCCCGCTGACGTGCTCCTCGTAGACGGTGATCCGCCACGGCGACAGGTGGCACGCGAGGGCGCAGAACCGGTCCATGTGCCGCTCCGAGACGGACTCTAGCGGGGTTGCCGGCGTCGGCGGCCGGTATGGCTCGGCAAAGTGCCACAGGACCATGGTTCGGTAGCCGGGGTTGGCGGCGAGCGCAGCGTATGCTATCTCGCTGACTGGACAGAGGTTCTGCAGGTGGGCATACGTCTTCAGCCACAGGGCTAGGTCGCGGTGCGTCTTGGCCACTGCGGCAGTTGGGCGGGCGAGATTGCAAGTGCCCGGGTGGTGCGGACAGTTCGCCGGCCGGCAGCAGTATCGCGCCGGGACCTCGCGGACGCCCGCCCCGCCCATGACCGAGGGTGACCGTGCCGTCGCGAGCGGGGTGGTGATCAGTGCCGCGGCGCTCTCGAGCGAGGCCAGCACGTCGGGGTCGCGCAGCAGGCCCGGCCACTGCCGCTCCGCGTGCTCCATGCACGCGAGCACCCTCTTGACGGCGGTGAGGTCGCCGCGGAGGCATGGGATGACGGGCGCAGGCATGCTGGCCTCGATTATGTCGTGGATGCGCGGCGTGACGACGGCGTCAAAGTACCGCCGCCCCAGCTGGCCGCGGTCGGCCGCCTCGCGCAGCATGTCCCAGGCGGGCATGTCGTCTGGGCCAGGGCCGTCGCGGGGGTTCCAGTCCCGCACGATACATCTGCCTGCCAGGTACTGCAGGGCAGCGTCGCTCAGACAGAGCACGTCGTGGTCAGCGAGCAGGTACGTCTCCCAGCGGTCTGAGTCGCAGCCGGCCACTCTGAAGCGATGCTTGTAGACGGGCAGGCACAGCTTGCGCGCAAGGTGGTTGGTGTGCACCAGGGCGGGTATCTTGCCGCGGACGGACGAGTTGTAGAGGTGGTCGCGGGCGAGCCACTGGTAGCAGCGGTCGTAGGCCGTGTGCGGCGCCATGACGACCACGCGCGGGACCGCGGCGGCGGTGAGCCAGATTTGGATCTGGATTTCTGTGGGGAGGAGGGAGAAGGAGTGGAAGGTTTGCGGGGGTGGCGGTGATTCCATTGTTCGCTCGGGCTGGGGTGCTGGGTATCCGATAGGAGGTGTAGCTATGTCTGCTGAGGGTTGTTGAATGTTGAGAGGGCGAGAGAAGAGGAGTTGTGGAAGGTTTACCTAGGCTGGGAAATATTATCCATATGACCCCGCCCGGACCGCTTACAGGATAAATCCCAACCAGCAGGACGTCAAGAATATGTGTTACCATCAACGGACCACACTAGCTACAGGTGTTACCAAGTTAAAAGAACTCGAAAGGCATTCCTCCTGGGAAACGGGCAGGAAAATGCGTAGGTACAGTAGTAATGAGGGCAAGCCGCGCGGATATCAAAGGTGAACAGTGGATGGGCATCGACCATGATGAGCTCATTATTTATGCCATACATTACCCACTACCTAGGAACAGTATCGAACCATCTTCATCATGATTATCTTCCCTCCCAAACCCGGAACCAGCCAGTATCCATACTAGACATTACAGGGCGGGCAGGCGGTAGGCCGAATCCAGGGCAAGCTCCCTACTGCGCCGCCCAAGGGACTTTGTCCCTTCCCTTCCCTTCCCCCTAGATCCCATTATGCAATCGTGAACCACAATGAGGCTATCATAATACACACTCCGCCAAAACAAGATGGAAACCCAAGGCCCAGCCAATAAATCAATCAAAACATCATGACGCCGACGATCCACACCCACCCGATAAGCAGCGGCACGAGCGAGCCGAGCAGCAGCATCCAGTGCGTCCGGCCGACCTCGTGGGCGCGCATCCACTTCTTGACGCGGGTGCGCAGCTTGCGGGCGTGCGGACAGGTGCGGGTGCCGTAGATGAGGCAGCCGAGCCCCGGGCGCGACTCGCACTCGATGTGCTCGCGCCTGCGCTGCATGAGGAGTCTGCAGAACCGAGTTAGTTGTTTATTACCCTCGGAAAGGCGAAGTGAAGGAAAACGGGATTGAAAACGCACTTTACGCTCCCCCGGCAGAAGCGCAGGTCGCTCCCCAGGTCGCAGCGCTGGTCGCTCGGGCACTCGAGGTGCAGCAGGCGGGGCTCCATCAGCCACTCGACCTTGAGGCGCACGCCCGTGTCGACGAGCTGGTAGAAGTGGCGGCTCGTGTGCTTGAGCGAGAGGGCGTCTGGGTAGATGAGGTGGTGGGCGACGAGGAGGTGGATCTCGGGCGGGAGGGTCATGAAGGTCGGGGGTGGCCGTCGCCGGGGGCGGTATGTCACGATCTCATTGCCGTCCGGGTCGTGCGCCCGGTCCCCGGCGGATGGGACCGGGTCGTTTGTTGGTGTGATTGGTTTTTGGAGTTGTGTGGTGGCGGGGAAGTTGAGTGGTGATGTTGGAGAAGCGGCCCGGGCGGCAACGGGTCGCCGCCGCAGGGCGAGTGATGATGTTGGCATGTCCATATTGTCGGTTCCACTGAAGCTCAATTGCCGGCGCGGGATTCGGGAGTTGGGGCTGCGTTGCATCCCACGGGAGGGGGCCAGCCGAGCGAGAGTGAGCGAGCTACGGTTCCCTGTCGTGCGGGACGGGACGACGAGACGGGGCGGCGAGACGGGGCGGCGAGACGGGGCGGCGAGACGGGGCGGCGGGTGTTTATGTGTGGCTTTGTGTCTGAGGCGTGTGCAGGTTGGAGGTCCGGAACCTGCAGGAGGGGCTTTGTTTTCTTTTTGTTTTTTTTGACGGCGGATGGAGAGAGAGGGATGGCACCAGGTTTCCGATCTTGAAACACGCCGACGATCCAGCTGGCCTTTTTGGCCGTTTTGACAGCCATCCTGCTGCCCGTTCCAGGGGGCCGCGCAGGCGTGCCAGTCAGCCCTGGCAGTGGGCGGTGCCAGTACCAGGCGGGCGCTGGAGACCGATCGCTGGTGGGTCAGGCTGCCCCCAAAACCCCTGTCCGGGCGATGCAGGTGCCTGGCTAGGCCTAATGCGGGCAGTCTAGCGCGACCAGCTGCGTCACCGCTGGTGACCGCCCGTCGCAGGCTGCAGCCGGAAAAGGGTCAATACGAAGTGAAGGGTCCCGGCCTGCGTTGCAGAGTCATGCGCGGAGTCGATCTGGCTGTGGTTTGCAGGGGAAAAGCAGGGGAAAAGCAGGAGACGGGCCAGTGAGGAAGAGCGCGGGGTGCCCAGGTGGTCCTTCTGACCTCGCTGACCTCGACCAGACCCTGCGTGTGATGCTTTTTTTGGTGCTGGTCAGTGCGCCCACAGGCAAACAAGCTCTGCCCTTCTGGGACCTCCATCATCAGCCGTCGGACCCTCCGCGTCATCGGTGCGTGCTGGGAACGCGGGAGCCTCCCTCTTATCCTTGGGGTGTTTGGAGCATGGTGGCGGAGAACAATGATCGATCGGGGACTCCAGGAAGCCAGACCCGTCGTCCCAACTGCATCGAACTCCAACGATCAAAATCACGTGAGCACGCGCGAGGTCGGCAGTGTGGCGATGAGCCACGAGAGCAGGGGCGCCCAATCGTTGGGCTGCCTCTTCCCCTCATCTTCCCCTGCTCAGTTTGAAGCAACGTGGAAGTGAGGGGTGAGGCCAGGCTCCCATCCCAGCCTCGTCTCGTCCACCCCTCTTGACTCTCGGTCGACGTGCAACTTGGAGATCGTTTCTTGACCCAACTCCCTCGTCTTGGACAATGCATTAAAACGTTTGCGACATGGCCGGCTTTGACTCTGACAGCGACGGAGGGTTTGAATACCTTTTGACCGCATCGGACGAGGAAAAGGTGTGGGCCGAAGTCGACCGTCTGTCTCCAGTCGCGCCAAAATCTCGCCCCGCTGCGACAAGCACGGTGTTTTCCACGTCCAGAGCGCCAACCACTCCCACCCCGCGCCGCAGCACCGCACCGCCCGCACGCGGCAACGCCCTCCTCTCCAGCCCCTTCAGCCCGAATCTCGACCCGGATGCCGTCCTTGCCGTCGAGGAAACCCTTGCTGCCCTTACCGACGACGACCTGAGCTTCGACATCTCGGAGCTGCAGGACGACGATGATGCGTCGCCTCCTCATGGCCAGGGCGCGTCCCCGCCCCTCCCTCGCGATATCCTACGCACCAGCAGCCGCAGCAACAGCAGCAGAAGCACCAGCAGCGGCAGTAGCAACAACGGCAGCATTCCTGCAAGGCAGCCGAACACTCGCCTCGCCCCTGTCATTGCGCGGAATGCCCGCCACCTGGCCTCGTTCGTCGCCAAGTCGAAACCCAGGTCTACGCCCACGCTGCTGCCCGGCCCGGACGTTCGCTACCCGGACTGTACGTTGTCTCGCCATCCCTGCCTACGCAAATCTTCTAACTGACCCAAAGAGACTAGTGACCAGTGCCCTGTCCGAGGCAAACGAAGCCGTCCGCCTGAACGCAGAGCCCCCAGAGCCGGATCCGGATTCCGCCCCGTCCGACGTGTCGCCCATGCAGCGCTTTCGTTCATACCCGATGAAGCCTCTATCCGTCACCGACTTGACGGCCGGCGCATGGTGCGAGCTTCAGCACTTTTACGTCCTGACCAGGCTCCCGGGCGGCAGGAAGCCACAGACCAAGGCCATGAAGCGAGGATCCAATTTGCACCAAAAGCTGGAGCTCCAAATCTTCAAGCCCGTCCGAATAGAGATCGCTAAGAGGGAAGACAACTTTGGTTTGAAGATCTGGAACATGATCCAGGGCCTGCGCACCCTGGTTGAGCAAGGCATCACCCGCGAATTTGAGGTCTGGGGCATGGTCAATGGCAACTTGGTTTGCGGCGTTATTGATGGCCTGAGCTACGAAAACCCCGACGAGGAGCTGGAGGAGGAGGTGCTCAGCAGCCGCGGCGGCAGCCAAACCACCACAGACTCCGAATGCGACGAGCCAAGGGCAACGGGAGACCATCAAGTCTTCATCATGGACGTCAAGACCCGCCGGACCCCCGCCCCTCCTCCGAAAATGCAAGTGCGGAGCACGATCCTTCAGCTCTTCTTATATCATCGGTTTTTATCGGACATGGCTGCCGGCCAGCTCGACTACATGCGCGTCTTTGAGCGCTACCGCCTCAACCCGGACGAGCCCTTCTCGGACGCCTTCATGGCGCAGATCGCCGACCTCCACGACGAGATCTTCCCCTCGTCCGACGACGAGTCCGACTCGACGATCAGCAATCATACTGCTAATGGCGCAGAGTTCGTCTCGGCCCCCTCTAGCCCATCCCAAGTCTCCCTCACGGATGACGACAACACCACAATTACGGCCCCGCAGATGAAGTACAACACCCTCCGCAGCCTCGTCCCCCTCCTCCAGGCCGAGATCCGGGCCGTCTTCCCCCGCGGCGCGGCAGACATCGGCAACATAGTAGCTGTCGAGTACCGCTACCGCGGGCGCGACTCCCCGCCGCCCGAGGACCCCGAGCTGCTGCTGCAGCAACAGGAACAACAAGCGGACGAGACCCCCTCGTCCCCCGACCACGGCTCCGTCATCTGCACAAACACCTTCTTCGTCGAGCCCGACACCCTCGACCTCTTCCTGCACGAGACCATGGCCTGGTGGACCGGCGCCCGTCGGCCCCGCGGCGTGCCGCCCGACGAGGCCGGGTACAAGTGCCGGGCGTGCGACTTCCGCGACGTGTGCGAGTGGCGCTCGGGGCTCGACCGCGCGGCGCTGCAGCGGGCGGCCGCCGGACGCGGGCGCGAGATGTTTATGAATAGGTTCGGGGTCGATATCGGGACCAAGATGGGGAGGAAGGATTGGCCGCCGAAGAAGGACGCGGATGTGGTGGTGCCGGCAACGGAGGGGAAGGGGAAGGAGAAGGAGGTGCTGCCGCAACAGGAACAGCAACAGCAACCGCCACCGGTGGAGATTGACTCCACCGAGGAAAGGGAGGCGGCGGCAGCGAGCCCGCCGAGGAAGAGGGGTCGGCCGAGAAAGAAAGCCGTTGAGGCCGGAGTTGAGGCCGTGGTTGAGGAGGAGGGTGGTGCGGCGGCTGGTACATCGGAGCAAGGCGGGAAGGTGAAGAGGGGGAGAGGCAGGCCGAAGAAGGTCAGCCTTGCCGTCTAAGTTGGAGGAGGGTATATTTGGACGCTCTGGACATCATCCCACACGGCTTGATCATTTTGGGAGACGCGGGTGCCGTTATGGATCAGGATCAGTCAATACCCTGGTAGTTAGATACACCATCTCCCTTCGGTTCGATACTTTTTTTCTACTTTTTCATCACGAGTCAACGATCAATAGAAATACCATCACAACTCATTCGTCAGAAATAATTCTATACGCATGGAAAGCACAAGGTATCGAGCAAGTCACCTGCCACGGCCATGCGCCCCTCCTGACAAGAGAAAGTCGTCACATCGTAAATCATGCCCCTTTTCCACCCCTCTGCCTAACACCACCACCGTATATCACTGCAAAGCAAAAACGACCGCAAAATGGGGCCAATATTTCTTTTGTTTCTTCTCACTTCCGCTAAATGCACTTAGTAGCTCCGCCCAAACATGCACCACTTCTCCGCCAGCTTCCCGCACTCAGGGTTGAGGCACTTGGTCTCGCCCTGGACCAGGCCCTCGGGCTGCTCGAAGGGGATGCACAGCGACTTCATGCCCATGGAGGGGGCCTTCTGGCCCTCGGGGGTGTCGGCGGGCTCGTCGGCGCGGCCGGTGGTCAGCTCCTTGATCTTGTCCTCGCAGGCGGGCACGAGGCAGTGGGGGATGATGACGACGTTCTTGGCGTCGAGGGCGGGGACGACGGCGTCCCACGACTCGATCTTGACGCGGTGGGCGTCGTAGGCGGCCTTGGCCTTGTTGTAGAGGTCCTGCTGGATGGTCTCGAGGAGGGCGGGGACCTGGGTGGTCAGGTCCGCGATGGGGATGGTGCCCTTCTCGCCCGTGTCGCGGCGGGCGTAGCTGACGACCTCCTTGGCCGCGTCCTTGGGGCCGAACTCGAGGCGCAGGGGCACGCCCTTGAGCTCCCAGTCGTTGAACTTCCACGCCGGGGTGTAGCCGTCGCGGAGGTCGACCTCGGTGCGGATGCCGGCTTTCTTGAGCGTGAAGAAGAGCTCGTCGACGTGCTTGAGGTGCTTCTCCTTCTCCTCGGCGGTCATCTTGGCTGTGAGACCGACGGGGATGAGGATGGACTGGATCTTGGCGATGCGGGGGGGAAGGACGAGGCCCTTGTCGTCACCGTGGATCATGACCATGACGCCAATGACGCGGGTCGAGAGACCCCACGAGTTCTGCCAGACGTTGATGTGCTTGCCCTTCTCGTGGGGGTCCTCGACCGTGATGTCGAACATCTTGGAGAAGTTCTGCCCCAGGCAGTGGGACGTCGCGCCCTGGATGCCGCGGCCGTTGGACGGGATGTAGCCCTCCACCGTCGTTGTGTAGTAGCCGCCGGCGAACTTCTCGGCCTCGGTCTTCCTCCCGCGCACGACGGGGACGGCGAGCAGCTGTTCGTAGACGCCGGCGTAGAGCTCGAGGATCTGGAGCACCTCCTCGCCAGCGAGGTCTTCGGTAAGGTGGGCGGTGTGGCCCTCTTGCCAGAGGAACTCGCGAGCCCTGAGGAAGGGGGTGGTTTGCTTGGCCTCCCAGCGGACGACGGAGTTCCATTGGTTCAGGCGGAGGGGGAGGTCGCGATGGCTACGGATCCACTTGGAGTAGTCTGTGAAGTTGGCGGGTTAGTGGTTGACGGTTGGTTTCGTGTGTGCCTGGCGAGAGCGGCCACTTACAAGGATACATGACGGCCTCGGATGTCGGGCGAACCGCGACGGGGACCTCAAGGTCCTTGTCTCCACTGCCGGCAGTCAGTTAGAGTTACCGCGTCGCGAATGTAACGGCAGCCCAACTTACGCTTTTGTCACCCAGGCGAGCTCGGGAGCGAAGCCCTCGACGTGGTCCTTCTCCTTCTCGAGCGACTTTTGCGACAGGAACATGGGGAAGCTGGTCTCCTCGACGCCCATAGCCTCGATGCGCTCCTGGAACCACTTGCGGATGGTGTTCCAGATGTGCATGGTGGCGGGGCGCATGATGAAGAAGCCCGAGATCTCGTTGTAGTACTCGATCATCTCGGCCTTGAGCACCACCTCCTGGTACCACTGGGGGAAGTTCTCCGTCTTGGAGACGGTGATGCCGATAATCTCGTCGGCCTTCTTGCCGCCGACGACGGGGATCGCCGCCTTCTTGCCCTGCTTGGCGGCCTTGTCGGCCTTGTCAGCCTTCGCGGCGGCCATCTTGGCCTGCTTCTCGGCCTTCTTCTGTGCGCTCTTGGACTGCTCTGTTGCGTCCGCCATGGTTGCGATGATCTGGGAAACTGGTGGAGCAGAGGATGGGGTCGAGTCGAGGGGGCCCTTTTGTGGAATTGGGGGTTACTGGTGCTGCCCGACGGAGTCACGACGCGGTTTGGCCGGGGAGTGAGTCAAGTGGAAGGGAGGAAACGCGGGTTGCTGGCTGGTCTTTTTTGATGCCCCGCACACACTGCTGCCCCGCACCTGCGACCAGCATAGCGACCAGCCAACGCCGACTTATCGCTGTCAAAACGAGGGGCAGCGTGGCCTGGCCCGCGACCGATTGCCAGGGGGGACAGTGGGCCCTGGGCCAATCACAACCTGCGCCGCTGGCTCGCTGCCGGCTGGGGATTATCTCAGGCTCCGGGAAAAAGTTCCCAAGCTTGCCTGGAAGCGGGACGAAGCTCGAAATTGCTGGAGCCTGCAGACGGCCCCGACTCTTGGATCGATCCCCCCCCCATCACCC
>FTEL01004733.1_pt1 | contig 18618 bp, 29 predicted proteins | sample 1658911 | NCBI WGS metagenome assembly FTEL01 (sample SAMEA3914869, study PRJEB12502) | metagenome | biome: forest; material: soil | place: USA | collected 2012-03-12 | depth 0.1 m
AGCTTAGTTATACTCGTAGAGTCGTCATCAGATAGTTGCAATATACTCCTGAGACCGTTACAGGTTCCTTACATGTCTCGCCAAGCACTTTGCTGTTCCACGTCCGCATCTATTGCGAATGCACGTTTGACTTGTTCCCTGCGGTCGGCGAGCTGATACGGACGGCATTCGAGTCCTTCTTGACATTGACGACAAGCAGGCGGAACATAGGAATCGCCTGGGCAATGATAGTGATACCGGGCTCTAAAACGTTGAAGATAGACATGAAAATCATGAAGTCTGCCTGCAGTTAGCTCACCGCTCTACTCTGGTGGGGATCGTTGGTAACATACGATAATTGTTATCCGTCTTTTTGAGCTGGAAAAAGGCGCGGAAAATAACAATGGTGCCTGTGATAGCACCGAGGCTCATAGCGAGGGTAAGGCCGATCTTTTCTCGCCTGTCCAATGGCAAGTTCCGGATGATGAACCAGGGACATAGCGCGAGCAAGACGTCGATGACGCCGCCGTATACTACGAAAGATCAGCTCGGCTCTTTTGGCAATGCGTACCAGGAATTGGTCGTACCAATATTCGTGCCGCCGAGGTACTCGAGGTACACCCAGTTCATGCACGCGGGATACGCAGGCCGGTAAATCTTCCTCAGGTCGACACACGCAGGGACCCAGATAGAGATCATACCCGGGACGAGGATCAGGTTTGCGGTCAGCATGACAAACCAGAGGAAGTACTTGAGGTAGCGGTTCAGGACGATACGCGAGAGGGTGATGGCAAAGGCGACCTTGGACCAGGCGGTTGCGAGAGTCGTCATAGCGAGCGCGGTGTTTTGGAAGAGAAAGAAGCGGATCTTGTCATCGTCGGTCGCATATCCAGACGAGATAGTATGGCTCAGCAGCGCAGCCGAGATAAGCAAGATGACCTGTTCAGGTTAACCTCAAGCTTTTGTCGTAAATATCGAGGGTCTGACATACCCATGAAAAGGTGAGCAGGGCATCGTCCCACCACAGCTTGGAGAATCGGTGCCGACACCACAGCCGGACAGCGAGAAAGGCGCCCGAGGCCGAGGTCAGCACCCAGATGGCGATGTTGGTCTGGGTAAAGATGGCGGCATCTCCGTCGTCGCTCTGGACTCCGCCTTCGGCGTTTGTTGCATTCATTTTGGATGTGCACTCATGTTCGAGCGCCGAATACTGACCAAGGTCCTGACAACGACAGCGACGGTAGCAGCGGCGGGAGCGGGAGGAGAGCAGGCGGGAAGGGTATTAGCGACATCCAATAGTTACGTGTAATTTATTAGACGAGTGCAACCACATGGCAAACCGGGTTTGTGCAAAGGCCCCATCGAGCAAAATCCGGAAAAAATGGACATCGGCGAGCGGAAGGGGAAGGGCCCGAGCGCAGGACACTAGCCGAGCTAGGCATCAAGGCTGCGGGTTTGTATCTGTGGCTGGAGAGGGCAGAGTGCGCTAAGACGGGAGTGTGTAAGGAGTGGTGCGTGGAGCGTTGCAAGCGTTTCGCTCACGGTCCGGCAAGCAAGCCAGTAATCTTCGGCTCCCCTTGGTCAGCGGGCACCAACGACGACCCGACCCACCCCAGCGCCCAGCATGCAGCCCTGTACCGCTTGCTCCTCCAAGCCCCTCTTGTCCCCGTAATGTTTGGAAATGATCCACGGCCCGGCGGTCTGTGCTGTGCAGCGGTCTGTGTAGTGTTGGTTGGCTAAACCCCAAGATGTGGAAATTCTGGGCTGAGCAGAGGCTCGGGCGGGAGGGACCTAACCTGGTTGGAGGCGGAGCTGGACCCAACTCATGCAGGGAACCTCATCTGTGAGCCATGTCGGGTGCGCCGAGGCGCGGGAACGTGCACTAACGGCAATCACAACCATACACCTCCTCCAGGATAATGAATCCTAGCGTGGTACGTGGGTCCAGTGCCAAATTCCCATTCGTGGCAAGTACCGCGCTAGGATTCATTATCCTGGAGGAGGTGTAGGTCATCGACGCCATGGACCACTGGAAGCACGAGTCCCAGTTTGGCGACTTCATTGCCGGGAGCAGCACTTTCCCAACGGCTCCGCCCTCGCCCACTCCGGACCACCAGCCCAGCCAGCCTCGCGAGGATGATTTGGAGGCCTCTCGGCGCGCCCTGCAGCAGCTCCAGAAGCACGAGTCGTTCCTCAAGAAGAACCGGGAGGAAACCAAGCCGTCGCGCAGCTCATCACCTTCATGAAGGGCTCCTGCAAGGCCACATCATCCCTGTCCGTCGCCCAGCAGTTTGACCGCCTGAAGCCTCTGCGGACCTGGCTCTTCTGGCTGCCCGTCACGTACCTGCAGCGGAATGGTGCATCGCCAAGCGCCCTGGTCGTGATTGCCCACTACTACAAGGCTGCCCTGCTGATGGAGCGTCAATTTCCCGAGATTGGCGCTGCCTACTTCGGAGGCATGACCATCGGCCCCGTTGAAGAGATCGCTCGCCGCCTCTATGCCATGCACAACTCCGGCCGTTTTGAGGGCGACCTCCAGACGTCGCTCGGCCCGATGGAGTTTCCCATCGAGACGGCCAACGAGTTCCGCTCCCGGATGGGATGGGTCCAGCCAGTGCGCACGCCCGCACCGAGTCGAACCGCTGCTACGCGTTCATGACCGGCCTGCACTCCGAGCTGAAAGGCGTGGCGGTCGGCCTGTGCAGCTCGGCTTTCAGCATGGTGCTCACAGGCGGCCCTCGCTCATGTAAAAGTTGGGATGGTCGAACTGAGGAAACGTGGTACAACTCGTAGATCCCGAGCCCGGACCTCGGGAAGGGAGCCTCCAGGACGTGCCGGACACGCTGCGAGAGGACGAATTGGACATGTTGGCAAGCAGGCGAGCTTTCCTCCATACCGCGTCGCTCAAGACGTTTTGTTGGCAGTTTGCGGTTTTGGTTGCTGAGGGTGATGGCCTCGTGCGTGATTGGTCGAGAATTCAGGAAAAGTGGGTTCACTGAGGGAGAAAATCCGACACGCGCTCGCCCGCAATCTCGCCGACTTTGGGGACCGTCGCAGCAAAGCGTAACGGCCTCCGCGTTGGAGGACCTGCGGTCGATGGGTAGGGTTTTCAGAGAGTGTTTGAACGAATTCAAAATGAAGGGTTTTGCCGCGGGATCGGCCGAGATGCAAAAGTCCCTCAGGGTGTGGTTCCCGGCCACGTAAATAGGGGGATCCTGCGGGAAGAAAAAGAAAACATACAACACCAAAGGATTCGCTGGTCGTCACCGACCCAACTCCTGATTTGGCTCTTTGAAGCTTATGTTTTGGGGTACGGGGGGTCAAGAAACAGGGGGTTTCGGGATCCAAAAACGGGCACCTCTTTTGCCTCCGTTGGTGTCGTCCGTTTTAAGAAAAGAACCGTTCAGGTTTAGGCAGCAAGTGCGGCACAGCCAGCGCCAATCGAGCTTTGCCATCGGGCGCAGCCCCGGCAACCCAACCCCGCTCCGATCAGCCCTACTTTGGTGAAGTCGGGCTGGGCGCCCTCATTTGACAGCGAGCGATCGATGACAAGCGGCCTCTTGACAAAGCTCGCCAATGCCTGAACCACCTCAACGCATCCACATATTGTTCGCCAGTGTTTTCGCATGCCTGCAGCTCAACAGCTGCCATGGCTTTGACTCTAGCGTCCCAATCCTCTGGGGTGCCGCTGTCACCTGCAAAGCACCTCAACGCGGCGGTTGATGATTTCCAGAGAATTCTGACAGAGGACCAACGGACGGCGCTCAAAAACATCAAATCCATCCCCGACGCCGATGCCGTGCTCGTGTTCACCGCGCAGCTTGACTCGAGCCAACACAGGCGCGGGCGCAGCATCGCTACCCGGCTGCATTCCGTCCTTCAGTCTGTGCGAGAATTCTCTGCAGTCGTCGACACATTCGTCTCATCAAACCCAGACATAGCCGCTCTGATCTGGGGAAGCGTCAAGCTTACGATACAGGTACGTTTGTGTGGGGAACCCCCTGCCCAAATGCGACCGGCTAACTCGGACGAGATTGCACTCAACTTCACATCCTACTATGAAGCGTTTTCTAACCTCTTCATGGGTTTCGCGTCTCACTGTCCACGGTTTTCCGAGTACCAGGTCCTGTATCCGAACTCGGACGGACTTCAAACAGCCCTGTGCAATTTCCACGCTTCTCTTATCCGATGCTGCAAGCATGCAGTTGAGGCTCCCCGACGACCCTGTTTGTCGCTCTAAAGAAAGGTGTTGAACTCCCGTAAGAAATCCCGATCCAGGTCTTGAAATGACAGCTCTCTCTGAGCACACGCAGCTTGCGGGCCGTGGAAGTAGAGCTGGGCAAACACCGGAGCCTCCCCTGGTAACGCCTCGAGCGGGCCCGAGAGATGGTACAGCGACCCGTGGATCTGGTAGTCCATTGGCCCTGCCCGTGTGATGCCGTGTGTTGTAGAGGTCGCAACAACCGAGGTAAACGCGAACGCGTTGTTGTATCGCCGGAGGAGGGACCGGAACTGGCTTCCCCGGGGGGTCTGTTCTTGCAGCAGATTGTCGAGGAAAGGCGGTAACGGGTGCCAGAGATCGAAGGATACATCGCTCTGTAAGCAACAGCTCCCGAAGGCCGGGTTGGCAGCACTGGTACGCTGATATCCGTTAGTATTCCGGCCTGGAGAGTTATCAGGGAGCCCACCTTCAGCCGCTCGTCGATCCAATGGAGAGCGGCACAGTGGGTGCACTCGACATTCTGCGGGCCAAGATCATGCAGCGCAACGGTCTCCTGGCCATCGAGAGGAATCCAACCAGTCGGCTCGCCCGGCAGAAGACGCCGCTCAGCAGGTGTGGCTGCAGCCGTGGCGGCGTTTCGGGAACGGGTAACCCGACCAATCGCGGGGTTGTCGTTGACGGGCAGCCCACGGCGCGCAACAGTGCAGGCCCGACAGGTCGCATATGGAGCACCATTCGCCCGGGCCCGGAACTCGGTAATAGACTTATATTCTCGGCAACTGGCTCAATAAGAGGTTTGTGAGGATATAGGCGCGCGAGGGCGCGCGCGAGGCATCGTCAAGCGGTGGTGGTTGTTGGCTACGGGGCGTGTTGTTTTAGCTGGGAGCAGGGCGAGGAGGCCCACAACGGCCGCACGGGCCCGTAGGAAGGTGCAAGCCAAGCTGCAGCCAAGACTTTTTGGTCCAATCAAACAGCTGGAAAAATCACTAACGCGATGTACCCTGTAAAATGTTAGTGGTTTACAGCTTACAGACATATAAAACACTAACTAATTGTTAGTGCCAACCCCTGTTCGCCCGCAAAATCGACCATCGCACTACCCGGACATTTCGGACTGAGCTGTAGTCTATTAGAGAAAGAAGAAAGATGCCGACCTTGCCGAGTTCGCCAGGCGGCCGAACTGCGTTGCGTCGGTCCGCCAACCTGCGCCGGTCCGCAACCTGCGCACGAGCCACGACGGACCGAGCGCTGAAGTGGGATACAGGCTGGGCGGGCCGTCAGGATCAACGGCCATGGGCTGGCCGGTGAGCTGATTTTCCGGTGACCGATCCGGAAAATTTGCTGACTAATTAGGCTCTGGCACAGTTGCAGTGGCTAGGTGGCTGGCGCAGGCGGCCAGGATGGCACAGGACGCTCCTCCCTTTCTTTTCGACCTCATTAAGAGCATGCCATCCACAATGGCAGACCAACCGCGGTCAACGATCATCGAGGATAATCCCATTGGAAACGGCCTTGATACCTTTCGCGCTTTGTTCAATACGGTCTGCACAGACAGGACAATCTCGCGCTTTCCAGACGCGCTTGGTCAACTTGACCAAGAAGGTATGACAGTCCAGCTTTGTTGAGTGCGTGCGCCTCTAATCGATGTGTAGCACTCCGGAAACTCATTCGCGCCTTTCTGAGAGCGGCACAAAACCTTCCTGCTGCCGACCTGCTCCCTGCCACGACACGTCGTGGCGCCCTTCGAAGCGGTCTCCTATGCCTTGAACTCTCGCTCGACTCCGACGACTTTGACCTCGACCGTATCAACCCTCTCCTAAATGCAGCCCTCGCCGATCGTATAGACGATGTCCTCATCTGGGATCGAGTCTACGACGCTATCACCGAATCCACCCCGCCTCCCCGACCGATAGTGTCTTCTCTCCAACAAACCCCATGGCTGCGTAACACTGGCAGCTTCGCCAATTCATCCGAACACCGCGAACATGTGGATAACGTCCTTAAGGAGGAGCTTGGCCCTATATATGTTGATCTCCGGGACTTCCACAAGAAGTACTTTGGCGACGTGCCAAACCTGGAGACTGCATCAAAGACGTTCTTCAAGGACTGCTTGGAAGGCAGCAACCCGCTCTTCGGCGATCAGCGGTGTGTCTGCTCTGACAGGGGGTTGGAGGAAGTGCATACCCGTCCCCTGGTCTCGGCTTACTTGAGCGGCGCATCTGATCGATGCCTTGTTGTCAGATCGATGACCGGCCGCTTGCTGCAGAACCTCAGGGCGGGCGACCTGGCCTATACAGCTGCCCCACGGTCAACAATGGCAAGCAAGCAGCATCCACGAGCTGCAGGTGCCTCGCTGCCAAGCCGGGTATGTTCTCCAGGCCCGCGCGGGGGCAGGTGCAGGGACCTGCGAAGGTGGGGCTCGCAAAGAACAAGGCGCTGGCTCAGCGCGGCTTTGAGTGGCAGGGGCACCGACCAGGGCGCTGTTCAAGCAATCTGATTGGGCTAGAGTTGCACGCATGCGAGATGTTCGCTTCTCAAGCTCCTTGACCAAGACTGTCTACCTACCTTGTGGGTTAGGTAGTTACTATGTAGGTAGGTAGGCGTACCGCAAATCAACTCGACTATCAGCGTTCAGTATGCGCCCTATGTTGCAGGCTGCTCAGCCAGCTGGGGAAAGGTGGTGATATTGCCGTGTTGTAGAAAGGTGGAGGTGGTGGGAGATGCCAATCAAGGTACCCGGATTAGCTGAGTCGTTGACCAGTCGGGTTTCTCGCGAGCAAGACGAGGTGAGCTGAGCTGCCTGAGCTTCGGAGAATGGCGGGTTAGGCAGCACTGCAGCAAATTTTCAAGTCGAGGCAGCCCAGGAAGGCACACTCTTCCAATTCAACTGCGAGCCGACCAAAATTAGCACTGTGACTTCCTGTGGCGTTCTTTCGCAGGGAAATGCGGCCATGGAAACGCGCGACGAGACGACGGCAGCTTCCAAGCTCATTGACGTGCTCAGCAGGATCGACACCACGCTCGAAACCCTGGACCGACGTCTCCAGGCGCTGGAGCACTCATGGCAGACTGCCGCTCCCGCACCAGACGCAGATCGAGTGGAATTGACTGACCACGTGGGCTTTGCTACCAAGGTCAAGGTCGGCACAAACGGATCGCGCCAGGTGCACGAGATCACTATTGGGCAACCCGACTTCCTGTCCTTGTTGTTGGAGGCCTCGAGCCCTTGCTTGAACCGCCATCGAGACGCCGACATCAGACACCCAGAGCCCAAGACCTTCACACGCCCTTTCACAGAGCTTCTGTGCTACCGCGACATTCTGAGGTTCGCCATCGATCAGTGTGCGCAGCCCGACAACGAGCTCCGCGAGCTTTTCTCCCAGCACCTCTTCACGATCGAGCAGAAAAGCGCGGCAGGGGCGCTGTTGAGCCACCTCGAAGACCAGTGCAAACAACTCATTGAGAGAAGAGACGCAAACCTTTCTCGAGGTGTCATCTTGTTTGACGACCTGCCTAGTCTCTACTCCCCGGGGTCGTTGCTTATCGCCCCCGGGGAGTCAGGGGCTGAGCAGGTCGTTGAGGTTTCGTCGTGCGACGTGCTTCCCGGCTCGACCACCTCAGAGGTCTGCGTGGTCGAAGTATGGTACTTCAGATGGGACGGCCAGGCTTTCTCCAGGGCAAGCGACCGGTTCCAGCTGGACCGGTACGTCGGAACGAGGCCAATCGGTGGGCTAGCGTACCGTCCGCTCATTGAGGCGGATCTTAACACCTCGATCACGGAGTTGGAAAAGTTACACCTCAGGAATCATGGAAACCTCGGAGCGTTGAAGGGGATTTTCGACGTTGACATTGGAGACTACCCTGTTTGCCCCTGGATCTCACCCTCACCCAAAGGATCTCGCATGGTAAGATCGAGTCATCTGAGCAAACCAAGTTCCTCGTGTCCAGATCTTTGTCCTTGTGGCTAAGAACAAATACAGGACGATGAGCCGGTTATTCTAGACCCGGCAGCGTACACTCTGAACAAGAAGAATCCGCCAAACACGGGGTCACCACATGTGTTCGGCTGTTATTGTTCAACTTGCACATCTCCCAAGACACTCGAGAACATTTTGGAGAATCCCAGATATCTTTTGCTTGGGCCGACAATGGTCGAAGGTTTCATTCTCGAAACCAAGAAGTGGGCCACTTTCGCCATCTCCCGGCTTGGGGCCTACAAATACCACCGGGGTTTTGACGATCTGATTCTCGAAAGGAACACAAAGGAGTTACTCAGGCATGCCGTTGGAAGCTACTTTGTTGGACGGAAAGACTTCCTGCATAAGGGGAAGCAGCGCTACTTTGATCTTGTCGGCCGCTTCGGACGGAGGGTCCTCTTCCACCTGCATGGTGAGTACGCGAAAAACCAAGAACCGTCTGGTCGAAGTCGGGAAATCCGCTCAACTGTATGTACTAATACGGAAACAGGGCCTCGCGGAGTCGGCAAGTCAACAGTTGCATCCTGTCTAGCCGAGCATTGCAGACGGCCGCTGCTCTTCCTTCACCCAATCGACTTGGGTATGGAGCTTACAAGTTTCATCAAGAACCTGACATTCTACTCCGAACTAGGCTTTCGCTGGGGTGCAATTCTTGTCATGTACGTATTTACTTGTCTCTATTGCCAGTCTAAGTGTGTTGTTGACGCTTGGAAAGTTCCGAGGCAGATAAGATGCTGCAGGCAACACAACAAGATGACCTTTCAGGAACTACTAGGATAACAGGAGGTGCGAGTATTTGCCGTAGTCTGGGGGCGCTGTTCAGGGCTGCTTACGATTCTTCTAGCCCTTGCAGGCGCTCTCGAGAGCTTCGAGGGAGTCATGATATTCCTCTCGGACCACCTGACCTTGGACAAGACACTTGTCCCGTACATTCAGGAGGTCGCCCTCCCGGCACCGTCCGCCCAAAGCGTCAAGAAAATCTTTTGTGCCTATCTGGACCAACTTGGCCCGGATCTTGTCACGGTGGAGTCCAGAGATCGAATCGTGCAGTGGATCGCGGCTGCGGCGGGCAGGTTGCTGCTGTCAATCCACGACGCCAGGCAGATATACCGCGTGGCGGTAGACCTCTCAGAGCAGCGGCCCCTGACCCTGAACGACGTGATCAAGGCGTACAGAACAACAACTGGGCGGCCAGACGAGTGGGATCTTGTTACGGACACGTCGCTTTACGCAGATGGTCAAACCTCAGAGACGTCAACGCCGCCCGAGATTGCCGATCACTTGTTCGAGACCTTCGGCCCCGCCAGCATGATGCCCGACGACGGACGGGTTTTGCTTGGCTTCTCCAGGTCCTCGTATTCCACCGTGCCCCCGCTTGATGCGCATATTGATGCGCATATGGGAAATACTGATGCGCGCACAGGAATTAACCGCCTGAGTAAAGCTGCAGAAGACTTGTGGAAAGTTGGCGGCTTGCGGGTTGTTGACTGGGGCTGGCCGGAGGGATTATGGGCTCCAACAGTGGGCTGCGTATATGATCTGGAAGAAGCAGCACAATCACCGACCGTCGTTCCGTCGCCACAACAGCAATGGCAAGACGCAAAATTCACGTTTGGGCCGCGAGATCTGCTCAACACCGCTCAGCATGGTCTCCCCGAATGTGGGAAACCGTGGAGAAGGCTTGTGTAAGGACTCTTCGTTCGGCTACCAAGTCCCAGGGGGCTGGAAGTGTTGTGCTAAACGCGGGCAACAACTGACGGATCAAAAGGTTATTCGAGGGAGTTTCAAGTCTCTTCCCGGTATATTACTTCAGCCCGAACGATCTCTGCCCCGACGACAACGAACCATTTCCGCCGCTTGCCTTTCCCTGGTTCGCACTTCCTTTCCCAAAAGATACGCTATCATCACAGACGTTCTGGGCGCATGTAGAGCTCATGTACCGCAACATCAGGGCACACATCGATGTAAAGCCCTTGCGGACGGCTCGTTCTTCTACAAATATGGCGCCGCTCGAGCCCGGTGACTGGTCCGGTATGGGGCCTACGCCAGAGTCGGGGTTCCACATCGTCTTCTTTGAGTTGGTCCCTCCCTGGACAAAAGGGGCCAAAGATACTGAATGGCGGAACATGGTCCCGTTCAGCGAGGATGCTACTATCAGGCGTCTGTTGAGAAGGAGCTGCTTCACTGTACTACCCTCCCAAGGCCAATCCAAGCCGCCCGCAGAAACTAACATTTCATCTCTTTCATAGATGTCACACATGCCTCCTCCTATGTCGGAGGACCCCATTCACTGGACCATCATCTGCATGACACCCTCCGGGTTTTGGGAGTCTCGCGACGCCTATGCAACCTGCAAAGCACCAAAGCTCCGGGCCCAGGCAGCACACTACGTCGCCCAGGCCTTGGGTGTAGTCGCAGCCCGATGGCGCGAGATCTTGGAGGCTGTCGAGAACATGGTGGATCACGGTGACGTGTTGCTGCGGCAGGGAGAGCGCCTGGAGGACATCCTCTTCGACGACGACGCCTTCACCACTTCTAAGCGGTATTTTTGGGCCATCAACTTCATCCACGAGGCGGACAAGCTGCTGGACAACTCGATCCAGCAGTGGGCGCAGTACAAGAGACACTCTGTCACGCCGTGGAAGACGGGCTCGAGGAGCGGCGAGCCATACTGGCACGAACAGTCGCAGAAGGTGCTGGCGGCGGCCGAGCAGGAGGCCGACAAGGCGTGCGAGGAGTTGAGGCTTCTGCGGCAGGAGTTCCAGGAGAGGCTGGAGCGCATCACAATAATGAGGGACGGCGTGAGTGTTCCCGGCCCGTATTTCCACTCCAAGAGGTGGTTTGTGACTGAGGAACCGCCAGCTCTTCAACGCCAGCGCCGTCATGGAATCCCGCACCTCGACCCGGCTCGGCGAGAACGTCAGACTGCTCACCTTTGTCAGCATCTTCTTTCTTCCACTCGGCCTCTGCGCGGTAAGCCCGCCTCCATTCCATCTTTCCCATTCAACACTCAGTTTGCTCACCCTCATCCCCCTCGCCAGGCAATATGGAGCATCAACGAATCCTACTCGCGCACCACCCTCGGCCTCACAACGGCCCTCGTCGCGGCGGCGACCTACTCTGTCACGCTCAACCTCAACAACCTGGCCCGCGGCCTGCGAAAGGTGTGGGCGCCACGCCGGCGGCGGCTGATTGAGCAGATGATGGACCCGACGTGCTCGGCGGGATGGAGCGCGCTCGGGGCGCGGTTCGTCGCCTTCCAGCGGTCGGACGGCGGCGCCGGGCGGGTGAGGAAGCCGTCTGAGTGGATGATTGCTGTGTTTTTGGTGAGACAGGTTGTTGTGGGCGCGGGGAGGGGGGTGAAGGCTAGGTTTGGGTATCTGCTTGGGTTGAAGGGGAGGACGGGGAAGGGCGAGGGCGAGGGGGCCGCGTGAGGAGATGGGATGAGGGGGGAGGTGGATGAGAGGTCGATAGACGATAGTCCAAAGATGGGGTACGGAGCCCGGTGGAGGACATCCCCATCTTGTGGCTGGGATTGAACCCCATTTCGGATCTGCAGGGATCTAGGAGGGAGCCGACAAGGGCCTTGGCAGATCAAATACGGAGTACAAACAGATGACAACTCGAAGGAACGCTGAAAACGGTGTTTATGGCTTGATCTCTGGCGTCCAAGTACAAATCGTATATTCAGACGCGATCCGTATAAACGGTCCTTTTCAGTTTCAGGGGCAATATGTGGTTCGGGAGGCCCGGATACAGGAAGAAATGACTAAGCTGGCCCCACATGTTGGGCCAAGGGTGACGTGCAGCTGGGGGCGCCATGTCGACACTAACGACGAGAAATTTCCCATCCCGAACTGCACCTTCCTCTCGGTAGGGTGCAGACGGAGAGCCGGTGTACGGTGGGCGCGGTATAAACTACCCCACATCGGAGCACGTCGGAGCCCCCCCCACATCGGAGCGGCACCAGAGCCCCACATCATCGAAGAGCCTCGAGCTGAGCCGCGTCGCAACTTGGAGTCGGCTTGTCCTCGTCCTTCATAGACCTTTGCTCTCCTGGCTCGCCAGACGGTGCCTCTTGACGGAGGAAACGAAGCCCAGTTCCCCGTTCCACATTACCCAGCTCCGTGTTCTGCGCATGGATCCCTGTTTTTTGATCTGTGGTGCTCTGTGGTGCTCCCCTGTACCTTCGCCAGATCAGCCTTCTGATCTGTTGCCTGCCTGCAAGATCACCCCAGAGCAACTTCTTATTGGTTGGCCCCTCCGCCCGGCCTGCGGCAGGCCCCACAGTAATGACTGGTTCGGGGCAACCGATGCCCCGCGCCTCCATGCACGTTCCGGGGTCCTGTCGGCTTAATTTGTGACACACTGGATTGGATGCCGCTTCCGTGCGCAGCCAGGCGGGTTCCCAAGTATTGTGCTTGTGCCCATACCCTGCCCACTTGACCAGGTACTCCCGCCCCTCTTCTCCCTGTCGCCAGCCCCGAATATCCTCGACCTCAAAATACTCGTCACCTTGAACTTCCTCAGCCATGGAGGCAATTCTTGAAGGGAGAGAGCGCCCCGTCGAGGAAGTCCTCCCTACTGGTGACTTGCGCCGCGGGTTTTCCGGTGGCCGGTCATTTCGTCCATGATTCGTACAAGGATTCCACTTGAACTCCATCTGGAAAGTCGCTACCCCGTCCACCTAAACGCGCTTGAGGACCGCTTCAAGTGGCCATTCCTCAAAGCTTGCGAAAGCGACCTCGACTGTCTCCTCTTCCAGAGCGGACCCCGCTGAAGATCGCGGCTTGGAAATGCTGCGCTGACTTTGGCGGCGCTTTAGGCCTTGGGTTGGTGGTGGACTTTGAGCCTGTAGTGATGGGGAGTCGGTGCGACGTAGACCTGTCTGTCGTTTGGGCGCTGTTCTGCGGGTTGTAGGGGCCGAAGTGTTTACCCTGCGACGCTTCCCCCGTGGCGGCTGGACAACATCCTTACTCGATTCATTCTGGGATGCTCTGATGTAATTAAATAAACATTGGCGTGATCAGACCTGTCGGCCCTCCCCTCCCACCTCGGGGAAGGCATACCTCACTCCGTCACCCGTGCCATCGTCCTCGAAGAGGAATCGATTCTCCCCAAGCTTCCGGTCGCTCAGCCCTCCCAATGCCTCCACTTCAGGCTGCTTGAGAGCGGTAGCCACCAGCGTCGTCGGCCCCAGCCCTCTCGCCCGCACCCACAGACCCACGCAGGTCCGCACGACAACCACAAGACACCCTGCCACCGCGACCACGCCGCCGAGGATGGACGTTCGAGAGCCAAAGCTGTATTGCCAAACGCGGACTTGCTGGGAGATCTCCTCGAGGGGATGCGCACTGTCCGGGCCCGACCCGTCCGGCGCTGGTGGCGCGGTGGTGTAATCGACCAAGGATAAAGCCTGGCCCAGTGCGTTGTTATGCATCTCCCCGAGGTCGGTGTGTCCAAACGAGTCCGAATCGTCTGGCGCCGTGTTCCGCAGCGCCTCCTCCAGGACAAATGCAGCCTGGCTGGAACTGCTGTCCAGCGTGCCATTCGAGTCGACGGACCACGCGGCGAGAACCCAACCGGGGTGGACTCGCACGGGCGGCGTGTCTAGGTCTCTTTCGATGCCCTGCATTTTGACAATCAACGACGACAGGGACGGGTACAAGCCGAACTCGACCTGGTACATTGGGAAGGACAGGAACGCGAGGGTTTCGCACATGATCGGGTTCTGCCCCTCGGCGGTGTATTCTGTCACCAGGATGTTGACGGACGTGTTTCTGATCTCGCTGGGGATATCTGCCGCGAAAATCTGCTGCCAGTCGCACGTCTGCGTGCTATTGTCGGCCTGGGCACAGCGGGACTGCTCGGGCGTGAGGTAAACGGCGCGATCGGCTGAATAGATGTCTGCCGTGTACAGAGACGATTCATCGGTTCCGGCGACGTGGAATTGGGCGTGCAAGGGAGCTGCTGCCCCCCAGCCAGAGCCGACCCGGATGCACTTGGTGATCTTGGTGCCGGCATCATCCGATGTCCGGTTGGCGATAAAGCCGTCGAGCACCATAAATGTAGGTGAAACGCTGCCGTTCGCTCGTGTTTGCCGAGTGGGGATTGAATAGCAGTGCACCTCCCTGTCCTCAGAGACCTGGACCACTGCCAAGCTCCTATTGCAGTGGGAGCCGAAGCCCAGGCTCGGCCCTTTCCTCCCGAGCACTGTCTGAAGCGATTCCCGATAAAGCCTGTATTGGCCTTCCGAGATGTTTTTGGCCTCTGAATCGCCCAGAAACGGCCGCACACTCTCAAATCTGCTCTGGTATTCCCCGAACGTAGACTCATCCCTCGCGAAACTGAAAGAAAAGACGTCGCCGTCTAGCGCTAAAAGCAGCTGCCGGTTATGGATCCACGAGATGCCGTCGTCGCTAACATTGGGCATAAAATAGAAGTCTTCTTGCCGCCATAACTCGCCAAGTCCTTGCGCAAGGCGCTGCTGGACGGCTATCGATTCGATGAGGTCAGGGGACGCACAGCTGTACTTGCCGGCTTCGAGGTCGGACGCGGAGCAGGTGTACGAAAGAACTCCAGTGTTGCGCGGGGGACCGGCGGACCGGACCTGATCAAAGAAGCGAACATTCTGTGCTGTTGCTTCCGACGCTTCTCTCTGGCCTAGCGTTGGCAAGATGAGGACAGCGGTGGCCGGGCCCATTAGGTTCACGAGAATGCACAAGATCACCGTGAGACCCACGAAGCCGTAGAGGGCAAGCTTGCCATGCGCCCCTTCGCCCCCCCTCGGCTTTGATGACATCCACAATGACGGTGAGAATATTGTCCTGGGGTCGGCAAACTCGACGTGCGTAAACAAATAGCGGAGCGGTAGGCCGTCCCGTGTCGTCGCCAGGCGGATGGAAAGGTCGTAGACGAGCGAGCCGACGATGACCACGAACCACACTTCCAAACACTTGGCCGCGAGTTGAAGGGCCCCGAGAATATTCCGGTTGCGACCGTCGAGATCCAGCAGTGTCGGCGCGTTTAGCACTGCCGGCGCGGAAAAATCGAAATTGCAGAACCCCATGCAGCCGGCACCGGCTCCGGCCACGTAGCCCCTGAAATTCAGCGCGAGGAGCGCACACATCGGACCCAGCCACAGGATGCCGAGCAACTGAGAAGCGGCTGTCCATCGCCACCGTTGGTGTCGCGGCGGCGTTGTTGTCCTGGGGGAAGCGGTGTCGATGTCGGACGCCAATGTCGGCGTCACCACGGGATGCTCGCCTTTGAGGCCCATGGCAGCGCGGTGGGTAACGTTAAACGACGGCTTGAGGCAAAGAAGGCCTGGCGAAAGGAACAGAGGAACTCGAGCTTGCTCACGTGGTTGATATGCGCACGCATCAAGTCCTCAACCTGGCGACCGTACGCCTGCTTCAACGGCCCAAAGCAACCAACATCGAGTGGCTGGAGGAGGTGGGAGGAATGCGGAGGCATGCAGAGCGTGATGATGTTGTTCTGCTGGCAATGGAGCTCGAATTCGGTTGAGTGGTGGCTTTCGTGGCCGTCGAGGATCAACAACCGGTATTTGCCTTTCGTACGAGGTGCTGTATGGAAGTCGAAGTGCTTGATCCAATCCAAGCCTACTGCATTGGTAGTCCAGCCATTGTCGGTGGTTGCAATACACCAGTCGGCCGGGAGGTCGCACTTGGCCCTCTGGTAGTCGTACCGACGTGTCCAACATGTCCGGAGCTCTGGCTGGCGTTTGACGAAGTTGTGGGCCCAGCGGACACCAACAGGTGGCGCGTCGCGTACGCGTAGCAGATGGTTGGCCATATCTTCCACACCACCTAGTCTTGGTGGAAAAGCTCGTGCATCTAGCTCAAGGACATATTGAACAAGAGCCTTCTCTTCGGAATCCGTCCCTCCCCACGCTTAGGGTTGCAATGGCCGATGCTATCAAGCCTTCCTCGGTAGTTCGGCCCTCTTTCTTTCCCCGCCAACCGACTATGTGAAGTTGGTGTGCTGGACATGGCATCAAGTGGACTGCAGGAGGTCGCCGGCTGCAGGCGGGACACTGCAGGGCAAACAATCAGTTGGTACCCTGAAGTACCTTTAGACTGCTGCGAAGTGCGGACCAGGAGACGGCTAGTTTAATGAGCCGACGAGTTCTACGATGACACTCGCTACAGGGGGTCGCAGAACGCTGTTGTGACAACGTGGCTCGTGTCTTTTGACCAGATCCGCAAATCTGACGGCGCCGCAGCCGACCTACTGTCGTTCCTGTCGTGCAACGAACCGAAAAGAATTCCGCAGTCGATCCTGCCGCGCTTTGAGTTGGAAGAGCAGATGGTACCATGCGGTCGGCACGCTGTGTGATACGCCTTTTTGACCAGACCTGTGGCGAGGACAGGCCCACTCGACCGGTACCCGATCGGGCAATCCGCACGGAAGATGCCGCCATGCGGAACAGGAACACGAAGCACGACGCAACCTCCCCTGTGCGAGTCAACGTGACCCGAGCTCGACAGCCACCATGACTCGGCGGGCGGTCTCGGCGCGACGGTCACTACCAGCAAACTGCCGTGTTGGAACTCCGTCTGTGCCCACCAGGCACTCGCCACTAAGAGGTGAATTCTCTCCCGGACCAGATCCTCTGGAACTTACCGAGTATTTAGGGATGTTGTTTGCCCTGATGAGACGTGTCTAGAAAGCTGCTGCTAGATATCCCGTTATCCAGCGACCCTCGAAACAGATCGCAGTCGAAGGAGGGCCACGAACCAGCACTCTCCCTTTTCACTGTGATCATCGCGTTGGGTGTCGACGAGACGTCACGAGTTTGTTCTCTCCCTGGCTATCGTCAGTCATCGGATCCATGATGCTCTTGTCGCATGACACGCGTCAATTCTTTGGGACTACGGAATCGCCGTCCGCCACGCCGAACTTGGACTCCGGCGCGTATAGGCCGGTGCCTGTGTTGAACCACCGGCCAACCCTCTTGGGGCTCATGATTTCCTTCATGGTACAGCGAGTGGACTTTCCGAATTTCCTCCTCCCTTGGGCAACACCGATGCCCTGAATCAACCGAGTTGAAGTTAACTCCCCATGCAGGCCTTCTCTTGGATCTGCTCCTTATTGAGGCTGTATACCCGATTCTTCATCCTCCACACGCCAGGATGGGATGACTTATTCATTATTCTTACCATGGTACGCCGGCCCCGCAGGATACTAGCGCCACTTCTGACTCTCCACGGCAGTTGTCGACGGCCACGGGCTCCATAATCCTCTGCATATGTGCGTCCAGCCTCTCGCCGTTGGGTTCACGACGGTTCCGCAGAGCTCACAAGGTACTGACTCTCTCCCTAGTACCGAACTTGGGTTTTGGGAGATCCGTGTATACAATGACTCCTCCCGAAGCTGAAGAGTTCACGAGGGTATATAATCTACCCCCTTAACCAGCTGGCTCCTCCGTCTTACCACCTTCCAGATCCTCTACATCTACCACGCCACGTACCCTCTCTCATCTACCTTGATCAAACTGGCGTTGCTGTTCCAGTACCTCCGCGTGTTTGAGCCTGGACCTCGGTCCAAGCTGTTTTGCAAGTACATGATTGCTATCACGGCCGCATGGGGCACCGCCTTCATCATATTGCGTTGGGTCCCCTGTTACCCCGTTTCTTCCTATTGGAATGTTTCTATCAAAGACCCTCACTGCTGGGGGTTCGGCTCTCGTAATCCGCAGGCGTTTGCGCGCATGTTCGTGGGCCAGGCCGCTAGCACTGCCCTTCTCGACCTCATCGTCTTTGCGATTCCAATTCCACTCTGCTTCAAGCCGGAGACCCCAAGGAAGACCAGACTCTGCCTGGTGGGGCTTTTTATCCTCGGCTTTCTGTAAGACACGTCACATTTCACAGTTCCCCCTTTTCCCCCTTATACCCTCCAGTCGGGCTCGGGACTGACAACCTCGGCAGGACCGTCTCGTGCGCGATCCTACGCATGGTTTTTATCATCCAACGCTCCAAGGACGGCACGTTCCAGTTTGACCCAAGCTGGTACAGTGCTACGACGGGTGGCCTAGCTTCTCTCGAGATCCATCTGGCAGCCGTCTGCGCTGCTCTACCCGTGTTTTGGCCGGTCCTGACGACGACATGGGGCATCTTTGTCATGACCGAGGTCAGCGTCACTCGAGAGTTTGGTCGGATCCACCCCAAGACGAACAGGGAGGGGGAATTGCGCTCGACGTCGTCTCGTCGGGACCTGACACGCGAATCACACGAGCCACAGGGCCCAGAAGGCTGGGAACCGTTTGTGGGAGATGACACGACAGGGTTGGGGGAAAATAAAACAGTCGTCGAGGCGCCTGAGGTAGCAAAACGGGGTCTTGGGCAGTGGCTCGGTTGATACCTTGGGTTCATATTTCGTTACCCCTTGCCTTCGTGCTTGGTGGCTTGGTTCTAAGCC
>FTEL01008658.1_pt1 | contig 18602 bp, 19 predicted proteins | sample 1658911 | NCBI WGS metagenome assembly FTEL01 (sample SAMEA3914869, study PRJEB12502) | metagenome | biome: forest; material: soil | place: USA | collected 2012-03-12 | depth 0.1 m
GAGTGGAGGAGGGGGAGGAGGTGGAGGCGGGGAGGAAGAGGAGGAGGGAGGAGAGGGCTGGGGAGGAGGAGAGGAGGACGCGGAAAAGGGAGGAGAGGGCCGGAGAGGGGAGCTGGTGGAGTCGATGGGATGGGAGGGCGGAGGAAGGGGGGAGGAGGAGTAGTAGGCGTGAAGGGGGGGTGGAAGGGGTGGAGAGGAAGAGGAGCAGGCGGGAGGCGAGGCCTGAAGAGACTGGTGTGAGGGCTGGGTGGGAGGGGATGCCAGAGGCGGCAAACGGGGGGATTAGACGGGATGTAATGCCGGATGTGATGAGTGGGGGAATCCCACGGGAGGCAAGGGAAGTGAGGCCTGAAGAGATTGGTGGGAGGAGTAGGCGGGAAGCACGGGAAGTGAAGCCTGAACAGGCCAGTGGGAGGAGCAAGCGGGAAGCGACAGAAGCACGGCCCGACGAAACCGCCAGGCGGAGCAGCCGGAGAACAAAAACGGGGGAGAGCAGTGGTAGAGCCGAGTGGGAGGCCAAGCTCGAGGAGACCAGTCGGAGGAGCAGGCGAGAGCCCAGACCGGAGGAGACCACCGGGAAGAGCAAGCGAGAAGCCAAGCCTGAGGACATCGACCGGCATCACCGCCGAGAGACCCGGCACGAGGAGAGTGACGGGCGGCATCATCGGCGGGAAGTACGCCCCGAGATAAACAGCGGGAAGAGCAGACGGTCATCACACACGGAGGAGGTGGTCAACGGCGAGAGACATCGGCACCGCCATCACCGTCACCGAGACCAAGAGAGCGACCCCCGCGACCACCCGGAGCTGCCCAAGAGCCGCTCAAGCAGACGGGACCATGAGCCGCAGCACGGTCGCCGGCCCGATCCGGGGACAGCGGGGCAGTGATCACGGAATCCCGGTGCAACTCAGGGGTCGACTTCCGGTTGCATGCAGCACTTTTACCTGCATCACCTCTCGAACTCCGTCGGATGCAACATTCCAGTTTCCACATCCTCCCAACAAAGCCACCAGCCCCTAACCAAAGCCCCATCCCGAATCCACAAACGGACCCCCCCTCCGCCCTCCCAATCTCGCCTGGCTGGCCGAACCCGACCCCGCTTCGAGGCGACCGGCGCCACCACCCTCCGTGAAGCGAAGCGAACCGAACCCCACCACATCATCGCCAGCATCCCCTGCGTCCTTCAACAAACACACAAGAGGCCCGCATGGCTCAGTGGTAGAGCGTGTCACTAGTAGATTCTACATGACAAGGTCGTCAGTTCGATTCTGGCTGTGGGCAATTTACAACTAGAGATCTTCCTACCCTCCCTACCAAGGGAGGGTGGGGGTTTGCTTTTGAGTTTTGATGTTTTTGCGCATGTGCGAGATGCCGGAGTGACTTCCAAAATGCGTGTGCTCGAGTCGCAATGCGGGGGGTTTGAGAGGGCAGAAAATTCCATTTGCTGCGCGCGGCCTTGAACTGCGACGGTCAGAATGGTTTCTGTTATTTTTGTTAATTTTCTGGAATTTTTGCTTCACCCAGCTCCAGCCCCTCTCCGACTGGCCTTCAAAAACAGTGGTGATCCTGGGTTCTGGATTTTTGGTCCCTTGGGTCCACGGTGGGGTAAGTCAGGGCAGCGCGGTGGAGTGGTGGACTGCTGCATGCGGGGTGTGCTCTGCGGCAGCAACAGCCCGAGATGAGCTTGGTGGTGTGGTTTGACTTCAGGGCGCTGACTCGGCAGAGCGCGCGAGGCTGCCGCGCTTCCAGTCCCCACCACTCAGGTGGTGCGGGAGGTGGTATGTATCAGGTGGGCTGAGGATGTGTTCAGCAGGGAGGCTGAGATGTGGTGTGGTGGGTGTGCAGGGCTGTCATGGGACGCAGGCGGCTCACTATTGGTGTGCCTGGATCGCGGGAGGGTGGGAAGCTTGGTCATCGGGACATGGGGAGGGTGTGCAACACGAGCCGAGAGATGGGATGGAGGCCTGGACAAGGGCTCACCAGGTGTGGGGGGGGTTGGGGAAATTTTGCGACTGTTGTCACCGGGCGAGTGCATGCGGGCTCTGACGGCGCGGTGCTTGCTGCAGAGGTCCGGTGGCGATGGGACAGGAAAACGGACGCGAAATGGAGTATGGATATTTTCTGTACACTGTCACACAGGACAAGTACATGTGCATGCGGGCCGGCTGCAGGAACCGCAACGGGCAGCCGTGACTTTGCCCAATGACTGCGCTGACCGTGGCTGAGCGGCATCTAGCAGGCAGACGTCGAGAGTTGATTCCTCGGGTCAGGTGGTAGAGAAGAAGGGGCAAGCAACGGCTGGCACTTACTCGGCCGCTCACATCCGTCAGTGGGGTTTGGACGGGCGGGTGCACAACACCAAAAGTTGCGACCCGAGCCGCCTTGCCGGCGGTGAGAGAGGTTTGCGAATGACCGTGCGATCTCAGCCATGCCATGAGGCGCTGCCTCACACGATCAGACACTTCTCCCTCATGCTCTTCAACTCAAGCAGCCAGTTCCTCCTCCCGGGGCCAGGTGGCTCCCGGTCCCTGGCATCCCACAAATCGTACATCATCTGCACGGCGGTCCGGATGTAGCCCCACGGACAGATCCACGGATTCCTCTCCCAGATGGCCTGCATACGCCCGGCACACCACGCGCGCTGGGCCGGGTCGTCGGTCTGAGCACCAACCATGAAGGTCGGCCAGATGGTCCCCTTCAGGTGGACGTGGTGGAGCGGCACAACCGCCAGGTGGGTGAGGGCTTCTTGGACGAGAAGGTCAACAGACTCGGGAGACGGGGCTGCTTCCGGGACGGCGAGGAGGATGTACATGCAGGCGGTGGCGCGGTGGGCGAGGGCGACGCTGACGCGGGCGCTGAGATCATCCTCGGCGCAGAGGCCCTGGATGCCGTAGACCCACTCGAAGACGTCGAAGGATTGAGCTTGGTACAGCAAAGCAAGGGCGGCTGGGACACGGTCGTGGATAGGGGGAGCGGAGTCGCTGCACAAGCGGCTTGCGGCGAGGAGAACCTGCAGTATTTCTGGGGGACAGCAGTGGTAGCTGTAGGCTTCGGCTCGTTTCAAAACCGCGGAGAACTCGGACAGGTCCTGTTCAGCCCAGGCGGGCGGAGTGACACCGCTGATGGCGGCGCCCAGAACGCGGTATGTGAGGCAGTCAGCGGCGATGGCGTCGACGCAGGACATGAGCGAGCGGTCGAGCTCTTGGGCGGGATTGTGCAGGGACGACATGAGGGAGCTGGCCGCTTCAATGTGGACCTCCCAGCCTCCCTTGCCGGTGTCGATCAGGTCGAGATTGACGAGGAAGACGGTGGCAGCCAGCACCATGGGCTGGTTTTCGGGGGTCATGGTCTCAACGGCAGAGCGGATTAGTCTGATGGCCTTGTCCTTGGCGACGAGGGCGTCTATCAGCTCCGGACAGGTCCGGCTGGAATGGGGGCCGCGTGTGCGCCAGGCGGCGAGGTGCATGGCGCCCATGGCCACCATGACAGCCTCGATAAAGTCGAACTTGGTAGCCAGGGGAATCATGGCGCGGAAGGGGTTTCCGTCTTGCTGGTCGAACGAGACGAGTTCCTTGCACACAGCGGTGGCGACTGCGAGTGGTGAGCAAAGCACAGGGAGGGAGAGGGCATGGGATATGGTTGTCCAAGGCAGGCTTACAGTGTTGGACATAGAGGCGTGCTCTACGGCCGAGTGTGGCTAGCATTGGATCGAGCAGGGCGGGCGGGATGGAGAAGGCGTACTCATCCACGGTCGAACGCGGTGAGCCCGGCAGGCTTATTGCACGGCGCGGTGTCGAGGGGGGTGAGGTAGATATGCTCCTCACCGAGAGCTGGCCCACGAGCTTTCCGCGCACGGCGGGGGCATTCGCCCATCGTAGGAGGGGGCCATAGCCCAGACAGTCCTCGCCGACGGAGGCACATTTTCGGCACGACGGACGCGATCGGTCGCAGCGGAGGCGGCGGCGGCGGCAGTTGTGGCAGGGCTTGGACCGTTGGGGGGCAGGAGGAGGAGGTGCGGGAGTGGGTGGAGTCGTGGTTGGGGAGGACAGCGCCGTTGTAGGCGCTGGCGCTGGAGGGGATGTAGTGGTGGTGGTGGGATTGGTGGCCGTGGGCGGTGCTGCGGGCGCGCGGTCCGGGCGTGGCATAGAGATAGTGCGTCGGCGTCGGCGTCGTTCTCGCTCCACACCGGCGCGGGGTGGGGTTGTCGAGGACGGGAGTCAAGATCGGGGATGTCAACACTGGAGCCGAGATCTTGGATCTGGAAATGGAACAGATCAATCGAAGGGCCGCTGAGGGGAGCACAACTGACGCCTTCCCAGCACGCCGCTGACGCCACTCGGCACGCGCCGGGACTCGCAGCTGCCCACTGCAGCCCCCGCATGCCCAGCACGCCAAAACACCACGAGCTAGGCCCAAAGCGGTACCAAAACGGCAACGACTCCCAGAGACTGACACCAAACGAGGCCGGACATCTCTCGGGACATTGATCGCGCGGCGTCGTAGATCACAAATCGCAGATGGAGATTCCCAATCGTACAGCCCAATGCCGTTTGTCTCGGACTGACGAGCTGTTATCGCGGACTGGTTGTTTGAGGCAGTTCTCACGTTGGGGGCTTGGCAACAGAGAGTCACAGAACTCGCAGACCCACGGACTTGTTGTGGGCGGCTCGCGGCTCCACAGTGATGCAAAATGGTGCCTGTTCTGGCTCCCAGATCGGACGGGTGGAGCATCCCGTGGAGCCGGTGATGGGTTCTCCAGGTTCTCCATGTGGCACGCTAGCCAGATCAGGAACCAAACCTTCAACTTTTGCAGCCCGCAGCAGGCGTTGTCGTGGGTTCTGGCCACCGCCGCCTTGGGGAGCAGAAACCGTGACTAATTGCTTCCATCTGCTGCCGTTTTCGTGTTTTGGGCGAATCCACCGCCATGCCACCATCCCGCCATGCTCGACTCGCCCAGGCACCGTGTATAAAAACATTAAACATGGACCCCTTCCGCCCAGTGGGTGTCTGGTCTGGCCAGAAAACACCATTCCATCATCCATTGGCATCTGATCTGGCATGGCGGAGGCGAAGACCATGACATCAGACTCAACAACACCACCCTGACCATCATCACCACCACCACCACCACCACCACCATCATCACCACCACCACCACCACTACCACCACCACCACCACCACCACCACTACCACTAATACCCCACGTCGACACATCCATAACTGCCACATCATGTCCCCACGCACAGACGTCGAGAACCCCCCTTCGGGGTCCGACGACAACAGCGGCACCGACACCCCCAAGCTGGACGAGATCAACCTCGACCAGCTCGGCCGCCAGCGGCCCGAATGCTTCCCCAACCTCGTCTACGAGGTGCTGTTCTGCAGCTCCCTGCTGGTGTCGATGTTCATGGCTGTAAGCTCAACTAGTTTAACCCCTGTAACCTGTAACGAACACCTGTGAAACGATACTGATTGTCCCCTCAGGAATTCTTCATCTCGGGGTTCAACATCATCCTCCCCAACGTCTCCAACGCCCTCGACATCCCCAAGGGCTCCCAGACCTGGCCCGCCTCCGTCTTTTCCCTCGTCACTGGATCTTTCCTGCTTCCCTCTGGCCGCCTCGCCGATATCCATGGCGCCTACATCGTCTTCAACGCGGGCCTCGTCTGGTTTTCCATCTGGGCCCTCATCTCGGGCTTCAGCACAAACTACCAGATGCTCATCGTCGCCCGCGCCCTCGGCGGCCTCGGCCCCGCCGCCTTCCTGCCCACCAGCATCATGCTGCTCGGCAAGACCTACCGCCCGGGCCCGCGCAAGAACCTCGTCTTCAGCCTGTGGAGCGCCTTTGCCCCCATCGGCTTCTTCCTGGGCATCATCACCGGTGGCGCCACCGCCGAGTACATGACCTGGCGCTGGTACTTCTTCCTCGGCTCCATTGTCACCTTCATCGTCTGCGTCACGTCCTTTGTCACCATCCCGCGCGACTGGACTGAAACCCATATTGAGAACGCCCATATCAAGATGGACTGGTGGGGCGTCGTCACCATCGTCCCGGGTTTGGTCTTGACCACGTTCGCCATCACCGACGGTGCCCACGCCCCGCAGGGTTGGAAGACGCCCTACATCATTGTCACCTTCGTGATTGGCGTGCTGTTACTGGCCGCCGCGGTGTACATCGAGGGTTGGGTCGCCGAGCAGCCGCTGCTGCCTTTTGACCTGTTCAAGCCCAAGTACATGGGGCGTCTGTCGATTGCCCTGTTCTTTGCCTATGGCATCTTTGGCATTTTCTTGTTCTATGCCAGCTTCCAGTATGTTTTCGTCATCCAATTCTCATCTAAACCCGCAGAATATTGACTTCTCTCTCAGCATTGGTGACTGGATGGGCGCCTCCGCCCTGAAGACAGCAGTCTGGTTCGCCCCCATGGCCGCCGGCGGCATCATCCTCGCGACAGTCGGCGGCTTCACCCTCCACCTACTCCCCGGCAAGCTCCTGATCATGATCTCGTCCTGCGGCTTCGTCGCCTCGACCCTGCTCTTCGCCCTCGCTCCCATCGACGCAAACTACTGGGCCTACATCTTCCCCGCCATGGTCGGTGCCACCGTTGGCGTCGACATCGTCTTCATCGTTAGCAACGTGTTTATCACCACCAACGTCTCCCGCGAGAGGCAGGGCATCGCCGGCGCCCTCATTACCAGCTTGTTGTTTGTCGGCATCAGCTTCTTCCTTGGTCTTGCTGACCTCGCGGTGTCCGAGGACGAGAAGCGCGGCGGCACCGAGGGCCACAAGGTCGCGTTTTGGTTTGCCACGGCCTGCGCGGGTGTCGTCATGATCCTCTTTGCCACAATCAACCTGGGTAAGGCCCAGAGCGAGTTGACGCTGGAGGAGCGGATGAAGCTGGAGAATGCCGGCGCTAGCGGTGAGAAGGATGCTGAGAAGGATGCTGAGAAGGAGCAGCAGACCACCGAGGGTGTTGTCCCGGTCTGAGACTTTGTCCAAGTTTTGGAGAGGGAGAGAGTTGGAGATATCTGTACGCTTATGGTAATTTTTGGGATAGACGACGGGATAGAGGCGAGATACCTAGACGGATGACGGCGCTTTGGATACCATGGGGGTGTTGGATCTGATTTGGGGGTCATGACACAGGATAGTTTGGATAGCTGCCACTTTGGCTTACGCTGTAATAACACTCCTCACAACTCATCCCTGACCCGTCCTTCCTGCATGTCCTGCTTGGCCTTGGCCCGGTCCTCCCGCTGTTGCTTCCGCTCGTTGCGCTTGATCATCCGGTGCATCTTCTCCCACATCAGCCGCGCCTTCTTGCCGTCGTCCGTCTCCGTCACCGACATGGCCTCGATCTTGAAGGTGATGTCGCGCTTGCCCAGGTCACGGTGCGGCCTGGTGTGGTCGACGGGCCATGCCAGAATCGAGTGGTCGATGGCCTGCGGCTTGTACTTGGCCAGGTTGTTGAAGTCACCTGCTGGTGTCAGCAGACGCCTGCGTTTGAAAGAGAAGGAGGCACTCACGCTCACACCCGCTCCCCTTCGACACCCACAACGGCAGAATCTCATACAACGCCCCCGCCGGAAACACCACAATCTTGTCCTTATCCGCCACCACCGGCACCTTCTCCATCTCCTCCCCCCCTCCTCCCGCCGGCACCGTCGTCGGCTTCGGCCTCACCGTCCCCAGCACCGTCTCCCCCTCCGTTTTCGGCTTCGCAAACACCCCGTACAGCCACCTCTCCTCATTCACCCCGCCCACATCTGCCTGCTGCTCCTCCACCCACAACCTCACCGGCTCGGGCACATCCGTCCACTCCATTACCACCACCTCCCTATCCTCCCCTTTATGATCCACACCGTCCCAACTCCCAACATAATCCCTGTTACGGAGGAACCCCTCGATCGCGTCCCGCCACGGGGCCAGGCCAGAAGGGGGGTCCGAGGACAGATCGCTGAGCTTGTACATTTTCGCGTGGAAGCTAGCTGAGTGCCGGCAGTTGACGTGGAAGCCGCCCGGGTCGCTGCCGTCGTCGGGGAAGGGGCGGGACCATTTGAAGGTGGGGACCACGCCGTGCTCGTAGACGTCCCAGTTTATGGCGGCATGGGTGGTGAGGGGGAGGGTGATGAAGGGGAGGATGGTAGGGCGCATTTTGGGTTGCTTCCTTGTTGTTTTTGTTTTGTTTTCCACTTGCGCTTTGGCTGAGATGGTTTAGAGTGTAAGCGGATCGCTGGGCTTTCGTGATGTCGTTCAGGGGGTGGTTGCTGTGCCAACACCTCACTGGTTCACTCGCTCGCCGACTTGCTTTGTGAGACCTTCGATGGAAGAATGGTGACAAAATTGAAGATCGCGGGATCACGACACACTGACGGATGGTGTTGTCCATTTATTCAACGGCTGTCGCCGACAATGCCACCCCAACTCGGCTATTTCACCCCCTGGGCAACTCCCGAAACCTCAGACCTTGGGGGCGCATGCCGTGATAATACAGGCTGAATTCCTGAGCTTGAACAGTGCCTTACATTTTGCCCAGCGTGATGCCCGCTTTAATATGCTGTTTATTACTATTGTCAAAACACGTGTCCAGTACGGCTGAGGGGTGAGGCGACTTGGTCCTAACGACGTGGGGTGAGATGGACAGCATCCAGGCGCGAAACATCGAGATGAGGGAACTCTGAAGATCGACACGTTTAATCGTCTATTATCGTCTCGCCACCGATGTCTCCCCTCGTCCAGGCCCCTCACCCAAAGAACGAGTTTCGCACCTCAGATGAGGTGCTCTTGGCCTCGTTACTCTACGCCATTACCACCCCGGGAACATAACCTCCACGTCATATCCCCAGCAGCCACTTCTCCTGCGCCCGCTGATCAAGCCCCCGAATCCACTGCAACGCCTTCCTTGCCGTATAATCAGATAGCTCCTCATAATGCGCCGTGTCCCTGGCCATGAGCTTCGTGACCGCGTCCTCCCACGGCTCCAGGTCCTGCTCGGGGACGATGTAATCGCCCGTCTCCGGGTCCACCTCGCCCGTGACAGCCTTGACGGGGATGCAGTAGGGTAGCCCGATCTTGGCTTCGGGAATCCCGCCGGCGTTGGACGCCACAACGGGGATGCCGCGGAGCTGCGCTTCGGTCACCACCGCGCCCCAAGCTTCGTTGCAGACTGAGGGGACGAGGAGGACTTTGACGCGGTCCCAGATGTCCTTTTCTGTGTCGGTCGTCTCGGATTCGATCCTGTTGGTGGCATGTGGTCAGAAAAGAATCCTGATCTAAACCGAATCCAACACACTCACTTGACGTTCGGAAGCCCTGCAAGTTGCTCGAGATGCACCTTCTTCGTCCCCCAGCTCTTCCAGGTCACAAACTGGACATGCGGCAGTCTTTGGGCCAGTCGAACAAAGATAGGAAGCCCCTTGAGAGCACAGGCGTTGACCAGACCGACCTCAGTCCTCTCAACGTTGTTCCGCCGCATCGGGATTCTCCCACCATCGAGATAGGTCCACGTGCTGTGAACAAAAAAGCTCGTCTCCAGGTCACCATATTTCAATGCGTAGTTTTGGATCCCACGGGACACGCTCCAGATGCCATCAACGCTCCGAAGCATCTCCCTCTCGCTCGCGGCCGACAGGCAGTGGCCGCTGAGGCGGCCGCAGAAAGGCCCGAAGGGGAGCTGCTCGGACGAGTGGACCACACAGATCCGCTTGAACGCCGGGATTGAACCAGGGCCGGCGGCCCGCAGAATCTGTTGCGTGATCTTCATGGTGAGGCCGTCGTTGAAGACCACGTGCGTGGGACGGAACTCGGCGATTTGGGTGGACCACATCTTGACGAGGGCGGCCATGCGGTCGGTGAGGTGGTCACGCTGCGGGGACACGTGTAAACAGGGGGACAAGTGCAGGGCTCGGGAGGACTGTAAATCACCTCGAGGTAAGCCTTTTGGTCCATGCTCTGCTCCTCATGCGGGTACATCTTCCAGAACGTTCGGGATATGACGAGGTTGTGAATTCCGTCCTCATCGATGAACTTGGTGACGGGGACGTATCGCTCCAACCCCGTCTGGGGGTCCTTGCCGAGGTCGAGGCCAGGAAGATGCTGTATCTCGGGATCGATACCCTTTGACTGAGACCTGGCAGCGCTCTCGTCGATTTCCCCATCGAAGGCATAGCAGCTCTGGGCGACGGCGTGACCGTAGCTGCGAAGCTGGCGGAGGAAGCCGAGGTTGGACCTGTATCCCCCGGAGGGAGCACTCAGGCCGTGGGCTGTCTGGACGAGAAAGACACGCATTTTTTGACTGTGAGGGCTTTGACAACGATGCGGCGCAGCAAGTATGGTGACGTGTAACGAAAATTGTGTAAGTGTGAGAACGCGTTGCGAGGATCTGACTGAACAACACAGCTTGAGGGCTGATCTGGCTGCATTGGAATAAATAGGCCCAACACGACGACATCAAACGCCCAGCGCCATCAACATCATCAACATTGAACCCTGAGGCTCACTCCCTTGGCCACCAACAGTTTCACGAGCTGGCGGCGGCACGAGCGCCACCCATCCCTCAAGCCTCAGAGGAGCGTCGTGAAACAGGGGGAAAGTGCCCGGAAAGTGCCCGCCGTGTCCGATGGCGCTGCCCAGCCAACCTGGCCGTCCTCAAAGTTCCGCTGAGTGGCCAGCTTTTGCCCGTGAAAATTGGCCATTGTCAACCAGGCCATGGCCGTAGAAGACAGGCACAATGAGTCGAAGAGATGGACCCTGGCCGGCCTGATGCCCGTTGGAGGAACAGGGGCCTTCTGTGTGTTTGGTCCCACGCCGCTGGGTCGCCGCTTCGAGGCCTTGTCTGCGCCGCACGGCTAGATCTGCAATGTAACACAACAAGACCGAGTCCGAAGCCCGGATCTTTGGCATTTGGTGAGAAAGGAGGCGGAAATGGGAGAGAATTGATATGACGAGGGGGAGGCGGGTGTTAGTAACACGACGAAAAAGGAGGCAGCCCTGAGGTAAGCAAAGACATTCACGTTTGTCGAGCCGTTGACAAACTAATAATAGAGGAGTTCAACTTGTACAACCTTGGCGAATTATGCTGTTTGACTTTTGGGGGCCTGAATGTGGCTGCCTCGTGAGACTATGAAACAGTCGTAGGTTTCCATGGAGGAGAGACAGGAGAGCTTGGCTCGACAACAACTTCTTCATCCCCCTTGCCTTCCTCCTGCGGGTTGAGACTCTGATCTTTCTTGCCCCTTCAACCAACAGCGGGGAACCGAGGCACCCGTTCTTGCTCCCCCGGAGTCGTTCCTGTCTACAGAATAGAATCTCAACCTTGAGTCGTACTGTACTCGGCCGTGACCCCCGTTTTTGCCACCGAGTACGACGGCATAGTGGGGTGCCCCTGGGCGTGACCCAGCCTCATTACCGCTGCGCCGTGCACGTGGCTGGATTGGCCGAATCAGGCGCAGGAAGCCGTCGTTTGGCGCTCCCAATGGCGACAGCATGGGTCTGTGTGGGTTTCACCCACAAGGGGCAGACACTGCCCCCCGCTGGTGATTGGCCACACGATACCCTCAGCCAGGCACCGTCCATGCTGAGGGCTCGGCTCACATGCCTGAAGTGATCACACTCGATCATCATCGCAACATAAAGCTTGAGCCATCCTCGACACGGTTCCGGCGTTCGTGATGCTGCAACTACACGACACCACCTAATACAGATATCTTTCGACACGCAAAACGGGCCAGACCTTCAGGATGCGCGCCCAGGGTCTTATCATCGCCCTCCTCCCGGCCCTCGGTGTCCAGGCCGTCCGGGTTATCCAGTCCAATGATGACGGCTGGGCGGAGCTCTATGTCCGGTCGTTCCACAACGCCCTGGCGGCCTCGGGGCACGATGTCGTCCTGTCTGCGCCCGCTGAGAACAAGTCGGGCTCGAGTAAGTTGTTCCTCCTGTTTTATTTCGACACCGGCGCCCGGTGACTGACACCCATGCAGGCTCGCTCGACATCGAGCCCAGCGCTAGAAAGACGCCGTGCGAGTTTGACAGCTGCCCGGCCAACAGCGGCCCCATCGGTCGCAACGAAACCTCCCCGCGCCTCAACTGGGTCAACTCGTTCCCCGTGACGGCGATGCGGTTCGGGATTGAACTCACCGGGCCGCTACTTTGGAACGGCGAGGCCCCCGAATTGGCCGTTACGGGCCCCAACGTCGGCAGCAACCTCTTCCTGCAGGTCCCCTTCTCCGGCACGGTCGGGGCGGCCACCTTCGCGGCCAAGAACAAGAAGATCCCCGCCATTGCCTTCTCGGGCGCCTCCTCAGGCAACCTGGCCTTCAACACGAGCCCGGAGCCGCTGCGCAGCACCCTCTACGCCGAGCTGGCCACGACGCTGACCAACGCCGTCGTCGCCAGCGGCAAGCCCTTCCTCCCGGAGGATGTCTTCCTCAACGTCAACTTTCCCAAGGCAGAGGGCAAGTGCACCGAGGCCTCGCAGTTCAAGTGGGTGCTCAGCCGCATCAACGTCGGCATCTTCTCGGACAAGGACACGCAGCTGTGCGGCGGGACCCGTCTGCCGACCGAGACGTCGGTCATTGATACCGACGGCTGCTTCATCTCGGTCAGCGTCGGCGACGCAAACGACAAGACCACCGCGGCAGCCGACAAGCAGGCGATCGTGGCCCAGAAGCTGCAGAGCATGCTGACGTGCTTGCCGTAGGAGGGGGGCGAGAGGAAGAGCTTTTGTACATAATGCCAATCGATAGAGCTGGATTCTAAGTCCTGGGGGCTGTGCATAATTCATGGTGATTCATGACAGGGTTGAATCAAGATCCGGTCCTCTTGTCCTCGTTTTGTGCTCGGGGATGACGAAGAGAATTGCTGGAAACTTGGTTTGCCAACCCCATGTTGGAAAGACCGGGTAGGCTCTGCGTGGTGGTGGTCGATGACATGACAATACCCCTCCCTTGTTTCCCGCCTTTCCTGCTTGTTCCCACAAGACAGACCATGTTGTAACCTTTTCTCGCTGTTTTGCAAAGAAAAGCAGACCAGGGAGCGCATCCCGACAATTTCTTGCCCTAAATATAGCCTCGCGGCCGTCTGCGCCGCGTCGAGTCCGGGGTATCGGGTCAGCTTTCGCGCCGGTGGTCTGCCAAGCCGCTGGCGACAAGTAAGACGCGGCGACACCGCCGACCAAGTTTCGAGTTGGAGCTCCCCTTTTCGGGCAACGAGCTGCGGAAGGCCCATTGAGAATGAAGCTCAGGGAACCAACCCTGGTGGGATCTTCGCATTATTGCCACGAAGCATACCCGGCTCAACGTCACAAGCAATCTCCCAGAGCCGCAACGACAGCCCGAGCTTACCATGGAGACCATGGAGCCCTTGTGTTTGCCACAAGGAGAGTGTTGGCAACGGTGTTGATTAAAGACAGGCTCCAGTTCCAGTGTCAAGTCGCTTTCCCACTCATCGCGCTCATCCACACACTCGTTCAACCCACTGTCAGTCACGATGAGACTCTCTTCGACAATCGCCGCCGTCGCCACGGCCCTCTTGCTGCCGAGCTGTCTCGCTCTGAGTCCCAGCAACTGCAACACCCAGGACAAGAAGCGCACCGGGTCCGACTTTGTCCTGGTCGAGCAGGCCGACAACGCCAACGTGGCCAAGGTCGCCAAGCTGGTCAAGAAAGTGACCGTGGCCGACGTCTTCAACGATGGCAACCACAAGATGAAGACCGACTCGGCGGGCCGGAAGGCCTGGGAGAAGACGGCCAGCTTCAACGACATGGACACCAAGAAATGGGTGCCGCAGGGCATCAGCTCGACCGCCGACGCCAGCGCCGGCGGCACCGTCCAGGGCAAGGACGGCTGGCTCGTCAGCTGGCACCGCGACGACGACAAGAGCGCGCGCGTCACGTTTGTCAACAAGGCCAACGACAAGTACCGCCACGTGCTGCTCGTGTACCCGCACGCGGCCGACAACTTCAGGGCGGTCCCGGTGCACGCGGGCGGCATCATGTGGTACGGCGACAAGCTTTGGGTCGTTGACACCAACAACGGCATCCGCGTCTTTGACCTGGCCAATATTTGGCAAGTCGGGTCCGGGGACGGCGTGGGCAAGAAGTCTGGAGGCGGGTACTCTGCTGCTGGGTACAAATATGTGATTCCTCAAATTAGGTGAGTAAACACCCCCCCCTTTCTCCCTTCCCTCTTTCAGCTTTCAATTTTCCCCTTTCTCCACCCCTCCTCACTCTCAAGTCTTCTCCCACCTTGTATGTGTCTATAGCTTACATCAGGCCGCAATGCAGATGGTACAAGTGGTCGTCCTCTTTCAAGTTCCGCTTCTCATACATGGCCCTTGACCGCACGCAGCCGACCCACCAACTCCTCGTCGGCGAGTATCAGACCGACACCAAGCTTCCCATCCGCATGGCCAAGTTCGCCCTCGACGAGTCGACCGGGCGGCTCAAGATGAGCGGCAAGACGGCCAAGGCGACGTGGGCGTACTGCGTGGGCATCGAGCGCATGCAGGGCGCGGTGGCCGCCAACGGAAAGATTTACATCTCGCGGAGCAACGGCGGGAACAAGGGCGACATGTTTGGATGGGTGCCGGGCAACGCGGCGCACAAGAACGCTGGCTTCTTCCCGCAGAGCCCGGAGGACCTCAGTTACGACAAGCGGCGGGGCGGGCGCGTCTATGGGCTGACCGAGGCCGCGGGGAAGAGGTATATTATTGACTCTCCGGCCAAGAACGTCAAGTTTTGATTGCTGGGCGGTGGATGGGAGCTCAACGGGGGCTCGTGTGTCGGGTGGTCCCTGGGCACAACTGAGATTCTGTGGTTGTGTGGGAGATGGTATGGGATGGGCGGGCAATGCATAATCATAATTTAATACAACCTCATCCGTCGATGATACGCTGGCGTACTTCCCCCAACCGTGCTGCGCACGATATTTGGTGGAAAGATCATGGAGCGTGCACGTTCCTGATGGTTGCCAAGTTGTGGACAAAGAAACAAGAAAAACAACAATGGCGGCTAGGTCGGGACCGAGGTCCCCGACGCCTAGGTGCCCGACCCGACGGCGACCCTTTGTTGGGGCCGTCCTCTCCTCATCTGCGTGTGAGATGTGATCCTTCAGGTCCAACTCTGGTGTTTGGTTGTAATGACCGAAACTCATCGGACAAGGCCCCTTTACAGTTGTGTTCTTCACTCATACGGAGTACAAATGTTTCGTCTCCGAGTCTGTCAATGTTCATTGAAAATAGAAAAATATCAAGATTGGATTGAAACAGGGTTCGACATTGGTTCCGGTCCCATCCAACCCGGGCCGCCCTCGGGCTGCTTGTCGGTTGAATCCAATCAACTCTTGAGACGAGTGAGGCCATGTCTTTGATGAGCCGACATTTGGTCATGATATGACGGCGTTGGCTGTCACGGATGTGGCAGACGGGCTGATAGCCAACCACCCCCCTCCCCTCCCCGAGTCCAAGGGTCCCCGTGACGCGATTGGCGGAACTGGATCCGACGGAAACCCCGGCAGGCAGAGGATTTGAAGGGCTTCAGGGGGAACGCTAGGCTGAGAACGGGTGGCTGGGCGTGGCATTTCTTGGAGAGGCGGCTTGTGCGCCAAACACACCCTCGCCGCTGCACCAAATCCTCTTTGTCAACTTCATGACCGACTCCGCATGGCCAGACACACGCTTCCGGAACCGAATCCTGGCATGCTGATTCGCCACACGCAATTTCTGGGGCGGTCGGCCAAGGGAATAATAAGCAAGGACCGCTCCGCCCTTCCTGGGCTCCCCTCCCCGCGTTCACTGTCTCGCAAGGGCGGCTGGCTGCTCACCTGCCCCCACTCGCGACGACTCCCCCTCGGCCTCAAGAACAGCCGCTGGGACGGCGGCCAACACCAGCCTCGGGCTGAAGTGCCCTGAACTTTGTACGACACGCCGGTCTCACGCCCGCCCGCCATGCAAAGCCAGCGATATTACGCACCAGCTCCGTCCGCGCGGCCCATCCTGCCCGCCAGCCCTGCCCAGACTGCACGAAATCGCCCGGCGCCAAACGGGGGCAGCCGCGCGGTGCCGCCGAAGAAGTCCCACTCGACGGCGGCCTGCGAGACATGCCGCAAGCGGAAAGTGAAGGTCGATATCCCGTCCGATTCTCCCCTCCCACCTACCCAGGTCCCCATGTCCGGCAGTTCCGCTGACTTGTGATACTCGCTGTCAGTGCAACGCGGCGCGGCCCGCGTGCGGCTTCTGCACCAGCTCCTCCATAACCTGCGTCTACACGACGAGCTCGGCCGACGAGACCCGCGCCCAGGCACTCAAGCGGAAGTTGTCCGAGACGAACCACCGCGAGTCGACCTTCCGCCAGATCTTTGACCACCTCCGCGAGCGGCCCGAGACTGAAGCCGGCGAGATCGTCAAGCGGATCCGCGACGGGACTGAGCCCGAGGTAATCCTGCGCCACATCAGGGAGGGGGATTTGCTCCTGCAGCTGGCGCTGGTGCCAGATACTCGCCACCGATATGCCTTCCCCCTGACCCAGGAGATGCCCACTTATCTTCTCCGCCCCGACAACCCGTACCTCAGCTCGCAGCTGTTCGAATGGATGACCTCCGACCGGGCGCCGGACTCCCCGCAGGGGCAGCTCGTGCTGTCGAACCGGACTCGACGCGCCGAGCCGCGGAGCACGTACAACAAGCCGTACCATGCTGCTGAGTTGATCGACCCGATGATCAACATGGTCAAGCCGTCCGAGTGGACGACCGTGTCGTCGGATGATGTTTTGATGCGGAAAATGCTCACCAACTATTTCCTCCACGACTACCAGTGGTTCCCGCCGTTTCAGAAGGATTATTTTCTGCAGGACATGGCGGCCGGGCGCCATAGCTGCTGCTCGTCCTTGCTTGTGAACATGGTTTTGACGGTGGGCAGTGTGAGTAAACCGCGGAGAGGAAGGCTTGGTAAAAGCAACCGTAGTTGAGTTAATGATTACTGACCGTCGTCTCTAGCTGACTACCAACGAGTTGACAAACCGGTACGAGTATTGGAATCCCCGGAACGCCAGCTACCAGTTCCTCGCGGAAGCCAAGAGGCTCTGGGACATCGAGGTAACGAGTAGCCGCGTACGCATCACGACCATCCAGGCGGCGATTCTCCTCGACCTCATCAATTTTGTCAACGCCATGGACGCCGTCGGTTTCACCTACACCCGGAAAGCCGTGGAGATGGCGCAACGGATTGAATTATTTGGCCCTGCCGGCACCCGGCTAGATACCAGACGGAGCAACGCCCGGGCGTTTACGTCGTGGGCCTTGTTTAGCTGGCAGAGGTAAGACATACTGAGCAAGTTGGCTGAGCCTTCGGTGCTAACACTTGGACTCGATTAGCATGCTCTCCATGTTTCATCTCGAACCTGCCCTGGTCATGACCCCCCCAGCGTCACCCTTGCCCGACCCGTTGGCAGACCCCGAGTGGTATGGCCAGTTTTGGATCCGGTACCCCTCGGACCCAATGCTCTACACGACATACTTTCCACAACAGTTCAAAGCCCAGGCTGGCTTTGCTGGCCTCATTATCGAGGGCTGGCTGATTATGGCGCGTTCCGGGATCAACATAAACACCTCGGTTCAGTTGCCGTTGGTTGTTGAGCATTACCAGACTCACATGACGAAGTGGTACCGCAATCTGCCCGACCCGCTCAGTCCCTCAAGGATCACGCTGCCGAGCCAGCTGATGTTACAGTACGTCTGGGGGATTTGATATTGCCAGGCGTCTACTTCTGTTGCTTTCTCTAACTGGAGACCAGTATATACTACCACAACATGGTCCACGGCCTCTTCGAGCCCATCTGTCCACCGTCCCACGACCCAGTGACATTGGGTGTTGGCCCAGACCCATCGCGCGAGGACGACGGCCGGGGCGACACCACGACCCAGATCCGCGACCGCTCGTTCCGCCACTTTGAAACACTGCTCCGACTCTATTATCTCCGCCACGGCTTCGACCACGGCAACCTCTACCTCGGCCGGTTCCTCGCCCACTTGGGTTTCATGACCCTCCGGCGCATGAAGAGCTCCACCGGCAGCCCTCCACCCCAAAGCCCAGCATCCACCCCAAGTCCCGCCGCCGCTGCCAGCTCGACGTCTCCTACTGACACGACCTCAACCACAACAGAAACACCAGCAGCACGAGCACCAGCAAGACCAACTCCAACCACGGCCGCAACACCAACACCAGACTACGACCTCAAAACCCTCCGCTCAACAATCCTCCTCGCCGCCAAAGGCCTCCACGACCAAGGCCAAAGCTACTTCGTCGACAAAGCCATCCTGCGCACCCTGGTCGCCCAAATGCCACCCACCGAGCAAGCACTCCTCGGCCAGCTCATCGGCGGCCGGCCCTCGACAGGCAACACCAGCACCACCAGCAGTCCCACTCCCGGGGATGCCGGCGGCGCTCCAGCTGTGGTGGGCATCGTCGAGGACCCGCAGGTGCTGGCGCAGATGCGGCACGTGCGGAGCAAGATGGCGCCGAGCGCGGTTACGTTTGGGGATAAGCCGGATATGCACCGGCTGGGGGATTTGATGGAGGCGTTGATTGTGGAGGAGGGGGGCGGGAGGAGGC
>FTEL01003992.1_pt1 | contig 18563 bp, 19 predicted proteins | sample 1658911 | NCBI WGS metagenome assembly FTEL01 (sample SAMEA3914869, study PRJEB12502) | metagenome | biome: forest; material: soil | place: USA | collected 2012-03-12 | depth 0.1 m
CTGTCTGCCCAGACGGGAGCTATCGACGAAAAGGGGCAGGCGTGATGGGGTTGTTGATGGGGGCGTTGGTGGAGTCGTTGACTGGGTGATGTTCAGGGGCCGGGGTTGGTCGAGGGTCACTGAGACCTCTCCAGGGCTCAGCCCGTCACGATATAGGTGCTATAGTGTGACGAACCACGGGTGCAGAGCACTCTGAAAGGTGTCAAAACCGGGATGGTCCTTAGGGGTTGGTTGCTAAAGTGAAGGGGTGCAAGGCATGCGCAGGGCACAGCCAGGGTTCAAGCGGAAGGGTAAGGGGTTGAGGGTGATGGCCTTGGACTTTGTCTCTCTCCCTCAACCAAGACCTCAGGACCGTCTTTTTCTACCCCATGCGTCCGGTCCTCTCCTGCTCTCTCCCCCGCCCTCCCATACTCCCTAGGGCGGCTGAAAGAGCTGCGCCATCGCCTCGAAACCAATGCTCTGTGTCGATTTACTGAGTGGCGTCCTGAACATGGGAAGAATCTGCGCTACCGCAGCGAAAACGATCGTAGGGGTTGTTGCGCTCCATGCCGAAGATTGTCGGGTTACGTCAGGCGACAGGGCGCCATCGCTCTGGGTCATGACAGGAGAAAAGGTAAGATTGGTTAGATCTCTCCCATTCCCACCATGGTGCTTTGCCCGAAGCTGCTCCCCGCGATCCACACCGCATACTCTGTCTCCGTCCGCGCCTTTGTGGTTTCGTCCACCGTGGTTTCCAGTCGCTCCTCCCATGGTGCCAAGTAAGATGATTAGTTTTGGTCCTCAGCTTGATCACGGATATTGAGCCAGGGTTTTTGAAGTTGTTAAAGGATTTTTTAGACCATCAGGCGACAAGATTTGGCCTTACGCCTTGTCAAGTTCGGGACTCGCAGCCCGGGATCATCACTACACTGTGGTGGTCCATGGGTGACGCTGGGGATGGTGTTGTCTGGCCAAACGAATTTGGAGACCTTATTATTCGGTGGCAACGGCCAATACATTTTCGATTGATAACAACGTGGGTACGTCAGACCAGACGGATATAATCAACGTCGGGTTTATCCTCCCCAAAAACCTCAGCATTTGAAGTGATGTACAAATATTTGCCGTGTCTCGTTTGGCCTTCTCCCGTTTTTAACCAAACTTCATCCACGATAATAACACCGTTGGATCCATCGAAGTTGACAACTACCGCAACAAAGTCTTGGTCGTACCTATCCATACGAAAGCTGAGGTTCGATCGTTCTTTCTCCGTCTTAAATAATGTAGTTAGTACCTACAACCTTGCGTTGTGTGGGAAAGCACTCACAAGGCCCTTGCCTACTTCGTCTCTTACTGCCTCCAAAATTTGTGCCTCGCAGCAACACGTAACATCCTTGCCATTCATTGTGATGAGATCCAATTCGAACTGCGGAGGTTTCTTGGCAACGTTCAAGGTTTGTTGAATTTACGCCCGACGAAATTCCCTCGCAATCTCGGCGGGGTAGTTGGCGGGGCATTTGCGTGGAGCGGATTCAGTGCAACGGGGAAATGTCGCCGAGTTGTCAGGTGACACGGGATCTCCCCAAGAGGGATCGGATTGCGCTGAGATAACATTGTGAAGAGCGGACAGGCCATATAGTCGTTCGAGCTTTAGGGGACGATGTTCAGAGTCGAAAGAGCCGTTCGAGCGTTAAGGATGATGCTCAGAGCTGAAAGTGAGGCGCGCCTCGAGGGGGACAACCGCCCCAAGCCAAAAGTACCCTTGTTAGTGAGAGACAAGCTGGCGCGCAGTATGAACAGTGCCGGGTGATGTTCCACATAACACCAACAACAATGCGGCGCTCACCTCGCAGGTCAGAAACGGGAAGTACATGTAGTATTCACAGAAGGCCAGCAGCGCTTCCAATGGCTAGGGAAGGACCGCCCGATCAAGCAGCTGTTTCGCTACATGGGAGCTCTAGGGGCTTGATCGCAACGTACCTGTTCAGGGTCCATCCCTCAGCGTTGAAGGCGAGTCCGAGAGAGCAAGCCGCCACTGCGACCCAGAGCAGTGGAGCTTCCCTTCGTCCCCACAGAAGGGCAAGATACTTTCAACGCGGATTTTGCCATGGAAAGTGGGTTTGGACGAAATCCTGCACGTTTGCCGCGCATCAATTTGACCAGCGAATCCAGTGGGCTCTGCCGCACAGAGATCACCCTCAAGCGATGTGCTCACTGATCGCCATCAAGCGCGGCGGCGGTGGTTTCCGGGGCTCGCATCACGGGACGACGGGTACGGTGGTGGTATGGCTGGCCCGCCAGTGCTCTACATCCCCGGGCCAGGCGGGACGGGGCGGCCATCCCGTCTGGGGAATAAACCGGGCGGCCAGCAGAGGCTCCGGGTCCCGGGTAGCAATTCTTTCCCGTCGGTATGGTACGGCGGGGACGCATCGGGAAGTGTCGCGTGCTATGCTCTCCCCACTCGCCTGGTTCAGCCGCGGACCTAACCAAGTGGACTGGCCTAACAGGCCCCGCGGACGAGGCGAGCCCAGCCCGGATCATGAAGACTATCCCTGATAACGCTGCGTTCACAATCCACCGGAACACTCTTCATCGGGACGAAAGGAGAGTGGTCATGGCACGGCACAATCACAACCGTCCAGCCAGCAGTCCCCAGCTAGCGTACAGTTCACCACAGGTGTCTTGCATGCCTCGGGCCCCAAGTGGGTCCAAGTGGCCGCCTGCGTGGTGTCCAATTCATGGGTCCCTTGTGGTGCCCGTACGCAGTGCGTGCTGCCTTGCTGTCGCATCTTCTTGTCGTTGGCCTTGGCTGCGTACGACCCATGTAATCCACCCTTCTTCTGCTGCTTCCGGGAATACTGCCGATTGCCGATGCGGATAGCTATGGGAATGTACTCGACAAGAGTCTCCGGTCGATCCTTCTGGTAAAGCTCGTCCCTGACCTCCTCCTTGAGGCCGTCGTAGAACAGCTGCATCAGGCCCTCTTCGTTGATCTGGGCCCTGAGCGAATCCTGCCGAAAGATCGTGGCGTAAGCCGCTATCGACTTGGTCTGCCGCAGACGCGCTATGTGTTGATGGCGATGTCTTATAATTGGCCAGCTGACAGAATTCGCGGCAGGATTTGGAGCAGTAAGTGACGCCGTCGGTTTGCTTGTCGCAACCCAGGCAGAACTGGTGCGTCCAGTCGAAAGACATGGTAACCGTTAAACGCAAGGGTGAATTGGAAGGAAGGATATCCAAGATGGGCGTTGCAATAGAGGACATATCCAGCAATCTCTTCTGTCTGATTTTGTGCTAGGTGGCAAATAGCCGAGGGTAATAGGAACCTAACTATTACTAAGGAGCTGGCAACCCTCTTTGGCGGAATCGTGAATGTGCGTCTGAGTGCAAAAATGGCGTGACATCGAATGGTCTCGGCTTATAATAACGTGTTTTCTTGTCGATAGCGGCAATCCGGACCGCGTCATTATAGAACGCCATTGCGGGGAAGAGGTCAAACTCTATGACGTCTCCTAGTCGAAAGACTGGTGACGACGAAGATACCCTTTCGCCGTCTCATCTCGGCCTCTGGTCATCGAGCCTCTCCTGATCCCAGCGTTTTGCGTCTCAAAGCGGACCTCGAAGTGATGAGGGCACATTAACTGTCCAAGTGGCACCGAATCGCAGTCTCACCGCACCCAGTTGCAGCAACAGATGCCTCGACCGTTGCCCTACATGGGTTTAGTGCAACTGCTTGGCACACAGCCGGGCGAAGGCGATAGCCACAGCCAGGTCCACTGATGGGTCCTGCTAGGCCTCGCGATAGGCCCGCCACCTAGGTGGATACCGTCAGCTACTGTGCAAGTAGAAAGCGTGATGGTTGTGAAGTCACCCCAACAGTTACGATCCATGAAGCTTCCAGTGGTGACACTGAGTATTCCTTTGCAGAACGTGAAGCATGTAGCTCTGGGCATAAGGCTCCGGGCATAAGACTCTGGGACTATAAAGCCTTGCGATGTACTTTGCCTATCAGGGTGGCATTATAATACTCAACCGAGATGAGTGACTCAAGTTTTCGGCACATCCTTAGCTGGATTGCTCAATAGGTAGGTAACTAGTTACTGTTTTCCCTTAAAAGGCCGCAGAGCATTCTTCAAAGTATTGGAGAAGTTGTTCGTCGCATCTGTCGTCCCGTCGCTGTAGTGCGACTGTGGCGCTGTCAGAAACCACTCCCAACGATCACCTTGTCAAGGAAGATGGCTCCGACGCATGCACTGGTGGATAGGATTGGTGCAGCACTGAATCAATTTTGCATTGGGAGCCTTAGATATCCCCCTGATTCAAAGATGCAACATCAAGACTGATTCTTAGAGAGCAAAACTCAGTCCTAGCTAATGTAACACAGTGATGCGTTGGTTTCTCGCCTCCGTTGCGACCAGGGACCCCAGTGCTTGGTTACTTCTTTCCATGCCTTTTGTGAGCCCCGGGGACTGTCTTCACAGCCACCGTATAATTTTCCCCCGTATATGCCACAGCATGCACGAGAACCTCCTCGCCAAACGGCCACTCGCTGTTCGATTCCACGTCGTCACGATCGTCATACTGGACAAACTTTTCTCGGTCCGCTTGCAAGGTGGCCTTGGCAGCGGTCCATGCATCGTCCTGGCGCGCATAGCAGCCCTGGATCTCGGTAGTCTGATAGGCGCCGCTCCTGTCCTGATTGTAGTCCGTTCTGTTCTGCAGGACATAGTGCAAGTGGTCGTGGCCATCTGGTAGCAGTAGCGTATCATCCGGCCCTGCGGGGAGCGACTCCGTGTTGGGTTTGGTGTCTAGGCCGACGAGGAATTCGTGTCCTGCAGGCGCCTTGGCGTATACCATCACGCCGTCGCCGTGTTTCCAGGCCTCTGGCGCTATGTCGACGTGTGTGGTATACTCGGAAAAGTCGTGTGGTTGGTAGCCAAGGTACGACAATGCTGAGAGGGCGAATGCTTTGGCAGCCGAGAGGGTAGTGTGGGTGCCGAGTACGTAGACATCCCTCGTCGAACCAGAGGTGTCATGGTGGAAATCTACTACCGTCAAGGTCGTGTGGAAGACGACTTCCGGAATAACCGAGTTGTCATTGGTTTTAATCATGCTGGTGTTAATCATTGGCCGTCTCCTAGTATGCGATGTACTTGCAATTGCTGAAATGAGAGGAAGGGAATACTGGAAAGTCGATGAGCTATATATGATCGGATTTGTAGCTAGAGATTCCAAGCTGTAGCTGAATCACTCTAAATCGCCGGACACCCATGGCCTCCCAACCCGGGCGCGGCATAGTTACTGGCGTGATATGACGTATACCTACGCAAGAGTGACAGTCTAATGGGCCTACCGCAGCAATCTGCAGTCAAAATGAGACACCGGCGGTGCGTTACCATCTGCGCTTATCACATGTCCACATTTTGTGGCACCCGGAAACCCTCAATGGCGGGGTAATTGGAGGTGATCGAATTGATCGCGTCCTAACGGTTTGTACGGCCCGAGATCTCGAGCGATGTTGAGGCGGAGGGGTGTCTTCGTTGTCTCGTCAGTCTTCGTCTAGGAGACGTCATATAGTTAACCTCTTCCCTGTAAAGACGTCCCATAATGACGTAACTAGGATCGCCACTATCGACACGAAAGGCTAGGCATTGCAAGCCGTAACCATCTAATGTCACGCCATTTTTGTACACATGGCACATTCACATTTCCAAAGAGTTTGGCCAACTCCTTGTAATGGGTAGGTTCCTATCCACCCCTTTGCAACCTGGCATGGAATATAAATTTAGACAAGAAAGAACAGTGGATACATTCTCTATAGAAATCCCTAGTAACTACTGTAAAATAGTGCGAAAGACCTCGCTCGTCATTGATCATGATCCTAAGGAAGAACGAGACCAGGTCAGACAGTGACGGAACCTCCCCTGTAACGCCTGCCAATGCTGTTGGACTGGTCTGCGGCAGTCTAGTAGCTGTATACTTGATAGTACTACTCCCGATATGGTAAGGGCGACCCAAATTCAGCATGCTACGGCTGCTTAACTACCGGTTGCTGCCCTTTTCTAATTGCCGGGACGCTTGTTAATACACAAGGAAATAGGCTCTCTAGATCTCGAACGATGCAAGATGACTTGGAGACGGGCACTTCTTTCCGAGTTGAGAACCTAAACCGCGTTTCTCCACCAGCAACATATCGGCAGTGGAAACTAAGGACGCAAAACGGCGAACGTCGTTTTCCATGGTCAACCACCTGCCTCATCTGGTACGGACGAACTCTCCATTGCCGCAACATATAAGCAGACAGGCACTGACGAGACTGTTCATCTTAGTGTTATTTGCCTGGAACGCCTACAAAGCTCATCTAGAGTCCGTTGTTTACCATGTGGCCATCTTTTCCACTCAATATGTGTTCTGATGTGGTTTCTGAGACGCCATAGTACTTGTCCAATCTGCAAGTCCAGCTACATGTCCGGCATACTAGATGCCAGCTCTAGGGCCTCAAGAAATAGTACGTAACTAGATAGATGAGTGGTCACGGGGAGCCGAGACAATGCCTTAACATGACAGGATATAGTATATAAATCAGCTAAACCGACATACCTCCCGGATTTCTAAGAGCATTAGAGGCGCCTATCCTGGCCGCGTGCCGCTGCCTAGTATCAGATTTTATATTGGACGCTATTTTTTAGGTACCAGCCTTCATATAGGACGCTGTTTTCCAGGTACCGGACAGAAGACGCAGTCCTCGAACGCAGACCCACTGGGGGTAGCAGCTTCCCGTAAGTAACTGGGGGCTTGCCACTGTAGGATCTTGGGCGTCTGGGCGATGCCTACCACTATTTTTGACTAGACAGGCGCATACGCAGCTATAGTAAACCCCAGTTGACCAGTTGCCCTGCTCCCAAGCACACTCTGCGGCTTCCAAGCGCTGCAGAACTGCTGTTATAAGCTCCTATTGCCCGTCGATTGGGCGCTGACCACGTCGCTGGTGCTGCTAAACCTGTGCTTGCTGGCGGGGGTAGACGGCACGCATACCCTGATGGCGATCGTCGCCGATGTGGTGATGGTGCTGGGTGGGCTGTTCGCGGCGTACGGGGCCGAGGATAACGCGCAGATGTGGGGGTGGTTCACCATCTCATGCATAGGGTATTTGTTGGTCGTGTGGCGGGTTGGGTGGCATGGGATCAAGATGGTACAGAATAAGGGGGCACGGGTATCTGTGACGAACCGCGGGTGCAGAGCACTCTGAAATGGTTCACTGAGGGTCCACAATGTCTGCAAAGGTTCGGTGAAACCAAAGGGTTCACAGCAAGTACGTGTAGTGCGAGTGTCTCAATCGCCAAAGATATGCTTGGTGGGTACAGTGATCAATGTGTTTGCTTTACTGAGGAAGCTCCCGCTCCCTCAGCGAGTCACTAACTAGCTAGTATATATACATGGTGACCCCTTTGTTCTTGATGCACCTTTGTCCCTTGGATCGTGAGGAACATTCCTTGTTCCCGTTGTTCCTGACCCAGGAACGTGACCCCTGGTCAAACGACTGGCTGGCGCCGCGCTCTGCGCTACGCCTGCAGCCTTGCGGGCCGCCCCATATGATCAGTCCGTAACACCTTGGCTAGTTTAGGCATTGTCCATGAATTCAGGCAGGACGTACCAGAGTGTTCCCGCCGTCTGCGTTACTACTACCGAAGCACGCATACTATCGCTACTCAGCCCAAAGTCGATAAGCACAGCGCCACGAGCGGGGCTGAAGAGGATATTGCCGGGTTTGATATCGTTATACGCGATACCGTTCTCGTAGACGAAGGCGAGAGCCGAGGCCATATCGTCCGACATCGGACAATGACACACCTTATAAAGGAGTACAAGGCGACGCCGTTCCCTCGGTTTAATCAAAACTAACCAAAGAGTTTGTGTTTGTCAGACCTAAAACGACCAACCTGGATACGTCACTAGTGATGGACTACGAACGTCTCGGCGTTTCTCTGACCCCGAGACCTTGACCCCTGATTCCGTCCATTGCCGCGTCTAGGCCGCGGGGTCACGAAACTTGGCTCTCTTGGCTCCACATCGTTTATCCTGTCATCCATAGCATGCAAGTCATAGGCAGCTGAGTCTAGAACTCACTGACGGGTATGGCTGCAGTTCCGTTTATTGAGATAGCACTATTTCCCCAATCCGATCCTGCAATCCTTAGCGGTAAGGTCTATATCTTCCAGCGTATCGTCCCCAGAAACTCGTCCACTTCATCGGTATAGCCCTATAGAGCGGAGACAACTATAATCCGGCGGCTGTTGAGCATGCTGTACGGCAGCAAGTGTTTCTTGCACTCCTTGCTCCCTATCCATGGCCCCTTGGTTTAGTCGGGATATTATGTCCGTGGGCGGAGACTACCAAAAAGGGACAAATCAACTACCGGAGTCTTATTCAATTATCAGGTGATCCCAGAATCTCTTGAGCATCCCTAACCTCCTCCAACTTGACCGACGCCTTCACCACCTGTCGGCTTGCCCAACCCATTCCATTCGAATGCCATTACCGTGGTCGTGCACCTGTCCCCCCCAAAACCAAAAGGTAAGCTTAACATCCGCCAGCCCTCAACCACTGCCACGACACTGAGCCAATTTTCTTTAAACCCCGGATCTTTTCTCTGCCTTGTTTTCAAACCTCCGTCCCCCTTTCCCTTTCCTCCGCCATTCAATACATCCTCTGCATTTCCGCCTCCATTGCCCCAACCCTTTCTGCCCCTTACTGCACCCCGGTTCTGATCAGACTTGGCAACTTGTACCAGGCATGCCAAATAAGCCCCGAAGGCAACTCGGCCGTCTTACTCTTTTGTCGTCCCGCAGACAAAGACGAAATAAATACGGCAGTACTCAAAATGCATGAACCCCAGCATATGCTTTGAACTTCTCGACAGGCAGTTATAGCCTCTCACACTGTGAGGGTGCAAGTCATTCCGAGCTATCCGTGCCAACTGGGAAGCTTCGTTCCGTTGCCGTTTTGGCACAGGCCTTGGAGCAATGACTTCGAGAACCACTAATCCACAGCAGTGTTGTTCGCCAAGCTCTAGGCCTTTTCCAGTCACTGTATGATGACCCTCTCTCCTTAGAAACTTTCCTTTCTGTCCACCTACTTCGTTCATGTATTCGACCTAGACTTGCCATGTCGAAAACGGCTTGACTCGCTGCCTGGAATGCAGGACCCTGATCCTCTCTGCAGCACCCCCAATCCGGTATAGCGCCACGTAACAAAGCCCCCCTCTTGTTAACACCCCATATCTCATCCTTTTCACAGCTCACCCCTCCTTCCCATCTCACAACTCCAAACATCTCCTCAAGGTCACCAACCCTCCAACCAACCACACCAATCCCACCGCCCCCTCCCAACGACCAAAATGTCACCCCCAACCCCCCCAACCAGCGCAGCCCCCGAATCAACCTTCCGCTCCTTCACCCCCTCCGAAGCCTCCGCCTACGCCCAATTCCGCCTCGACTACCACCCGACCCTCTACAACACCCTGCTCGCCCAACACACCTCCACCGGCGGGCACCTCACCACCCTCCTCGACGTGGGCTGCGGCCCCGGCACCGCGGTGCGCACCCTCGCGACGCGCTTCCAGCACGCCATTGGGCTGGATCCGTCCGAGGGGATGATCGCCTCCGCGACCACACTGGGGGGTGCCTCAGCCAGTGGGGAACCTATTCGGTTTCAGGTCTCAACAGCGGAGGATTTGGCGGGGATTGCTGATGGGAGTGTTGATTTGATTACGGCCGCGACGGCAGCGCACTGGTTTGACATGCCTGCTTTTTGGGCAAGGGCCGCGAAGGTGTTGAAGCCGGGTGGAAGTGTTGCGGTGTGGACGTACGGCGGGGGTCAAGGGTTTGCCGCGAGCGTGCCCAATGCCGCGGCAATAAATGCCGCTATGGATGCCATCCGGGAGGAGCACCTCGCGGCGCATACGCTGCCGGGGAATGTGCTGGCGCGGGATATGTATGTGGATTTGGTGCTGCCGTGGACGGCAGAACCGGCGGTGGAGGGGTTTGATAAGGCCGGGTTTGTGAGGACGGAGTGGGGGACGCAGAGGGAGGGGGCGTTGTCGGGGGATGAGTTCTTTGCAGTTGGGTCGCCGGAGGTGGATTTGGGAAAGCTGGAGGCGCTGTTGGGGACGGCCAGTCCGGTTGTGAGGTGGAGGGAGGCGAATAAGGAGTTGGTGGGGACGGAAAAGGATGTGGTGCAGTTGATGAGGGGGGCGATTGAGAGGCTGTTGCACGAGGCGGGGGTGGAGAAGGGGAAGGAGAAGGTCAAGGGGGACGGGTTGGGGGTATTGTTGCTGGTTAAGAGGACCACTTAACTGGGAGTACTCGTGGAGAGCAGTGATATTTTGGGGAAAGAGAGGGATTAAAGCTGGCCATGTCATTGTGCAACGGACAGGCACTGGAACTTGGGGGTGCTCTACGATCTCGACGCACCAAGATTTTGACGAGGGTATGACAGTACAGTAAGAATGGGGTGAGGCAAAGGCATGTAAAATCGGTCAATTCGGACCTATACTTCCTCTCTCCTCAAACCCTTTATCTTTTGTGTAACTAGCGTGACGGATGACCCTCGAGTTAACATGCAGGTGTTTTCTCAGCCAATCCCAGCGCCCCCAACAAACTCGTTACATCGAATGAACCAATCGTGCATGCATCCACACCCCATAGCTTAGGCAGAAATCTGCCCTGCTGTCGGCACAGCCCGCCTCGCTTATTTTGGCCTTGCTGTTGGACGTTTTATTCAAATATCGCAGCTCCTCGTTCCTCTCTCGAGGGTATCAACCTCCCAGACGCACTTTCGATCTTCAGTCCCAGTTGCAATTGGCATCCCCGCGAGACATGGCCCAGCCCAATCTGCATATTGCCTGCTCCCACGGGAGGCTTGGCCTCTACAGGTACTCTCAGGAACAGGAGGCGAACCAGCGTGCAGACGAGGAGAGACAGGCGTTGGAAAATGAACGGCTGGCCAGACAGAGGAGGTTGGAACCGGCCGTGCTGGCCGAGTTTTACCGATACAATCACATCCAGCATTACTCCAGCTCGCGCGTCCTTGTCCTAGAGCCCGGCAGGAAAACCGACAAGCTGGTCGGCCGTCTCGAAGACATGTGGATCGGTGGTGAGGGGCCGCCCTACTCTGCTCTATCCTATGTCTGGGGCGAACCCCAATCCAACGATGTGATACTCATCGACGGGAAACGACTGGCCATCACAAGCAGTCTCGCCATCGCCCTCCGACGGCTCCGTCCGCTCCCCGGCAAGCTTGCGCTACGGATCTGGATCGACCAGATATGCATCAACCAGCGGGATACCATCGAGCGAAACCAACAGGTCCGGCTCATGCACGCCATCTTCCGAGACGCAGATCGGGTTCTCGTGTGGCTTGGTGCGGACCCCGAAGGCCACGCTCCTAGAGCCTTTGAGCTTGCAAATGCGCTGCGAGCCATCTTCGAGGACAAACTCCTGTCGAGCCTCTGCAAGTCCAAAGGGGCGAATCTGGATTGGATACCTGTCGACCACTGGAAATCTCTGCGGGAACTCAGCAAACTTCCCTGGTTCCGCAGGGCTTGGATCCCCCAGGAGATCGGGACAGACGCCGAGGCAATCCTCTACTGGGGTTCCAACAGCATCCAGTGGGACACATTGCACCACTCCATGCGGAAGCTGGAGACTCAGGGCTGGGAGCTCAAGAAAAAGCACAAGGTCGATACCGGTTCCGTCACCAAGCTGTTTCGGCGGTTTGTCGAGCAACCACGGGATGGGCCCGGAGGACAGGCATGGCACAGCTTCGTCTACCAGCTGTGTTTGAACGCGAGGAACTTGGCCACGGACCCTCGAGACTATGTCTTTTCACAGCTTGGTCACTACTCCGCATGGATCGAACCCGAGCAGGCCCTCATCATCCAGTCCGACTACGACAACACGATCCCGGCTGTTTACCACGAGATCGCCATCCGCGCACTGACTGTTGACAACAGTCTGCTGCTGCTGAACGCTGTGTCGGACAACGGGGAGCCCACCCCACCGCTTCCCGGGCCAAAAGCAATGCCGAGTTGGGTTCCGCGGTGGGACGCGGGGAGATTCCACTCTCTCATAGGCTACCCCGGGCGCTACAAAGCATCCGGATCAACCGGATCGTGGATCACAAAGGACTCGTTCGAGGACAACTTCGACACCCTAGTAGTCAAGGGCCTTGTAGTCGACACGATCGACAAGATCAGCGCCAAGTTCACCCCGCGCTGCTTCACCCCGGACTCTTCCAAGAAGGAGCTGATCCAGACCGCATGGCGTCTCTGCCAGCCCCCCTCGGCTCGTTGCCGGCGGCCAGCCTCCGAAACGCGACCCCCCCAAGTTCACCGCCCAGGGGACATACCAGAACGACGCCTCCTTCCCCACCCTCAAGGCATTCCTCGACGTTCTCGCCCCATCCGCGCTCTTCGGGCACATCTCCTCATCTTCAACCTCTTCAACACCCCCCAACATCACCGACACGGCATACGCCTCAGGCACCTCAGTCCTCTCCACCCTCTTCCCACCCGCCGCCTTCAGCACCAAACACGACCCGCGCAAACCCCCCAACACCAACACCAACAACGAGGCAACCTCAACTGACCATCCCTCCCCCAAACCAAACCCAACCGTATGGCTCCAAGCGGCAGAAGAACACGCCGTGCACCGCTGCTTCGCCGTGACAAAGGAGTCGCGCTACTTTGCCATGGTGCCGCCTACGACTAATCCGGGGGATCTGTTGTGTATTCTGCAAGGGGGGGAGACGCCGTATGTGCTGAGGGTTGATCCGAAGAATGAGGAGAAGCGGGTGTTTGTTGGGGAGGCGTATGTGCAGGGGTTGATGGAGGACGCGTCCGGGTTGTTTGAGACGGGGGTGGAGTTGGGGATGTTTCGGCTGGGGTAATAGTTGAAGCCTGGATAGATGTTAGCGAGGGATGAGGATACGATATTTGTTAGATGCGCGGTGTGAGTTTGGCTTGAAGCAGTATCTAGGCCATGTCCGTGTCCTCTTTCGCATATTACCGAGCTGTCAAGCTGAACTTATGTTCCACTCTCGCAAGGCTCGCTGCCGATCCATGCTTTAGTTCCATGCAGGAGTGCCGTTGCAACAAGGGGTAAAACGAGGCGCATTTGCACTGCCCCCCTTACTGGCGTCCCGGTGATTGGCCCTGGAGCAGATGCAGGGTTCGAGTGTGTGTGGACAGCATATCAGCCCTATGAAGGGACTCGGAGCGCGAGCCTTGTCCGCTTGACCAAACCCCTCTTAAAGACGCGGGAGTCCCTGACTGTTCCCCCCCTATCATTTTCAGAACACTTATCATCACCACCGGACTGCTTATCTCTACCACTACCAACCACCAGAGCCCCAGACGGAGAAAGTGACCAAAGCCATGTCACAGCGCTGGAACAGAGTCTTTTCGGCTGGGATCGTGTGGGATCCTCGCGAACCTCTCCCCACCGAGCTCCAGGATGCGTATTCCCGCCCATCCTCGTCGAACCCCCAAGGCACAGCAGTTCCGTATCTTGAGCGTCAAGTCAACCTTGGTGGATCGAACAATGGCGTCTTGCCCGGCAGAGGGATCCCCGGCCTCCAGGTGAATGCTGTCACCCCATTGCCACTAATACCGCATCCCCTCCCCCGCGAAGAAACAACCCTCGTCCTTCACCCGCCCCGGGTCCCTCGAGTCCTCCCGAGCTTGACAGTACAGAAAGAAGGTCGCAACGTTCTACCGCCGCTGTCGGTTGCGGTGAACGCTTCAATCGTTCAAGACACGGCCCGCGTGTCCGTCACCCAGAACTTCTGGAACGACTCGGCTGTCCCCATCAAGCAAGCCGCCTTCGCCTTTCCGCTGCCTGCCGGATGTACCGTTACCAGCTTTAGCTGCACCATCGGCACGAACAAGACCATCAACGGAGTCGTCAAGCCAAAGGAGGAGGCCCGCGAGGCATTCAACGATCACATCCGCAAGCACAACACGGCGGCTGGCCTGCTCGAGCAGGGAAACCCCGAGATCTTCACCACCACTCTGGGCAACATCCCCGATCAGACCACCGTCAGAATCGAGATCGCCTACATCAGCATCCTCAAGCATCGCTTCACCGACAGCAAGAACGTCACGACTCTGATCCTGCCCACCTCCATCGCGCCCCGCTATGGCGACCCCCCGGAGGAGTTCAAGAATGCGGCCACCGCGAAGCTCGGCGAGGGGCTCACACTGGAAGTCGACGTCGTCGAGTCAGACAAGATCACGTCCATCACCAGTCCCTCGCACCCCATTTCCGCTGACCGACAGTGGGGAACCCACCAAGCTGCCACTGGAGCAGACACCAGCCGTGTTGTCCAAACCTCCTGCGTCCGGCTGGAGCCCGGTTCACAGCTCCTCGACAAAGACTTTGTCCTCGACATCGTGACGGCGCCTAGCGGCGACACCGAGACACCCCAGGCCTGGCTGGAAGAACACCCCTCCCTGCCCAGCCACAAGGCCCTGATGCTCACCCTCCCTCCTTCGTTCCTGACCAAGACTTCCCCTCCGATGCAGCGCTCCGAGATCATCTTCCTCGCCGACCGCTCTGGATCCATGTCCGACAAGATCCCGTCCCTGAAGTCTTCCATGCAGTTCTTTCTGAAGGGCATCCCGGTTGGACGTCGCTTCAACATCTGGTGCTTCGGTAGCAGATACAATTCTTGGCAGCAAAACTCGGTCGACTACACCGAAGAGAACTTGCAGGCCGCGCTGGCCTGGGTTCAGAGCACATTTGCGGCAGACATGGGCGGCACGGAACTCCTGCCCGCAGTCAAAGCCGTCGTTTCCGCCAGGGACAAGGCGCTCATGACTGATGTCATTATCTTGACCGACGGGCAGACCTGGCACTTCGACCAAACTCTCGCGTACATCCAGACGACACGGAACCAGACTGAAGGCCGCGTCCGCTTCTTTGCCCTGGGCATCGGCTACGCCGTCTCCCATGCCCTGGTTGACGGCATCGCCAAGGCCGGCGGTGGGTACGCAGAGGTTGTCCAAGACGCGAGCCGAGGAGGATGGGAAGACCGTGTCGTGAGCATGACCAAGGCGGCTTTGACGAGTGCCCATCTTGGACCGCTGCGCTTGGAGTTTGACATACGGGGTGAAGATGGGGAAACAAGAAGTAAGCAGTCCTGACCATCCATCGCCCGGGATGTGTTCTAACCATCCGCAGGTTCTACACTCGCCGAAGCAAAGAGATCTCCCGCCGACATCTCGGCCATCAGCCCATTCGAAAGAAACCGCATCTACTTCCTCTTCGACTCGCTCCCCAGATCCGACAGCATCACCAGCGTCAGCGTGCAGGCCACAGCCAATCACGGCAGCAAGTCCATCGGCATCCCAGTCCGCGTCCTTGAGAAACGAGACACGACCCTCCACAAGCTGGGGGCCCGATCGATGTTGGACGATCTCGAACGCGGCCGCAGCCACATCCATCTTGGCCCCAGCCGCCCAGTCCCGGGGTCCTGGGACGAGATCAATACGGTCCGTAAGGAGGCGGAGGAGATCGCCTGCAAATGGTCACTCGTCTCCAAGTGGACCAGCTTCTTCCTCGCCGAGGAGCCATCCTCGCCGACCGATCCAGCTTCGCATTCGGATGACATCCCCAGTGTGCCGCAGCACGAGGGGACGACCACTACCGCCGGGCAACCCCCGAGTGGGAGGAGTTATCCCTTGACCGGCGGGTTCCTTGGCGGTGGTTCGGGATACCACGGACCAAAGCTGCCCCCGCCGCCGGGCGCGGTATGGCCCCCTCTTTTGGCGCGCTCTTCGCCGATACGTCGCCAAGGGGGGCGGCCCGTGTCGCCGATACCCCCGAATATCGAGCTGTCTTGGACATTCGCGTCCCCGCCAGTGCGAGAACTCCAGAGTACCGGCGCTACCGGCATACCTCCCCCTCCTCTATACCCGGCTCACCCTCTCGGAGCTGCAGCCCCCGCTGAAGTCATACACCGCACTCTTGCCACTGCAGGACCGCCCAACAAGATAGGCCTCACTGATTACTATGGCTCATCCTCAACATCGCGTCAGTCCCTTTTTGCGGGACCGCCTCCTGCTTCCAACCATGGGGTGCCTGCAGTAAACAGTTCTGGCGTTATGCCACATTGCACCACGCAGAATGCTACCCAGGGTCCACCATCCGTGGAATTTTTCGCCGCGTCGTATCCGTATCTCACCGGCTCGCCCGGCAATGACCAAAGCGTGCAACCCCCCCCCGGGCCGCCTCAGTTGTTTTCAAGGCCCTATCAAGCCTCCTTCCCCCCTGACCTGGTCCGGGAGGAAGGAATGATGCCACCAGAAGAAGCAAGGAATTCTCGAATGCCGGTTAACCGGTTCGGTAACGGGTTGCTAGGCGTTGGGGCCGCGACGGAGATGCCAGTGGCGCGAGGTGGTCGGGACGATGCGGATCAAGGCTTCGGCATCGATCTTTCCGGATCTGGTGAACCCCCGGAGTATTCCGCCAACTCAGCTGGCGATGGGAGAAGAGTGAAATCATCACCGCCGGCTGAGCAGGTCTCCGCGACATATAAACACCCTTCGTTCCCTGATCCGGTCCAGTGGGACAGCAGGGGGGTGCGGGAAGCAAGCCGATCGGGAGAGCGGGCTGACCAGTTTGGGGACGAGGTCGGCATGGCTCCAGGAGCGGAGCCGGCAAGGGCGGTCAAAAAGATGCGCTATGGGAGGCGAGCCCGCCCTGCCGACAGTGGCGGCAATCTAGCTTGGTTCACAGCGAAGCGGAGCCGGCCTCGTTCGCCGAAGGAAGATGTTGTAATACCCCTTGACAACGGGATTTTGGATGGGAGTTGGTCGGAGGAGGGGGTCGGCGTCGCGGCGGCAGGCAGCGGGTCCGCGAAGGAGAGCGGCACACAGGTGCCATATATCCCCGTGGGGGAAACGTATGGCCACCACCCTGATACAAGTTTTGCGTGGGAGAGCGGTGCCCCACCCATCACCGCTGATGGCGGTGGCGCTCGGCAACAGCAGGCGGAAAGGGACTTCATCAGCCTGCTCCTTCAGCACCAGCTGTTCGACGGGCACATCGACTTCAAGAGATGGGCCACAGCCATAAATCTGTTTGGCAAGGAGATCTCGCGCGTCTTGTACACCATTCAGAACACCGTCGCGGGCGTCACGGCGCAGAAGGTGTGGACGGCCGCCGTCCTTGTTCTCCTGGAGAGGGACTTCAAATCCTGCGAGACGCTATGGGAGCTCATGGCCAGCAAGATGAGGAGCTGCTTCCCGGAGGCGGAAGCCCTCGAGTTGGGTTTGCCGGACACGGTGAGGACGTCACTGGAAGGGTTAGAATTGCCGGTAAAGAAGGGGGGCGCGGTGGGGATCAAGGTGACGGAGGCGGCTGAGCAGACGGACGGATCTGGATCCGAACGCGAAGAGACGGCGGCCTTGTGGGAGTACGCATCGACTCCGCTGCCCGGACAGGGACCTGAGCTCATGGACTTTGGCGCATAAGAGGTTGTTAGCGGTGTTTACTTTTCGCTGTCTTCTGATTACTAGAGTGTATTGAGGTTACTTCAAACATTATTCCTCGTCCCTCACAGTCCTATAACCGGAGCTCCCCTTCGACGTGACCGACGGAAACCTCGCCGTCTAAACTATCTCGATATCTTTTCGCCTGTTGCCCCTCCTCACGCGTGAATGGCCTCCTGCACCTGCGGATACACCCTCACCATGGCATCGTACAAATCCGGGTGATCACGCATGAGCACCTCAGGATCCCATGCGCTCGCAACAAAGATGGTGTCGATGCCGCTGCTGAGGGGCGTGGTAAAGATGGCGCAGATCTGCAGGCCGATGAGGAACGAAAAGGCCACGACCACGGGCGTGAAGCTTCCGTCGGCGTTGTAGGCGGGCGCCGTGTAGACGAGGTAGAGGTAGCCTAGCAGGGCGCAGGCGTAACCGACAAAGGTAGCGCCCATGCCGAGGACCGGGCCAATCAGGCATTCGTTGATGAGGGCGTCGATGCCGCGGGATTTGATCATCCTGTGGAGGGTTAGTTGTGCTTGTGGTTTGGGGAGGGGGTGGGGGTCAGTGCTTCAGGGGCCAGAGGCTTAGGGGCTCAGGGGTAAGACTTACGTCCAAGTATCTTTCGCCGCAAGGATGTACGCTTTCCCATACAACGCGATATGCGAGAACGCATAGCGGTTGAGGAACTGAATCGCCCAGTCGAGAATGCTGATGATGCACCCGACCACGCAAAACAGCACCGTCGCCAAGATATCCCCGCCCGCCATCGCCTGCTGCCTCGCCACCGACGCGAGCTGCCTCAGAAAGTTCACCACCGCCACGGCCAAACTCCCCAAGCAAATACTCCCAAAGCTGTACGTCATCGACCTCCGCAGCGCGCCCCTCGTCACCTTGGTCGGATAACTCCTCGACCGGAAGTACCACGACCCATACACCCCCGATATCGTGGTATGCACCACATTCTTCAACACCTCCGAGATCCAATACCCAGCAAACGTCACCACCACCACAAGCCCCGTCACCTTCCCCCAAC
>FTEL01007734.1_pt1 | contig 18562 bp, 13 predicted proteins | sample 1658911 | NCBI WGS metagenome assembly FTEL01 (sample SAMEA3914869, study PRJEB12502) | metagenome | biome: forest; material: soil | place: USA | collected 2012-03-12 | depth 0.1 m
CCCTTCCACCACCAACCCACTCGCCTCCTCCCCCTCCCGGTACAAATGCACGATCCCCCACCCGGCCTCCGTATTCTTCGTCCGCAGCGGTTCATACCTTGCCTTAGTCGCCAACCCCATTCCCCCGAGATTCGGTCCCAAACTCGCCGCGGGCGTCGCCGCCCCCTCCTGCGCTGTTGACCTCCCCGCCGCCATCATATGTTCCCCACCAGTAGCAGCCTGATCAAAACTCTCAATCCTCACCCTCCCAAACCGCCAATCGCCCACCGCCTTCCCCGGCCCGATCCCGTCCGCCACCCGCGGCAGAGGCGACCTCTCAGCCCTCGCGCGGGCCTGTGCCTCGCTCAGGCGGACGACGTATCCCCCCCGCCGGTGGTGGTGGTGGTGGTCCCCGCTGTCGTTGTTGTCGCCGCCGGTGGTGGTATCGTCCGCGTCCCCCTCAGCGTTGTTATCGTTCCTTGCCCTGCCGCGCCGCGCGCCGCAGTCGATCACGCGTGTGTTTTCCTCGGCGTATCTCTTCCCTCTCCGTTCGGTAGCGGCGGCGTCGTAGGCACTGTCCACCCAGCTCGATGGCGGCGTCACGCCCCAACCGCGCGGTGCGTTGTGCGAGGGGAGGTCGTCAAAGATGCTTGCGCCCGGCGCAGGAATCCAGATGTCGTCTGCGTCTGCCTCGGCAGCAGCCTTGCTGCTGGAAGGGCTGGTTCTGGTCCGTGGAGCGGCGGTCGGGTCGGGCGTCGCGTACAGCTCGAATTTGAGGTGGTAATAGTACGGCGGCATAGTTTAGCCAACCTGCCGGGGCTGTCGGCTTGCAAACAACCGATGCGCGCGCCAACGATGTGGGCTGGCCGGAAGTTCGTCGTTGGTTTCTTTGCTCGGTCGGTCGGTCGGTCTCGGTTGGTCGCGGGTGGAATGCAAACGGATGGGTCGCGCGGGGTGTCCGAGGCGATGCCAACAGAGGGAAATGGATGTGGCAAAAGTTTTTGGTAAGGAAGAGTCACGGAGGCAAAAGAGGCTCTGCTTCTCGAAGCTTGCGGTCTCTTCGGGCAAGCTGCATTCTGGATTTGCTCACGCACTGCCTTCAAGGCCTGGTGGTGTCCTGCGAAGGAACGCAAGCGGAGCAAGTTTCGTCAGAGCAGGGCTGAGCACCTGAAGACTCCAACTCAATCCGGCCGAATACCCCACCACAGCTCGCTCCAGCGAGTGGGACCAACACTCGGCCGAGATGCCGCAACCAGGCAGACAGTCACTCAAAACACAATCACATGAAATGGCACACTCAAGATTTGACTCAAATCGAGCCGGTTCGTCATTGGTATCATGCAGCTACCGTGTCGTCATGCTAGAAAGAAACCCAAACCCAGGGCCGCCGCCTGTTCGGCTGACCCTCCCATTAACGCTGAAATCCCGGCCCCAAAACCGCCCGCCGCTTACTGGCCACCACGCAGACGGAGCACCAGATGGAGAGTGCTCTCCTTCTGGATGTTGTAGTCGGACAGAGTCCGACCGTCCTCAAGCTGCTTGCCCGCAAAGATCAGGCGCTGCTGGTCGGGGGGGATGCCCTCCTTGTCCTGAATCTTGGACTTGACGTTGTCGATCGTGTCCGAAGATTCCACCTCCAGGGTAATCGTCTTGCCCGTGAGGGTCTTGACGAAGATCTGCATGCCACCACGAAGACGGAGCACCAAGTGCAGGGTGCTCTCCTTCTGAATGTTGTAGTCGGACAGAGTCCGACCATCCTCCAACTGCTTGCCAGCGAAGATGAGACGCTGCTGGTCGGGCGGGATCCCCTCCTTGTCCTGGATCTTGGACTTCACGTTGTCGATCGTGTCTGACGACTCGACCTCCAGCGTGATCGTCTTCCCCGTGAGAGTCTTGACGAAGATCTGCATACCACCACGGAGGCGGAGGACAAGGTGGAGGGTGCTCTCCTTCTGAATATTGTAATCAGAAAGAGTACGGCCGTCCTCGAGCTGCTTGCCGGCGAAAATGAGGCGCTGCTGGTCAGGAGGGATGCCCTCCTTGTCCTGGATCTTCGACTTGACGTTGTCGATGGTATCCGACGACTCCACCTCGAGGGTGATAGTCTTGCCGGTGAGAGTCTTGACGAAGATTTGCATGCCGCCGCGGAGGCGCAGGACGAGGTGGAGCGTCGACTCCTTTTGGATATTGTAATCCGAGAGGGTGCGACCGTCCTCAAGCTGCTTGCCGGCGAAAATCAGGCGCTGCTGGTCGGGAGGAATGCCCTCCTTGTCCTGAATCTTCGACTTGACATTGTCGATGGTATCGGAGGACTCCACCTCAAGGGTGATGGTCTTGCCGGTCACTGTGGCGCGCGCAGGTTAGTATCGGTTGTTATGGCGAAGGGTGTTGCATCGTCCTGCGATGCTGGGCGCTCGGGCGACCGAGGCGGGTGGTGCGGGGAAGGCGACTTACAAGTCTTGACGAAGATCTGCATGATGGGCGGATGATGCTGATGGTCTTCTTGAGTGGTTGGGTGCTTGAGTGATGGCTGAAGCTGTTCCTGATGCGCGCCTGATGATGGCAGAACGAGGAGGTCGTGGTTGATGGAGGAAAAGATGGGAGTTGGAGGGGAAGAGGCACCCGGAAGGCTTAAATAGCAGGTCGGGCAAACGCGCGTGGTCGGTTGGCGGGCAGTGGCAGGCAGTGAGCGGGTGGCCAGGCTGCCGCCCGGGGGCGGGGTGGCTGTGAATGCGTCAGGGAAGGCGCAACCGCCGTGAGCGGTCAATGCGAGGGGGGGAGAAGTGGGGCGAATCTGCTGGAAGCGGCCAGTCAGACGGACAGTTGCGGCGGGGCAGGGGCTGCCAGCCTCGCCGCAAAGACCGCTCTTGCCACGGCATCTCTCGGACGAGAACACTCTGCCTGCTGAATAATCACTTCAAAGACTTTCTGCAAGGCGCTGGGGCATCTCTTGAATCCCCCTATCTGCGTTCTGTGAAGTTATCGGCGCGCCTGGGCTTCCACGCTCTCTGTCTGCCTCCTCAAGCCAGCTACCCGCCCAGCTGCCAGGCGATGGACCACCGCTACGCGTTTGCCGAGCCACCCCTGTCTTGGGCGTGCGGCCTCCCCGCACCACTGATAAGCCAGCCCGAGCGGGCCACGCCGGACAAGGCCGGTGACGTGGTCGGCAAAGCGAACGTTGCAAACGTCGCGAAGGGCGGCGGCCAGCCCCGAGGAAGTCAGGTTTCTTGTTAGTTTTCAGCCACAGCCTAGGACCGAGTTAGATATCATTTGCACGGGGCTGTCTGATTTTTGCCAGCGTCGAAAAGAACGCATTCACGCTCCCGGTCTCGGTGCTGTGCCAGCCAGGCCGCCGCCACATCATGGGTCTCTAAGACGGTCACCTGAGGTCCAGACCAGGGCGGGCGGAGGAGCGGGGCAAACAGATGGCTTCAGGGGGCCATCAGTGTCAGCCAGGCCGACCAACTGCGCCTGCTCCCCACGCGTTCGGAAAGCGTGCTTGCTTTGAAAGCTCGCTTGGCCGCGGACTGAGGACCATCCGTCTCATCGTTTGTCCTCTTGTCCTCAGCTCGTCTTTGCCCTACCTTATCGCGATGCGACAATGGATCCGTTGGCCATCTCCACTTTCCATCATCACACAGATCCGCGAGACAGACCACACCGAATTAGACAACTGGGAAACACACACACACACACACACAGTAGAATACAGACAAAATGGCCAGCCAGTGTCTCAGGCTCGCTCCGTGGAGTTTCCTCCGCCGGCTGGCTGAGGACCTTGGTGGCCTGCGCCATGCCGTGTCCCTGGACAGGAACAAGGGTTGGAGTCAGCGGTCTGCTGTGGGGCGACCCCCCTGTCCCCCGGCAAACGCGGCGCAGTATGACGTCGATCGGATGGGGCTGGGCTTCAATTTTACTCCATCAAGAATGGACCTGGCAGCGATGACAGAACAACGTCCCCTCAGAAACCCGTCTCACCAAAGGAACCCATCCCGACCGGACGCGACGACGACGGGGTTCACTCTCTCGGTGTCAACTCCCTGATGGCCCGAGCCAACGACAAGCCATGATTCCTCCTACTCGTCGCCGTCCTCCCCCGCCCCACAAATCGCCGCCACCCGGAGCATGTTCCATCGCAGCTCCAACAGCTCAAAGTTAGGCAAGCACTTCTCCCTCTCTGCGCGAACGACAAACGTCTGGCCGGTATTGATGGGCGCCCCGCTCGGCCGGTGTGCCAGATCCGAGCCCCATTCCGCGTCTCTCAGGCCGGCCCAGTCCAAAACCGTCCCCGGGCTCGCGTTTATCAACATCCACGGCCTGAGGTTCGTACGGCGCAGCCAGTGGAACTGGAGCGTGATCGTGGTCGGGGTCCGGGCGACCGGTTTGAGCGCAAACATTGCCATGTTGTGCTTGAAAGAGAGATGGTGGCCGAGGGAGAGGTAGTTGGCGATGGACTGGGTGGTTGCTGGGTTCTGGAAGAGATCGGACCAGGCGAGAGCCTTGTCGACACCCCAGAAGGACTGGAGGACCCAATCCAAATCTAAAGTTGCGCTCTTGTCGGTCGTGGATGGGACAATGCATGCCGCCTCGGGATAGCTGACCCCGGGGAGGAGACAAACATTTCCATCCCGCTCATTCACCTTTATGCCGTCCACGTTCGTTATTAGGTCTAGACGCCTAACATGGTGGATGATTGAGCTCTTACCTCGAAGGCTACGGGACCACTCCTCGCAGCTCCGTAGTTTTTATGGTCCACCGGGGTTGCGGAACGAGGTATGAAATGCCTCACTGCCCACGGGGCTTGTAGGTCGATGGCACGGAGAATTCTCGCCTGCTCGGAGGGCGGCAAACCTGGGACTCTGACCCGCCCCAGATGGCCCCGAATCTCCGAGATGGGCGCGACCATGAAGAAGCCGAGAGTAGTCGCATTGGGCATCGGGATGCCGAAGTCGCGGTGCAGCTGCTGCTGCTAGGCGAAAAGCTCACCCCGCTCCTCAAGATCCGTGATGTAGTCGTTCACAGGTTCGGCGGCGGCAGGGAAGTCGCTTAAAAGGCGTTCCACCATCTCTGGACAGTCCGCGTGGGCGCGGCGTATCTGTTTAAAGAGGTCATCGTCGCTCACGGTGCTGGGGTCAATCTCCATGGTGATGCAGTTGGTGACGAAGTTGCGAGTGGGAGGAGTATTGATGGGAAACCCGCCACCGGCAGGAAGGGAGGAATTGTTGGAATCAAATATCGGCAACAGCTCCTTCCTTTGCGTTGGCCGCAAGATGTGTGCTGGCGTGACTGGCTTTGGCAGGAGCAGCTTGTCGATAAGGGAACTGAGCGCAGAAAAAGCAAAAAGAGAAGTCACAGAAAAGGCGGACGGAGAAGACAACATGGGACCAAAAAAGGATAGAAAACAGGGTAAGGGGGAGAACGAGACAACAAACTAACAGAGAGGAAGAGACAACAAGGTAAAAGAGAGAAAAAGACAATATCGTAAGAGAGAAAGAGACAGCATCGTATCGTAACAAAGGGAAAGAATCAACACGGTAAACAGGAAAAGGAGACAAGAGAAACGACACACGGACAACAGGAGAAGGAGAAGGCGCAAAGAAACGGGCAGAAAACCCTTGAGGGAACCCACACCGACTCACAATACCAACACCACACGGGGAGTCTGGATACAGACAGCATCCAGAAACCGCAGTCGCCAACCGCCCATCCAACAAACAAACCCCAAGGCCAGCGCATCTTAGAGAGCCAGCAGCAAACTAATTCGCCATCTACATATGTACGATGCCGAGAACCAAACCCAACCCCCAGCCAGGGCATTACCTCTGCAAGCTACCCCCTTTCCCGTCTCTTATTTTTCTCCCTCTCCCCAAAACCGCCAGACAGACAGTTCCACCCACGCCACACCGTCAGTCAACAAGACAGACAGACGGAGACAGTCCACCAGTCTCCCCAGTATCACAAACACCACCAGATCAACCCCCAATCCCATCCTGCCCAGCCTACAAACGAGAAATGCTGTGCCCCCAAGCATAAACTAAATCGACCAAAGTCCGCACCAACCTATCATCACCCACCTCCAAATTACCAATCCCGTGACCACTCAGAAACCACCAGCAGCAACCTGTCTCATCCTGTCTTACCCACCTCCCTTGCGGCAGGCAGATCCTCCACCTCGTACAACCTCACCTCGCCGCAAGCCAGCAGACAAGTAGGAGCGGAGCTTACTCAGGGTCTGCCAGCCACACACCACGCACAAAATCACTTCGGCACAAAAAAAGCGGTCAAGATAATCCAGGCTCGAACAAAAACAAAAACTCTTTTCTATATGCTCTCTGCGTCATCTTCGTAACCCACGTTGCATAGCGTAGCGTAGCATTCCGAAAAGGAACAAGAAAACATGAACGATATTCCCGAGTCATTTCAAGAGCGTCCCCTCCACCCATCCGTCGCTCATCCCTCCACCACGGCTGTTGCCGCTGCGGCCGCCGCCGCTTGCCAAAAAGAAACAGAAGCAAGGAAAACATGCGCCCTTCCCATCCCTCCCTCAGCCCATCCACCCATCCATCCCTGGTTCCCCCCTCAGATCGCCATCAGCAAGAAATGGCATTCGAGATCCTCGGTGCTGTGTAGTGCTGGTGCGTGTGTGATTTGTGTGCTGTGATTGATGTGATGTGTGTGTGTGGTTTGCGTTCTGACATCATCAAAAAGAAAAAGTAAACTAAATGAGAAACAAAATAATAAAACTAAAAAAAGGTTTTCTTTTGGGTCATAACTCAATGCCTTTCCCGTCATGATGGACGTCAGTCATTTTCCGTAGCAGCATGGTCCCCATTGCCATGGGCGAACCAGCCCTGAGAGAGAGTGGAAGAAGATGAAGAAAAATGGTAGCGAGAGTCGTGTCAAGTGAATAAATAAAAAACAGCAAATAACATGGCAGAAAAAGCACAACGCCGTCGCTCAGCAGCAGGTCCAAAGGACCAGACAACACACATGAAACAAGACATAAGAGATACGGAATCATAACCCTCGCGGGTTGAAACCCAAGATTATACCATCAACGACAACGGGGTATCGTAGTGGAAACAGCATGCCGCGCGAAACAGAGCCGAAACCTAGTTGGACCGAATGACCAGCTTGGAGAGGAGCTTGTTTGATAATGAGTCGAAGTCGTAGCGGTCAAACTTGGAGTCGGAGCGGGTGCGGAGGTACGACTCTGGGAGGGGGTTAGCAATCGTGGTCCTGTACCAGCAAGAGCGAAAAAGAAAAACTCACCATGCTTGATGACATGCTGGCGCACTTCGGTCATGGCCTCGCAGACGGCCGGGTTGTTGTTGAGCAGCTGGCCGTGCCTGCGAGTGTCCCACTCGGTGAAGGCGGGCAGCTTCTGCGAGATGGCGTGGAAGAGGCCGACGATGACGCCGACGGGAACCGTCTCCATGTCGGTGCAGAACTTCTCGACGGCGACCGGGTCGGGGACGCGGTAGTGGCAGTCAAACTGGATCTCCTCCCACACGGCGAGCAGGATCGACGCCAGCATGAAGATGGTGGGCCAGTTCTTGAGGCGCTCGCCGCTGTAGACGCTCGAGTAGAGCGCAGACAGCTCCTCGAGGATGTCCTTCTGCAGCTCGCGCCACATGTCGGCCATGGCGCACTTGATCTGGAAGTTGATCATGACGGGGGCGACGACCTTGCCGTAGTACTTGGAGTCCTCGTCGTCGATCTGGCCCTCGAGCGGCTCCTCGGTCTGCGGCTGCTCGACCATGGTGATGTGGAGGGTCAGGTTGTAGGCCACGACGAGCTTGAGCGCCTTGCGGATGACGGGCAGGCGCTCCTTGGTGTAGAAGCGGTGGGCCGTCTTGAAGATGTCGGTGATGAACGGCGTGCCCTCGAAGTGGTCGTCAATGAACTGCTCAAAGCCCTCATCGATGTGCTTGTCGAGGTACTCGTGGAGAGCCTCCATCGAGATGCCCTCCTGGCCGACGTCGAGGCGCTCGGTGCGAATCTCAAAGTCAATGGGCTCCTGATCTTGCAGGGTCGACTCAACCCAGTCGACCTGGAAGCAGCTCTCATCCGCCACAAAGACCTCGCGGACCATGACGGGGAGGCAGAAGCCGTAGCCGTGGGTGATCCACATCAGCGTCTCCTTCTGCGCAAAGCCCTTGACGTTGAAAACGGACATGCCGCGGTCCAGGTGGCGCTCGTAGTCGGCCTTCCAGTCCTTCATGAAGTAGCCAATGTCCTTGATGTCAATGCGCGTGCACGGCACCTGCCAAAGGCGGGCGTGCGAAGGCTGGCAGCCGGCGCACGGCTCGCCCTTGTCGCACGTCTTCTTGAGGAACTTGCAGCGGAGGCAAGCCCTGAGCTTCCGAATCTCGCTGGCCTGCTTGCGCTGCTCCGGGAGCAGCGGACCACGCCTCCTGCCAACCTTCTTCTCGCCGGTACCATCCTTCTTGCCAGTCGAAGTCCTCCGGATGACGGGTTTTGTCGCCTTGGCGATGGGGCTCTTTCTTGTCCCCGAGTTGCGGCGAGCCGGGGGCGAGGTTGAGCCAGAGCCGCTGGTGCCGCTGGCAATGACAGCCCTCGAGGTGGCAACAGTCTTGATGGGCATGGGCGCGACGGCCGACGACGGGCTGATGAGCTCTGTCGACGTTGCCGGCTGGTGGTGGTGGTGGCCGGGCGAGCAGTTGCGGTGGTTGCTGGCGGGGTCCACGAAGCTGTCGGAGCCGGGAGAGAAGGGAGAGTAGGGGAAGGTGACCTCCTCGTAGCTCCCAAACTCGAGCGAATTGGCGTCGGAAGCGGACGAGTCCGAGTTGTTCCTGAGGTGGAGCGTCTGGCTGGGGTTGAAGATGGCCTGGTTCTGGGCGTGCTGGGGCTGCGAGAAGGTGTCGCACGCAGGGTACATGTCCACGGCGGTCCAGCCATTGTCGCTGCTCGAGCCGAGCGAGAGGACCTCGAGGAAGGTGCCGGTCGGGGAGTGGCTCCCGAGACTCCTGACGCGCGGGAGGCCGTCGGTCTGGAAGTTGAGCGTGGTGTCGAAATCCTGCCAGTTGGCCATGCCCGCCCCCCACTGCATCACCCGCGAAGTGGCATCAATCGGAGACATGGTGGTGAAGGTGGGCTCGAGCTGGAGGCCAGCCTCGAGCGAGGCCTGGGTGGTCGCGGGGAGATACTCAATGGGGCTCGGCTGGAAGTTGGAGGCGTACGGGTTGAAGCCCATGAGGGCGGAATCCTGGATAAACTGCGACAGGTCGGCAGCGGGCTGCTGCTGGGCCTGCAGCGGGAGGGACCAGTCCGGGATGAGGCCCGTCGGGTTCGGGTGAGCGGCCGTGTGGAAGGGCGAGGGTTGGTGCTGGAGCGGGCTCGACATGGTGCTGCTCTGGTGGCCCGGCGAGTGGGCACTCTGGTCATCGGGAGACGAGGGCGCGCCGCTGGCCGAGTTGGGCGAGTGGACCGAGACGGGGGCGCTCACGGTGCCCGTGAGGTCGAGGGGGAGCCAGCCCGTCACCGGGCTCAGGCTCTGGCGGCCGGGCTGGGCCATGGTGGTAAGGGCGGTCGACGTGAGGTCCTGGGACGACGGGGCGGCCGACGAGACGGCGGGATACGAGTAGCGGTCGCGGTGGTCGTACACGAGCTGCTCGAGAAGGACGGCTTCCCCCGCAGCGTTGTGAAAGTCGAAGGTCATGGTGGCAGAGAGCCCCGGGGAAGGGGAAAACGGGGCGGAAGGGCGGTCTAAAGGGGGTTGGAGGATATTCGGAGGTATTGTAGCGCCGGGCTTGTGACGACGGGAGACGAGGGTGCGGGAGGGCGGGTGCTGGACACCGCTCTTTCTTCAGTCGCTGCCGAGTCGGTCAAGAGGGGTTCATGACAAGCGAAGCGCCGGGCGTTGGTGTCTGCGCGGTTTGCCTGCGTCGTTGGCAGGGCACGAAAAAAGACGGTCGCCGAGGACTGGACCAGCGTCGTCGTCGTCGCCGTTGTCGAAGCCGTTCTCTGCGATGCTCGAGGCAAAGGGGAGAAGGGAGATTGGGTGGGAGGGGGGTCCACGACGCGGGCAGTCGGGAGTCAGTCAGCCTGGGGGGGTGGGAGAGCGGAAGGCGAACGGGAGGACCCCTTTCGGGCTTTTGCGAGGGGAGGGATTGCGGGAGCGTGGGAGAATGCTGGCTGGAGCTGGTCCGACCGTCCTGGTCCTGACGGGGAGGGGGAGAGGAGGATCGCTGGCGTGCTGAGTCTGCTGGCGCAGATGGGGGCGCGCGGTGGAGCGCAGACGAGAGCAGCGAGAGTGTCGCCTTGGTGGGCCAGCCGTCCCTGTTCCTTCCCCCCCGCCCCAGTTGCCGCTCGCTCTCACGCAACTCGCTCCTGTCGGTTGAAGAGGCGGTGAGAGTGCATCCAGACCCCGGTCCCAGGCCGCTCGCTGATTGGGCCCTGGCGCCCGCGGGACATGCTCGCAGTGGGTGGGTGCAGGGTCCGCTCGTCCAATCAGCCGCAGCCAGGGCCAGCCAGGGCCAGCCCGGGCGAGCAAGGGCCAGCCAGGGCCAGAGCCCGCCTGCTGGGGCTCGACTGGACTCAACCAGGCTCAACCGTGTCGAACTGGGTCGAACTGGTCCGTTCAGGGATCCAGGGATCGGCCTGGTCACGCCCCCGCCGCACTGTGCCGGGACCTGCTGCCTGTGTTTCCCAGCCCCGCCGGCTGCCGGCTGACATCGTGAAGGCCACAGACACGAAGGCTGCTCAGGTGGCTGCCCTGGTGGCTGCGAGATGCCCGGCTGGCTGGGGGTTCTCGTCAAAAAACTGTTTGTGTGAGCGGGCCGGTGGCGTTGAACGCTGATTTGGCCAACGACTCAGAGCAAGACGGCCGCGAAGCCCTGCTCAACCCACGGAACTGGGCAAAATCGAGCGACACCGAGAGAGAGAGAGAGAAGAAACCTGGACCTCGGGATTCAGGATTTTACTAAACACCTACCCAGCCCCTCTCCGGCTCCGGCTCTGGCCTGCCTCTGATGCGACAACGGGAAACACCTTGGGCCTCAAGCCCACGGTTGCTGACTTGGCATCCGCAGCAACGAGCATTCGCAACCCCGTCAAAGCCACAAACGAAGCCCCCCCATCACATCACCCGGATTCGCGTCGGTGGGGCGGCTTCACCTCCCCACCAGGCGAAACAGGCCGGTCGATGGCCGCCACTAGCAATGCTCGATGCTGGATGCTGGATGTTGCGCAGATCCACGGCCCGAGGCGGTGGCCCCCTGATGAGCCAGCATCATCCGGTCACGACAGCAAAAGGGGACGCACACGTGCGAAGTCGACGACGAAAATACCTCTCTGGTGCGGCATCTGCGCGTCAGGATGCATCCACGATAACTCGAGAGCGCAGATTGCAGATTGATTGCGGTGCAGCGATGCGCAACGGCTTCTGTTACATGGTGGTGCTCGGGTGCTGTTGTTGTGTCCTCTGGCCGATGACACCTCGGTTGCTGCCGAATCAATTCTTCAGCTTTTGCCTCCCATTCCCCCAACCCCAATTGGCGGCTGAATGGGATGCTGTTTGTTAGCCCGCCTGGCAGGCGGTTGCCACTTGCCGCATTCCAGCGAGGGCCGCCGTGGCCACGCGGGCCACGGCTTCGTCCTCCCTCAACTGACTTTGGCTGAATCCCACTGGAGCATCGATAGATTGTCTCTTCCAATGGCCTGCCGACAGCAAAATGTCTCTGGAGTTCTTGTTTCATCATCCCTCTGGTGAAACCCTCCGGAAGACATCCAGCTTCCAGGCCAGTCGCACACACCGCATCCACGCCTGGTCTGGTGCCAAGGAACTGTCAAGTCGAAGCTCAAGTCCGTCTGACCAAGGAAGATTGGATTGTGGCAACAACGACAACGCACCGCCTTCTCTCGTCCCAACTATGTACGAGTGTCCGATCATTCATGCTCAGCAACAAAACTCGCCGCCCCTTCCGTCCGCATGCAACATCGTGGCGTCTCAAAGTCCCTGGGTTGCAGATGGCCGCCGGGGGTGGTATCAGCAAGGTGCCTGGCGGTGGTTTTCCCACTGTGCGCCGGCATGATCTGCAGTTAGCAGCCTGGTTCTCCACGCTCTTATCAGATCCCTCCCGGAGTGGGACAGAGCATGTTCAGATGCTTCCTCGATCCCCCAATCCATCCATCCGTTGAGCTGAGCAAAGCAAAGCCGTCGAGATGCCGGCACGTGGAGAAGCCAATTGGCTTTGGCCGGACGTGTCCGCGTTACTTGCATGCAATTGAAGTCTGTCAATTGCCAAAACATGCAGGCTTCTCCGCGGTCGAAACAGAGAAACGCTGAGCCGAACGAAACCCCCTCCTCCATCCCCCCCTCCCGTCTTGCCAGGGGCCCCCTTGCAGCTCCATCGACGAAGCCAAGGGGGGGCATTTTGGCATTTTTTGTCTAAAAGCGTGCAAGTGCATCCGACCGGGCTGTTGCATTTCCCCCCTCTCTGCACTGCTGCGCGGGGGGGCTCGAACAACACAGCAACTCCACCGACACACCCCAAGTACTCGCCTGCAGGAGGGACGCGTACGAGGTACATTGCATTCGATCGCGCCGGCAAAAGTTGGTCGTTTCCCGCCACCGCTGCTCCACCCTCATCAGCTCAGCCTACCAAGTCCTGTCAGTGTTGGACGGCGGCAACCGATGGAAGTGCCGGTGTTTGGAAAGAGAAAATCCCAATCACCGTCGAGGCAAGTCGTCCCCGAGTGAAAGGATTTGCAAAGAGCGATGGAGGCCGAATAAATTGGGAGCCGACCGCCAGTCTGCCCGGCTCAGGCGAGCCGACCCGAGAGGGAGGCGAATCCAGGAAAAACACGAACGCACCGGCGGCACAGGGGTAGACCGCTCTTGGCCTACCTACCTGCTTCTGCGCAACGGCGCGCACGCGCGCAGCCCCCTCCCACTTCTCCTGGCGCGCGCAGACGAGCAGTGGGGAAAGGGGATTCCGCCGTGGACGGCCCACCGCAGCAGGAGGAGCCCGGCGGATGGGGGGCCAGCAGCCGGGGTCCGCGAAGCCAGTCCAGGCCCGGTTTGACACCGGGCAGGCCCCGGGATCCCGGCGCCCGGTCGGGGCTCTAACCCGAAACCGATTCCCGGGCGTGATCTTTTTCGTCTGTCGCCCGGAACGGCCGCGGTTTGTGGCCACGCCGTCGCCGAAGCTATCGGCGAGCTGCTTGGGGGTGAGCGGATTGGGATGGGAATCAGCTGTTGGGAGCTGATGATGACTCGTGAGCAGTCAATTCTCTGCGGACTCAACCAGGCTCAGTTTTTGCCGCCCAGCAGACTCCCTTTCCTGGCCCCTCATCCCTTCGATCGTTGAGACCGGGAAACCCCTTGCAAGGCGAAAGAAAAGGGGAGCGGCCCGGTAGCGTGCCCGCAATGGCCCCTTCATCAAGCAGCGTCGACAACCCCGAAGGTTGGTCGTCGGCGGGTTTTGTGCGCTTCGGATGCCGGACCTGTGCCACAGATGTCTGCCGCCCGCCCAGCAAGGGGCTGCCAGGGTCAGGCGGGAGGCAGGGAGGCTGCCGTGTGGGTGGAGTCGGCGTCGTGGACATCCTGGAAAGCCGGCGACGACGTCTGGCACACAAATTCCATATCATCCAGCCTGGGACGGCCCGTGGTCGAAAACACGGCACACAGAACCTCTGCTGTGACGCAAGGGATGGAGGACGGAGTCAAGACTGCAAAGGTGAAGTCGAGATGAGGGGACCCGCTTTTGGCCGAGCAGTCTCGATTCTGAGCCGCCAGCTGAGCCGCCAGCTGCCCCAGGTCTTGGCACCCCGCGCCCAGAAGCGGTTGCCCCTCGTTGCCGCAAACATTCATCGACCCCCAATTGCGGCACGGCGAGGATAATGGTAACGGGGAATCCATCACAAGCATTGTTGTTGTGCCCATTGTTGTGCTCCTGCCCCTTGGCCGAGAACCGGTGAGAGCTATACCGTACCGTGTTTGTGTGGCCGTTCGGGACAAAGCCGTCGATGCGTCAAAAGGGCGTTGCCTTCCCGTGGAAAAGGATGGGGTCGGGCTCGCATCATCACAACCGACCATCACCACCACCAGGATCCGCTTCACTCCAACAACAACCACAACAGCAGCCCAGCCAAGACATCGAAGAAATCGAAGAAATCGACGACGACGACGACCAGTTCTTCTTCAACCCCCGCGCCCCCGCACTCATGATCCCAGACCTCTTCACCCTCCTCCCGCCCGTGCGGGACCCCCTGGTCACAAACACCTCGGTAGTCCAAGACGAGACCGTCTCGACCTGCCTGCCCTTCCTCTCGGCCGAGGACAATGCCGTCGCCTACAACGAGCACGGCGTGCCCTCGCTGGACCGGGAGCGCCACATCCGCTTCCTGCACCAGTCCCTCGGCCGCCTCCCGGGGCGCTTCGTCGCCGCCGACGCCAGCCGCCCCTGGTTCCTGTACTGGTGCCTGTCGGCCATGGCCATGCTCGGCGAGGACGTGACGCAGTACCGTGAGGCGGTTGCGCAGACGGCAAGATCGATGCAGAATGATGAGGGGGGTTTTGGGGGCGGTGGGAGGCAGCTGTCGCATATGGCGACGAGCTATGCGGTGGTGTTGGCGTTGGCGTTGGTGGGTGGGGAGGAGGCGTACGAGGTGGTGGACCGCAAGGCGATGTGGAAGTGGCTTTGTAGTTTGAAGCAGGCGGATGGGGGGTTTCAGGTTTGTCTTGGGGGTGAGGAGGATATTCGGTATGTCAGCTATCTAAAAGTTGATCCAGCACCGGAGTTGGTGAGCTAACCACCAGGGAAGGGGGGCATACTGCGCGGCAGTCATCATCTCGCTCTTGCGCCTGCCGCTGGGTCTCACGCCTGAATCCCCGGCGTACAAGGAAGACGGCAGCGCGAACCTCTTTACCGGCGTGGCAGACTACGTCCGGCGATGTAAGCCAGACCACTCTCCCGACTGCCGACTCCCACTCTGCTGACCACCCGCCCAGGCCAAACGTTCGAGGGCGGCATCTCAGGCCAGCCCAACGCCGAGGCACACGGGGCGTACGCCTTCTGCGCCCTGGGTTGCCTCGCGCTCTTGGACCACCCGAGCCGCAGCATCCAGAGGTATGTCCATGCCCGACGCGCATCATCTGTTGGGCGGGGGAGCTGGCGCTCCTGCACCCACCCACCGTATCCCGAACTCGTGTGGCAAATGGACACTGCATGCTGACGACGGCGAACCTTTTTTTTCTCTCACTCGCACAGCTACCTCGACGTTCCACGACTGGTTGCCTGGCTCTCATCCCGGCAGTACGCGCCCGAGGGCGGCTTCTCCGGGCGCACCAACAAGCTGGTCGACGGCTGCTACAGCCACTGGGTCGGCGGGTGCTTCCCCCTAATCGAGGCCTGCCTCAACAGCAGCGGCGGTAACAATGGCGGTGACGCGGCAGACACCGCCGCTACCGCGACAACAACAACAAAGTCAACCACCACACCCCTCCCGCCAGTAGAAGACAGCCTGTTCAGCCGTGAAGGGTTGATCAGGTATATCCTCTGCTGCTGCCAAGACCAGACCAAAAGGGGCGGGCTGCGGGATAAGCCTGGAAAGTCAGTAGTCTCGTTGCTCCCTTCAGTTTTTTCTTTCTTTTTTTGCTGTCGTTTTGCCACCCACTCCCACGCCTTACCCAATCCCTCCCCGTGCCAGGTCACGCGTCCGGTCATACGATGCCTCCCAACGTGCCTCGCCCCCCTCCCCCCCCCCGCACCCACCTACCCAAGTATCTCCCTCATACCTCCCACCTACCAGATACTCACACTCCCCCTCTAGAATGTCCGACGCCTACCACTCCTGCTACGTCCTCTCGGGCCTCAGCTCGGCGCAGCACCAGTGGGAGCTCGAGGACGAGCTCTCCTCAACCTCGGTATTGGGCCCGACGGCCGACTCGGTCTGGGCGGTCCTGCCGTACCTGGACGGCCCGCAGGTGTTTGACAACGCCGACCGCGTCAGGCCGATCCATCCCGTGTACGCGATCCCGCAGCAGCAGGTGAGGGCGGTGAAGGAGTTTTTTGGGGGGAAGATGGGGTTTGTTTGAGGGGATTTTGCTGGAGTTTGGTGTGTTTGGTTGTGGGTGAGGGGGCGGGCATCGAGGTGCTGTGTCCATGACACGGCTTCCTGTGGCAGCTCGCCGGGCTATTTCCTCGACTCCAGCCTTCTCTGCAGACCGATCGCGGCACGACATATGTACATACTTTACTTGCCCCCGCCAGGTGATCATCTCGCGGGGCTGAACACGAGGAAGGCGTTTCGGCGACGAACTCCCAGCCTCGCCAGAATAAAACCCCGAGCTAGCTAGCTAGCTGGCAGTGATAGATATTCCCGTTGTGACGTATCATATCACCACCCATATCATGCCGTGGCACACGCTATGCGGGAAGAAAAAAAAGGAGATCAGACGCAGACAGACGGGTCCTGGCGCCTGGTCTGGTCGGGCATGGTTGGCGATCATGCAGAGGACGATAATGAACCTTCCTCTTCCCCCGCGCGATGGCGGGTGGGTGAGGGATGTTACGCTGCCTTGCCTTTTTGGCTTGCTTGCTTGGGGAATGTTGTGTCGCGTCATATGTGTGTGTCTGCAGCAGCAGCAGCAGGAGGAGGAGGTGGTGGTAGTGGTGGAGGTCCTCCCTCATTGTGTCGAGGTGCATACCTATCTACCTCCCTACATGCAGCAGTGGGCAGCCGGCCTGGGGGTGGGCATGGTGGGTGGTAAATCGGGATGTTGACTCGACCATCCATCGAGGCGGAGAGGGGAGTGAGGGTGCAGCCATGCATCTGGATTGGATCTGCGGATCGAGCGAACAAAACTCTCCCTCTCAACCCACGACGCACCCACCCGCCATCCACCCGTCCCATCTGTCTGTCTTGTCCCACAGCATGGCCACCGAGCCACGGGGAGAGGGGAGTGAGAGGGGGCGTGTTGTTCTCACACTCTCCCGTCACGAACACGGGGGGCCCGAGGAGGTGGCCGCCCATCTGGGCTGGCGTGATCTCTGCAGATGCCGCCACCCGCCGCCGAGAGGGGGAACGAACGAACTATTTACTTTTTTGTTTATGTAGATGCAATGGATATGCCCGGTCCTGATGGATGGGCGCCTTCGGTCTTGATCGAGGGTGCGTGGCACAGCCGGTCGGCGTGGCAAGTCTGGTTTGCTTGCATACGAGAGAGGACATACCGACATGCTCGAGGCACGCGTCGAGAAAGAAAAAACAAAAAAGCCCGACCCCGGCGCGGCATGCATGGCATGGCCGATAGATGTCGCCTTCCCACCACCACGACCACTACTACCACCACCTGCTCATCATCCTGCAACGGCCCAGCCCCACAGCAGGTCACGTTGGATGACACTGGGCCGAAACGCGGCCGGCGCGGGATTCGCGAGGAGGTCTTGGTTGGGCTCCGGGCGCGATTTAAGGTTGTGTTGTTAACCTGGTGGGAAGGGTTTGATCGGGCCTGCCGGGGAGGACGGTCCGGAGCGAGCGAGTGGGTTGCGTTCTTTAGCGAAAGGGACGACGACGCGATCGCTTGCGTCCCCGTCCCTATCGCTCGCTGGCCCTCCACACCCCTCTCTCTTCGGACCCAGCTGTTCCCGAGTCTCCGCTACAATAAAATAAAAAACATGGCCGCCGGAACGGGCCTCGGAATGGGGCCCCTCAGACGGCACCCGGACGACGGCGGCCAGTGGGTGTCGAAGAAAAAGACACGCTCGAGGGAAGGGTTGCATGGCAGGAGGCCGGGTGCGGCCAAGTGTGCGCGCGTGTGTATGTGCGGACTCGGGCAGTACAACTCCCTGCGGTGTAATCAGCTCGAGTAAGGATAGTGTCAGCGCGCGCGTCGATGGGGAGGCACCGGGGCAAGGGGCGTCTGCAACGAAAAAGGCGACCGACGAAGGTGCCATTGCCATTGCCATGACCCGCTCGCGAGCAGCAGCAAGCAGCAGCACCAGGAACAGGGGCCAGGGGGGGGTGTCCCCCGAAGCTGCGGCGTCCCGCGCGGTCGATGCCGCTGCCCTTTTCTCCTCTCCCTAGCCGTTTCGGTTGTGGTTGGTGGTGTTAATATCGAGCTGCGGGATCAGAGATGGGTGGTGGTGGTGTAGAGATCCTGTCCGCGACTCGAGCGGTGCCCGGTGGAGGGTGGGCTCTGCGGTATGACGTTGGCGGGGGCGGGTCTGGATAGAAAGGGAGGGGTTCTCTTGCTGCCCCTCATCGCCGCGACGCAGCAACGCAGCAACGCATCGACGAGTTGCATCCTGCCCACGTTGGAGCGTGGATGGCGAAGGGTCCCCTCCATCCCGAGCAGCCTGCCTCACTTCCCCTCCGGCTCCCGTCTGCCCCACCACCCACACACACGCACCGACGCCAACAACACCACACACAGCTCCCGTCTGATCTTAATTTGGCCACTTCCACTCCGGCCGGGCGTAGGGTTGCTGCCGGTACAGGCACCACCGGAGCCGAGACTTGGATGTGCTCCAGCCCCCAACCTCCAACCCCCAAACCAGCCGTGAGACCGACCGAGGCCGACGCGGTTACGTGGCTGTCATCCATGCCCTCCCCC
>FTEL01008786.1_pt1 | contig 18553 bp, 10 predicted proteins | sample 1658911 | NCBI WGS metagenome assembly FTEL01 (sample SAMEA3914869, study PRJEB12502) | metagenome | biome: forest; material: soil | place: USA | collected 2012-03-12 | depth 0.1 m
CAACACTCCAAACTCCCCTTCCCCCCCCTCGCCCTCTCCACAACCTCACTAATATCATTCTCACACCCACACCGCGTACACCTAAACATCGTCTTCTCCCTACTACTACTTCCCATATGCATCCGCATCTCGTGCTCCATGCCCATCCCGCGGTGTCCTATCACCATCTCGGTATCGACCGGGTCTTCCTTTGCGCCAATATGCCCGCCCAGACCCATGGCTGCCGCGAGACCGGAGCCGATGGCCGCCATGCCCGTGACGATCGCGTTTGTGGGGGAGATTTCTTCCGTGTGGTGGGCGCCCGGGATGTGCGGGATTGCAGAGGCGGTGTAGGAGTCGGGCATCACTTCGGGGGACATGGAGTGTTCGGGGATGGGGTCGAAGGGGGTTTGGGTGGTGGACGTTGTTGCGGCTGTGGATGTGGTCATCTTTGCGGAGGGGATGGTTGTGGTAGTGGTGGCGGTGGTGTGTGCAGCCCGCGGAGAGGAGGTGGTGTAAGAGTCGGGCATGACATCGGGGCTCATGCCCTTCTCGGGGGCAGTCTGGGTGTCCCCCTTCTGTGAGCTGCCCATTTTGGTGGATGGGGTGGCTGCCGCCGCTGCCATGGTTCCCGCTGCCATGGTTGCGCCGGTTGCCATAGCGGCGTGCTCCGTTTTCTTAGAGGAGGCCGTGTACGACTCGGGCATGACCTCGGGACTCATCCCCTTGGCCGCCTCCGCAGTGGCAGGATAATCCATGGTAGGCCGTTGGGCGTGCTTTACGGGCTCCGTCTCCTGTAAGGCCGGGGAGACATACGGCGCCCCAGAGCCGTGCTTGTGAACCTTCAGGGGCAACGGCGCAGGGCCCTGGTAATTCTCAGGCTTCGCCTCGCGGGTGGTGTCTTGGGACATCTGCGGATGGGATGGGTACTGCGCCGTGTGGATCTGGCTGCGGGCGGGTGGCGGGGAGAGGCCTGTGGTGGGGGTGTACGCGGCCGCGGCGCCGGGGGGCATGGATTCGGTGGTAGTGTCGGTGGTGGTTTCGCGCTCCTGGCGGTACTGGCGAGGAGACGGTGCCGTGTACGATTCGGGCGTCTTGGTGTGCTCCGCTGGAGGCTGGGAGTAGGTGGTCACGCCGGGGACGGACTCCTGGCTTGGGTTGGGGCGAGTACCGTGCGAGTGGGAGGCGATGGGGGCGGCGAGGAAACCGTGAGGCTCTTGGCTGATTCCTGCTCTCTCCGACTGCTGCTTGTCTTCGGCGGTGGGTGTGAAGTGGGTGTGGTGCTGGAGGTGCTTGTGCTCAGGCTGGGCCGTTGAAGTGGTATCGGGCTGCATGCTGGAGGCAGGGGCGTAGTAGTCGGTATCGGGAACTTTGACCCCCTTCGTGGTCGCGATCGGGGCTTGGGTGTAGGACGATGCTGCTCCGCGATACTCACCCGTCTCCCCCGTTGTCATGCCTCGCTCAGCTGCTCCGGTGGGAGACGTGAAGGTGTTGTACTTGGTGTACTCCCTCGACGCAACGTCGCCCCTGGTGATGTCGGGGTCCGGCACGCTCATGGTCGTGGTCATGCCATAGGTCCCATGCTCCTTCGTCGTTGCGGCCCTCTTTGGGACCTGAGGGGCTGCGAGACTGGTAGGCCCAAACGTGCCGTGCTCTCGGCGCGCCGGAGGGGAGGGTGGCTCGCGGGGATGTTCGAACGGGGCAGACTTGCCTTCCTCACGGGTTCCCTTGGTTTCAACGCTGGGGGCGCCGGTACGAGGTGACATCGGATGGCTGATGGAGCTCTTTCTCCTTTCGGAAGAGCCTCCGCTGACCGTCTTGCCGCGATGGAGCATGCCCATGACACCGGCGACACCGGCAGCCTCCCACGCAGCCGCCTTCTTCATGCCGGGGCCGGGGTGCTCATCAATGTACTCCATGTCGGCCACGATCGGCGACCACGGTTTGTCTTCTTCGGAGTTGTCGTCGCCACTGAGCCTATCGGACCGCTCGGGCTGCTGGGTGGCAGCCGTCGGCTCCTTTGAGGGCTCTGTGCCGTTCATTAGCAGCGTGCAACGTTTGCTGTCATCGAGTAGCTCACTTACCCTCGCGCTTGTGGCGGTGAAACATGCCGAGGAAGCTGTGCCTCCTCTCCCCCTTTATGGAATCGTCATCACGCGTCTTCACCTTCTCCTTCTCCACCGGTGGCCTCGTTGTGATCGTGGTAGGCTGATATCCAGTCTGCCGGACCGGCGACTGAGATGACATCCTGACATGATGCTCTCCCGTGTGCTGAGCAGGTGGCTGAGAGGGCATCTTCGTTTGCTGCTCTTCGCTGCTGCCAGAGCTGGGCGTGCCTCTAGGTTGGGAGATGGCGGCGCCCGTAGGCTGGGAGATGGCGGCGCTTCCAGGCTGGGAGATGACGGGTCCGCGTCCCCTACCAAGGATCGGAGACTCTTCAACGGGCCAGTAATTGGACTCTTGCTGTTGTGTCTCGACGTGGGGGTAAGCAGGGCGCGATGCCATGTTGATCTTGGGCGGCGACTCGTGCACTGCCGCACCACGTGAGACCGGCTTCGGGGCCATCGTGTCCTCACCGCGGGTGTCCTCTCGTGCGAAGCTAGAGGCACTACCAGGTGTGTCCATCGAGCGAGTGTCGCGGCTGGCCTTACTCCTTTCCTCAGGAATGTCATCCAAGGGGACCGCAAGCATGGCGTCATCATCAGAAGGAGCAGTGGCGGCCATTTCGCCCATCTTGGTGGTCGTGGTCTGGGTGGGACGGGTTATCTCAGTCTCCTGGCTGCCGTGTCCGATGACAGTGTTGTAGACGCCGCCGCTTGGGAAGCTGTCCTTCTCCACCGTGGTAGGTTTCTCCAGCGACCGGGACTGCTGAGGCATACGGGCCTGGGGTTCGATGCCGTATCCAGTACCGCCCTCCATCCCCGTGGTCGTCCCTCTTTCCTTTTTCTTGCCGAAGTCTCCCCAGTACGGCGACGACGTGGTGGCCGGCTTCGTGCCACGGCTTGTTGTTTCCATCTTCTGGCTTCCAGTCGATGCCATCCCGCCGATCATCACTGGGGCAGCCATCTTCCCACGGCTCACCTCTGTCAGCTCCGTGTCGCGCGTCAGGCTCTCATCTTGGACCTCCGGCTCCGGTGTTGCAGTGTGAAGCGCTGATCTGATGGTCTCCAGAGGGGCACGGGGCGTGGAGGAGTCCCACGTGTAGTCACTGCTGCCGGCTGGCTCATTGGAACTGGAGATAATGGGCTCGCCGGGCTTAGATGCGCCGAGGAGGGGTTCGGTGTCAGTCGCTGCGACGCCGGAGTCATCATAAGTGTGGGTGCGCGGAGTCGCGGCCTTCTGCAGCCGGTTGCGTTGGCGGATGGGCTGCTGAGCTTGCTGCTCCAGCTGGGCCGCCGTCTGGATGGCAGTGTCGAGACCAGGCACCTCCTCTCCCGGATACGTCCCCGGGAGGATCTCGGGCATAGGCTCTTTACCGCTGTGCGCCATCTTGAGATTGTTGCAGTTCAGGGGGTTATCCTGGGGAGTAACAGGATGGGTTCAGGGGGAACGGCGAGATGGAGGCGGCATGCAAGAGATCGAGAGAAATTAAATACACACATCTCGAGCGGCGCAGCTTCACTCGAGTTATCCGAGGGCTTTACGGCGATCCGATGACTTCAGTGCTCGGAACAGGCGGCCCAAGAGGTGGTCATGACATCATTGACTCGAGTCCGAGATGGGATGCGTCAATGACTCGCGGTAATGGGGACCATGGCCTTGCCACTCCAACTCCGTATTCATGGCATCGGGCATTCTTCGATCGATCTCGTCACAGAACGTCGGACTGGGCGGGTGGCCATCCAAAACTTGAAGCATTTGGCTGAGACAGGTCGCAAGCGGCGCGTTACGCAGGGTGGCCTCTGTTCCGAAAAAGCCGACCGGCTACGACCTGTCAAGGGGTGGTAACTGGTACCTAGGCAATGCCCACGGCATGCATGTGGGTCGACACTGGACGATACAGTACTTTGTAGGCGGGAATCGCCTCGGATGATAACCCAATGAAGGCCACACAAAGGAAAAGTAACCCCCAGAGTGCAAGGAGTCAGCCTCAGTGGAGAATCGACCAAGCCATGGGGAGGGAAAAGTTTCGCACCGAGACAGGATTGCGCTCACACAGGTAGGTAGTCAAGCAGCAGTTTCTGTTCCCCAAGGAACAGTTACCGTTATTGCACCGCCTTGGAGCAATTTGACATCACCGAGGATGGGCTGCGGTTCTTGTCTGCGATATTCGAGGCAGAGCTTGGGTTCGACCTGACGATCCTGGCGGCACAGGGAGGGGTTAATCGAGATCGAACGGGAGGGTACGACCAGAGCCCTTCTACACGCCTCTTTGTACTTCCTGTCCATCTAATCATGCTTGTTTTTCTTAAACTAGTTAAGCCTAATAAACTACCTAACAATTGCAGCGATTGTCATGAAGCCATCGAGGTCAGATGTCCCCGCCCCATTGCACCTTTAATCCCTAGTCCTTTGATCTCGCTCGTCCCACCCAACAAACTGGCCGTTCGGCATCCACATCCCCAGAATCTCGTCGTCCAGGCTCACCTTGAAAATGGTTTGTCTTGGACCACCCCACGGGCGCGCGGGGTAGATTTCGTGCCGCCAGTACTCGGACCCCCGCGAGGGCTGAACAACCTCGGAGAACCATCCAATGTCCATCAACTCGTAGCGAGAGAGATCCCTGATGTTCTGAGCCGAACGGTCTTTAAACAGAACCAAGGATACAACTCCTGGCCGGAGGAGATCTGGGCAGAATTCCTGCTCAACAATCGACTTCATCGTCCTCCGCACAGTCTGGACAGCCTCCCGCCTTAAACCCTTCTGCCATTGAACACAGCACTGCTCGACCACGCTCGCCTCGACGTCGGAGCATATCCAGTCCATGTACGCCGACGTCATGCGTCCGTCATGACGAGACTCTCGGATGAATGGGACCAGCCCCAGGCGCTCTGGGTCCGGGATGCGTTGACCGGTCGATCTCTCTCTCAGGACCGCTTCGACGAGACCATCGATGATTTTGGCCATGTATGCATCCATGAGAGCGTCGGTGTCCCGGAAGTGTGTGCGATTCGGACAGTTGTCCTCGATAAACTTGGCAGCGTCAACCGCGACATCGGTGGCTTTGTCGCCGAGCTGAGACAAGTGCCCGCACAGCCCTTGATACAAGGCCTTGACAATCGCGACCAGCCGCAATCCTGGGTTCTGAAAAGCAAGCGCCCAATTGGTTGCGGAAGGGTCGAACTCCCTGCAGCGACCGATGATGTCCGACTCGACTCGGCCGAGGACATCCTCGAGGTAGTCGGACGGGTTCACGGCCACCCCGCTGCCCTGGCTCCCCTCGAAGAGCGTCTTGTCGATGTGGCCATGCAGGACCTCGTCGAGAAAGCGCTTGCGATTGGCTTCCCACCGTCTAATGTCCGCAACCCTGGGTGCCGAGTCTTGCCGGGGCTGCTGGACGATGGGAATCTCGGGCTGATGAGGTCTCAACACGGCTCCGGGCAGAGACGTGGACCGGCCCGACATCTCGTCATAGCGACGGAGAAGTACCGACCTTCTCCGTTCGCCTGCCTCGTGATTGATCTTGCGACGGTGACGGACGTGGTCCCATTCTTCCGTTACTGCTTGCAGCGTCCGGAAAAGCTTCATACGGGCTCTCTCCTCTCGTTCGATGGCCGCGCGGTTCGGCAGAGGCGTCTCGGGGGCAGCACTGGGCCCAGTGGGTCGGCGACGGGCCACGCTGATGCCCTCCCCATCGCGGTTGGGCCTCCAGTTCGAGTCAGAGTCGGAGTCAGAATCGCTGCCGCTGCCGTTGCCGACTCCATTCGTGCCTTTCTTCCTTTGGTTCGGCCGTCGGTGCCGCGGCGTCGAGGCCGTTTGGGGTGGAGGATTGGGAGGAGGCTCCGCCCTCACACTGTTGCCCGGCTTGCGTCTGACAAACCCTGCCGCTTGGCGGTGTTCGGGGTCCGGGAGTTGAGTTGAATGTAATGTGGTCGGAGATGCTTCACGCTGTGTTGCGTGGTTGTCGGGCCGGCCCGCGCCTTTTGGGCGCCGTTTGAGCGGCTGACCCTGAACACCGGTGGTTTCGCTGGCGACGATAATCGGTGAATTGTCCGACTGCATGATGAGCTCGGGCTGGCAGTCCAAGAGGGGGATTCGACAAGTAGAAAGAGCGAGAACTGCGGAGGGTTGCCTTCGCACTCAAGTTCTGCGAACGGTAAAGTTGGGTTATGTAGGTAATATTTTGGGCCGCCAGCTGTCTTGGGCATCAACCTCGGTGGCGCAACGGCTTATCGGGGGATGGGCTGCCTCTCGCTTCTCGCTTTGTTTGGGCGTGCTTCTTTCTGGGTTGTGCCGTGGCGCAAGGCAGACTGCCAAAGTGAGTCACCTGCAGCAGCCACCCCCTCCTCACGACACGGAGGCGTCCTGCGAGGCTCGCGCAGGCGGGATAGCACCTGACGGCCTCTCACGCCAAACCCCATCTGCACCAAGCCGCGATGACCGCTGATGGCGTCCATCACAAAAGACATATTTGCTTCCACGACAACTTCACGACGCGAAGTCAGTGCCCAGCATGCCCTCAAGGCAGTCGTCTCAACGGTCTCATTCGTCTTCGACTGTGAGGGACGCAAGCAGACCCCGGAGCAACAACGCACTTGACACAGAGCCAACCGAGCAGGAGATCCATCGGAAGCCGTGGAAATACATCGGCTACAGGGGATACGCAAACTTCATCGCGTCGGATGACGACTTCTTCGTCCTTCGGCGGTTTGATGCCCTAAACGCTCGGGTGGCTCTCATGCTGCAAGACGAGATCTCAGAACTCGAAGAAGAGCTCGACATGATCGACAGGAGACACAGCGATAGGAACGCAGAGGATTTGCACAACGGAACATTCAGAAGAGATCAGGAGGACCGTTCTTTGATCGTCAAAACCATAGCGAAGAAGCTAAGGCGATACAGTTAGTTGGCAAACCCAGTCGCCATGGCGAGACTCTTTTGCTAACCGTCAAAAGACGAGTTCCTTCTCCAGCAGTCCAGCCTGAGGAGAATGTCCCTGGCACCACACCGAGACGTCAAGAGCATCAGAAACTGGCACTTCAACCACGACTACCAGGCAATAGCACGGGAAGAGCAGACGTACCTGGACCACGATGGAGATCTTGTTTGTGTCGTCCCCAAGGAGGGGAAGACACCTCTGCGACGATTGCTCGACAGTTCTCTCCGACTACGAACGCTCGTGTTCTGGAGGCACAGGGAGGACAAAACCCCGAGTTACGACGCCGGAGAGGTGGCGTACTACTCCGATAAGCGGATGAACCGGTTCTTATCAGCCATTATCACAGCCATCGGTGTGGCGATGCTTATCACTCCCATCTGGATCCTCCAGGCAACTGAGAGCTTGCAGATGAGGCTGGTTGTCATCACTGTCTTTATTTTTATATTCCTCATTGTATTGTCTTTTGCCATGGTTACCAAACCTTTTGAAGCCTTGGGAGCGACAGCAGCGTAAGTCCAACCCCATCCATTCTATCCTCAATATGTTGACTTGGGTCCAGATACGCAGCGGTACTGATGGTGTTTCTCCAGGTTGGGACGAACGATCCATAAAACCATCGTTTGTTACGCAGGCAGCGCAAGCACGGCACACAGGGTTACGGCCGAGTGGTGGAGGAGCTGTCAGGCGGGATCATTACTTTGCAGCGGTGCTGGACTGTCTCTAAATACATGAGCTTCGCACAGTTACGCAACAGTGCTGGCGGGTGCCGGGGTGCCCCCTTTAAATAACCAACCCGTATCCCTCGATGTCCAGGTTCTAGGCGCTTCCTGCGGCATGCTCTAGAAGTATCATCGAATACAGGTCACCCAAATCTGCTTCCAAGCTTCTATTACGCCTCGAGTTCTTCGGTCGTAACTGTCTCACCTGGGACGGTATAGATGGACCAAAAGCTCGTCACTCTTTGGTCTCTGTAAGCAAGCACGCGCTTCGTCTGGGCAGATGTGCATGTGTACCGAACTCCCAGCCCAACCCAAGTTTGATATTGAGTTGTTGCATTGCTCCCAGCTGCTTTCCTTGTCCTACACCTCCTTGTCCCAGTCTCACAATCCTTCCGAGTAGCAACCACCCCAATTTCGCTTCCCCCCTTCCTCCGTACCCTCCATACCAACCCTCAAGCGTAGACCCCCTGCGCAATCTTCTCGCTCAGCGCGGCGTCGGGGGTAACGTAAGTGGACAGCGCCGGCTTCCAGCCAACAATGAGGTCGGCAACCATGCGCCCAAAGATGGCGCGGCCGTGGTCATTGAGATGGGTCCGGTCGCCTTCTTCGAGGTTGTACGTGTCGGCGTTGGCCGAGCCGATCGCCTGGATGTACTTGGAGGAGGCGGCGTTAAGGTCGAGAAGATCGGTGCCGCCGGCCGCCGCCGCCTTCTTCGCGGCCGCCACGACGTCGGCCAAGTCGGCGTTCAGGACACCAGCGCTGCTGAATTTGCGACGAGTGAGCGATGTCAGGATGACAGGCGTCGCGCCTGCAGACCGGACCTGCTTGGCCATGCTCTCAAGGTTGGCCTGGAACTGGGTGATGGTGACGTTGGACGTGGTTTTCTGGTCGTTGTGCCCGAATTGAATGGTCACGTAGCACTCGTACTTGGCTTTGTTGTCCTTGACGAGGCCCAGTACCGTCGCCCAGTCGCCGCCGGCAACGAATGATGCCGTTGTGGCGCCGTTGTGGCCCTTGTTCTGGCCCGTCGCGCCGCTTCGCAGAGTCGCGAGGAAACCGTCGCCCCAGCCGCCCCCGATCGCCGTCGTGGAATCGCCGGCAAGGAAGAAGGCGGGAGTCTTGGCTTCATGGCATGTTGCGGGGGCCGCTGCCACAGCATTAAGGAAAGGTGCCGCAAGGATCGAGACGAGCGAGAACTTCATGGTGTGGAATACCTGATTTGTTAAATGACTCCATCCCGCGAAGGGAGGCTGCCAGGGCCTTGATTATAACAAGGGACGCCCCAGACACCTCCTGCGCTCGCCGCAAGAACAACCAAGTGTAGCAACTCGGTCTCGGATCGGCACGCTCCGCCAAGTCCCGTTCGCCCGGGAATCACCTGCACTCATGTTCACGGACCGGACTGTGAGAACTAGCTCGGACAATGTTGCGGGCTTACGAGGCGAAACCTAGTTGGGATGGGCCCGGGCATTCTGTGTCGGCACGAAGGACGTCGGTGGGTTACCGAGGCGAAGCTGATTGATGGAAGGCGTACATTTAGTAGCCCCGGAAGAATACTACCGGGCGGTTTGTTTTCGCCCTTGCATTCCCGAACCGCTGACGATGTTGGATGCAACGTGGCACAGGGGTCTTGCCGTGCGCGCGTGGCTAAAGCGGGCGAGCTTAGGGGCTCAGGGGTAACCAACCGGAGAAATATCCTGGGAGCTTCCGTCCACAAATGAGGCCGAGTCTTAGCCTACATACCCAGATATCTTGTACAGCCATCAGCTGGGCCACTAAGGTCACAGCAATTCGCCTGCCTCCAGTTTGCCTCTGACATGCTGAGAGACCACCTAAGAACAATACCTTAACCCACGTGCCTACTACTTGCGCTCGAGACTGGCTTCCCACCACACGCCCGCTCCATTGCCAACAAGTTTGGGCCAGTGGTCAGTTTTCCAGCGCAAACCACTCAGCCATGATATGAGAGGCTGAATGGCAACAAGGCGAAGACGGGCCTTGTGACAGATACTGTGGCCAATTGAATGCAGGGCTTCTCTTGCGCTCATAGTGACGTACTCCATTCAAGGTGTAAGCCGTGTGGGTGGATCTGACACCAGCATGGATCACTCGCCGCACATCCCTGAGACGACCTCTTCCTGGGGAGAGATGGACTTGTACCAGCACTGACAATGAAAGGCCAAGGAAGGAGTGGTGGTGATAGGAGTGGCTTGCGACATAACGGCAGACTGCTAGGATCTTTGGACCGTCCGTGATGGGAAAGAGTTGCAGACGCGACTGGCCGTTTTACCCTGACCCAAGCAGCCATCCCTTAACGGGATTCCTGGTTGACCTCCAGCTCTCAGTGGTTCTGCCAGACTATTGGCCGCGAGCTCACCTCCTCCTGCGACACCAGTAATACACACGTCACACATTCTACTCTCTCCACGATGCCCTCTTGCGGGCTCGACACATTCCCCTTTCTCCAGCGTCCGGTCCTCATTCCAGTCACGACTCAGATCTGATACCCGGAGCGGTGGGACCACGCCCGTGCTTTCCACGACAATGGACGACCCGCATACCAGCTCCAAGGCCGTTCTGGCCGTGCTGTCTGTCTACCTCAAGGTTTGCGCAGAGCTTAACCATTTCCGCGACGCCGCGGCCGAGGCCGCCACCACCATCAACGCGCTACTTGGTGACCTCGGCGGACTGCGCAGGGTGCTCGAGTCGATGGAAGTCACGTTCTATGAGGTCGACGACAGCACTGCAGGCAAGCGGCCGGCGCATGTCGGATCCTGCTGGCACAATCTGGTAGAGGCCCTCAACGATGGGTCTGCTGCGCTAACAGACTTTGATAAGCTACTTCATGGTCTAAACAAGGAGTTCAGGAGATTGGATGAATCGCAGCGCCATGCCCGAGCGCAGTCCGCGGCAACCAAGATCGCCTTGTTTCGACCACAGGTCCAGGCGTATACAGACACGCTGCAGTTATCCCTTCTGACGATGATCCTGTTCGTATGACCTCGAAACCGGGTACTTAAACAAGTTCAGCATTGCTCACATAACCTGCAATGCAGCTGGATCTCAGTCTCGTCCCACAAGTCGACCCCCGATGCTCTCTTCCGGCTCGATGCCGCCCATCAGGAGATCCAGCGGCTCGCCACCAACGCCGAGATCAAGATTCAGGCTATGCGGGGTTTGACGGTCGGCGAACATGACAGTAGTACTGTCCTCCAAACGGCCGAACGTCTCAGATCATGCATCCACTCAGCCAACTCCGTCGTCTCGTCAGCGTCTACCACTATATTGCAAGACGTCACGGTCGGGCATCGTCTCAGCGCCAATTTGACAGCACAAGAGCGGGCTGCTTTGTTGGACTGGATGCACAGCGGGGGCTCTGGTCCTGCAGTTGTAGCTCCCGGTGCGTGCATGGAGGCTGGGGGTGTTGCTTCTCAGCTTCCTGGGCTTGGCCCTCTCGCTGAGCTTGCTGGCTCCAGCATGTCCGTCCAGGGCAAATATACTTCACTGGGAGCATTGCCTGGGCCCCAGGTTCAGAGCAGCGAACCCCGGCAGAGGCGAAGCAGCGCCCCAGCACTGCAACCGGCTCCCGCTACCGGTTCAAGCCCTGTGCTCCACGACGCTGCCTCTGGTCAAGCCACCCCTATGAAAGTCAGGCCGGAACCCTCTCAAGCCGACCGAAATCAGCAACCCACGCTCCAACTGAAAGGCACCACTTCCCAGAAAGCACCTACCGCTACCGACGCACCCCACCGGAACATCCTAAGTCGTCTGTTTGATTTCCACCATGCGTGCAGAGAGAGACATCACAGGGCTGCAAACGACTTATCCTCCACTGTCGGTGTGTTGTCCGAATACCGCCGCTTCAAGATCTGTTTCGTCGGGGACGGCGCGAGCGGGAAGACCTGTCTTCTTGTGTAAGTCAGGGCCACTGAGCTGCCAAGGAGAGTTTGAACCAGCTGACTTTGCTGCTCCAGGTCCGCATCCAAGGGTACCTTTCCTGAGGTATGACTGCCAACACCGCCACCACTGCAACACCGTCCGACTCCACTTTCTACTCGAGGGTGTTAACATCCCCTAGGTCTATGTTCCAACGGTTTTTGAAAACTACGTATGCAACGTTCAAGTCAGCAAGGCTTCTGTCGAGCTGGGCCTTTGGGACACAGCGGGGCAGGAGAGTTACGACCGGATGCGGCCGTTGTCGTATCCAGACTCGCACGGGATCGCAATCTGCTTTGCCATGGACGACCCTACTAGTTTAGAGAACGTCATTGACATCGTGAGTTTCCATTCCTCTGACCTGCCATTTACAGACTCTACGAGAGGAACGTTGACGAATCGTCCACAGTGGTACCCCGAAATAGATCGCTTCTGCAAGGGAGTACCAATATTTCTCATAGGATGCAAGCAAGATCTTCGCCACGACCCCAACACAATTGACGGGCTTCTCAAAGTGTCTGAGCGACCTGTGACGACAGAAGACGTATGGTGGCCTCTCTCCGCTGCTTGTCCTATGTCGACTAACTCGCTGAGCAGGCACTCAAAATCGCCGGCCTGGTCAACGCTTCATTGTACTTGGAGACTTCAGCAAAGACCCGCTTCGGCATCGAGAAATTCATGGAAATCCTGGCCAAGGAGCTTCAGGGGGTGATGGTAGGGACTCGTGGCCGTCGCCCGGAGCAAACACACCGGCAGCGCGCAGATTGTCAGCATCTATCTGGCTCCAGTTTCCAAACACGGTTGCTGGCACTTCCCATGGGAAAGCAATGCCGATATGACCCGACTCTCGAGGATGGATCTGCATGGGGTTTAAGGGGTACGCAGGCGCGGAGGCTATCTAGTGCGGGAATCTTTGGGCGTCGATAGTGAAGACTGGCCTTTTTCTTGATAATGATTTTGGCTCAGGGCACGCAGCATGCTAAACGAAGCAAAGCCCAAAACCGGGTTTCCTCAACTTGCACAAGCTACCGGAAGCCTCAAGCGGTTTGCTCGATGCCCGCTTCAAGTCAGTACTCGGTAGGTTAAACGCGCTTGTCAACGGTGAGTGGAATGCTTAAAAGGGGCGAATGGGGTTCAGAGAGTCCGACCGGCATACGGGCTCAGCGGAGGGAATGTGCACAGCAGCGAACCAGGGCCATCGCCTCCGTACCAATGCTCTCCCGAACAGTTTTGTTTCCCTGTCACAGACAACTATCTGGCTTGCGTATCAACGCCCGAATCCTCGCAATATCTCGAAGAGCCCCCTTCCCGTCCTCTAGTGCCATAATCCCCGTCGGCGACCCAGTCTCGCTATGGTTCAAGGGCTAACCTCGCCCTACGTTGAGGTGGGCGTAGAGGATGAGATCCCCATTGCCATTCGCCGCATTGGACCCTGTTTGCCGGGCATGTCCGTTAGCAGCCCACCTTGGAAAGCCGTGCGCCCAGGGCCTGTGTGATTAGGGAGGCAATGTAACGTACCTGCGCATCTGTGGTCCGCATGCGTACAACTATCGAGAACAGGAACCAATCCAAGGGCCGCATCGGAACTGAAGGTGAGTTGATTAGGGTAAGCAAAACACACACATATAGACACACAGACACACACGCAAGGACCAAGGGGTACGTACCAATAGGAAGATGCGACCTTAGGGGCGATGTAGCTCATGCCATGAATTATGGCAGCGCCAGCCGTGCACATGCTCACCAGGTGCTCCGCGTCCCCACTAGCCTCACAGCGCTGGGTGCCCAGATTGCGGAGGTAGTTGAAGCAAGCGACGATGTCGTCGACGTTGACGTAGTCGGCGTCCCAACGGGCACACTGCATCGGGTAGGCGGGTCGCCTCTTGACCATGGCATTAGCCAGAGCAATCGTTGCTGTAGGAAGAAAGGATGTCAGTGGGCGTGTGTCTCGACAACGAATGCGCGAGGCCGCGTGTACAGACCTGCATCAGGGGGGCCCATCTCGTAGAGTTGAGCAGAGGTGAGGTTGAGCTCCGCGAGCGAGGGTAGGCCGGGTCCGGGAATGACTTCAGGGTACACCTTGGGCGGTGCTGCCACAGCGGCCGCCTTGACCGACGCAAGTCCGAGGACGGACGAGATCAAAAACTTGTAAATGGCCATTCTGAAGAATGTGCTAACAAAGCAAGCAGTCGCTGGACAGTCTTGTGTCAAAGAGCAGGGCAAGTGTGAGAGTGGTAGATGGGCGATGGGCTTGCTGAGAGCAAAGGAAATCAGTCCTCCAAGACCTGGATTCGTCTTGATATTTATCCTTGGGTCGGCGAGAGCGCTCGCCGTCACAACGGCCGATCAGGCAAGCCACCCCAGGGCGACTTAGGACAGCTGCGACGCAGCGTCCAATCGGTGTCGATGCAAAGTGCCTTCCTGAACCAACTGCTCCCAGTTTCCAAATTCTTCTCCCTCTTTCCTCGTCTCCCCGTCTCCCCGGAAGGATTCAGGAAGCAGGGCGCATATCCTGAACTCCTGAGCCCCAGCATCAACACGGCCCCCAAGCGGATTGCCCTCACTCAACCTTGTACACGATGGCGGTGTTCAGGTCCAGCCTTGCCTTGCCCTGTGCCGCATGCCAAAGTGTTTTGAGGCAAGACAAAGTGTTTTGAGGCAAGGCACTTGTGCTGGACGCGGCAGAGGTGACGGAACCGGCCCGAGAAAAGGCGGACAGTTCAAATGCAAGGGCACAGTTGGCTGGTATAATTAACGAAATAAGCACCTCCCGATCCTCCAGACGGCAGATCAGACCAACAACAAGGGCTTATCCTTGTAATGGCACGCTGCCTTGCGTTGGCCTTCTCCAGCAGAACCACGCATCGTCATGTTCGTAATTCAGTTGGTCGTTAAACGACGGCAATGACTCGGGGGTTTCAACCACACAAACGTGAGCCGCCCTGTCCGCTCACCTAAGATATTGATACTACTTGGGGGCGGCGGAGTTGCTCAGGAGAGAGAGGGCTCGGTGAGCGGTCCTCGTTTCCTTCACTCGGTGCCTCAATCAACGGGAAGCAGTAAGACACCTGATTCAACTGGCTTCTCGGCTAAGGGGTTTTCAATTCATTGCTGAGAATTGGTTCCTCCTTCTTTAAGCTCATAGCTCTGTGGGGGATCATGGGTCTGGGTCGGAACGGTGGGTAGGGGTTGGGTTGTTCTGAGCCGAGGCGGCATGTCACGTTACCTCAGACCTTGACATGTCCTGGTGGCCCGGTTCCCAACCCCCCGATGCGATGTCCCGCTCCCCCGGGTAAGTACATACCTACCCGACGAGGGCCGGTCCTCCCGGTATCTCAGGGTGTTCATACTTGAGCCTCGTCCTGCAGCAAGACTCCGCGCAGGACTCTAGAATGAGCTGATGCCAGACGATGTGATGATCCAATCTAATCCGTTGCGGGCGCCTTGCTCGACCGCAGAGGGGGTGGGAAATTGGCACGTTAGGCTGACAGGTTTCGGGGAGAGAAACCGTTGTTGGGTTAGGGCTCTGCCGACCGACGCGCAGATATTGCAACTCATGTCAAACCTATACAAGGACATCATATCAATCCCGCCCCGTTGGGGCTGCGTCAAGACCCCCCTTGTTCGCTGACGGACACAAAGCATGTCGACGGAGCACGAGGCCAGGCCCAATGACCAATCGGTAGGGGAGAAGGTCCTCGGGTGATTCGGCCTCGAGACGTGGACCCCACCTACAGCGCACGGCATGAAAAACCCGCTCGAGGCAACCAACAGGCCCAACAACACCGCGAGTCTCTAATATGGGACCATGCTCGATACGAAGCACAGGAGCTGGAAAGGTGGCGGAGTCTGCTGTTGTGCAACTCTGGACCTACTTTAAACCAGGCACTCATTCAAAGGGTCAGGCGGGCGGGAAGGCAGGCAAGCCCATCCCGCGTCGTGGGTAAATACCACGATGCGGCACAGCGGGCCACCAGGGGCCACTGGCAATGAGCAGGATGTGCTATGATTCTTCCGGGAACACCCAGCATTCTTCCTTCTTCGCTCTCTTACCTCAGACTCACCAGCGAGCGGGAAGAAATGTGTGGACTCCCAGCATAACGAACTCCATTTTTGGGCATGGTTTCCCTCTGGACAAGCCGCTTGGCCATCTTCTCGGCCGTGACGTGCGGGTGTGCAGCCCTGGACGTGGATCTGACCTCGGCCGGTGAGTGCAGGTGGTCGTCGCTTGCTTGCTGCTTTGGCTAACAGTGGCCCACCCGTGACAGCCTCGATCCAGTCGGCCGCCAAGGTAGTGGCTCAAAACCTCTTGAGCTACTATCATGGCGACGAGCCGGGCCATATTCCCGGCATCCTGCCGGGGCCGCCGTCGAGTGGCAACGGTCCATACTACTGGGTAAGTAGCGTGGCAAACCGCAGGGCCGCCGGCGTTGGTGTTGGATGCCTTGTTGTGCTGACTTGTTTGATCCTTGATCTCAGTGGGAAGGCGGCGCGCTCTGGGGCACCATGGTCGACTACTGGCATTACACCAACGATGTCACGTTCAACGAGGTGACCACGCAGGCCCTCCTCTTCCAGTCCAAGGATACGTACAACTCACGCAACTGGAGCGCTTCCATGGGCAACGACGACCAAGGGTTCTGGGCCATGAGCGTCTTGCTAGCCGCCGAGGTGGGCTACCCAGACCCGCCACCCGACCAGCCCCAGTGGCTCGCCTTGGCCCAGGGCGTGTTCAATAACATGGCATCTCGCTGGGAGCCCGAACTTTGCGGTGGAGGGCTTCGGTGGCAGGTTTTCAGCACGAATCCAGGCTACGATTACAAGAACACCATCGCGACTGGTATCATGTTTAATCTTGGTGCTCGGTTGGCCAGATATACTCACAACGACTCGTATGCAACTTGGGCCGAGAGAACGTGGGATTGGCTCGTTCAACTCAAGTATGTCGATGACCAGTACAACGTCTATGACGGCGGACATGTCCAGAAAAACTGTACCGACGTCTACAAGGCCCAGTTCTCGTACAACGCTGCTGTACTTGCGGAGGGTCTGGCGTACATGTACGACTACGTATGCCTCTCCCCTTTCTCCTCCCTGTTCATCCGTCCCCCGCTTCCGCATCTAACCCTGTTTGGGCCCAACCCCCAGACAAACGCATCCGCAAAGTGGCAGACGCCCCTCGCCGGCCTCGTCAACCGCACGCTCGAGTTCTTCTTCCCCGACGGTATCATCGTCGAGCAACCGTGCGAGCGGCCCGCCACGGACCTCTGCAACACCGACCAGCTCTCGTTCAAGGGGTACATGCACCGGTGGCTGGCAACAACCACGCAGCTCGCGCCCTTCCTCGCCGAGCCCATCATGGCGGCGCTGCGGACTTCAACCGCCGGCGCCGCCAAGAGCTGCAACCCGGACGGCACCTGCGGCTTCCGCTGGACGACCGGCGCCTACGACGGCAAAACGGGCGCGGGGCAGCAGATGAGCGCGCTGGCGGCCCTGACGAGCCTGCTGGTCACGCAGGAGTCGGTCGCGGGGCCGCTGACTGAGGGGAGTGGGGGCACGAGCAAGGGGGATCCAGGCGCCGGCAACCACGCGCCCACCCTGCCGGACGCGCCGCCGCCCATCACGACGGGTGACAGGGTTGGGGCGGGGATCGTGACGACTGTTCTTGTGGCGAGCTTGCTGGGCGGCACGTGGTGGATGACGCGGGAGGAGACGTAGCCCCTGGCGAGGCACCCCATGATGAGGAGGGATGTGTATGCACAGTTGTTTCAGACACGTGGCATATTATTCCTGACACCTTGATGACGTTTTCGTCGAATGATCAATCAGCAGGGCTTGTAAGCTTTGGACGCGGACCTCCCGAGTCCGAGTGTCGGTCATCCACCGCGGGTACATGGACGACACCCTGGCAGCGAGTGCTGCAGAGACAGTATGCTGCTCCTAATTCTTATTCCTCTCTAGTTCCTCTCCTTATTTAGCTAGATATACTCCGTTTGCCCCTGTGTTGTAGACCCCGATGGTGGGCCGCCGGAGCCCACGGGGGTGGACTTGGTTGTGTCCTTGGTTGACATACCGTAGCCCAGCCAGCCAAAGACGATGAGTGCTCAACCCTCGAGCTCTTCCAGCCCCGTCCGGTTGGCAGGCAGGCGAAGGCCATGCTGGCGCCGGTAAGTGATTTGGGAAAGGTCCCGCGAGCAGGAAATTCGGGTCGGGACGTTCGGGGGACTCCGCGCTCATCGGCTCGGCCCCTGGCGCGGTAATCTAACCCACGTGGTGGGGCGATTCGTTGTCTCGGAGCTGCAGGCTCGCGGGGTAGCCTATGTCGAACATGGAAAGAGGGACAGATCGACTCCCCGATTATCCCCATTGGGCAGCTCGTCCACTTGCGGATACCGACGACCAGCTGTACACGGTAGGGAGGTAGTTATGTACGTAGTTGGGGGTCAGAATAGAATGGTGCTACACCATACACACGTGCGAGATCCAAGATATACACTGGCGATTCCCGCGATGCCCAGACATATATAAGGCGCAGAAAATCCCACCCTCGAACACCGATCAACCATCCGCCAAGCGCCAATCACCACTCTCTGGTCATCAACAACTCGACTTGGCACTCCGTCAACCGCCACCATGAAAGCCGCTCTCGTCGCCTCGGCCCTGTTCGCCGCGGCGGTGGACGCCACCGTCCAGGGGTTCGACATCTCCCACTACCAGTCGAGCGTCAACTTTGCCGCGGCCTACGCGGCCGGCGCCCGCTTTGTGATCATCAAGGTGTGTCTTGACCGCTTAACCCCTTCTACCCGGAGACATGTGTTCCCCTCAACTCCCTTCCATTCCCTGAGACACGTGGTCCCCTTGACCCCCTTCGGGAGACACG
>FTEL01002549.1_pt1 | contig 18551 bp, 24 predicted proteins | sample 1658911 | NCBI WGS metagenome assembly FTEL01 (sample SAMEA3914869, study PRJEB12502) | metagenome | biome: forest; material: soil | place: USA | collected 2012-03-12 | depth 0.1 m
AACAGACGAGAGGCACAATATACTCTCGTCAGACCATTCGCGCTGTGGAGGGCAGCGTCGTCAAATAACCCTAACCAATTGAAAGACCGACTAGATACCGCGCTATTGTCCAGCCCATACCTTCGGCATGGCCTGAGGGGGGGTGTGGCGCGGGAGACTATATCTAGCCACCGCTCCGATCGGATCCCTAACGGGAGCCGGTTTCCGTTTTGGTTCCACGACAGGAATTGAACTTCCCGAGCTGGGGCCATTGTTTCGGTTGCTTAACGCTATCCTCTTTTTGGTAGGTGCTAGCATGGTCCACGCACCAAGCGAGGAAACAATGTTTCCCTAACGGGTGCGTCGTCCCAGGAGAAGATCGTGAACGAAACAAGATAAATAGGCACTGCTGTTCACTGCCCTTCCGTAATCTCAAGGATCTCACATGTGCATTCCCTCCCAGTGACCGTGTGACTGCCAAACGACAGCGTGCAGGAAAGACTGCGCTAACAGACGGAGCTGGGATCGGCCTCGCATCGCCATGGCCGCCACTGTGCTTGCCGCCATCGGCGCCGGTGTGGCCGTAGCCGTCTACGCCTGCGTCTCCGGTCTGCAAAAGAACATCGCCAAAGCGCGTAAAACGGGTCTTGTCTATCTGGTTGCCCGTACGTGGCTTCTACCGTTGCAAGCCATCCACGTGCAGACATCCTTCTAACATTCCCTAGCTGCTTCTCCCTCCAACCTGCTTTGGCAACTTACCTTCTGGATATGGGTCCCATTCATTAAGCTGCTCCCAAACTCGCTCTGGGAGGGTTGGTTATGGTAAGCCTCCTCCTCCATAAATCCGGAAACCCTTGCTGACCCTCGTAGGGTCCTGCTCCCCGACTGGGGCTACAACACTGGCCAAACACACTTCGACCGCCTGGGTACCGAGACCTTCTTGGTCGCCACTCCCGGAAGCCTCACGATGCACACCCAGAGCGCCGAGGTGATCCACCAGATCACGCAGCGCCGCGAGACATTCCCGAAGGATGTCGCTACCTACGGCGTCCTCGAGTTGTTCGGCAAGAATGTGCTCACCACCGAGGGCGCGCTCTGGCGTATGCACCGCAAGGTCACGAGCGCCAGTTTCAACGAGAAGAACGCCGCTCACACCTTTACCGAGGCCATCAACCAAACGAAAGGCCTGCTCAACATGTGGTTTGGCCCTGACGGCGAAACGAGGGGCACGACTAGGACCATTAGGTCGCTCGAGCACGACACTATGACCTGGGCGCTCAACATTATCGGCTACGTGGGATTCGGCCTACGTTTGCTCTGGCCCGGCCAAGAGCTGCCCAAAGACCTTGATCCCAGGCTGGCCAAATATGGCAGTTTGGACCCTCCGCCGGGACACACAATGACCTTTGCAGACTCGGTGGCGCTCACCCTGGAAAGGATCATGGCCATAATGGTGTTCCCCGAGGTGCTGCTCAGTGTGTATTCCTCCCTCCGCTCTCCTGCCCGGAAGCCTAACCCAGTGCAGGAGTCCTACCCTTCAAGTTCGCGAAGGAGGCTTACAAAGCCAAGATCAACTACGTCCGGTACATGGACGAGTTCCTTCACGACAAGATCGAAGAAACCCAGCGCGGTAGCGCCCCGAGGGACGGCATGGACATCATGGGCCAGCTCGTGCAATCCAAATACGGCGAAAATGCCGGCAAAGACGGCAGCAGCAACACGACGTTCAAACTCGACGACAGCGACATCATCGGCAACGCATTCATCATGACGGTTGCCGGCCACGAGACAACAGCAAACACGCTCCACTTCGGCCTCCTCGAACTAGCCAACAACCCGGCCGCCCAACGCCGCCTGCAGCGCGACATCGACAGCATCTTCGGCAGCACCGACCCGTCGACCTGGGACTACGAAACCAATATCAGCCCCCTGCTCGCCTCGCACGTTGGCGCCTGCGTCAACGAAACGCTCCGCCTGGTCCCGCCCGTCACCGGCATCCCGAAGGTGGCTACCCCCGACGCAGAGCACGCCATCACCATCAACGACCGCACCCACGTGTTCCCCGCCGGGACGTCGTGCCACCTTGTAGCCGTGTGCGCCCATCGTAATCCGCGTTGGTGGCCCACCCGTCCGAGCGAACGGACGGGGAAGCAGACCGATCTCGACGATTACCTGCCGGAGAGGTGGTACCGGTCACGGAGCGACGAGAATGGCAGTACAGAAGAGGAGGACGAGATTGTTGATATGGCGGAGTACGGCGGGTTTCAGGGGAGTGATGTCAGCGCGTCGCTGTATAGGCCCGTTAGGGGGAGTTACTTACCGTTTAGCGACGGGGCTAGGTCTTGCTTGGGGAGGCGGATTGCCATGGTTGAGATGGCGGCTGCGTTGGCGGCAATTTTTCAGCGGTACAGCGTTGAGCTGGCCGTAGATGAGTGGGCGAGCGATGGGGAGGTGGAAGCGATGGGGGCTGCGCAGAGCCGGGCGGTGTATAGGAAAGCGCAGGAGAAGAGCCGGGAGACAATCGGGCAAGCAAGTTGCAAGCCGGGAGGCATGTGCCCGTTAGGTTCGTGACGAGGGGTAAGGAGAGGTTTGTGAGTGATCCGGAATTGTCATGATCACGACATGCATGACCAGGGACCTAGATGTACAACATAATCTTCAGATTTGTACTTTTACGTTGCCAGCGTTGATGACGGTTCGCCCTGAATTCTGGGGATGAAGGAGTGCACGTCCAACCCTAATTGGCACGCCATGCCTCAGCGAACGCACCACCATGCAATACCTTCTTTTCCCCCGAAACATGACCACTACCTCCTCCAAATCTGCCTTCTTTTCGATACTTTTCTGCTGCTCATAATTGACATGACTGATAAGAACCTTCTTCATGGCTTCGCCACCCTCGACTAGGTCGGTTATCTACCATCGACCGAGGCACGGTCGGCAGGAGGTGGTCACAAAGACACCGCACCATGGCACCACTCGCTTCACCTGCGCCCACCGCGGCGATGGCGGTAACGACGGCGCCACACGAGGGAGCGACCGCGACACAATCAACACTGTCGCCGACATCAGCGACGACCGCCACATCAACAACCGACACAACAACGGCAACCCCACTACCCACAACCGACTGCGACGACGGCCCCTCCCCCTGGGACGAGATCGAGCGCAGCTACTACGCCTCGATGCACGCCGTACGCGCCCAGCAGGACGCCAAGGCCGAGGCCGACTACCGCGCCACCGCCTCGTCGAGAATTACGACGAGCAGGCTGCGCTGCTCGCCCGCCTCGAGGCCCTGCGCGGCGAGTACGACAAGAGGCGCGCCGCGCTCGCCGGGCTGCAGGCGGAGTTTGAGGCCGGGCGGGAGAGGCTGAGGGTGGAGAGGGAGCGGGAGGATGGTGAGAGGAAGAGGTGGTTTGGGATGTATCGGAGGAGCAGGCTGGTGTATCGCGGGGGCGAGGAGGAGAAGCAAGAGGAGGTGAACGCTCAGCCGGTGGTGAATGGACGGGAGGAAACGCGGGTTGAGACAACTGCTGGTGGTGGTACGGAGGAGTCTGCCATGAGCGAGGTTGCCACGACACATCCGACGAAGGGCTGGGACGAGACGGCCACCACCACGCTGGCGAATGGACACCAACAGCCGGAACCCGCGGTTGCAGACGTCGAGATACGAGATACGGAGCCCCTCGCCAACGGGCACCAGGAGCGTCCGGCCGAGCAGGAACAGCGGGTTGAGATCGAGCCTGCAGCGACCACAGCACTCGAGAAGCCCGTCGACAACCACGAGCAGCCTGCGACGGAAGCGGCGGACAAGGACATGCCTGATGCTGTGGAGCCCACTGACAAGCAGCAGGGGCTGCCTCAACCAGCGCAGGAGGCCACCACAGCAGAGACCGACTCGCCCGTCGGTGGCGAGAAATAAGTCGAGGCGCTATCTCTGGACCACACTGGCCAGGCTCAAGTTCCTTCCGATGGAGACAAGATGGACGGTGTTGAGAGCACGGGGAGCACCGGGGGCAGCGAGAGCGCCAAGGTATCCTCGGATGCGCACAAGTCAGCTGCCGTCGAGCGCGAGGCTGCCGAGGCTGCCAAAGTTCCTTTGGATGCAGACAAGATGGACGTCGAGGTTGTTGAGAGCACCGAGACCGCTAAAGTGCCTGCGAGTGGAGACAAGATGGACGTTGAGATCGTTGAGAGCACAGAGAGCGACAAGGCCGCCAACGGCCCCGAGCTGCCGACGACCACAAGCGAGCCCAGCGTTCCGTCACCCAAGCCTGACGACAAGCCGGGCAGCGTCTCACAACCCGTGGCCATCCAGGAAGCCGAGAAAGTTGATGAAGCAAAGCCCATCCAAAATGACACGGAGGAGCAGGCCAAATCACCCAACCTCGACAAGCCCAAGGTCACCGACGACGACGTCGAGATGCGGGACGTCGAAGTGTCCAAGGCGGAGACAGGGACTCCCAAGCTGCCCGACCCGCCTACTACTCCTGCAGATGCACCGCCCGCGGCCGCGTATTCCCCCTCCTCGTCCTCTGAGCTCAGCTCGCGCCACACAACCCCCGAGCTGGACACCCCCGTGTCGCTTGGACGGGAGCCCAGCCCGCCGGCCACCCCAGACGACGAAACCACCTCCAGGGTCATCGAGGTGTTGGGCGAATCCGGGGAGCTCATCGGACGCCTACAGCCCCCCGAGCCCGGCAACACCCTCGCCGACCGCATCACCCAGCGGCCGCATAAGTCGCTCCCGGGTCGGGCTCCGCGAAAGTCGCTCCCTGCTGGGCCGTCGTCGGCTCTGCTGGGGGGCAACCAAGTGCTGCGCAAGTCGGCGCCGGGTCGGGTGCCGTCACCACCACCGGGGACCAAGCAGGGGCCGCGAAAGTCGCTCCCGGGGGCGCGCAAGCCACCGCCGCCACCGTCGACTCCGTCGGCCGGACCGTCCTTCCAGGCGGACGCGGCCGGGCTGCTGCCCGAGATCACCAAGAAGGACCTCTGCCTCCGCGACAACGGGGTCGTCTTCACAGACCCGCCGCTGATGCGGGGCGTGCCGGTAGCCAAGATCACTCGCGACGACCCGTACTGGGAGGCGGACTGGAAGCCGATCGAGGAGCTTGTGGAACCGCTGCGGCGCAAGCACCAGGAACGGTACGAGCAGCTTGAGCAGTCAGGGTCGACATACCGCGTCAAGCACCTGGCTAAGCGCGACGCCAAGCGGGGGCGCACGATCCTCAAGTTCCTCGAGGAGGGCGAGCTGCACCCGTACCAGCTCGTGGGCAAGCAGTGGATCAACTACCGGCTGACCAACTACGACACGCTGTTCCGGCTGGCGCAGCTGCTGCTCGAAGAGCTGCCGCGCATGGGCCTCGACGTGACGCCGTCGCAGTGGCTGCGCCAGCGGCTGCACGAGGTGTACCTGGAGAAGGGCGACAAGTTTGACGTGGCGAGCTGGGTCGGCAAGGCGTACCACGACCGCAAGCTGGAGCAGCTGCACGAGAAGAACGGGCTGCCGCGGGTTGGACGGCCGCCGGCGCATGCCACGGGTGGCCTGGGAAGCGGCAGCGCGAAGAAGGGGTCGGCGAGCGCGCCCGGGTCGGCGCAGGCGTCGCGCAAGCGCAAGGGGCCGCATGAGACGCCCGAGTCGACGCCGAGTAAGAGCAAGGCGGGCGGCGCGGGGGAGCCCAACAACAGCAGGCCGTCGTCGGCGGCGGGCGCGGGTGCAGCGTCAGGCGAAGCCTCGCAACGCCCCGAGAAGATCAAGATCATCATTAGCCAGTCCTCGGGAGGCGATGGAGCGTCCAAGAACCCCAAGATCATCCTCAACAGTCCGTACCCGGCCTCCGCCACGCGCGCCACTGCTGCTGCCGCCGCCTCGGACTCGCCCACGTCGCCCTCAGCCGCCTCCTCGGCCACTCTGGCCTCTGCCCTCGACTATGACGGCTACACCTCCTTGGATTCCATCTCCTCGGACCAGCTGCACGCCAACGACGCGCCAGAGCTCTGGAAGGCCTGTCTGGGGATTGTGAGCAGCAGCGACATATACTTGAAGTTCCGCAAAAGTGCGTCTCCCTCGCGTGTTTTCTCGTACGTATTAACAATTACCCAGCCGCTGTCGACGTTATCCGGAATCGTGAGACAGGTCCAAGCTCCTACGCGTCTATCCCGCTGCCGCCAGCAACACTTCAACATCTGGCGTGCCCTTCTTGCGGCGCGGAACTAAGCAGCAAGCTGTTAGTGGGAGGGGTTGCCTGCCAGCAAGAGGTGAAGACAGGGCATTTGGGTGGTAAGCTTGCTTTGATACATCTCCCCAGGGCCTTGTTAACCTCTCTTCGTCCACTGCAGCGCCGGTTGCAACTCCTACCACGCCCGGCGACATCCCCACAAACGACCCAACCCCGAAGAGGATCCCTGACGCCGACGCCGTACTGATGGCAGCGCTACCCTCCAACACAGGCGAGAACGGGGCCACGTTTTCTGGTTCTCAAGAGGCCCGCAGGGCAAAACGGCAAAGAGAAGAGCCGGAGGGTAGGCCATGCCAGCCGCAGGGCACCGGGAACCGGACACCCAGTCAAGAAATTCCGCAGCCTCCATTCAGTGTTTCTCACGGTAGGTCTGCTTGATTGAGTTCTTTTCATCATTGGCTGACAGAAGCGGTGCTTGCACTGCTACAGACCACGCCGCTGCCTCGCACTTCAGTCAGTCAAGTCCCGGTCAAAACCCGACGTCCCAGACATACAGCACTGAGTCCCAAAGCTCCTGTCCCGGTCCGGTCATTCCGCCTCCAGCCGACACGCAGCCCGGGAGGAGAATCTGGCAGATCCTTTGTTTGACACCTACCGACGCGGTCACGACACGGTTTTCAGCTGTCAGGCTTATTTCCGATTTAGCACGGTCGAGACAAGTATTCTTATTGGGACACGGGTACTCTTATATCGCACAATGTCGTTTCTACACCGATTGTTTTATTGAGGTGGATATTTACCTTGGCGGCGCCGGCAAAGAATCTTGTCTGCAGGCCGCCGACCAGATACGGGAGATGTACAGAGGTCTTCCTGGTGTATCTATCGACGTCGAGGAAGTCCGCCAGGTGAAGATAGCGATGCACCATTCTGCGGAATCTATGGCACTGGCGAACATGTTCTGCTGACATCAGATGAGGATCGTAGCAGCATCGGCAGGAAGGAGCACACCTGGTTCTTGGAGTTCTCGTTGTGATGTCGTGGAACACCTAGCTTCAGGATGCCCGTTCATTCAGAGTCTACTTCTCAAATCCCAGTGCTCGCTCAATGTTCATCCTCTAGCGGTCTGTAAACTTTACCTCCATGGAACCCACGCGAACAGTTTGCCCTGCCGGAACAAGCTTTTTGCCTCCTACCAATAATTCTTCCCTCGAAACCTCCTCCTGCCCGATCATAATGCTTCCTTTGCCAAAATAACCTTGACCTCGCCATTCCAACTCTCTATCTTTCTCGACCGCTGGGAAGATGTGCCCGACGATAGGTTCGAACTGTCCGCTTTGCGCGACATCTCCCTTTTGAAATTAGCACCGGCATTGATGCAACAGAGGGGGCACCTACGGTAGCCATAGCCACAATACCAGGTTTTATCAACAAGACCAGCGCAGCCGATATTTGATGAGTATCTGAGAGGTGTGAAGTTGCACAAGTCGCGTAATTTGCGCCCGACGCGGCCATTCCAACGGCGGGGTATTGAGGGGTCATTGGGAAATGGTCGATACGGAGCGGATCAACTGGCTGCGATGACGGATGGAGAAATTGTCATGTGACACCGGAAAAGTACGGCTCGGGAAGTGCCTGGAGCCAGCATTGTGGAGCGCAGAGGGGCCATGAGGACGTTCGAGCATGAGGTTATATTCAGAGTTGAAACTTGAGCGCGCTCCATGGTCTTGAGGTTTGAGAAAGGAAAAGGCGGCTGGACGAGGCAGCCAGTAGTGGTGTTCTGCAGCGATGTAAACAGGGATCGTGTCTGGCCATCGACGCCACTCGGTCAGTGGCATCCGAATTTTGGGGAGTCACCTGCAGAGGCTGGTGCAGATAGGTCTCGTGTCCAGAGAAGGGGCACTCCGGCTTCACCCATGGGGTTGCTGCAGTCCCAGTGCCTTGAACAGCCCGTCGCAAGGTCCCGCTCTGGCGGAGAGTGACAGATCTGCGGGGAGCTTGACTAATTGGAGATACAGCTTCAACCAGGCAGACTCTGCATGGGCTCATCAGCCGCATTGGCGTTCGTGAGAGTCCTCCTGGTTCTCTCGCGACAGCTACCAAGAGCGCACACTTCATCGAGAAACCTGTGTCAGTCCATGGGCCCAGCCAGTGCTGGTGTTGGCGAGAACGAAACATGCATGGCGGGGGGTCTGTTCAAAAACAAGGGTTTGATGTGGGTCTCCCCGGCAGAGGGGTCTCTTCAAAAACAAGGGTTTGTGGTGTGGGTCTCCCCGGCAGAGGGGTCTCTTCAAAAACAAGGGTTTGTGATGTGGGTCCCTTGGCACGATCGCCCGGCATGTTTTGTCCGGGAAGCAAGGGACCCCGGAGCTGTCCCATTGCGGTTTAATGCAGTAGTCTCAAGTGCTCGACAATGCCATCCTCGACCCCTGGAATCTGCGCAGCTTCGACCTAAACAAAACCTCCCAGTCTGGCAACGCCTTTGGTTTGCACTGTCCACAAAGTTCCTCCTTGTTTTCAAAGCCCATGATGTTGAGTTCGCATCTCTTCTGCGGCCTCTCGTAATCCTTACACCACGTCGATACAACCCAGTACAAGTGCCCACAAGAATATTCTCGCTGCTGGCGTTAGATGCGGATTGCAGTTAGGGCAGAGCGCTTACCTGTGTATGATCGCACATTGTCAAGTCTCGGGCCGGAGAGAGTGTATGTTGTAGGATGATGCGGAATTTTGCAAGTTAGATAGAGGAGGGAAGATGGGGACAGATATAGAACTATCCCGTCCGTCTGCTCGCGGCTCCAGTTTCCGCACGCTTCAAGGTTCCCACGCCCGCGGAACACACAGGAGTCCTGATCAGCCTCTGGCGCCATCAAGAGCACCGGTCAGCTACTTGAAAGCAGGTTTGGGGTCGGGGTTACCGGAGACAGCCGTTTCCCGAGACAGCCCGTCGCCATTTTCGGAATCCCACACGCGGTCCTGCGTGTTCGGTTGCAGACCGCATGCCGTCGACCCTGGTCGGCAAGGCCACACTGGGAATATATAGACCGTTTCCTCGGCTCAGTTCGAGCACGACTTGCAACACAAACCAACTCTTTCTGCTATCTTCCATTGCAACCTCGCTCCGATGAATCCTTACCATGGACTGTCCCCTTCCTTGTAAGCCAGTCATGTTTGTGAAACTCGACTTGTATTAACCTATGTTCAGTACAGCAACGGCGGCTGAGTCTTTGCTTAAGCCAAAACCGGCGGGGGACCGAGAGGTACAACATGAGAAGGCAACTGAAAATGGGGGCGGCGGGACTCGCGATGGGCATGCGAAGTCAGAGGCCAAGGAGGGAGGAGAGGGTGCTCTGAAAACCGGGGACCAGGAGTGAACGCCAGCTGCCACAAACAAACAATGAGACAAACTCTGCATTAGCGGCAACTGGGTGACAGTCCAGATGACAGCGAACTGTGATCCATGACTGTGCATCCCGAACCAGAAATAAATGGCCAGCCGTCAAGCCACCCCACATACATGCCAAGATCCTGATTATACCCCATGGGGTAGGTGAACTAGCCACTTGGCGTCCCGGAGAACGACCCGCATGAAGTCGCGCTTAATCACAGCCACTCGCTCTCGCAAGCCATGTCGCTGGCCACTTTGTGATCCGGGGTGCAGCCCGTACTTTAAGGTACCTGCGAGAGTTCCAGCACCCAGCGTGCCATTCCTTGCTGCAGGGTCACTTTGGAGTTCCCACACCAGCTCGACATCTGATGTGTTTTCATCCGGCGCCAAGCGTGGGTAGTTGTCCCGGCCGACTGCACCCCTTGCTTGTGCAGCCAGCAAGACATCAGCTCCCGACGCTCGTTATCTCGCCGAGTCATGCAAAGGGACTTTCTGCTGGGAGCTGTGCTCGGACGGCTGCCATCATGCGTGGAGGAGTCGCCCTCCACGCCAACGATGCCATACAGTAACCCCCACTCCTCCTCTTCTTTGTGATCCCGCGCTCGAATCGGGGAGAACGGAGGGTCCCAGGCGTCAATCTGACCTCGAGACCCAGCGCGGCACGCTGACATGGAAGGGCCCCCACCCGTCCCGGAGGGCTCCGAATCTTAGGTTGTTGCTTGCTCCCCGGACGCTTTCTCTGCTTCCTTCAGTTGTGTTCTCGCTTCTTCAACAGCACTTACACCAAAACCCATATAACCTCCAGCGCCCGCTATGCCACCCAAGACCGCCAGCAAGCCTGCAGAAACCGGCATCATTACCCTTCACGGGTCCGGCAGTCGTTATGTTACTGAACCAAGGATGACCGAGGTGCTGTTGCCCGGCCGTTAGGGTACACAAGAGTTGCTAACGACAGCCCAGACTCCGCCAGCCTCAGAGACTCCTGCCCCCAATCTTTTCTCTGTCTCTGTCTCTCTTTGTCTTCCCTCTTTGCCTACGTTCCGGTCCAGTGTCCCTGACTCAAACGGACGGCAAGCGGAGCTGTGGATGTTGGACATCGGAGACGGAAGAATCTGTATTCACGAGGAGGACATGGAGAGAACGGAGTTGGGAAAGAAGGTGCTTCGCTCCCCTGACGCTCGTTGGAAGTGGGGAGCTGTGTCTGGGATAACTACCTCTGAGATACCTGTGAGGATAATCACCGAGGGACCGGGTCGGGGCAAAGTAGAGTTAAAGCTCGGAAGCCGTGGAACAATCTGTGTTGACAAGGAGGACATGGAGAGAACGAGGCTGGGGAGGGCATTGCTCGCTAGCTTGCCTCAGCCTCAGCCTCAGCCTCAGAGAAAGGCCTGGGTGTACTCGCTCGCCTGTCTCAATCCGTGGATTGTTTTAGGGAGTCCTGACTTGGGGGTAGGGCGAGATGATGATTCTGCTTGACAACAAAGTTGCTGCCAATTCCTGGGGTTGTTTGTGACTTGTGTTTTCCCAGGCTTTGCCACGTACTACTGTATGGAGGGCACGGAGAACGCGGCATATCGGAACCTTCAAGGGGGACGCGTTGTCAGGGTAAAATCCGGCTGGGTGAAGTTGTTTCATTCTACTCCCTCCCACCGCACGACGTCTGACTTGGAAGGGGCCTCTCCCTCCGGTTCAGTTGTCGGACCTGGTGCCTCTTGACCCGGTCACTTGGTCGTCGCCGGCGCCTTGCATGCCGGCCGGCTGCAGAGGATTGATACCCCTTCCCTCATGCAGGTTGGCTCTTCGTCTGTGGCGTCGGGGCTGCTGCAGGTCGAAACGATCTCCCAAGCAGGAGTGGGAGTTGCCCAAAATAATTGGTCAGCCGCGACTGGCAGTTGGCTGTTTGTTACGCCGCTTGCCCGCTGATCGGCCAACACCCTCGCCACCCCCACATACAGTCCCTCATGGGGATGCCGAGTTGGTGCGGGGAACCTCGGAATGACCCTGCCAGCAAGTTCCTCTTCGTGGGCGGCACACCAGGCGCTGGAATCCTCGCGGGTACCCCGGTTGGACACGACCCCCTGAAGCTCGGGTCTCTGAGGGGCCAGGCCCGGGACGCTCACCCGGAAATCTCCATTCTTAGCCATGGCTGAAGTGGGGATAATGAAAATGGAACTGTGACAACCGCGCTAATGCCCCTGATGAGCGCTGCGCAGGGGACGTGGCCAACAAATCAGAGAGTAGACCGGCATCCGGGGATAGCGGACGACCCCCAAGCAGGTATGCACCCCATGATGCTCATTTCTGGTCGTGATCTGACTTGGGTGGTGTGTCGCGCACTTCCCCTTCCCCCACAGCGCCAACAACCCTCCTGTCATCTACGGATTCACCTGTTGCTTCTTTACGACGCCGATTAGCCGGAGTTGCTCGGGAAAGAGTCACGGTCTTTGTGGAACTCAGCCATGCCGTTCAATCACTCAAGATAAGCCCCCATCCCAACTGGCTCTGTCATTCAATTCCCATCAGCCCTTTGCTAACAGCCAGTGCTCCCATGGTCCCGATTCAGTCGACTCACTTGCGCAGTTCTTCCCTCTACCTATCTTCAGTTTGGTCTCGATGGACCCCACCTCCCAGCCGTCCCAATGGACAGACTCTCCCTCGCCTTCTCCCTTTGGCCGCTTGCCTTCTCCCTTTGGCCCCTTCGACGAACCCAACTCTTCCAGTTGGATTCATGAACCTGTCGATGGCTTGCCATGCGTTCCCCCTGACGCTCCTGTCACTGGAGATTCCAACTCACAGGTACAAGAAACCCCCGTCCAGTTCAACACGGCCGTAGACAATGTTGTCAGGATGATCCAGGCCAAGCCCGAGATCCTCGGCTTGGAGGTCAAGGCGGAGCCAAGACAGACAGAGGAGGAGAAGGACGAGGGGAGGGATTCCCGGCAGCTGCAACGTGGGAAGGCAAAGCGGAAGCGGTTTGCCTGCGACATCCCTGGATGCAACAAGATGTTTGCCCAGAAGAACAACCTCGACACCCATCGACGATCCCACACCGGCGAGAGCCCCTATCCCTGCCCATACTGCCCCAGACGCTTCACGCAAGTTGTGAACCTCAATGTAAGATCTCACCGTACCCTACCAAGCAGCTTGACAAGGCCTCATATCTCCCCAAGTCTCACATCAACCGCCATACCGGAGCGCGGCCCTACAAGTGTCCCGAGTGCCCCAAGACGTTCCCCCAGCGGTCAAACGTCAAGGCACACCGCAAGACACACGTCGCGAGGGAGCTCAGGGCCCACTGGATCTGCCGGCTTAGCAACTGTGAGAAGGCCTTTACCGAGAAGGGCAACCTCAAGGTGTGTGCTTGCTGTCCCGGTCCTGGCCTCTCCCTCGTGTCTGCTCCTGGAACAGCCCGACTGACCTAGTGATATAGAACCATCAAAACACATACCACGTCAAGGAGATCGAGGCATTCAACACCAGACTTGCTTCTGTGGTCGACAAGAACATGCTGTCCGAGAAGGACCAGGATATGGCCCGCTACCTCGCCGAGGTCCATAACCTGGCCAACAAGGGGATCAAGGGACGCGGCAAAGGACGCAAGGTCAAGCGTATTCACCTACCGCCGCAGCCACCGCAGAAGCAGCAGCAGCAGCCACCATCCCCCTCTGCAAGCCCAATCGGCACCACTGTCGACACGGCGCCCTACCCAATGCCCCTTCCCAACCACCACCACAACACCGCACCCCAGCTACCACTGATAGCGCACCCCTTCTTCAGAAACCCGGCCGCCTACGGCATGAACCTATGGTCACCTACCGCCATGTTCTTTAGTTATGGCGACCCACTCCTGTCCTTCAACACCCGCGACACCTACTACACCCACACGGACCAGCTCAGCAACGCGAGCAGCATGCACAGGCCCACGCCGGTCCTGTACGTGTGCGAGGAGGAGCACAAGCAGGGTTTGGCTTTTGGAGATCGCCTGTTTTGATCGTGCCAACTCGGAAGGGTAGGTGTGTTTTTTGTTTCCATTTTTTTTTGGATCTGGGCTGGTTGTCGAACACTGTTTGGGGGTTGTTGGTTTCGGCTTTTGGTGGCTTGCACTGTTTGCCCGTTTCCTTGTTTGGTTTTCGTCTTTTATTTTCCTCAGGATATTCGTTTCTCGACACCTGTCAAGCTCCTCTATACAGTTTCTTAATGAACGGAAGGGTTGGGCGGTTTTCATTCCGTACTTTTCTTTGGCAGGATGTCTCCTCAGTTTAGCTTTCTAGTCAACATATATCTCCGTTCAACTGGCCCACGGTCTTGGACCAGAAAGTACGGCATGCCGCTACTGCTCGTGGACATTTGCGGTTGACAAACGGCGATTCGCTCTCGACCTCGGCGTGTCTCGTGAACGTGGCTGTTTGCCGAAGGACCGCGTCGGCCCGCAGCCGTAAACCCCACTTCCCCAATCCGTTCTCCAGCCGATTTGTGATTGGTAGATGCTCCGCTCAGAGTCAACAACTGCCAGCAATTTTCACTGTTCGAAATGTGAGTTGTAAAGCCCGTTCCCAGAAACCGAAACGAGCCCCGAGTATATTACAATTACACTACAAAACCGTATCCTACACGTTGACACCCGAACCTGAAGTAAATGCACCACTACCTGCCGTATAGAGTGTCTACTGGAAAGGCCACAGGCGACGGAGGAGCCCGGTCTGCAAACGCGAGCTGCTCTTCGTCGGATGTCCCATCGTGCGACGTTTGCGTGGACATGAGGCGGTCTGCAAAGGTGAGCTGCTCTCCGTCGGATGCCCCATCATCGGATTGCCGAGTGAGTGAAATATCTCTCAAGTCCAGCTGAAACCCTTCCGCTAGAAAGGGTTTTAGCTGTCCGAAGATCGGGAAGGCGGCGTCCAGCGAAAGCTGCTCTTCGTTGGATGTCGAGTATGGTAGTGTTGGAGTGAGAAGTGATGAAGTCTGCTTGAGGAACGGGGCTAGCGGAGATCCCAAGTCCATCTGAATCACCTGCGTTGGAAAGGGTTCTAGCTGCCCAAAGAAGGTCGCGGAGGCGGCGTCCAGCGAAAGCTGCTCCTTGTTGGATATCGACGGGGGGTTGACCCGGGTTTCGGGAAAGCGCATTAACTGCGACCACTCCAATAGATCGCCTGCTGTCACGTAGACTTGTCAGCTCTCGTGGTCTCAATTCCACTGCGTTTTGTTTTTTTGCTGTCTTCCTGCCCGCCCATTTCGGGCTATTGCCCCCTACCGAGGGCAAGAGCTTTTGCAGCTGCCCCTCGATTCCTCCTTCCCCCTCCAACCAGACAGCCGCAGCAAGCATCAAGCACGATGCTTGTGCCAGCGTATTGCAGAAAAACCAGCAACTGCATCCATTGAGAAAAAAACAATAGCTACGAGAAGGATGCAGGGTGCAAGAGCAAGAATCACTCACCGGTATGCTTGCAATGGCTCACGCGATGGCCTCGCACACAGGCGCCGCACGCCCACCTTTCTCCATCAATCAGCATGGCGGGCGGCTGGTGATTCAGGCCCGTCTCACAGGACGGCTCCGCAGGCGTGGGGTTGTTGGTGTTGCGAGTGCGGAAGAATCTTTGAGCGACGGCTTGTGGTGGTCGTGCTCGAGGAGATCGAGCCGGCGGCGGGAAGTGGTGCATGCGAGGTGTCTGTCTGTAACGAGCATCTGCGGGCATGGGTGGTGACGTCGGGGGGGTTGAGGGAGAGAGGGAGGGAGAGAGGGACGGACGGATGGAGAGAGCAGCTTAACCGCCCCGTGTGCAGGGTCCGGCAGGGATACATACGTCAGACCCGAGCATAAACTACTTGGCTGCGTGGTGGTCTGCATTCTCAGGGCCCGTGTCTTGGGCAGAACGGGATAATCCTCAGTCGCCGAAGGTAGATAGCGCCTCGAGGCAAATGACACCCGAAACGATCTCGGCAGGGAAGGACAGAAGGCGCCGCGGGAAACAAGCAAATGGTGTGGTGTTGGCCGTACATGTTGAAGGGGTGTTCTGGTCCAGTCGAATCGAGGGGCAGAGAGCTGGGGACGAGAGGCAAGGGGCTAGCAGAAGAATGGACTCAGGGGTTGCTGTTCCACAGCCTCTGCGAGTGAGCCATGGCAACAAGCCCGCACGACAGGCATCACTGCGAGCTGGAAGGCCACAGCGGCGGCACAGGGGTCAAGGGGAGCAAGGGGAGCCAAGGGGGTGGAGGCGCATGCTGCAGGCGGCCATTGCGCACACACCCCCTTGCCAACTGACCCGGGACCGGGGTTCAGCCGGATCTAATCCCGCGGTGGGGCGAACTTAAGCCCTGGATGTCAATGTGGGGCCAACACCCCTGATGTCCCCAAACAGATACTCTGCAGATGTACCCGGCGGGACCCCCACTTCAGCGTGGTGTCACCAGCAGTACAGGCCACCCACTTCGGGTGTGATGCGCACCCAGCGACTCTTCTGCGAACGTCCCGCCGAGACCCTTGAGCAACATCTACCGCGCTCCCCACAGGGATACGCACTGTTGGCCCAGCTAACCCCTGCCTACATGACCTCCGCCTCGTTCCTGAGGGGCATCAGCTCCATCCTCCTTTTCCAGCCTTCCGACAGGGCGTGGTTGCCTTGTTCCTGCCAGGTCGCCCGCGTGGTTCGCCTGGCGGGACCCTGTGGTGGTGCGCGCACTCGAGGCTCTGCGGAACAAATCAGTACAAGTTTGTCCCTTGTGTTGCGCCCATGCCTTTCCCTCTTCACTCTTGCGGTCGACCACAGCCCCGGACCACATCCAGAACGAGCATCCAGCGGCACAGGAACTTTTGATATCATTTTCATTCGCAATGGGTGCGCCTGTGGTTTTCTTGCCCCTTACAGTTCCATGTCCCAAGTGCAAGCATCGCGTCCGGAGCATCCGCGACGACTTTAACAGACATTACAAAGTCGCCCACGAGGAGCTTCTGGAAAAGGAGGGGCGGGCGTGGGGAGATTCGCAATGGGAGACTGCGTTACGACGTGCCATGTTTGTGCTTCTTCCCTTCTCCCAAGGCCGCCGCTAATTTGTCCCGCCGTTCCTAGGCCCCCGGAGCCGGCTGCCGCTGGCGACGATGTTCAGCCTTGTCCCTACAGCACGAAGTCGTCCGCCGGACCTGCCCGCCCGGTAGCAATCTCGAAGGCTCGTGCCGCCCTGACCTCCCGACCCCGCGCTCAGGGCAAGTCGAATGTCGGCGCCTTCCAACCCCAGCCGCGCCGCCAGACCCACACCGCGCCGCGTGTCCCCCATAGCTCGCCCGAGACCATCCTCAAGCAACCCGAGACGCGCGCCATCAGACAGGAACAGCTCGTCGCCGAGGTGAAGGGCATCTACGCCGGGCTGGTAATGGTCGAGAGCAAGTGTATCGAGGTGGACAACAACCAGAGCTCGCCCAACAACCCAGATAAGCGCCTCAACAATCAGCACTCGCCCACCGACCCGGACAAGCGCCTCAACAACCAGCAGTGGCAGGCCATGATCGCTCTCCACCGCACGCTGCTCCAAGAACACCACGACTTCTTCCTGGCCTCGCAGCACCCGTCCGCCAACGCGGCCCTCAGGAGATTGGCGGCAAAGTACGCCATGCCCGCACGCATGTGGCGCCACGGCATCCACAGTTTCCTCGAGCTGCTGCGGCACCGCCTCCCCGGCAGCTTGGACCACATGCTCACCTTCATCTACATGGCTTATTCGATGATGGCGCTGCTCTACGAGACGGTCCCCGCCTTTGAGGACACCTGGATCGAGTGTCTGGGCGACCTTGGCCGCTACCGGATGGCCATCGAGGACGACGACATCCGCGACCGTGAAGTGTGGACAGCCGTCAGCCGCCAGTGGTACTCTCGGGCTTCCGACAAGGCTCCGACAACTGGGAGATTGTACCACCATCTCGCCATCCTGTCGCGACCCAACGCCTTGCAGCAACTGTCGTATTACTCGAAATCTCTCAATGTCGAGATCCCGTTCCCCTCGGCCAAGGAAAGCATCATGACGCTGTTTGAACCCACCATGTCGCCCCAGAATCCCCAGCACACCAAGCTCCCCCCGACCGAGCTGAGCTTCGTCAAGGCGCACGGCATCCTCTTCAGCGGCAAGCATCAGGATGAGTTCGACGTGACGATGGACAGCTACTTGGGATTGGCAGATAATCACATCAGCCGGTCGACACGCAGGTGGCTAGAATCTGGGTAAGGAGAAATCCCCTTTACGCTTGTAACCCCCTCGCCTTTTTGTGAGCCTCAGGAGTTGACCGAAGAGACAGGTACCACACTGCCATCGCCAACATCGGCGCCCTGACCGGGTACGGTGGTGAGAGCAATCCCATCAACGTCGCCCGCAAGGCCGATGCCGAATCCACCGACCAGTCAACGCAGGGCACGGCACGCTCCGAGACAACCGCCTCCGCTAAGAGCGGCAACAACAATAGCACCAAGACCATACCCAACGCCAAGCAGTTCCCCAATTCCCTCCGGTTGCTTGTCGGTACCTATAACGTTGTCTGTCGCCGCTTCGCGGATTCCAACATCCTCCCTTACCTCCATGTCACGCTCGCTTTTGTTTTTGACCTCACCCTCCTGCCGGACGCCATGGCCCATGTCGCGCCCGTCTTCCCGTGGAAGCTCACAGCCTTAATGCTGAATACGTTGATGGGTACCGCGTCGTCTTCGACGGCGCACAACGTTTCACAGGCACAGGCGCAGGCGCGCCTGTTGGAGGTGGGCGCGCCGTTCCCCGGCACGGAGGTCGGCGATACTGCCACCGCCACCGCCCCTGCCGACAAGGAGGGCGACAAGGCACCCCCCGTCCGCCGCAAGCGGCCGCTTCCGGACGACTACGCCATGAGGGGCTTTCAGTGGGCTGAGCGGTACCACCCGGACGGATGGTTCGACACGGACGAGCGGATCGACGACGACGACAAGTACTTTGAGGTGCCGTCCATGATGGAGGAGCGGCGCGAACGCGTGCTCTGGCTCGGGGCCCGGATCGCG
>FTEL01003176.1_pt1 | contig 18547 bp, 7 predicted proteins | sample 1658911 | NCBI WGS metagenome assembly FTEL01 (sample SAMEA3914869, study PRJEB12502) | metagenome | biome: forest; material: soil | place: USA | collected 2012-03-12 | depth 0.1 m
CCCCTCCTCTTCCCCTCCCCGCCCCCTCACCAACCAAAACCAGCCCAAACCAACGCCACCACCCCGCCACGCACCTGCAAAGATCTTTCCCCGGCCAGCCAAACTGGCTCGAACGGCCGCTGGCGTGGGGTAAGCCAACGCTTGTCTGACCTGCCCTCCCTCCGCATCGGGCGCACACTCCCTCACCGGCGGCCGCTAGTGACGCCATCACGCAGATCGGCCAGCGCAGCCCATTGGGCTGGCCTCTCCTGTGGGGATGTGTGACTGGCAAAAAAGCGGCATTGCCTCTGGCAGTAAGCCTGCTGGTGGGCCTGGGAGCCCCTGGTCGAGGCGGTTGCGATGCCCTATTCTAGCTTCTTTGCTTGATTGGATTGTGTCATTGTGGGTTTAGGGGACGGAGGTCACGGCAAGAAGTTGAGTTGGGGCAGAGTTTGAGGATGGCGGAAGGGAAGAAAATCAGGTGTCGCGAAAGTGAGGGAGAGAGTGAGCCATGTCAGGGAGGTGGCAGACAGATCTGGAACCTCAAGGCAACCCCGTGCACATCTCGGGCTTCTGGAGAGCAGGGGACAGACATCTCCAACGGGGAACGCCACAATGCACCCTTTGGGAGGCACAAAACGCCATCATCACGATCCGGCCGCCTGGCAACCCAGCAATAAGGTCCCTGCAACGGCCGGTCCAGGACGTGACCTCCGCTTCCCCGGCACCCGACTGTTGCACCCTTGAGGTTCCGTGGTGTGTGCACTCTCTCTCTATTTTTGGTAATAAGCCCAAGCCGTGTTATCGTGCTCTCGTCAACCAAGAGTCTGTATCCAAGATGTTCGAAATCTCGCATGCCCAAGATGAATCATGACAAAACTGCCCCGCCAAGCTGCTTTCCAAAGGCACCCAATAAATATTAGTAGACCGACACGATTAGACAGCGTATTGTTGTCCTTGTTGGCCCTGGAGTCAAGAAGTGTTAACAAGGCCCAAAAGCTTCGGGCCGAATCTTCATCCTCACCTCCCACATCAGCTGCGAGTTGAGAAGACTCAGCAACGTATACGTATCGTCATCCTCGTCACCCAGCGCCACCGACGGCCCTTTCCGCTTGTAGAACGGAAACTCAAAGTATTCCGGGTAGAAGCCGGCGTACTCCCAGTCGACAATGGCGGCGATTTTGAGCGTCTCGGGGTTGACGATGATGTTGTGCTGCGAGCAGTCGTTGTGGCAAAAGACGTACTCGGCCTTCTGGGAGGGCCGCAGTTGGGACCAGTCGTCCCTCTCCGTCTCGGACAGCACGCGGTAGGGGGGAATGACGAGGCCCGAGGGCCCGCCCATGCGGTTGGACTTGAGCGTCTTGAGCTTGGCGAGGTGACCCTCCAGCTCGGCGATGACGACGCCCTTTTGGTGGTCGGGCAGGTCGGCCATGCTGACGCCCTCGACGAACTGGGTGATGAGGTAGTAGGCGTCGTCGTCCTCAAAGTCGCAGAACAGTAGGGGGACAGGGATCTCGGTGTGTCTCCGGATGAAGCGCAGGGTGTCGGCCTCGTTCTTGAGCGACTCCTTGCGCAGGCGCGGGATGTGGAGGCCGTGGGGGCCGGGGAGGAACTCGCGCGGCCGCAGACAGCGCTTGATGAAGGCGTTGCCGCGGCGGTAGTACTTTCGATCGCCGCTGGTAGAGAAGCAGCCCTCTTCTGACGTCAACGAGGAGGCTTGCGGGATCAGCGGCGGCTGGGGGCGTAAGGCGGCCATGGTGAGTCGGGTCGACGGGCGGCGGCCGGGACCGAAGCGAGACTGTCTCGAGGCATATGATATCGAGTGAGGATGGGATGGTGGTGTCTGGGCGGGATTCCGAGGGAGCGAGTGTGGATGGTGGTTTATTGCCAGGGCAGGGCATGGGGGGCGGGGGAACGGGGCCCTGTGGGAGGGAGGGCGGCGGCTGCTTCTGTCTGGCTGCCGATCGCGGGTGCTGCAGGTTTGCGTGCAACGGTCGTACAAGGGTTCAGGGCCTGATCCGAGTCGTTGTCGAGTTGCATGGTGTAATGCTCCCGCGGAGGCGCTTGGCTGGGCTGGGGACGCACAGCAGAATGGGTTGGGGGTCAGACACGTGTGTGTAGTCAGTGTGTCGCCTGCCCGCCTGTCCATAGGCCCTGGAGGCAGAGTAGCGCGCCGCCTCATCGCGAAGAGGTGAAACTCACCGCAGATGCCGTGTCCTGACAGATCTGTGCGTGTATCCAAACGTGGCAGTTGAGTCTTGTGTGCGACAGCTGCGGGTAGGGAGCCGATGTATGGTCTGCCGAATTGGCGAAAATGATGGTGCACAGAGGAAACCCTCGTCTCTGCCCTTGGAAAAATTTAATCCAAAATGCCGGATTCAGCAAGCTGGCTGGGAAGGAGCGGAACGGGAAACCTCATCCGCCAAACACCCGCTGCTGCGTTCCATCCTTGCTGCTTCTTCTCGCTCTCCTCTTGCTCTGTTTCTTCCATCTTCTGCTGCCTGACGCAGTAGGATCAATAAACGCACACACTCTCTCCTCCCTGGTCAGCACGCCTACCACACATCCGGCCTAGCCTGCCACGTTTCCGCCTGCACGTCCGCCAACTAACTTTCTGAGGAGGGGTTGTTACGTCGACACAATTACCTGCTCGGGAGGACGGAGGGGGTGCTGTGGCACTGGGGAACAGCTGTCTTTCCAAAAGCATGCTTCTGCTAGCCCCACTTGGAGTTCATGCATGCACTTGAGGTTGTTATCGTGATTCAAGGCTGTTGAGCGAGCGGGGGCGGGGCAGCTCCCTGCAGCTTCCTGCAACTCTGTGCCAATCTATCTCGTCGCTGGCTGTCGACTCGGAAGCGTCCTGTTCCCATTGGCCCTCCCTCTCGCCACGGGAAGACGCCTTCGACGCAGAGATATCCTGGATCCCGAGTTAGGCGCGAATAAATCCATGCCCGCCAGTCGCAGCCCAATCCGGCTTCCGACGGCGCCCTCGCCAGGGTGCTGCGATCATCTGCGGTCCTCTGGAGGCGTCTGCCATCTGCATTAGACCGATCCAATTTTGTCAACGATATCTCAAACAACCCATCGTGCTGTCCAACGTTGCACCCGACCTCGTGGCCCTGTTTGAGTCATTTTTTAAACGTACAATTATCTTCGCCGGGTTTGAGGACGGCAGGACGATATCAATCCCAGCCAGATTTGCACATTTTTTGGGTGTCCCCTCTGCGATTCGCCGCCTCGAACCGATATTTACCGTACATTCGCACAACCCTAGTACAATTAGGCCGCCGACATACGTCCACACTCCCTGGTGTCTTGCATAATTAGTTGCTTCTTCCTTCAACCCCTACTCTTGGCCTGTTGATAGTCCCCCTTTAGCTGCACCGAATCTCACCTACTCAGCAACCAGAACCATACCTCCGCTGAACCCTTTTAGGAGACCAAGCCTGACCGGGTTGTGATTCGTCACACTTTCCTCTGTCAGGGAGCTCTGCAATACACTCTGTTACCTCCTATCAACCCTCTCGTCACATCTTCAAACATTCTTCCTTTGCAATGACCGTTGGTTTCGATGTCCCGGTCTGGGAACGATACTTGCGGAGGAGTTTGGCATGAATGTGACCCTTTGGGCAGTCGGTCGTCTTGCTCCCTTTTTTCCTGCCTATCTGCGTTTTCATTGAACTGCATCGACTGTCCCTCGTCCATCCCGGTATTTCCGTAGCTCCGTGTCCAAGAAGCCGTACTTCATTCATAACAAGATAGTTTCATTCCTGAGCTGGGCAAGAGGTCCTCATCCATCCTCTAGATGTTGGACCCACCTGGACACTTTTGTATATAACTCCTAACTATACTGTTGTAAGGCCAGTTCTTTAATAGGTCAGAGCCAGAAGGCTATCGCAGCATACGTGTTCCGTAATCTAACAGGATCTAGTCAGTCGCATGGGTTTCCTTTTCCTTCTTCTGAAACCACCCATCTCCCGTGCTCGGTCCCCATCCCACAACACATAGGCGCGGTCGCGGAGCCAGGCCTTTGGCTCGGGTATAAACGATTCCGGCACCCCCCACCCTGCGTTCTCGGTACGCCAAACCTCGTACGGGCCCAGATCTGGGTCCTCATCGTTGGGCTGGCCATATCGATCCAGCGCGACCGAGCTACAGGCGTCTTCAAAGTCCTGTGAGTAGCCCTCGCCAATTCTCCGTTCGCCAAAGTAAATCATGTACAGAATCTCAGGCAGATCTACATCAACCTTGTCGCGGAAGCCAGCGTTGAGTCCGGCGTCCAAGATGGCCTGCTTGTCCTCGGGGGAGGGGGTATTTGCCAGCTTGCTGAAGTATTCGACACCTTGAGCCAGCTAGCAGTCCGGCGGTTCCATCGTCAGCCGTCTCATCGTATAGTCGTACATAAGGGCCCCGTAACTAGAAACACTCGGGACAACTCACCCAAAGGGGTTTAAGCGCCCAATCGATAATCTCATGCTCTTGCTTATCTCCCCTGGTGCGGCTTGCGTCACGGCAGGCCTGTATCGCTAGAAGCCACCTATATATCAGACCACATTCTTAGGTAGCCTGGAGAATAAAGGGCCCTCTCGTCAAAGGGCGCCGACAAACCTCGGTCAACCTCGGCTTCCAGGTACCTGCAGACACAACCGAGCTGCTCGTTCTCCCAGGCGGGCTGCCTCCAGAAGAACCAGCGGTTCACGTCGTCGGCGAACGCGCCGTCCCGAAAGAGCCTGTAAAACAGCTCGACTCGGTAGAAGGCGCGACAGAAACGAAAGAGCTCGGACGGAGAGAGGGGCAGACTGGTTGGTATAGTGCTGTCACTTGGAGGAGGGATACGCTCCAAGGCGCGGGCGGCAAAGTCAGTTGCCAAGGCCAGAATGGCGCTATGCGTATGGCCCATCCGTCGTACCAGGTGGGTAGGCAGCTGTGGCGCGCGGGCGGCGAGGAGAGCTGGTCGGCAGTAGAGGTCATCGAGCAAGGCGACAACCGAGCCGCCAACAAGGGGACTAGGGAGTCGCGATGCCTCCATCAGGGCGACCGCATACGGAAGGAGGGTATTGGGCGTGATCTGGTGGCCTAGGTTCGGGGGTCCCATGCCATGGCCTTTGTCGGAGAAATGCCGACATGCAGCAGGGGCGAGAGGGGTAAGAAACCATCTATGGGCCAACCTCATGGTCCCTACCGCCTTGTAGGGTAATAGCAACCTCGTGGAATTCAAGAGGTGGGCGTAACTCGCGCAGGGAGCCATGTATTGGAATGCCGAGAATGGAGGCGCCGAAAAAGAAGCAAACAGGGAAAAGTACAGGACGCTGGAAGACCAGATGAATTTTTCATGCCCGCTAAGGCCTCTGGCCGCATATGGACACAGTCCGCCTCCCTGGCAGCTGACTCTCCCAGGGGGTGACGTCATTGAGCGATTGAGTGAGCGGGTTTGATCACTTCGGCCTCGTATGCAGGCTCCAGGTCTAGAGCACTTTCAAAAACTACTTAGTTAGTCAAGCTAATAAAGTAGTTGAACTTTAAGGAGCTGTAGCTATTCTAGGGGTAGCTAACCCTAACTTTAACTATGTATCATTGAAATTTAGACTAACTAACTATAGCTGTCAAGCGATGCTCTTCACTGTCCCCAACAACCTCTGTATGATGCGATGCGCCTGTGCGCGCTTGGCATACTTCTTGGCGCTTGCTGCGGCATTGTTGGCCGCTCGTACATGACCCGGGTAGCTGTTTGTTGCATCGAGCACGTCCTTGTACCGCTTGTTGAACGACCGGCGTTTCTCGGCATGGCTGCATTTTGGCCCCAACGGTTAACTTAGGTTAGAACGCCTTGAAGTAGACGATGTATACGAGACGTACATTTCAGCGCTCGTAGACGCTGCTTCTGCCAATATAGCCAGCTGCTTGTTCGCATCCTCTGCAAAGGCGGCGACGGCGGGACGGTTCCTTGAACCATGGGCGGGAAGGCAGTTGGTGTCTTGTAGCTTTTTGACCCTCTTCCTGTAGAGTGTGCTGTCCTGGCCGGCTTTCTTGTCTGCAGCCTTGTAGTCGTGGTACTCCTCGTAGATCGCGTGTCCGGGTTGGTATCTGAGCTTGTCGTCGAGGGCACCGGCTTGCTTTAACGCGGCAATGAGGGAGGAAGGTTTTTCCCTTGCGCCCCCTCTGAACTGGCAGAGCAGAGTCGAGCGCGGAAGTGAAGGCGGAAGCGGTGGCGGGAGCGAGGGCACGAGTTCAGGGGCACAACTCGGGGCCCAGGGGGGTGGATGGGCAGGGAATCGGCGAAACAAGGGACGGAGCCAGGTCCGGGTCGTGACAATTTTCTAAAAAGACATTGCAAATCTGTGCTCGTTATCCGTTCTCTTAATGATGTCAAAAGCCGCGATGTCTCAGCTCAGCTTATTTGACTGCACGACGTGTTACTTTTTACCTGCTGTCAAACTGGGCAGCAGCTTCATACTCGGCCATGGTCAACGCTCCTCCCAGCCAATTCAAACACGGCAATGGCAACGGAGAGAAATCTGGCAGGCTTGTGCGTGGGCTGCAGGGGAAGCGGCGAGGGTCGCCGCGGCGATTTGGTACTCGGAAGCTGCCACCCGTGATGAACTCAAACACCGAATCCAATCCCACGAAGAAAAACTACAAGGCCAACCCCGACAGAATGTGCAGTAAGCGCGTCATTACGGTTGTGCTCAGATGCCCCCATGACCCATCGGCCGCTGCCGCCCCACCCCGGTGTTACGACCCGGCCAATCAGCGCCGTCGCCACAGCCGCAAAGGGAAAGCGGCCGGCTTTGATCCACCTCGGTCATCCACAACACGCTCGGGCGAGAGCCGGAAGAGAGGCTCACTGGACTCGGGGGAGAGCTAGGGAAGGGGGATGCGTGACGCTTGGGCCGGAGTTGGGAGATGGATGCCTCGGGCACACACGACTCGGACGGGGGCTGATGACCACACTTGGAAAAAGGTGGAATCGAGGCGGTAGCTGGAATTGTTGATGCTCAAAGGATGGGCTACTGCGAAGCTGCATAGACCGGGTTGTGTGGTTGGGTGTGCAGCATGGTGAGACTGAGGAAATGACTGCTCAACGCCGTTGTTGATGCCTCAGTACCGGCGATCTCCCTCTGCAAGGCAAACAGAACGGCCGCCAGAGCCGCACGGGCTAAACACAGTTGTCCCATGACCGAGTCTACCGCCGACACTTCATACACACTGGGCACATGTCAGGCATCTCTCCTCGTGCGAATGGAGCAATCGGCGGTGGCCTTGCCCTCGTATAGTTGCTGGAGCACAACACCGGCGTTTGCACGTCATCTTTGCCCCAGTTTCTACGCTGTTTGATCATACCCCCCCTAAATCTCAGCACCCAACACCGGCCATTCTCCACTCCTCGCCGTTACCACGACCGCCGAGCCTCTACTTTCCCCCATCGTTGCCTCAACCACCAGGACGCCACCAACCTCCCCCCACCGGCCGGTCCCACTCCTCGGCGTTACCTCACCACCAGCACCGCGAACAACGGCCCCCCCTCGAACACATATAAAAGACAGCCCACCCCAGCCCGAAATCAGGTCTAATTTTTGATCAGACAATGCAATCTTTCCTGACTTGTCTTCTGCATTGACTTGGATCTTCTTTCTCAGTCAATCTTCGACATCTTTCGAAAGAGAGTCAAAGTGTAAGTGCCTCTCCTGTTGTGCTTGCTTGTTTCTTTGTTTTGCTGCTTTTGAGGCATTCATGCCTCAAGCAGCTCTCAAAATCACATAACGGGCTGCTTCCCCCCCAGCTCAAAAGTTCAGTTTCGTTTCTAACAGTCAATCCAGATTCTTGACATCTTTTCATCAACAACATCAACCATCACACAACGTAAGTGCGTCACCTGTTTTGCTCGTTCTGCTGGTGCTTTCAAGGCACACATCAGCAGCTCGAAAACACATAAAGGGCTGGACTTCCCAGCTCTCGAGTTCACTCCCGTTTCTAACCAACAAGCCAGCAGCTTTCTCGACTTGTTTCGAAAAGGAATCACACACAGTGTGTAAGTTCTTACCCCACCCGTCTGTTTTGATGTTTTGGTTCTGTGCTTTTTGGATGCCTTGGGTGCTTCGGCATTCAAGGCATACACACCCCACCTCAATGTTTATTTTGATGTTTTGATCCTTTGATGCTTTGGATGCCTCGGCGTTCAAGGTATTCAAGGCATGCACGTACCATCTCCGAGTTTGTTTTGACGCTTTGATGTTTTGATGTTTTGGTTCGGCGTTCGGAGTTGGATGCTTCTGGATGCTTCAGGCATTCAAGGCATCCAAGGCATACATCCCCACCCTTCAGAAACACATAAAGGGCTGCTTCCCCCGGCTCAAAAGTTCAGTTTCGTTTCTAACCAGACAGTCAGTTCAGACTTTCGACATCTTTCGATCGACATCTTTTGATCAACATCTTTCGATCAACAAGAATCACGTCACAGTGTAAGTGCCTCACCAGTTTTGTTTGTTTTGATGTCTTTCAGACATCCAAGCATCAAGCAGCTCTCGAAATCACATAAAGAGCTGCCTCCCCCAGCTTCAAGTCCAGTCTCGTTTCTAACAGACAATCCAGATTCTTGACATCTCGGCTTCTTTCGAAAAGGGATCACGCACGGTGTAAGTTTCTACCCCACCTGTTTGTTTTGATGATGTTTTGATGTTTTGATGCGGCGTTGGATGCTTTGGGCGCTTCGGCGTTCAAGGCGTCATGCGCCGGTCTGTTTTGTTTTGGCTCGGCGTTGGATGCTTCTGGATGCTTCGGCGTTCAAGGCATTCGGGTCATGCGCCCATCTGTTTTGATGTTTTGATGTTTTGGTTCGGCGTTGGATGCCTTCTGGATGCTTCGGCATTCAGGGCATCCAACGCATGCATCCCCCTTCAGAAACACATAAAGGGCGGCACCCCCCAGCTCAAATCGGTTCTTGTTTCTAACAGACAATTCAATTCAGCTTCTCGACTTGTCTTCGGCTTTGACTTGGTTCTTAAAGTCATCGGTCGACAATCTTTTCGAAAGACATCAACCTTTCGACCTTTTCTCTCGTCGTTGCCCATCATGAGGGCGAACTGTAAGTCATCTCACCTCGTCGTCGTCACATCATGTCTTGCATCTCATGTCACTTCATCACTGTCATTCACAACACACATCATCACTGTCTTGTCTCACCCTTGTTGTCGTCTCTCACTGTCACCATCATCATCCGTCTTGTCAACGCTTCATGATGTCGTCGTCTACACACATCACCACTGTCATGTCTTACCATTGCTGTCTTGTCGCTGTCTGTCATTCACACATGCTGACATGTCTTGTCTTGTCAGTCTTCACCGGCCGATGGCTGGCGTGGGTGGGCTTAATGGCCCACCTCGTCGCATCGTTCGCCGGCCTCGCGCTGGCAAGTCCTCTCCCGGCCGCCGTGGTGGCCCAAACTCTCTCGGTCGCCTTCGTGGCGCTTCTCCTCGCCTCCGGTCTTCTCGCCGGCCCGCTGCTCGCCGCTATGCTCGCGGCCAGCATCCGCCTTCGGTCCCCGGCCTCGCGTCTCCTCTCCGGTCTCGGCCTCGTCTGTCTCGCCCTCCTCGGTTGCGCCCGCGCCGAGCAGTGGAGCACTGACCTCTGCGTCAGTCCCACTGGTCTCGGTGCTTCCGGTGAGGGCGCGCCCTTCACCATCCTCGGTTCTGCTGGTTCTTCCGTGCGCCGTCTGCGGCTTTACCGCAACAACGGTCGCGACGGTTACCTCCGCGGTCTCTCGGTTTTCTTCTCGGACGGTACCGAGATGCGCGGCGGCGTCCGGAAGGACCAGTTCGCCGACGTGGAGCTCTCCGACGGCGAGGTCATCACCGGGATGACCCTCTGGAGGCTCGACGGCGGCGCCGCCAACTCTTCCTCGTCCTCTTCGGCTCCCCGTGTCGCTCGCCTGGATCTCTCCACCTCGGAACGGTCGTGGGGCTTCGGTGTCGACAACACCGAACGCCTCACCAGCAAGGCTGTGAGCGTGGGTTCTGGCGTCCTCGTCGGCTTCCAAGGTCGGGCCGGCGACGACCTCGACTTTCTGGCCCCCGTCTTCCTTCGCCCTCTGTCCGAGAGCACCGTCTCGGACATCGTGTTCGAGAAGGTCGGCGGCGACGACGGCCTCCGCCTGGTCACGCTCCGGGAAGGCTCTGCCGTGTACAACGGCACCGACTTCTCTTGGTCCTTCTCCGGGAGCGAAACCCGGGACACTTCGACTTCGTTTTCGAGCGGGTTCACCAACTCGCTGAGCGTCTCCACGACGTTCAAGTCGAAGATCCCGGCGATCGCGGAGGCCGGCATCTCTGGTTCTTGGTCCCCCGGCACGTCGTCGTCCCACGACGCACACTCCGGGAGCGCCGTCACGCTGTCTTGGAGCAACACCGTTGCTCTAAGCAAGGACTCCCCCGCGGTCTCGTGCTCCGCGATGGTCTGGGAGGGCCGCTTGAATGTGGGCTGGTCCGGCACCCAGACCATCTCGGCCGGCGGCGCCACCATGTCGTTCGCCACGTCTGGCACTCTCCGCCACGTGGCCTACGGCAAGGTGGAAACCGTTTGCCGGCCGATGGGAGCCGTGGCCCGCCGCTGGGTCGCTTAGGCGCTCTCGGGGTCTTTGTGCGTGTCGGGGTGACCTGTCGGGGTCGTCGTCGGGTTTTGCGAGAAAGGACGGGTCTGGGTCTGTCGGGTTCTGGTCTTGGGTGGTCTTTTGGGCTTGCTGGTCGTCTGTCGTGGTTGAGTTCGGCCTGTGAACTCCTGCGGCTTGCATTTGGTCTTTTACCGATTGAGGTCTGATGTGGAACTCTCGGTTGCTTTGTCTTGTTAGCTGGTTGCGGTCTCGGAGGGAAGTCTTGGTTTGTTTTGGTGGCTTCTTGTTTGTCGGTTGAGTTCTGCTGTGGGACTCTTGGCTTGCTGTTGGGATTGTTAATGTTGGGCTTGGATTGCTGGTAAATGTCTTGTGGCGGAAATCTGGGCTTCATGTATCGTTGTGCCTGTCCGGTTGAGGTCTCGCAGGGAACTCTCGATGGGTACGGGCGTTTCGTTGGCGTTTCGTTGGGCTGATCGGGATCTGGATGATGGACCGGTTAGCTTTGGCGTTCTTGGATTGGTTTTTGTTTGCCTGTTAGTTTGTTGGTCAGTTGAGTTCTCTTGCTGGGAACTCCTGGTCCAGCTGGCTCAGGTATTGGGGGATGGTTAAGGTTGCGGTGTTCTGGAGATGGTCTCCAAGCCATTCTTTCACCGAAATTTTTGTCGATTCTAGAGAGTTGCGGCGGCGGAAAATACAGGACTTCTCCACCAGGGTGCCGTGTCGTTGCCTCGTGCCTGCCATGTTACTGACTGCCCAGCTTGCGAACTATCAGCCCTGTCACAGCTTTTTCAGCAACCAGTGGTAAGTCGTCTCCCCTCTCCTGCAGCAACTCAACTCCCTGATTTCCAACCAGTCACTAATCCAACCCCGCCAACCAGGTAACCAAAAGGCAAAGCAAGTCAGCGATCTTTCATCTCGCCGTAAGCATCCCCTTTGCCCATCCCTCCTTCGGAGCAGCGGAAGTTGACTCGCTGAGAGCACGCCGGGTCTTTCACATGCTGACGGATTGCTCTTTAAAGGTGCTGCCGACAAGCTTGGACGAATTGCGGTCCCCAGCAATGAACAACTGGCTGTTATCCGAACGCCATCTTGATGCGACAGACCCCGATATCCGCCCGCCCCAACACCGAACCCCCGAATGCCGCACCAGGCAGTTGGCAGACTCGACGCCGTGTCAGCGTTTACAAAACCAGAAGCACCAGTCTCCAACATTCACAGACATTCCCACGGTATGGACAATGACTGATGGTGGCCTAATCGCAGGTACCGTCGGCGATTAGGATGGTGATACCCTACAATGGCCTGGGATCCACACCTGAGGGCACCAGAAGCACGCTTACTCTGGTTCCGCATCCTACGAGCGCGCGGCTCGGATGTTCGGGCGAGCGCAATGCTGGAGGCTAAACGCGGGGTGGCCCATCTCCAACCCTCCGATTTGTCATCTGTCATCTCGCCCTGCACTTCGCACCGCATCCCGAGCGCCCAGCATCCAGCTGAAACGTGAGGCTTCAGCTCCCCGTCTCACCCCCCAAGTCCAGCTATTAATTGAACATCAAGCTGACATCAACCCCTCGGGATCCTTCAATAGACCTTACCTTAACCACACAACAACCCACAAGATTCTCAGCTTCGCCTAATTAAGCCCTCAACCCCGCATCAGTCCACCGGGCCTCCCATACCAACAACACCCGTCACTCACCACCACCTCCCACTCAGCAATGGCCCTCATCCCCCCCGAGCGCGGCGAGCAGGTCCTGGGCGACCTCGAAGCGCGCTTCGACCGCATCGCCGTCCCGTACAAGACGGTCAACGGCACCGCCATCGAAGCCGCCATCTTCGTCCCCAAGCCCCTCTCCTCCGCCACCGACTCAACCACCGCGCCCGTCCTCGTCAACTTCCACGGCGGCGGTCTCCTCATGGGCACCAACCCCGAACCGTTCTTCCTCCCCGACTGGTCAGCCCCCTTGCCTTCCCCCCTTCACAACCCCTTACCTAACCCCACCCCCCACAGGGTCCGCGACCTCGCCTTCACCACCCCCGCAATCTTCATCACCCCCGCCTACCGCCTGGCCCCCGAAACTCCCGCGGTCTCCATCCTAACCGACATCTCCGACTTCTGGACCTGGCTGCACGCCCACCTCCCCGCAACCCTCTCCGCCCGCTGGCCGCACCTCACGCCCGACCTGGGCCACCTCGCCGCCGTCGGCGAGTCCGCAGGCGGCTACCTGGCCCTCCAGTCCGCCCTGCAATTCAACCGCGCCGCCAAGCTCCGCGCGGTGATTGCGCAGTACCCGAGCATGTTCACCGACCTCAAGGCGTTCAACCTCGCCCCGCCAAAGGTGGACGCCACGCTCACGGAAGCCGTGGCGGAGTATGTCGCTGCCGCCAAAGCCGCGCCGGAGAGCGTGAAGGTGTCCTCGCCGTGGCCGGAGCGGGCGGATTTGCTGATCGGGGCGTTTGCGACGGGGGTGGTGAGGGACGTGCTCGGGGCGGACGAGGAGGGCAGGTTGACGCTGGGGTATGCGCTTGCGCAGGCGGAGGAGGTGCCCCCGCCCGTGTGGATTGTGCAGGGCGATGAGGATGTGTTGATTGCTAAGGCGGCGACGGACGAGTTGGTGGAGGTGTGGAAGAGGGAGAAGCCGAAGGCGGAAGTCAAGTATACTGTGAGGGCGGGCGCGCATGGGTTTGATGCGTTGAACACGCTAGAGGATGATTGGATTGCGGAGGGGGTGGAGTTTGTTAAGGGGTATTGGCTTTAGGGGGTGCCCGCTTGGCAGGATAGATGGGCGGAGGGGGTCCCTTTCTTGTCTTCAGGAGCAGAATTGGGTATCTACTTGGCCAATCACTGATTGTCCAAAACTGGGGAACTCTCGTTTGATTCGATGCACCCCTTGGTGCTATGGTTGTTGTCTGCTGTTCCCGAGGATTCGACGAGGGGTGGTACTCCGCTATACCTAGCGGTATCTGCGTGTCTCCTGACTACCTGTATTGTGGATCGAGGAAACCGCGTAGCATGACTTGACGGCCTACAACCTACACCGGGACCTTTACTTATCCCCGCCGTCCGACCACCCGCACACACCACCTACCACTACTCTACACAAACTAGCACTCTCAGCCCCTGAATGGAACTTACCCGAACTCACAGCGCTGAGCCCCTACCAGGCCGCTGCTTGTTGCCTCGACCCTCCCCTTTTACCCCTTTTCTCGAGCAGCCCCTCAAGGGAACAAGACCTCTCACAAATGGCAGTTAAGCAAAGGAGATGTATGTAGCACATTGATTGGGGCACCCCTACGAAAGGAAAATGTCGAAAAGAAAAAAAAAACCCTAAACTCCTTCCTCCCGGAACCCTCCATGATATACACACCTACCCGCCCGCGTCTTTCTCCGCTCCATAACCTACCGGAGCCTCAACACTCCAATTGTGTCCTGTTATCCTCATCCATCCCAGGTAGATCGATCCCCTCCCATCTACTGCTCCATGCATCCTCTAGGTTCCCTCCCTCCCTCACTCCGCCTTACTTCACAGCTCTCCCGCCCTCGTTGTCGTACCGCGTCGATTTAAACCGGGGCGTGCGTGAACAGGTACGAGACCGACTCGCCTGGATCAGGGTTAGTATAAGCAATGGAAGACGAAGGCAAAGCCTAGGGCGGTGTTTACCGTTGTGGGTGCGGCGGATGGCCTGTCTCGTGTTAGTAAGTCATTCTCCAGTTGAGTGAAGATAGGGTGAGCAAACCTCGGCAATGGTAGGGCTAATGTCGATGACACGCAGCTTGGGGCACTAGAGCAAGGTCAGTCGAGAAATACGGAGTGGACCACAGCGGAGTAACATACGCGCTCGACCTTGTCCCCGAGCGGAACAGTGTTTGTGACGACCAGCGCGGACAGGACGCTGCCGTTGAGCGTCTCGATGGCGTTGCCGGACAGGATGCCGTGCGTAACAAGCGCGAGTACCGACTTGGCGCCGTTCTCCTTGAGCACGGCGGCCGCCTTGACCAGGGTGCCGCAGGTATCCGCCATGTCGTCTGTGAGGGGTTAGCTGCCTTGGCTGCAGAACTTAGAATAGAGGGACGAGGGACATACCGACGAGGATGGCGACCTTGTCCTCGACATTACCAACGAGAACCTGCAGATGATGTGTCAGCTACATCCCCACGATTCAGGCCAGAGGCTCTCTCCTCACCATGCGGCCAACGACGTTGGGCCTGGGGCGCTCCTTGTGGATCAGGGCGAAGGCGGTGTTGAGGTGGTCGGCGATGGACGTCGCGCTACAGCAAGTCAGAATAAGCAGTTTGTCTTGGAACGGGGATACTAACCGTTTGGCACCACCAGCATCAGGGGAGACGATGACGCAGTCTTCGGGGTTGAAGTTTTCCCGGATGTACCGGAGGAAGGACGGCTCGGCGTACAGGTTGTCCACTAGTCAAGTTAGCAATGACTACCAGAATATGTCTGAGGGAGCGTCTGAGGGAGCGTACCTGGGACACTGAAGAAGCCTGGTTCCGGTGTTAGCAGTCATGGGGATTGGCGTGGGCGAAGCCTCTGAGAGTCAGGGGCTAACGCAGAAACCGGCAAGGCATACCTTGGATCTGTTCCACCTGGTCAGCACTGTTGTTCAAACAAGGGGCTTTTGCGACTCACCTGAGAAGCGTGGAGGTCCACCGTCACGATGTCTGTGTCGCAAGTTAGCTCAGCCAGGGGCCAAGAGGACTGGGGCTGGGCATACGGTTGGCGCCAGCGGTCTGCATCATGTTCGCGACCAACCTCGCGCTGATGGGCGCTCTCGACTGGGGTAACGTCAGCTAGCCATTCATGACCCTAGGCTCGTCCTGTCCATCCGGCCGTACCTTGTCCTTCTTGTCCTGTCGCGCATACGGGAAGTTCGGGCTGGCAAAGTCAGCGTTGGCTCGGCGCGTTGCGACAACGGTTGCGCGGGGTGTCGCGGGCTGTTCGCAGGGGGTGGTGGGTGGGAGGGCAGTTCGTTGGGCTGCTCACATGACGGCTGTGATTCTCCGGGCGCTGTGTGGTGTCCTCAGGTCAGCCTCTGGCGCAACACAAGCTTGGTATTCCCTCTCCCATACCTGGCGGTGCGGCATGCCGAGATCATGATCAGCAGCTCCATCAGCCCCTCGTTGACGTCGCCGGTGGCGGTGGACTGAACGATGAAGACATCTTCGTCGCGAACCGACTCGCCGACCGTGAAGGAGGTTTCTTGGTTCGAGTAGTTGAGGGAGATGGTGCGGGCGACCTCGATGCCGAGTCTGCGGGTAGCGAGGGAGACATGTCAGCGGTCTAGTTGGACGGCAGAAGCGGGCGACGTGGAATGGGCGCGAGGGATATGGGCGGCAGAAATGGCGGAAGGGGAGAATGAGAGAATGGCGGGATGCGTGAATTGGTCGTCGTACCGCTTGGCGATCTTCCCGCTGAGCTCGGGGTGGCTGCGGCCACTGATCAACTTGATCTCGTTTGCCATCTCGGCGGACATGGTGAGCAGGAGGAATCCGGGCAGCGGCCGGACGACGGGGACAGCCAAAGTTTTCTTTGCTTCTTGCTGCAGGTCCTGTTAGCGGGGAGCCCGACTGCGGGGCAGCGACAGGGCTGCTGTGCTGTGTGGCGCGTACAGAACGTGCCGGCCGAGTACGGGATACAGGGGGTCGTCGGGGTCAGGGTCGTATGTACCTTGGGCGGCGTGCGGTGCGCGGGCGGGCGTCGGGAAGCCGGGCCTGGGGAGGATTGGGAGGACGCGGGTGTTAGCAATCCGGATGGCGGCTGGAGAAGACACTGCTAGCGATGGGAGACGATGACATGCCCATACCAGCAGAAAAAGTTTAAAAGAGAAAATCGAGTGGGGATGGTCCAGGCCGCTTCTCCAGGTACCTGGTCGCGGTCCCCACTATCGAGCCGAGCTTAAAGGCGCATCCTGGCGGCCCTGCAGCGCACCACGCCCGCCCAGCCGAGCGTTGGCGAGTTATCGATAACGAATGCAGAAGCTTTGTCGCCACTATCGAGCTGTCCGTTCGTGGCTTTCGGCCGCTTTGTCTCTGTCGCTTGACATCATTCCGTCAACTCGCTGAGTATTGACAACGCTCGAGTCTTCTCGTCAGCTACTGGCCACGCTGATCATGTGGCCAATTTGGGATGCAGAGGGTTGCTTCGAGAGAATCTTCACTTCCATTTCCCTCAGCGGCAAACCAAGCGATGGGCTGTCATCGGCTCAGGGCAGCGGCGCATTCCATTGCCAAGCGCGCTGGGCGAATTCCTAGCGAAGTGGGTCTCACCTGGCATGGCATGGGCTTGTGATTCTTGGTTCCCGCTTAGGAACCACGGCCACGGCCACACCCGATTACCAAACCATGATCAGCCCTGCGGTCGGCTTGCAGTCCGGGCACCCATTGCTGCTGGTTGAAACCACAAACACACCATGAATCGAGGACAATGGACAGACAGGGATTCGATAAATATGCAATTGTCCTCAGTGGCTGCTCAACGCCAAGCCACACATCGTCACGTCTTCTGAGCACTCAACGGCGGACCAGCCTCATCTAGCGCCTCCTCTCCTTCAGGGCCACTAACCCTGATGCCCTCGAGCGACGCTCCATCCTCCCCGCCCTCCTCCGCCCTTAGCTCACTCCTCAAACTACTCGCCTTACTCACCCCCCGACTCTCCGGATCCTCCACCCTTAACCCCAACCTCCTCTCACCCGTCGGATCCTCGTTATTCCCCCCCTTCCAATCCGCCGCCTGCGCCTGCGGGATCGGACTGCCCTCATCAGGCTCATTGATCGCCACCCCCGGCGCGGCGGCGCCCTTCCCGTCCGACGACCCGGCCACCCGCCAGATCACCGACAGCCGGTCCAGCGCCCGCGTGCCCCGCTGGCTGGACCCCTTGATGCCGTCCATCTTGTCCCAGTCGATCTCGAAGACGCCGCTCTCGTCGGCGTGGCCGGATTGTTCCGGCCCGTTGCCTTCGAAGAAGGTGTTGAACCAGACGTGCGCGACGGCCGTCACCATGGTGAGGCCGAGGTTGGCGGGGCCGCGGCTGCGGCGCTCGACCGAGATGTTGATGTCGCTGTTGGGGATGAGGATCGGGGTCGCGGGTTTGAAGATGACGGCGCGACCGCCGGGTTCGGAGATGTCGGCTGCGGCGGCGGCGCTGGTGGGTAAGCTGGCGGTGGACTGGGAGCGGGATTCGTCTTTGCCGGGGAGTGAGGCACCACTTGATGACGGGGTTGGTGAGACCTCTGGCATGACGATGATTTTGCTCCTGGGTGCCTCCTTGCCGAGTTTGCTCAGGCTCTGCGAGGAGCCGTGTTTCCCGCCTGACAGTTTCCGCGCAAGTCCCGCGGCCGGCGACCCTTTGGACTTTTTGGATGAACTCCTCGACAGGTTCACCGGGCTGCTGCTCTTGCTGCCATCCGTAGCTTCGTCGTCCTTCTCCTCCCCCTTCCCATACCCCGCCATATCCTGGACCATATCCATGATCCCCTTGCCCCCCGGCGCGCCAGCCTCCACCACGATCCTCTCCGCCCCCTTGAACGTGTGAAACACCTGGATCTTCCTCCCCTCCTCGACGAACCCCTCCACCTCGACCTTGACTCCGTTCCTCAACCCCCAGACATGTATCTCGACAATCTCCACCGGCCGGTCGATGTATTTCTTGCCACCCTTCTTCGCCCACCGGTCCACGTATCCAACCCACCTCAGCTGGCTGGGAATCGACACGCCTGCTCCAAAGCCGGGCCTCATCCGCCGCTCTTGGAACCGAGCCAGCGCCTCTGGCACCCCCCACCCCTCCTCCGCGATCAGATAGCTGCACACCATCGTCCCTGACCGTCCTTTCCCTGCCTTACAATGCACAACCACCACCCTCTCTTTACCCTCTCCCCCCTCCCCTGTAGAATCTTTCCCCCCCTCACCGTCAGCAGCAGCCTTCCCCTCCGTCTCCCCACCCCCGGCTGTATCC
>FTEL01010899.1_pt1 | contig 18506 bp, 32 predicted proteins | sample 1658911 | NCBI WGS metagenome assembly FTEL01 (sample SAMEA3914869, study PRJEB12502) | metagenome | biome: forest; material: soil | place: USA | collected 2012-03-12 | depth 0.1 m
CCAGCCCGCCAGCCCGCCAGCCCAACCCTCAACCGCGGCTCCGCTCCGGTTTCTAGAATTCCCTGCCCCGGGCATGACCTCGGGTTCTAAACTTGGCTTCTGATACGAACCCGCCCCAGCCAACTCGTGTGTGTGGGATGGGAGAGGCCCGGGTCGCCCACCTTGGTCGCCCACCTGGTCGCCCACCACCCACTCTCGCTCACCTCACCCACCCAACCCATCCATCGCTGACCCAGCCAACCCACCTAGCAAACCTGGAACCCAGCCACCCACATCATCAACCACCACACACACCGGCACACCGGGCCAACGCCGTTTCACTCGCCACCTGACCATTTTGTGGCTCGGCTGTGAGCCCTGGAGTGTGGGGCCCGCGGGGCGGTGCGGGCGGACAGCCGCCGCCATCAAGGCGAGAGAGAGCAGGGCTTTCATTCAGCCGGCACCTGACCAGCCGCCTGCCCATCTTTCCCCCCCATCGCCCATCGCCCCCTCGCCCGACGTCATCTCCGCCCATCATCTCCGCCCCAGCGATTGAACTGGATTTACCCGCGGGGAAGCAGTGTCACGTGATATCCCGACACACCGACTCTTCGGTGTCCCCCTGCCAAGCTGGCCTTCCAAGTTCCCGCAGCACCCCCGAGCCGGGTGGTTGTTCGGTTGGAGGCCTGCGAGTTCGAGGAGATGGACACGAGGCTGCCCTTCCTCAGCTGACTGAATATGACCAAAATTGAGGCGGTAGCTAGTATTTGCTGCCATGTCGGTAACAAAGGCAAGCCCCGAATCCCCGGATTCTCCAGATGGCGCAGCGTCAACCGTGAACCCACCTCAACCATGAAGCCAAGATGCAGACGCTCCTTGACAGCCGGGAACCGACCGAGACGGTCCGAGGAACGCCCGCATCGTGGGCCGTGGCACCGAGCCGCCATCCCAACTCCCATTCACCACGAGGAATCCGATGTGTCGAGCATGAATCTCGGTTGGCAAACTTTGACGTCGCACTCGAAAATAAACTCACCCTGCACGGAACGACGGCGGGGAACCCGCGGCCCGTTACCATGGCAACTTCGCATCCCTCAACCCCCTGACTACCCCCTAGTTACCCCTATTTGAAGGCTAGTCGGAGACATCAACATCCGTGCTCCACCACGCTCGTATCCCAGCCCTTTCGATATCAACCTCACCTCACCCATCCACCACCAAAACTTTCAACGTAGGTAAGATCTCCTCCCCGGAACACCCAATGGCAGAGTAAATGCAAGCCCGCTCCCTCCCTCTGTAGGACTTTCTTTCGCGGGGCTCCAAATTTTGGTCAGGGGGGAGGAAATAACCCTAACCCATCGTGCTCTCCAGGCTGAGGGCTATGAACATGTGGTCTTCGGTCCATTGCTAAAAGGAGAGCCCGAAACCCGGTCACACTCGCTTCAAACGCCCATGTCCAGATAGTTCCAACGTTGTATGCGGCTCCCAATGCATGAGAAACACGCCTGTCAGGCTTGCAACTGGAAAGGAGCTTCCGTCAACAACCCACCGCGTTTAGGGGTTTTGGGACAGTCTCGGAAGTGCTGCAGGATGGTCAAGTAGTGCAGAGAAGTATGGTCTATCTCTCTGTACCTAGGTAGTAGCTCCGTATTCGGGTGTCAATACATGGCTTGAAGCCCACGAGAATGCCTGCGTCCTTGGAACTCGCGAGGCTAGATAAAGTTCACCCAGAAAGAGCACGCCAAAAACACAACATAGACCCAGCGTTGATGCTCGCGTGCTGAGGAAGCGACACCAACCACATCTAAACCAACCACAACCACTCGCCAGGAGAGCCGCCCGTTCTCCACCGAGAAACCGCGCGGGACTCTCACCACTGCGGCTTCCCCATGGCCCTCAACTTACCACCATATCGCCACAGCAGAACTGGGGCGGGCCATCCGACAACAAAAAAAGTCAGCGCCAGGACACCGTTGCCCCATCCATACCCCAACCCCCTATACATCGCCGGGGCAAACACCGGAAAGGCAAACCCAGCAATACTCCGCAGAAACTGCGCCGCCGCCGACGCCGACGCCACATACGTGCGGAACGCCTCAACAACGTACGCCTGCAGCGCCTGCGTGTTGAGGATGATGCCGCAGCCAAAGACCCCAATCCCAATATCCGGAACGATCCAGTGACTCTGCCTCTCCGCACTCCACCCATACAGCAGCAGCCCCAACGGTATCAGCACCGCGCCGGGCACCATCAGCGGGACGCGGTACTCGGGCGCCGTCTCATCGTCGCCCGCGCGCGTCTTGAGGCGCGCCCAGAGAGCGTCCATGAGCCTGCCGCCAGCCTGGGCGGCGATGGTGTAGCCGACGACGAGCGCGAGGTAGTGGTAGCCGCTGTGGGCTTCGTCCTGGCCGTAGCGCTGGATCCAGAGGGTCGCGAAGGTGGAGAGGACAATGTAGAGGATGCCAAAGTTGTAGGCGAGGAAGATGGCGATGAGCTGGAGGATTGGCTGCGTGAGGAGGAGGCGGAGGGGGCGGAGGAGGGAGCGGGAGAGTTTGAGGCGCAGAGTTTGGGGGAGGGGTTGGCCTCGGAATAGTAAGGTTTTCCTGTTGATTTCCGCAGGTTTGAGGCCCGTCTGGCCAGAAGGATCGGCTCGTAGGTTTCGGAGAGGACAAAGACGCCGACCAAGACCAAGATGGCGTCGTAGATCGACAGGATCCAAAACGTCCACCGCCAGCCGATGGACTGCGTGACCACGCCCCCGATGATGGGTCCCAGCGCGGGGCCGAGCAGCGGGATGAACGTGGAAATCGCATACGACTTGCCGCGCTCCTCGGGCACCCAGCAGTCTGACAGCACCGGCTGCGTCACGGCAAACTCGGCGCTGGCCCCGATCCCGGACAGCACCCGGCTCGCAATCATTAGGCCCGGGGTCCGGCTGAAACCAGCCACAGTATTCCACACGACATAAAAACAACTCGAGAGCAGCCAGACGGGGCGGCGGCCAAACACCTCAGCCAGCGGCGAGAGCACCATGGGACCGAAGGCGAAGGCGAGGACAAAGATGGACAGGAAGATCTGCGCTTCTTCCTCTGCGGTGCCCAGGTCCAGCGAGATGGCGTGGAGCGACGTCGCGAGCATGGCGCCCGACATGAGCGTGACGAGCCCGCCGTTGGAGAGGAGGATGGTGATGGCCCATTTGCGCCGGCGCGGCCAGTTGAATGGGTGCTGCGGATCTGCCTCGCCGTGCCACGTCACCTGGACATCATGAAAATAAGAGTCAGTCAGGGTAGGTACCTAGGTAGGTAGGTAGTGGTTGACCTGGTGTGGGACGGCGCAGGGCACGGGGATTCACAGGGGATCGCACCAGGAGTGAGTCTGCGCCAGCGGCCTCGACGCCCGTGTCCCCTGGTTGCTCGTTCTGCGGCGCGGTATATGCGTTGGAATGGAGGGCATCAGCAACACTCTTCTCGTTCTCTCCGGCTTGGGAGCCCATGGCTGTAAGTCTGAAGGCTCACGGCTGACAGGATGAGAATGATAGTTTTTGGGATGGCACCTCTGGGCCCTTTTTTCGTTAGCTTACAACGACGGCATGCGGTGGGCGGCCGGGCGACCTGAATACATAGCGGTATGGGAGGAGAGGGGACGGGAAGCCTGAAGGAGCGCCCGGACTTGCGTCAGCTTGCAGAGCGTGCAGCCAACAACTTGGCCCCCAGCGGGAACGTTACAATGGATAAGAATCCCAAGTTGTACAATACTACAAACCGGGGCGGCCAGCTGAAGGAATAGTCCTCCCAGGCTCGTCCGGCCCTGGCCGAAAACTTAGCTGCTGACGAATCATACGGGGAGAAGGTCGTTGGGCCTACTGGGATGAGAATTAATAGCAATATTATGGACGCACCCGGACGGCGCAAGATACCACTGCGGGCGAGATGGCCATTCGGTTTTGGATTCCTACTGGATTGCATTGCATAGTTATGGCAGACTGCTGCTCTTGTTGATTTCCATCACATGTTGCTCCGGCATATCGACGGCCACCCCTATTCCCGGAATAAGCGTTCACTCTTGCGGTATTGGCTCCAGCCGTGCTCCGGCCGCTGAGGCTCACCCTGCTCCGTCGGGTCGCGCGAGCAGGGTGAGCAGGGTGAGCAGGGTGAGCAGGGTGAGTAGGGTGAGCAGGGTGAGTAGGGTGAGCAGGGTGAGTAGGGTGAGCAGGGTGAGCAGGGCACTCCCCCCGCCGCCCAACCAACCGTCGCTGCTACCCTCCTCGTCGCTGCCCCCCGGTCCCCGACACCCAACACTCCTCAATTCGAATTTTAAGAAACAGAAAAATAAAGAATAGAAAAGGAAAAAAAAAAAAAAAGGAAGAAAAGGGATGCAAAAGGCGCATAGCATGGCTTTACGGGGACTTAATAAAGCGCCCTGCCCCGCCGCCCCTAGCGGGCAGCAGCCTCCCTGCTTCCGTCTCGCCCTGGTCTATACGAGACCAAACGACTCAGGTATAGCACAATGCATCTGGCAACGACGATAGCGACGACGTGTCTCAGCAGTGGTGGGTACATCCAATCGCCCCCACGTCGCGCCTTTTACCCTGCACAGGGCAAATCACAGAGTCGAGCTCGAGGCCGAACAGCTAACCTGCATTTGTCCTGGCAGGCGACGCCGACGGCTTGGGTGAAATACGCAAGAAGGAACTAGTGCAGAGCGGACTCATGCTCGGCCTGCGTAGAGCAGAAGACATCACTGTTGTGGACAAGCCGTATCTCTCTTGCCCGCCCTCCCCCCGTGGTGTCCAAGCAAACTAACCAACCCGCGCAACACAGCGACGACTTTCCCGACTCCATGACTAAGACTTGGGACGCCTCTCATATCTCGACGCTCCTCTCTGCCGCATTCTCCCCGAACCTCTCACGCCCTGGCGCCGCCGCCACCTCGACCCCGCCGACCGCTGCGATCGACGTGCTCATAACATTTGACGCAGGCGGTGTGTCGGGGCATCCGAACCACATCAGCCTATACCACGGCGCCAAGGCCTTTGTGGAGGCATTGGTGCATGGCGAACCCGGCCGGGCGTCGCTCGTTGACCTCTACACTCTGAAGAGCGTGTCGCTCCTACGCAAGTACATCTCTGTTCTCGACGTGTTCGCTACATTGATGACTGCCTGGGGGCGAGGCGTCGGCCGCGGCGACATGGCCCACCCGGACGGGTTGGTATTTATGACCGGGCTATCTGGTGCTGATGGGGTGTCGACGGCATGGCGGGCCATGACTAGGGCATACCGGAGCCAGATGATATGGTTTCGATATGGGTGGATTGCCTTCAGTCGGTTCATGGTGATAAATGATTTGTGGCTGGAGGACAAACCGGTTTAGTATGTAATGCTATTTTGCGATGGAACATGATGTAGTTATACTTGATTGAACTTTAAAGGCTACACAATCCTGGTATCTTTTCCGCCCCTTGGCCGACAAGCCCGTCAAAATAAGCAAGGAGGATCTCGACCTCAAGCATGTCCAAGATACCAAGTGTTGGGTTTCTGCTCCTCATCACTTGCCCACCCCACAACACCCTAATGTAATATTGCTGGTCCACTTTCTTCTTGTACAGCTCGAAGACCACCTCACTGCCCATGCCTGGCCATACCATCTCTTCTACCTGCAAGATGCTCAATATATAACTGATGCTTCCGTCGTGGGCTATGTTGTGTCGATATCTCATGCCGCTATTTGTCGTCGTCCTGTCGCTGCTGGTACTCGCCGATTCTTCCGTTGCATGCATCGCGTGTCGTAGGTTTTGCGCCAATTCTGCGATCCATATGCCGTACGTGCCAACGCTATACTCAAGCGTGCGTGCCCCGGCGTCTCGGTAGAGGTAGCTGTACTCGTACTGCCCCAGTCGAAAAACCTCATCGGCCATCGCCTGTGTCACGCAGAGAGACGAGTGACTGGCATTGCAGGGGAGCGGCTTTGCGTGGCAGAGCCGTGCAGAGAGATTGTCAAAGTAATGGTCCAAGGACATGTGGAAGCCTGCGTCCGCAGGCGAAACCCCACAGATGGAATCGAGATGTGCGTACAGGTTAGAGGCAGCTTGGAGATGCGCAGTCCAGTCCGGATCTTTGCTTCCGACGCCATACGTCGACATGTTCTTCTTTGCCGCCAAACAGGGGTATCCGGGCTCGAGACCGTCGATGCCAGCAGGCTGGATGAGCAGGGGGAAGTTCTGCTGTGCTACCTGGCTGCCAAACATGCCGGACACAACCATGCTGGCAACCTGCGAAGTGATGACGTTGTTCGTCACGCGGAAACTGACAAGCTCTGGGTCGAACTTCTCGGGGAGGAAGCCAAGCAGATGGTGGTAGAGGTGGTACAAATCATTGCCGTGCTGCCAGCTGTCGTCAAGCCCTCCACGGGTGATCTGTGGAAACTGACAAGTTCCTTGAAATCCTCGTGGTACCAGGGGATTCGCCGAGGAGCTGTACACTCTCCAATAGGTGTTGGCGGAATGGTTGGCACCGTGGGTCGGTGAGGGCGCGCCGTAGTGGAAGAGGGCCTCGTCGTCGCAGTACCATGGATAGGTTTCCACGGGGAATGCATTGGCGGCATACGGTGTGCGTTTATGGTGCCGGTGAATTACCTCGACGTATTCGAGAACATACGAAGTGTTCACCTTCGGATATTCAGTGCGCCGGACATGTGGCATATTGCACCAGTTATACGTTCCTGCGGGGGGGAAAAAAGGTGAGCGACCGAATTTGGAACGGAGAAAATTTTTTACCATACCGTACGGAACTCCATCTGGCAGTATCGAGGAATTGAAAACAAATCCATAAGTTCCGGTACTATTAATTGCTGAACTGAGGTTGTTTATTCTTGAGGAGATTGGTGCATGCCAACTCAGATCCACCCGTGAACTTGTACTAATCGTTGTAGCTGGGAGAACAGACGAACTTGGGAGGAAAAGGTCGGCTACGCATTCGAAGAGTGATGAGTAGCCTGCTAGTATCATCGCACATAGCAACTGCCACATCGTGAGTTGTTGAGCCGTGTAGGGGTTATACACTCAGCGTAGGCAAGATTGGATGGGGAATTGAGAAAGTCGGGATTTTCGGGGAACAGGATTTTCTGTTCCCGAAGTTTGCAGCCGCCTGCATGATTCGCCGACTTTTCTCCGATTGGCCGGCTACACTGGCCTCAAGCCGGATTGAGAATGGCAGAGCTCGCGATGTTAGTGTTCACTTTCGCTGGACGCCACAAGCGTACAAATCGATGCACGCGCACCTGGTGACAGCTCCCCATTTTTGCTACGGTTGGCGATCAAATCGCTGCAAAAAGTCCACCCTTCATCTTATAGATTAGTAGTGGTTGAGAGGTATAACGGACTGAGCCCTGCAGAGGCCTCGGCGACCCTCGGCCATTGCTCCTGACAAGCAGAGTTGGCACCCAACTGGAAATAAAGAGAGCCTTCTTTTGCTACAAGGCTGACGTCGGGCATTACATCATCCCATCACTCCGAGTTACCTACGTACTCGAACGAAACCCCCGAGTATACGTTCCTAATTATCACCACGATCGCCCACGCCATCTTCGGCACTATCATCAACTGCCCCCATCGTGTCCCACACCGACTGCCGGCAGGACTCCCTGGACCCTGGAATTTCTCCAACTATCCGCTATCCAAACTGGCACTCGCACACGTTCCCGACCATGACGGACCCGGACTGCTGCCCTGTCCACATGGACGACGAGCTCGGCCGGCATTTCGTCCCCTTTCTCTGCGTTCTGTACCGACTCGCCAACGATGGTCATGCGTTTGAAGCCTCGATAGGAATCCCGAGCTGGATGTCTTGGTTCAGCACACCCGATCTGTCCCTCTTGCAGCTCTTCGAGGCTGGCCTGCTCCTCATGATCCTCTCATCTTTCATTCTTGTGCTTTTGTCCGACATGCTGTGGTCGCGCAGCCTTCGGGGATGGGACTGGAAGACCAATGTCCGGTTATTCGGAGGGGCTGGGCTTGTGGGTTGGCTGGAGATGTGCCTGGTGAGTTTCTCCGCTTGTCAGACAAGACGCATACCCGGGAAGTGCTGACGAAACCGCCTTCTATGTAGATGCGCGCCGTGGCCCGTCTTTCCGAGCCATGGGAATGGAGACACGGTTGAGACGAGCCGGGCGCCGCCCCGGGTATTGCCGGATAGGGAGGAAGATGGCGGACAAAGACTGGGAGGCTTGCGGTAATTCAGCCACTCCCGCCGTCCGTCTGATGAAACAGCCCCGAATAGAGACAGACAGACTCCTCGAAACGTCGAGCCCCTGTGGCCTAGGCGGGCGACGCGGCGGCCACAGCATCGCTTCAGTCTCTTGGGGAGATGGAGGTCAGTTCATCCATGTGATGCTGCACTTCCATTTCTTGCCTCCCCAACGCTCGATTCTCCATGGTGCTTCTGGCCGAAACCTCCAGCATCTTTCCACAAACAAAGACACAGCCACACCCGTCATTGTCACCACCCCTGAGGCAATGCTGCCTCACCTCCTTCTGGTTGGATGAAGGGGATCCTGGCGGATAGCAACTGGGCACGCACGTCCACGCGAAGGAGTGCCCAATTTACCAACGGCTGGCTTGTTGTCGCTGTCTCCGATGTTCTTCAGAGATCCTGGTATGGAGTTGCGCTCCGAAATACATGAGTGGTCCTATTGGACCAAGAACAGGAAAAAGGAGAAAATAAAAGCTCCAACTACCCACCTGCAGCCGTAGGCGATGGAGTTGTCGGCCTGGGTGCACAACAGACCCGTCATGTTGAACGCATGCGGGACTGTCATGCCGCCATCGCACTGCCGGCTTGGCACGACGTGCCTGTCCATCCTCCTTTTCCAGCTTATTATACCCTGGACTTGTGTGATGAAGTATTGATTGCGCTGTCTACTTGTTCTCGTCATTTTCCAACCGTTGAATCTGCCTCACCGCTCGTATCAGCCTCGCGAATCGCATCTCGTCAGTGTTGGCTAGGCCTGCAAGCGTTGGAGGCCGATGAGGACGCTGCGAAGTTGGGTGGGTATCTTGCGAGGGCCTCAGTCGTCTGGTGGGGAAGGGTTGGCCTTTTCGTCATCGTTGAGGTCGTCGTCGGCGTTGTCGGAGCTGATATCCCCGGGGTCGAATGCATCGATTTCGGACTGGGGGGTGATTGTCGCGTCGGGGATGGGTTGGGGAGGGGTTTGAGGGGGCGAAGACCTTCGTGATGCCATAACTGCAGTGCTGACACCTTCGTGATGCTGTTGTTACGAGCCACTGTATACGACCAAGCCTATCCTCCAAATCTTGGTTCTGACAAGATGTCTTCCCGTAGCGACCGCAGCAGGACCTCGGCCTCCGGGGGAGGATCTCGGCACAAGAGCTCCGGTTCCGGCGGCAGCGGCAGCGGCAGCGGCGGCAGCGGTGGATCCAGACCGCCCTCCAGCGGTTCTGACACGGGCAAACGCCCCGATCCCAACTGCGATGTTTGCAAAGGCAAAGGCACGTACAAGCTCGATATAACCGAGACGATCACCTGCCCCTGGTGCAACGGCGTGGGTCGGTGGTCACAGTCTCAGCCATGCAACAGATGTTTCAACGGAAAGACAGGACCTGGACGGGCTCCACCGCGCCCACATCGCCATGGGACACGTCGCATTCGGGGCCCGTTACAGTTGTGCTGGTGTTGTAATGGCGGGGGTACATCGCGGAAGACTACTACATTGAAGTACGATTGCGAGTGCTTCGGATATTATTGATGGTTGGTGACGGGTTAGGGGGGGTTTTTATCTTTGCGTTGGGTTCATCATTGGCTGGTCCCACGGGGTGTCCTTTGGCTGGTCCAAAGGCCTAAGAAGGTCGGGTATCTTGGAATAGAATTGACTTTTGGCTGGTCCAGAGATCTGAGACGGTGTGCCTGGCGCCTTGGAATATCACCGTCCTTGAACAAGTCTGCGTCTAATTGGGTATATACTGCTGCGGTCCCCTCTAACTCTCTGGGTGGCCAACCCGATCTGAGGACTCGGTCCGGGAATGGCCCTCTTCCGGCTCGAGTGGTAGCACGAACTCGGAAGGATCCTCGAGTCTCGCCCAAGCCTCCAGTGGAACCCGTGCCTTTACCCATTCCGCCGCGTCAGGATAATCCTGTACAAATCGGAGAAGCGACTCGGTCAAGCCCAGGTTGCTGAGCAATGTATTGCGGAGCATCCTTCGTTTCACGCTTATTTCCTCCGCCTGGGATTTGTAAACCCTTGGAGCTGGCCGCTTAGGGTGCTCCTGAACAAGGAGGTGGTATGCAACCCGTTGGAATGGATAATGCCGGAGCTCACGACGTACGCTACCAGGGATCCGGTCGTATATTGTCATACTGTAATAGCACTGTTAAACAATGGCCATAGCGGTTAGGCAACCAGAGGGGACTGAGGCAGACAAACGGGGTCCGGCGGCGGACTCGGGTCCGGGCCGTGGTGGTCGATAAGGAACCAGCACTCGACGTTGTCGACGGCAAAGTGGCAGTGGTAGTTCCAGTCGCGCTCGCGGAATTTGTCGAAGTCGCGCTGCCAGACGTGCTGGCAGATCAGGTTCACCATTGCGTCCTCTCTCTCCCCAAACCCGGCAGACCTGTCGCCGGGAACGAGGTGGGTTTGAGTCTGCACCAAGACGCGGACAGGACTGTCGTCGAGATCGGACGTGTTGTTGTTGTTGTTGTTGTTGTCGTTGTTGTTGTTGGCGGCGGCGGCGGTGGCGGCGGCCTCAGTCGAGGTGGGATCGACGACATTGGGAGCATCCATTGAACGAGTCTTGCGAGTTTTGCTTGGGTTAAAGTTTCTCGGCAACACGCTGTATATCGTAAGAGTCTGAAGAGTACGGAGAAATGATTGCACGCAAAGAGTGGTGATATGATTGCGTGTCTGTTCAGGGAGATGGATGGGTATGGATGGGTGCAGGTGGGAGGCAGAATTACCCCACCTGCAGACCCGGGGTCGTACAAGCAGGGTAAGGAGCCCCTGGCTCAACTGCTTACCCCTGCTCACCTGGCTCACCCTTGGGTGGCGGGTGAGCCGGAGCCATAGGCATGTTAGCAGTACATTGCGGTTTGAAGCACGTCGTGGCTCGCCAATTCCGTGATTCAGGCTCCGTGGTGGGGTGCTCTGGGTTAGGGTTCCGTGCAGTGAGTGGTCTCCCGACGCGAGCCTGCAGTCATCTGCTTGCTGCCTGTCAGCTTCCACTTGCCTATGTAGGTAGTAATTCATATGTACCTACACCGACTTACCCCCAACCCCCAACCCCCGCCAAAAAAGGACTTCGCCCACGCAGAATCAACAAATCAAACCACAACCCTGTTTTCGGTGGTTCAACCTTCATCTTGAACACAGGACAAGATCCAGTTCAGCGCCAGCATTGATTGATGCCACCGGCTTCCAAGAACGCCAGCGGCGGCCCTCCCAGCTTGCTTCGCCTCACTCCGGACACGCGACGTCTCATCTACGAACACGCGGGTCTGGGCTCCAAAAACTACTACGGCACACCGTGTCCCGCCGTGTACAATCTATGCGACCCCACCACTTTCAGGGCGAGCAGGACGACCCCCGAGCTCGAGGCGGGATTCCAAACCTTCCACGGCCTGCTGCTTTGCTGCCGGACCGTCTATTTCGAGGCCTCGGCGCTCCTCTACTCGGCCAACCGGTTCGTCGTCCGCTATGCTCACACGCTCGCGCCCTTGCGAGCCCTGAGCCCGTGCGCCCTGGCAAACTTGACGCATCTCAAAGTCGTGCTCAACCAGACCAGCTGCCACCACGAACGCGCCGGCCACGAGGGCAACTCCCAGTGCTGCGGCGCCGACCCCGAGTTCAAGGCTGCCCCGTGCTGCTATCCCCAGTTCCATGTCGACAACCACGACCCACCGCTCGACGCCTCGTGGGGCCTTTCCCAGGCTGTCTTTGCCGAGTGGCATGAAACGGCCGCGTACCTCGCATCGCACATCGTTCCCGGCCGGCTAGAGCTGAGCCTGGTCTGCGACGTCCAGCATAATGACCTAGAGGCCGCCCAACTGGTGCTGGCCGGCCTCCGCTTGCTGCCGCCGCTCAAGGATTGCCACATCCGCGTTTGCGGCACCCGCGAGCCCCAACTTCAACGACTTGTCCAGGATGCTGTTTTGCGTGCCCGCGATATCACCTCCTTCAAAGCAGGTCCGGCCACAGCATCCCTTGCGCCTCCCCGCCCCTACCTTGTCAACCTCCCGCGCGAGCTACGGCTGCTTATTCTCGAGTATACCGACCTGGTCACGCCGTGGAAAGAGGTCCAATAGAGTCGATAGTCCAACGGGTACAAGATAGAGAGACCCCGATGCGAGTTACTCGCGCGCCAGACTCCGTGCCGCACCGAGTTCCACCACGGGTGTCAGTTTACCCAGTGCTGGGAAACCCCTCCGACAGAGCCGTCCGTCGGGTGTTTCTGCCGCCGGACGCACACGGCATTCTCTTCCCGATATCGGTATTGGGCTCCGCCGACGCCCTTGTTTCGCGTCTGCCGGGCCTTGTACGCAGACGCGAGCAAGGTCTTCTACAACCATAACCGCCTCATCGTCGTCGATTCTTGGCACTCCACCCCGGCCGCACCAATGTACCCCGGGGATTATCCGCACCGGTCCTTTGCGGCCAGCCAGTTCCTACGGCACGTCGTCCCCCCGCATTGTCTCTGGCACATCCGCTTCCTGGAGCTGGTATTCGGCCCCATCACCCATCTTCGCCGGCCAAGGGACGGACATCCCGCCGTCCAAGACTGGTCCAACACGCTGGATTGGGTCAAGCACGAGCTCAACCTGCCAGCCTTGACCCTCCGCGTGGTCATAGCGCCCGGCGTTGAGGCCCCCAGCGAGAGTAAGAACGTCACCAAGGCCCAGGGAAAGGAAGTGCTAGCCGTCTACAATTCCACCTTAGCTCCTCTGCGGAGCTTGGGCGCAGCGACCGACCGCGGCCTAGCACGATTCTATACGGACCTGCACTGGCCATTGCGGTGGTCCCGGGAGGTGATGGCCAAGCGTAAGGAGAATAAGGAGGACGCGGTCGCTTGGGTGGAGTCCAAAGACCGAGAGCTCAAGAGGCGGGCTGAACAACATATGATGGGGGCGCGGTACAAGGGTTATGGCGGCATTGTCGGGAGCGAACCGGAGAAGAGCGTGTGGACTTGGTCTGCTTATCGGATTTGCTAGAAGTGGGGACTTGGAGATGGGCAGTCTTTGGCTTTGCCATTGTTTGATATTACCCAATCCCCTCCTCAAACCAGATACCGGAACCCCTTCTCCATCCCCTCGGTCATCCCGTCCCCTCCTTCTCCTCCCCTGCCCTCAGCCTCCCGCTCCTGCTCCTCCAACCTCTTATTCATCCCCACCAGCACCATCCTAAACACCCAGCACCCCACGATCGTGACCCCAAACATGGCCGTCACGATCCCATAACTCCTCCTATACCCATCAGCCTTCAAGTCCCAGACATACGACCCCGCCACATTCCCCAGCTGGCTAAACGCATTAATCATCGCAATCGCCACGGCGCGCTTGGCGGGCGGGCGCGGGAACGACGACGAGATCCACGAGTAGAAGACGATGAACCCAGCGTAGCTGCCCGCCTGCAGGAAGAGCGCGACGTAGCGCGCCGCGGGGTTGAGCGTGCTCATCGAGATGACGAAGCCCGCCAGGCCGAGCGCGATCGGCCCCGCGATGTGCCAGAACTTGTCCTGCGTGCGGTCCGCGTGCCACGCGTTGAGGAGCGAGACTAGGCAGGCGAATACCCAGGGCGGCGCGCTCATGAGAAGGGTCGGGACGTAGTCGAGGCCGAGGGTGCCGGTGAGTGTCGGCTGTGGGGGAGAGGGGGGGTTAGGAGGCTGGGTGATGGTGGACTGGTTTGGAAGGAAGGGGGAAAAGGGGGAGGGGAAGGGTGTTGGTGGGTACTTACGAAGAAGGCGTTGAAGGACAGACCGACGACGTAGGCGGTGAGTGTGAACATCATGAGGTAGACCTTGGGGTCCTTGAGGGCCATGAACAGGCCGCTGAAGACGGTCTGGTCCTCGTCACTGTCGGCCACGCCGACGTCTTCGGTCATGCGCAGCTGTGCGACGTAGCGCTCTTCCTCGGTGAAACCCCTGGTATTGTGCGGCAGGTCGGGCAGGATGAAGGCGGCGAGGATGGCAATGAACATGGTGGCTGCGCCCTCGACTGTGGGACGAAGTAATTAACGGTTAATATTCGCTGCAGCAATGTCCTGTCATTCCGGACTCAACTTACTGAAGAACAGCCACCGCCAGGCGGCATGGCCGAGCACCCCCTGCATGTTGGACAGCACGCCGGCACCGACCAGGGCGGAGAAGGCATTGGAGATGAGGTTTCCGCAGAACAGGAGCGCGTTCCTCGTGGTCAACTCGCGCCTAGTGTACCACTTGGAGAGGATGAGGAGGGCGCCGGGGAGGAAGGCCGCCTCGACAAAGCCGAGGAAGAAGCGGACGACGACCATGCCCGTAAAGTTGGTTACGATCCCAGAGAGGGTCGAGACCAATCCCCACAACAGCATCGAGCACCCAATGTAGAGGGACGGCCGCGATACCAGGTTGATGGCCATGTTGGACGGGACCTGCATGAGGATATAGCCCACGTACAGGATTGAAAGGCAGGTGGCATATCTGACGGTGGATTGTGGGTAATTAGAGAAGGAAACAGAGAAAGGGGGAGGTCGAGGTGGGGGGGGCTTTACTGGTTGTATGAGAGGTTCAGGTCGGCCTGCAGGCCCTTCAGACGTGCAGCGGCAATGTTGTTGCGGTCGAGATAGTTCATGATGTAGAGGAGAATGAAGACGGAGCACCGCGCGTCGAGCTTGCGCTTCAGGCTCTTCTCGACTTGAACGCGGCGTACGGGGTCCATCGTGACGGGGGCATCAGCCCTCTCCTGCTGCTGGGCCTCCGCTTTCTCGACCGAATCCATGCTGCTGGGGGGCTGGGGTGGGTGTTGGGCTTCGACGCACCGAAGCCATGGTCACGACTCAGAGGCGGCGGAAGGGGTCTTTTATACGGTTTCTGCTTTCTGGGGTTCGTGGGTCAAGGAGGGCCATGCAGGTAGGGGCTCCGCGGTGGTGGATCTACGGAGTAGCTTATTGAATGCCTGATGCCGGACCTCATGGTCTGGGGCTTCCGGGTGACCAAGCTTTGTAACGCGCTGAGAAATGCCGGCTGCAACAGGGGTGGTTGTGGTATTGTGCATCGGGGACAGGCTTGTTCCAACTTCTTCCACTCGCCCACCCGCCGCCTCCCAGTTCTCCATCCCTGGCCGCCCCATGATCAAAAGGGGTAAAAACTCACCCCGTGGGGCAAGCTGACGCTGCAACCGCGAGGCCGAGATCCATCCTTCCCCATTGCCGCGGCCAAGCGAGAGAAGGGGTCCCGAGGGGAAGGAGTTTTGTTGATGTTGACAAAGATGTGGGGAGTGCCGCCGTGCGATGCCATAGGCCAAAAGTGAGACATGGCTGCTGGCTGCTGTGGAGCGTCACAGAGCTTGATCGGTCCTTTCCATCCCCCTTCATCCTGGCACCCTGACCCAACCCCGCCATCTGCTCTGCGCCCTCCGCTTCCCCGGCGCGCGGATCAGCAGCCGTGGGGTGTGACCCCCACGCGACATGACCGATGGTTTGGGCGGCAAGAAGCGGTTTGTTTGGTTGGGGGTCTGTGTGAGGGAGGACATGTGTGGACCGCCACCGAGATCTGGGACTGGGAATTATCCACGGTTCCAGAGTACTGGTTCCCATCTCATGTTTGTTAGAACAGGGCTAGGGCGACTTGAATCATTTCCACGGCCTGGCGGATACTCAGCAACGTATACCTAGTTGTCGCGCGCAAACCATCGGCATCTCGACCCTCTACCCATTCGCAAGGTACACATCAACCTGCTCACCCTGCTGAAGCCATTGCCACAGTGGCGAATGGCTTGGTTAATGGACCGCCATGGGGTTTATGCGAGGGACTGGCGATGCCCTCTTGGGCCCATTGTCGAGGCCAGCAGTTTGGCTCTCGGAGGTAGCGATGCCTTGCTGGGCCTCTTGTCCAGGGCAGCCGCCTGCGGCCAGGACCACGTCGATGCCTTGGTTCTGACAGATGACAACCAGCATCGAGACGGGACAAGTGGGGCGACGCGCAAGAGCGGCGGTGGTTTTTCCCTCGATATATTTTCGGCTCTGATTTTGGTTGGTGCTGGTCGGGTGTATTGCAATTTGCTCGGCGGTGGCACGGGAAACAAGACCCAGGGGCTTTTCAGACGCGGCACAGCACCCATCAGCAGCGCCCTGTACCCGTGGGCATCCACGCCTTCATCGATCAGGGTTTGATCGGGGCTCGTTGTTTCGGCCCGCGGCACGTCGAGGATCATTTGAGCGGCGCCCTGCTGCGCGGTTAGGTCCAGGACATGTACTCACCACCCCAGGTGGCTCCAGGAGCACTCAGCTGGTAACATGTAAGTTGGTGCGTTAGTCGTGTGCGCCCATCTACAGCACACGAGGGCCCCATTGTCGGCCCATCAACCCGAGCGTCAGTCTCAAGTCTTGTCACGGGCCGGTGCAGGCGACGTGGACGGAAACCGGGCCAGCCTCCCGCCGCTGGCCGCAGCCTCCTCGTCCGGGCTTTCCTTGGCCCGCCCGCGACCCCATCTCATTCCATGAACGATGCATCAGATGAGGCCGCGAGGCACCGCGCCGGGCGACCGACCCCAATCAGCACCGCAGGTGCGTGCTCGGGTGCGCGCGATGCCAACTCACCCAGCCTCCGACCAGCACGTCGGTCACACGGGCCTCACCATGTAACGGCGAAAGCAATGCCAGGAAAAGGAAGGCATTTCATTTCCTCAATAAAAGCAAAAAGCAAAGCGTCAATCTCTTCTCGAGCATCAAAGTACGAAAAACCACAGTGCCACAAGTGTATCCATATCCAAACCATCCAGTCTGCCGTCTTGCATCCCCTTCTTTCCATCATCACATAACCAAACAAGATGTGCCACCAATATCATCCGGATGGAAGAGTGAATCCTCAAACTCATTTTCCAATTCCGCGGCATAGATCTTGACGGCCAGGGCCGTATGTCCCGCCTCGCGCTGCGGCGGACTCCAGGCGCCGAGCCGCTGGATCGCCAGGTCGATGGCGGGGCCACTTGCTCCGTTCTTGACGACGTCGTCCCCCGCTTTGGTAAGTACGTCCCGAAACTCGTGCATGGTCATGTCGGCCGCCGACACAATCAGCCGCTGGGTCCCGACAGGCCGCGAGTAAATCGTCTAATCGTGCTGTACCGTCCCGCCGTCGGGCGCACCGTTGCCCGCGATCCTGCAGATCAATGACTTCTTTGCTGGGTCGCTGGACTGCCAGGCGAGAAAGGTGTGGCGGTACTTGGGTTTCGGGGGTCCCCAGACGAGATGGCGGACCTGGTTGAGAATGGATGGTTCGTCGTCGGCCATGGCGGTTGCTCCTGATTGCAGATGCGTGGACTGGAATGTGGCAGTGGGTTCTTTGGGGTGCAAAATTGTTGAAAGCAAAACGGTTAACTACGAGGCTGGGATCCCGCCTGGAGAGGAGGGCTTAATAGCACCAACTGCAACTTGCAGGCGCCGAGACACGTGCCTGGATCCCTCCCGGTTTTCTTTTTTTGGATCTGGGCGGCCGTCAACCAACGCGTCAGCCAACGCGTCAACCTGGATGGCTCATACACCCCTCCAAAGGTGCAGTTGGAGGACACATCCAACACCTTTTAGCAATCTCCTTGAACACGGCTAATGGTACGGGTATATCCAGGGCCAGCGTATCCAATTAGTAGTGACTATTACTACCACTGACGAGAAAGTGATTCACTGGCGGCTGTGAGGTGAAGGCGGAGAGTCAAGATAAAGAGAGATGGCTAGCTGCCCCTTACATTAAGAGGACACTGTTAGCTGCATCCCTGGGGAGAATGGGTCTAAGGCAATCTCAAGATTGTTGTATTGGCCAGCTGCAAGCGACTGTTCCCTCTTACCGTCACCCAGTGTTGTTTTCTCTACATCATGCCGATGGCAGATATCCTCTCTTCCATCAAGACATATCCATCTTGTCAGAGCCCGCCGCGGCCTGGGCCGCATCCCCTGGCGCCAGCGCGAATGGAAGCGGGGCTTTGGCCACGCCGACCGTCTTCTCCAGAAACTCGATCACATCGTCGACTCCCTCCGGCTCGTGAAACCTGTCCATCAATGTCAGCCGTGTTCCTTCGTTGCAAATCGAGGAGCAGACATTCCGTCTCAAGAGCACAACGACAACGACTCTGTCACAAGGCAGCTCCGGGCAAGGGGAAAAGAAAAGGATGCGGGAGAGAACCACATACCAATGCCGATAATCCACATACTCCCTCCACTCGACCCCCATCCCAAACCCCTTCAACGTATCCCTCAACTCCCTCCCCTTCGCAATCACCACCAACGGATCCCCCACATTATGCTCCAACAACACAGGCGTCCCCCTCAACACCCCATCCCCC
>FTEL01010935.1_pt1 | contig 18504 bp, 17 predicted proteins | sample 1658911 | NCBI WGS metagenome assembly FTEL01 (sample SAMEA3914869, study PRJEB12502) | metagenome | biome: forest; material: soil | place: USA | collected 2012-03-12 | depth 0.1 m
GGGGGGGGGGGGGGGGCCTGACAAGGGGGAAGGGAATGGGTGGGAGCACACACAGTTGCAGGCTCTGTCGGACGCTGTCGATCAACTGGATTCCCTTGAGCCGGTATCCATCCTCCCGTGCCTCATCGTAGCCGATATGCTTCATGCTCTGGCGGAGCCCCTGCTCCGAGTTGTACTGCGACGGGATGGCGGAGAGGCCCGAGGGCGGGCCGACGGGCTTTTTCTCGTCTGGTGGGGGGGCGCCATTGGTGGTGGCGGGTGGTTTGGATGTCTGGGGCGCCATGTTGAAGGGTGTGGGAGATCAGGGGCCCGATGGCCGACACGGAACGGGCCGGGCGCGCTTGTGGCTAGTGGCGTCGAGATGTTGATGTTTGGATGGTTGTCCTTGGATGCCGAGTGGCAGGTTGACAGGTCAGGTTCGGTAAAAAGCTGCGCGCGGCGTGCGGATGATCGTGGTGGCTTCAAAGTGCCTCGAGACGGGGCTTAATTCGGGTTCAGGGGCGGAATGAGCGGATGGGGCGGGCAGAGCTCGACTCCCGGGCGATGTTGGGCGACACAATCGAGACTCGAGATTGATGCAGAGTGGGAACCGTTGACGTTGAGTGCGAATCGACGCGGATGCGCCTGCAAGGCCCCACTTCAGCGCAGTTCCGCGCACAGACCAACGCTTAATTTTTCTCGGAAGCACATGATCACGCACCAAGCATCTCTCTGACTCTCTCTAACTTGCTCGAAACGGGAGCCCTCAACGTGCACCTCACAACAAGCCGAGATACCTTCTGGATACGATGACCGTCTCTGAACGAGCCATTTCCTGGCTCCCTGCCAAGATAAGCCCTTCTCCTTGAAGGCCCGCTGCCCCTCTGCCACTGGCGCTGGCGAGACAGCGTCGCGCGCTCATTCTTCCGCCTTGAACTTTGAATCCATCTGCGCTGGCCACGACGAGTATATCCGGTGCGAGACCGAGCATTCCTGGTACTGCAACAACCCTCCCTGGACTTCCGAGTTGCTGCACGACCCGTAATTAATGTCTCAACCATGGCGGGGCCAGGTTTCAACTAAATCCATCGTGGGGGAACAGACTCAGCAGAAATCCGAGGCCAGCAGGTCCCGACATGGACGCGATTCTGTTTGTCAGCAAGGTATCTCACCTGGCAACCTGTCTCCCACGCTCCTACGGCCCTCTGGTGGGCTGCCCTGGCCGCCCTGTCCCGGTGAAGCCCACCCGATGCGGCACAGCAGGCAGCAGCACTCCTCCTCGATCAGCATCTCGTTGCTCCACCACAACCTCGGACTTTTGTTTTCGTCACGGCCAACCCGAAGCTTGTCCTGTTTCAGGTGCCACAGTGCTCGAAAGATGCCCGGCCGACTCCAGGTCTGAGACGCCATGATGCCGACGGCTTTTGCGAGCGAGAATGGCTCCAACAGCTTGGAACTGCGTCGGTGCTGATGATTGCATGGGTTGTTCAAGTTGTCTATAAGAACCGACGGCTTTCCACTGTTTTACCCCTGGCTTGTCGACAGTCCTTTCACAACATCACTTTCAATAAACTCTTACATCCGTCCACTTTCTTATCTTTACCGTCCATCCCGTCATCATGCCAACTCAGTTCATCTTCGTCAACATCGGAACCCAGAAGGTCTACAACTACGCAGGGAACCAGCTGCGCAACGTCACCTGGAACGACGTCAAGCCCGTCTGGGACGGCCTTCGGGGCCACATCGACCTCGCCCAAGGCGGCTGCCAGGTCGGTTGGCGGGAGCTCAACGACCGCAACCAGTGGGAGCACCACTCGGAGAGGAACATCCCCCAGGGCCTGCACGCCGAGGAGGTGGTCTTTGCGTCCAAGAACAAGACCTCGGTCAGGGTCGCCGCCTTCTTCAGCCGCCTGAAGCCGTGCTCCCAGAACCGCTACGGCTACGCGCACGGATGCCTCGCCCTGTTCAACGGCGGCCGCAAGGTTGGCAATCTCGAGGGCTGCCACTTTGAGCCCGTCGCCTGCTCCGAGCTCCAGAGCAAGGGGCAGTACGCCGTCGTCTTTTACCTCGAGGACACGCCGCCGGTCGGTCAGCGATCCGATAGCTCCAACCTCGGCCGGCCGGGCAAGCGCAACACCACGCCCCCGGGCCGGAACCAGATTGCCTTTGCTGGCGGGCCCGACTGGGGGACGGCGCTCAAGTACCGCGACCATTGGCATATCGAGGGGCAGCAGGATCCCCGGATGAGCAAGGAGGACCTCTTGCACTACTGCACCCATGCCGGCTTGACTCAGAAGACCTGGAACTGGCAGGAGCCGAAGGTCCCTGACGAGAAGGCCACGTGGGTTTATGGGCGGTTGAAGCCGTGAGGAAGTTGCAGAAGGTTCGGGAGGGTGCCCGCATTGGCGTGAGTGTCAGGAATCTGGTTGCGTTTTTCGGGGGGGCTCTCGATTCGGCTGGCTCGAATCATGTCACTCGTTGCATCCCCGAACATGAGAATGAAGTTCACAGGGGGCGTTGAGATGCTGGTTGGGATAGAGGCTAGTTAGACAATACAGAGCAGCAAGTTGCGGGCGGCTTGCTCTTTATCATTCTGTTCCAGTTATGGTCCTTGTGATTCCAACCATGCACCCAACTCCGATCAAGCTCCCTCTCACTAAGCCCCTGATTCCGACTCGGTATTAACGGTAACTAAATAATAAACCGACGCCTCCCATCCCTCGCCTCTCTACCCCTTCCTCGACACAGCCGGCAACTTCCTCAACCACTTCCCATCCTCCCTCTCCAGCTCATTAACCAACCACCTCGCCAACAACCCCCTCTTCGTCGTCCCCGTCCACCCCGCCTCCCCAATCATCCCCTCAAACAACTCCCCATCCTCCCGATCCTTCTTCCAACTCTCCTCATCCGACTCGCCCGGTATAGCCGCGATCCTAAACATGGTCCAATCCAAATCCTTCCCCTCCTGTTCAAACGCGTCCCGGATATTATGAATCGTCTTATACAAATTCCCGTGCAGCGTGCGCATGAAGAGGATGGCAAAGCTCTGGAACAGCGTCCAGCGGTCCTCGGGGAGTTTGATGGACAGCGTGCCCATAGCCAGGATGCGGCGCACGCCGTGCTCGCGCATGAGCGGGAAGAGCGTGGCCGAGAAGAAGGTCGCGAAAGTGGTTGGGTCGAGGGCGCCGTCGCGGTTGAGGTCCGGGCCGAGGAGGGAGATGATGGAGTGGGATTTTGAGACGGCGCTGGAGAGCGGGGCCGGGGTGGTCATTTCGCCTTGGATCACCTGGAGGGTGTTAGTGAAGAAAGGGGTGGGGGGGGTTGGGCTTAGGGGGACGAACCTCGACCAGTGGGCTGGAGGCGAGCTCTTCAGGGAGCTTGGACGGATTGCGCGCGTAGACGACGACCTCGTGCTTGCGGAAGACGAGCTCGCGCACGAGGCAGATGCCCGCCGGGCCGGTGCCGCCGAGGACGAGGACTTTGGAGCCGGGCATGACTGCGAAACCGTATTTGTCACTGACAGAGTGAGGTTTGTGCCTTAGTGGCGAACGATGGGTCTTTATGGTGTGGGGGATGAATCGGAGTCAATTCGCCCGAGTCTCGGTATGTTTCCACAAAAAGTGTCCGAAAAGGAGATGCCTTAGTTTCACCCCCTTACTGCAGCCGGGGGTCCGGTGCTAAGGAAGATCAAATAATGATAGAATGATAGTCATGTCAAAACTACATTTGCGTTCCCGTCTCACTCTCCGGCCGTAAAGCTACCCTGCACAACTTTCGAACCCCAGACGACTTAATTATGCTCCTCAATCTTGGGCTTGAGACACCGCGGCGGGTGAACGAGGTGGCCCCTCCGCTCGCGCAAGAAGTAGGCATAGAGTCCGCCAGCCACATACACGGCCACAACGCTGATGACAACAGGCCACTGAAACTCGCCCGGATCCGACCAGACGATGGTCAGCGCCCACGCGAGCAGGTCAAACAGGTTCTGGATCGCCGCCTCGACGGTGGAGAACAGGCCGCGGCGATCGCCCTCGACTTCCTGCACAGCTTGTTAGCCCCCCTCTCAGTTGCAAGAGTCAGCGGCGAAACTTACGTCTTGCACGATGTTCTGCGCCGACAGGTCAAAGCCCCACAGCCCTACCCGGCTGAGCGCGACGGCAGCGGCAAGCCCTGCAGCCGGCAGCGGGCTCGTCAACGAAGTCCCGGTGCGGTGGTGGAAGAACATGAACCATATTATCCCCGCAGTAAGCCATGTCATCTGCCAGTTTATCGACCATAGCCCGGTGCGAAGGACGCCGATGCGCTTAGTGAGGCGCGGCGCGATCCAGGTGGCGCTCAGTTCGAAGAGCGTCGAGACCACGCGAATGATGCCGACCTGCCAAAGGTTGATGCCGGAGGCGAGCAGGAATGTTAACATCTGGCCGGAGAAGGCAAGGACGGTTAGGTAGAGGAGGGAGAGGGCGAAGGAGGGGATGACGGCGGGGTGGGTGAAGTAGAGGCGGAGGGAGGGGATCATCAGGGCGTGTGAGGCGATGTGGCGGAGGGTTTCAAGCCTAGTTCGGGGCTGCCTCCGGGAAGCATTGGTTTGTTCGTCTCTGGAATCGTCCTGAGAGCTGGGTGGCGTGTCTGCTTGTCGACGAAGCGCCGGAGCCATCCTGTATACCTGATGATTTTTAGTAAGAAGACCGACCGGCATAGCAGCGGGGCAGTCCCCAGTGGCCATACAAAAAGGACTTACTTTCTCGATACAGACATACTCAACAAACACGGAAGCCAGGTTCATGCCCATAGCGGTATATACCGCCACAGGGACAGACGCCGTCGCGATCAACGCCACAGTCAGGGGCCCGAGCAGCTTGCAGAACAGATCAATCCGGCGCATCCGCGCATTCATAGCCCTCTGCGCAGCCTGATTTCCCTCGGTGATGACAACCACCCAGTCTCTCTCCACCGCAACAAGATTCATCCCCGCCGCCACCTTCTCCACACAGGCCAACACCACCGTTGCGGCAAACAAGCCATGCATCGCCCGGCCGCTCAACCCCGGCGCCCGTAGCATAGGCCAGAAAAGCGCGCACGACGCCGCAACCGAGATCCGCTGGCCCAGAATCGACGTCCGAAGGGCGGTCAGGCGGTTGGCGCGGTCGATCCAGGTGCCCACGGGGACGGTAAGGGCGATGGCGGCGGCGTTACGCACCAGGGCGTAGATGGAGATGGGCAGCAGGGTGCCGGGGAAGATGGCGGCGAGGAAGTAGACGACGGCGGCTTCGAAGAGGCGCGAGTTCCAGGTGGAGAGGAAGTGCGAGATGTACAGGCGGACCGTGAGGGATGCTGAGATGTCAAGTACCGGTGGAATTGTCTCCGCCGTGGGCGATTCATTATGTGCTGGGACTGCCGGGCTGGCATCGTCGTCGAGGGTGGTGCCGACTGTGCAAGGCTGGGGTAGGCCATCGGTGAACCGGCCATCGCGGGCCCCAGGCTCGGTGTAATGGGTCGCTTGTGGTGTTGAGGCCACGAAAAGGGCCGGCCGTGGGGATGGCGTGTCGTCTGTCGATTCAACTCCCTTCCGTGTTGAGAGCTCTGTGTCCGAATCTTGAGCCATGGTAGCGGCGGAGAGGGAGGGGTCTGGGCCGGGTGAGCGAAGTCGGGCCGGCTGTAAATTCAACGGGCGGAGGGGGTTTCAAAGCGCGATTCAGAAGTTTCAACGGTTTCACTTTGCCGGGTGCATCAAGGCGCCATGTGTTGTCTCTCCAGGCCGGTAAGTATCCGTATTTCCTTCAAATGCCGGCTCGTGCTAAGCCGGTTATGAAAGAAGGGCAGGCAAGGCGGTTGCGGGTATCGGGAGCCAATATGGGGTGGGGGGTTGGTAGATTGATGTGGTGATGTGTTTGTGTCTCCCTTTCGTGTCGGGAGCAAACGGAATGGATGGAACGAACGACGTCTGCAAAAAGCGGGTCAAGGTGGGCAGGGGGATGCCGCCATCTGACCACACAACATAAAACTCCCTCTTCACCCCTCACGGCACCCAAAATTAAGTTGCCATTGCTCCGGAACCAACCCTTGCTCCAACCGACGCCATTTAACACCGACCAGGCGGAATCATCCCATTTCCAGCCCTTGTTTCAACAACAACAACCCGCCATGCCAAACCTCTCAGCCCGTTGGACGCGGCTCGTCTCGAGCGAGCGACTAGAACGCTCATCCCAGTCACTCGCCGTGTTGCAATCTCGAGCATGGGTCTTTGGCGGAGAACTGCTTCCCAGGGAGCCAGTGGACAATCGCATCGATGTTATAGACCTCCGTCCCGGACAAGGTACGTGCGATGCTGGCATTTTCTTCGACTGGCTTCTGATCATCATCGACTGACGCGTCTCCCAGATGTTGCCGCCGCCACCACCCTCGAGGCGCCCGCCGAAGCGCCTACTCCCCGCGTAGGCGTCGCCAGCGCCGCCGTCAAGGACGCGTTATACCTGTTCTCCGGGCGAGGTGGCCTTGCGATGGCGCCCATCGAAGAGCACGGCGCGCTGTGGCGCTACACACCCGACAAATCCCTCTGGGAACTCATCAAACCCGCCAACCCCTCCGCACCCTACCCCGCCAGCCGAAGCTATCACTCCCTGGCCTCGGACGGCACCGCCAACATCTACCTCCACGCTGGCTGTCCGGACAAGGGCCGTCTGTCCGATCTCTGGTCGTTCAACGTTGACTCCAAGACCTGGACTGAGTTGCCGCCTGCTCCGCCGCCTGCCCGTGGCGGGCCGTCGATTGCTGTTAGTGGTGGGAAGCTGTATCGCATGAATGGGTTCGATGGGAAGACGGAACAGGGGGGCGCGGTTGACGTCTTGGACCTTGCCAGTCGCGAGTGGTCGACCATTGCTTTTACACCCGACCGTGTCCAGGGGCCCGAACCGCGGAGCGTCAGCGCGCTTCTCGCGGTCAAGGCCAAAGGGAGGGACCTTCTTGTGACATTGTTCGGGGAGCGGGATCCAAGCTCTCTCGGCCATGCTGGCGCGGGGAAGATGTTGGGAGATGTGTGGGCTTTTGACCTTGAGGGCAAGCAGTGGGCTAAGGTTGAGCCAGAAGGTGAAGCTCCCGCGCCGAGAGGCTGGTTTGCTGCGGATGTGGCGGTGGAGCATGACGGGGAGCATGCTGTCATTGTCCATGGCGGTCTTGCGGAGGATAACTCGAGGCTTGGAGATGTATGGAAACTTCGGTTCGAGTAGCCCCCGAGCAGCACTGGGCCTGAGCAGAAAAGTAACGAGAATTACTAGATCCGCGCATCTCCTTGAAAAGTTACCCACCTACTTGGTGACATTATGCGGCCTGAAGATCGCTGATCACCCAACCGCCTCCTTCGTTCCACATGAAGTTCACAAAAGACCCCCAGCTCACCCTCCACCCGTCAGTCATCCGTCAGGTCAACTTGGAACCGTCCGTTCTGCAGCCGCCGCTCCTTGTACCCGTTCCACTGCCCGGGCTTGCCCTCGGCCTCGTCTCCCGCCTCACGCTTCACGCCGCGGCGGGCCTGGGCAACTGCAGGCTCCTCCTTTGCTCGCCCGGGGTCTCGACGATGTTCTTCCTTGATTTGGATCGGCCGTTGCCTGGTGCCGTCGACTGGTGCTGCGTCTTCCTCGTCCTCCTCCGCGTCAATGACAATGTCGCGGGGAATGACGCCCTCTCGCATGAGGCCCTCTGTTGGCAAGGTGAGTCTAGGGATGTTTTTTCTAGATCGGTGGCCGGACATGAAAAGGGGGCGCGGAGTTATATTTGCCACACGACTAACCTCTGAACCGATAGCGAAACTCAAACACCGCAAAGGGGCGCCGAGCCGGATCGTGGTAACCTCGGAGAACATTTTTAGGCGGTGGCCGGAAGTCCCTTTCTGCCACAAAACTAGCGGCGTATGTGTTCAGCACTGGGCGGCGTGAGGTTTTCAATCATGAGAGAGGCACACTGCTTACCTTGCAGAGCAGTCGATCGCCTTGCCCTTGAGCGCCTTTTCGCTGAGCTCGACGGGTGCGGGACCAGGGCGGTCCGTTGGCGGGGTTCTCTGGCGGTCGTCGATGCGGCGCCAATCCATGTGGAAGAATAAAACCTTGAGAGTGCCACAGCGCTCAGACAGGTTTGTTTGGTGCGTGAGGGCTTCCCGGGACAAGCCGACTCCCTCGACGACGTTCACGGCAGAAAAGACGAATTTGTGCCTCTTGTATCCGTCTGTCGGGTTGCCTCTGGTTTGGTGACATCGGCTTGAGGTCCAGACTGGCAACGCAACGCCCTCGTAGCCCTCATGTGAGAAGTGAATGCTTTGTCCATCAATCTGGAGCCTATATGCGATGTGGTGGCTGCGGCGCTCGAAAGCCGGACCCTTGGTGACATGGAAGGAAAACGGCGCGTTTGGCTCGGCCTCGATGTATTTGACGATATGAGGTGCCGGTTGGTTGTCGGCGCCCTGGGGTAGATCGAAGCTGGCGGCAACGTTTGGAGCCATGACACGCTCAACGGCGTCTGGATCATCGTACTCGACTGCGGTTCTGTCACGAACCTGAATACTGACCTCGAGCCCCGGAATCGAGGGAATGATAGCCATGTTGCTCTCTGGGTTGTCGGGTGGCCGGTGTGGGTTCGCAGAATACAGATTGAAAGAGGGACCAAAGCAGAGGGCTTTTGTCAAAATTAATTTCTGGACGAGGTGAGCGCAGGAGGCCAGAGGCAACCAAGCGCCGCCAGCCAACACAGTTGCACAAGCCACGCCAACTTGAGGAGAACAATCATGCGCCAAGCTACCAGCCCTGTCAAGCCCCTCGCAAGCCACATCTGGGGCAGCCCCCTTGCGTCAAGCCACCCCCCGATCTGCCTAACCAAGCCTTGTTGTGCCGACAAGACCGCCCGTTCTACGAGAGGTAATTTTACCTCGTCTTTCTTTTCACAAGCCCATAATTGTACTTGTAAAAAGTTATCTACCTTGGTCAATTATGAAGAGCCTTGCAACAACAACCTCCCTGTTGCCACGCACCCTCGCTCTCTCCCCCAAGTTGCGGACTCGAATCACCCCTGCTACCTGCCTGGGCCGTTGCGGCGGCCGCCTTCATTCCTGTCCGCCTCACAGGCTGACTGCGAAACCACCAACAGACGAGGCTCACTCAGTCATCTTGGGGGAGCTGGTATGGTTCATCAGGATGCATACAAATCCCTTCTGCCTGCATCTCCCTCGGCACATACCGAGGTTATGCGTATGGGCTGTTTCGCACTGCCGAACTCGCTCTGCAGTGTAACGGTTTGAAACTTATTCTCGCTGGAGCAACGGATATTACATTCTTCCCTTTTATCTTACTCGTATCTCAGCAATTCGTCTGCCGACGGCCTTCTGCTCCAATTCCCCTCCTTGATTCATTTCCGGCCTGTGTCTTGTCGAGGAATAATCGCCGCGTGTGGTGTGATCCGTTGCGCTGTGAGTTTTCGCGCGGAACTACCCCAGACTTTTGCCAAGATGCAGAGTGACGTCCGTCAGCGACCGTGGTATTTGACACAACATCGGCATTATGGTTCGGCACGGGCCATACATCGCTCAGCGCATCGTGGGGTACCTTGTTTGAGACAGTCATTGATCATCTACGTCCTAATTGCAGCCCAGGGCCGCTCGCATTCCAACTATCTGAGTGAAAGTCACCGCCGTGTATGTTTTGATATCCTCGGTTTACTCGTGCAAGAGGGGGTCCGTGTTCGGCACACAACTTCGGCTTCTAGAAGTGCTGTGTGCCCACTGACATCTGGGCCGTACCTGTCCTTCTCCGTACTCCGAAACCCAATCGGTGGCCATGGACTGACCCGATTTGTCCGCTGCCTCGGTCGGAGTACTCTAAAGTGACCCTTGTGCCCGGCGATTCGGGATTCAGCCTGTTTAAGCCCCAGGGTCGATCTTGACACGCCCAGCAAATCTAATTATCACTATATTCAGCCACCCGTTGTGGAATACTCGTGCCGCGCCAATTTGAACATGATCACAACGGGTAGTGTCATGGTTGACATTTAAGGTCATGGTCTCGCCCTTCCCGGATTTGATGTTGACAGCTCATCACGACTCAGTTTCTCATCCACAGCTCCAGCTGGATATTACCCATCATGCTCTTTCGCTCCCTCTTCAACTTTGCCGCCCTCGCGGGTTTGGCCTCGAGCGCGTCGTTGAAGCAGGTTACCAGCTTCGGCTCGAACCCCACTGGTCTCCAGATGTACATCTATGTCCCGGACAAGCTCGCCGCCGAGCCCGCCGTCATTGTTGCTGTAAGTCAAAAGGAAGAAGGCCTGATGGACTTCACCGAGGTACTGACTTTACGGCATCCTAGCTGCACCCTTGTGGGGGATCGGCGACCGGATGGTACTCCGGCACCAAGCTCCCTTCATACGCCGATCAGCTTGGCTTCATCCTCATCTACGCCGGCACGACCAAGATGAGCAACGTACGCAGCCTGTTTCATTCTCTCTGAGACCCTGCAGTGTTGACTCTATTCTAGTGTTGGGACGTCCAAAACCCGGCCAGTCTGACGCACAACGGCGGAGGCGACGCCGGCGGCATCGTCAGCATGGTTAAATACACACTCGATCAGTACAAGGGCGATGCCTCCAAGGTGTTCGTCATGGGCGGCTCGTCCGGTGCCATGATGACCAACGTCATGGCCGGCTCGTACCCCGACATCTTCGCCGCCGGTGCCGCCTTCTCGGGCACCCCCCACGCTTGCTTCGCCGGTGCCCCCTCGGCCACCCCGATGTCCCCCAACCAGACCTGCGCCCAGGGCCAGATCAACCACACGCCGCAGGAATGGGGCAACTTTGTGCGCAACTCGTACCCCGGCTACACCGGCCGCCGCCCGAGGATGCAAATCTTCCACGGCAACGCAGACACCCTCGTCCGCCCCGAGTGCGCTCACCAGGCTCTCACGCAGTGGGCCAATGTTCTCGGGCTGTCGCTGACCAAGAGCAACTCGGGCGTCCCCTCGGCCGCGTACACGCAGGAGGTCTATGGTGATGGCACCCAGCTGCAGGGCTTCTTTGGCCAGGGGGTTGGACACATCGCGCCTGTTAACGAGCCCGTCATGCTTAAGTTCTTTGGCTTGATGACTTGACCGGCTTTGCTGTGATCGTGTTTGGGGTTAAGATTGGCACATTCGCTGGAATTGCTGTCTTGGGAAATGTCAAAGTCTTAGTTAGACAGTCCAATGCTCTCATTTTGCCCAACTTCGGGGTGTGTTGCATTCGCAAGCCTCACCGCTGGCATCACTCCATCTTTATCCGAAACGCCCGAGGCCTGCTACGCATGACTTTCGTATGTGCCAGATGGGACGTCACCACTGTGACGCCTCCGCACCTCGGCCTCCTACCCCAAGATCTTGGCCTTCCCTTTTCAGTGTCACATACTCCCCGACAATGTAACCCCCAACTTCCCCGCAAACCCCTTCCTTGCCCCAACTTCCGACCTGCAGCCCAAGGCATAGGGTCCTGCTTCATCCGTGTTTTCTTCATGTACCCGCAGTTTACCACCACTGGTATCGGCACGAAAATGAATAAGGGGACCGCGGCAACCCTTCACCTTGGCCCTTTGGGACGGCTTGACGGGAAGCTAGCCGCCATGCCGCATCTTTTCAAGGAACACCGCCCAAGGCAGCTCGAACTTGTCAGCTAGCAGAATCAGAACCGCGGGCCCAACACCCGGACATAGGCGCATTGTTGACCCAGCCCCTGCGGCAAGCCAATTGGGTTATTTGTATCTGTCCGAGCAGTCCGAAATCAGACCCAAGTCTTGTATCTCGTTTAGTGCTGGATCCTTGCACAAAACGGGCAGCAGGCGAGACACTTGACAGGCAACGGACACGGGCCACGGACCGCGGACCGCAGCGAGAAATATGCGGGACGCGGGCTGGGGGGGTAAACACAATGCAACGCGGTTCGGCAACGTCTGGCGGCAGTTGGAAACCGGGTTGGGGGGCAAAGCGGAAGCAAGGGGGTTAATTAAGGCGTTTGACACCGTGACACTGGCCAGGACACGGCAAAGTTTTGGTGTCCCGCTAGAACGGAAGCGGCGTGACATGTTCCATTAGCCAAAAACGGGTTTGAAACTATGTACACCACCAGGTTCTAGCGAGGCGGTAGTATTCAACCTCATCAAATCTAGCTTGGAGTTATGTTCAAGGAGCCTCATACACGTCAAGGCCTCCCTCAACTACTATCTACAGAGAAACCAGCCCAGGTGCCTCCCACCACCAATTACTCAAACATCTAGCCACCAATCCTTGTGTCCAGATCAGTCCGCCTATTTCGGCGCCGCAGGCCACTGATCCAACACAGTCTTCTCCCCGACCAACTCAAACTCCACCGTCTCCCTCCCCGGCTCGTCAAAACTAACCGTATACTTCCCCGGATACAGCACCGCATTGCCCTGTTCATCCCTCCGCGCCAAATCCCCCAGCGTCCACTGCAGCCTCGCTATCTCCCCCTTGCCCGGCTTGACATCCCGCAACCGGGTATACGACACCAGCGTCTTGCGCGGGTAGGGCTTCGGCCCGACCTGCCCCGCGACGAAAGCGAGCAGGACGTAGTCCGAGGTGTATTTCTTGCCCGAGTTGGTCACGCGCACGGCGAGGTCGGGGAGCGGGCAGTTGTCGAGGTAGGCGGATTTGTTCTTGGGGCAGGACTTGAGGAGGGAGGTGATGGTGAGCTTGTGCGGGAGGGGGTTGGCGGAGAGGGTGAAGGTGGTGTAGTGCAGGCCGAAGCCGAAGGGCTGGATGGGGGTCGGGTACCAGCGGTAGGTGCGGCCGGGGTAGGTGGAGGAGGGGCGGAGGGCCATGGAGGTCATGGGGATTTCGGAGGTGTAGTTGGCGGGGTATTGGGTGACGGGGAGGCGGCCGGCGGGGCTGGACTGGCCCGAGAGGAGCTGCAGGAGGGCCGGGCCGCCGTCTTGGCCAGGCCAGTTGGCCCAGAGGATGGAGTTGACGGTGGGGAGGGTGAGGATGGGGGTGTTGTCGAGTTGGTCGCCCATTTGGATGATGACGAGGGGCTTGCGGAGCTGGCCGAGACGGGTGATGAGGTCGATTTGGGCCGTCGGCCAGGAGATAGTCGTGCGGTCCTTGGTCTCGCCCGCGGCTGAGGTGTCGAGGCCGCCGAAGTACAGGATGTAGTCGGCGTCGCGGGCGGCGTCGAGGGCGGCGGCGGTCCACGTGTCGTTAGCCGAGCTGGCTTGGAGGACCGGGCCGTTGGCGACCTTGATGTTCCAGCCCATCTGGCGGGCGGCATACGCCGGCGTGTGCATGAACGCGGGCGTGCCGCTGTACCCACCGGAGAGCTTGTCAGGGGCGTCGGCCCAGAAGCCAATCATGGCCACCTTGGGGACGGGAGCCTTGGGGGCACGCTTCTTGTCGACGGTGAGGGGCAGCGTGCCGTCGTTCTTGAGCAAAACGATGCCTTCCAGTGCCGCCTGGTAAGCCAGACGCTGCGACTCGGGCTTGTTGACATCGGCCCAACCGATCTTTGCGTTCGGGGACTTGTGCATGTCAAAATACCCGACATGGACGAGGCCTTGGTACAGACGACGGAGGGCCCGGTCGACGGTGGGCCACGTCAGGAGACCCTGAGCAGAGGCCCCAGGGATGTCCGACGATCCAGAGTACTCGCAGCTCGTGTCCATGCCCGCCTCGAAGCACATGGCCGTGCCGGCCGCGTTGGTCGGGGCGTAGTGGTGGTTGGCTGAGACGTCCAGGACAGCTTCGCAGTCGCTGGTAATGTAGTTGTCGTGCTCGGTCCAGTTCCAGTGCTCGCGGAGAATGGTCTGCAGCAGATAGGGGTTCGCGCACGACGGCACGCCATTGACCGCGTTGTACGCGCACATGATGGAGCCTACGCGGGAGTCACGCGCACACTGCTGGAAGGGGGCGAGGTAGTACTCGGCCAGGTCCTGGGGCGTGATGATGGCGTTGAAGTCGTGCCTCGTCGAGCCGTTCCAGTCCTCAAAGTCGTTGCCGGCGTAGTGCTTGCAGGTGGCCACGATGCGCCGCTCGGGACCCGGACCCTCGAGACCGCGGATCATGGAGGCGGCATAGCGCTTCACACGCAGGATATCCTCGCCGGGCGTCTCGGAGCCGCGGCCCCAGCGGGGGTCCTTGAACGGGTTGACGTTGGGCGTCCAGTAGTCCAAGCCCGACCAGCCAGCGTTGCCAAAGGCACGTCCCTCGATGCCAATGGCATTGCCGATCTTCTCAATCAGGTCATCGTCGAAGGCGGCGGCCATGAGCAACGGCATCGGGAACGAGGTGGACGAGTTGAAGTCGCCAGGTCCCTCACGGAACTGCGTCCCAGGGGCGTACGCCACGCCATGCAGGGCCTCGCTCCACCAGTTGTAAGCCGGGAGGCCGATTCGGGGTGCGCCCTGCGACTTGCTGTTGGCGAGTGAGTGAGTTGTTGGAGTGCATTACCGAAACCCTTCCGGTCGCCCGAACACGTACCTGACGAGATTCTGCAGCTTCTCCTCGTTCGTCAAGGCGGCGACGAGAGCGGCCGCCCGCTGGGCCGGCGGGAGGCTGCTGTCACACACCTTGTTCTTGGCCAACAGTCCATTGCGGCAATCCGGATATGTCTGGAATGGAGCGTCGAGCGCGGAGACGACAGCGGCACTCAGGCCACAGATCCACAGGGTCTTCATGTTGAAAAAGGGCCCCTGCTACGAAACACGAGGTCTGTGAGGGCGTGATCAACACAGAGGGCCTATCAGAATAAATACTGTATATGAATTACATGGCCTGCAGCACGACTGCGTGGTATCTGGGTACCCATTCCACAGCGGCACCGCGGCGTCCCGGGTTCCCCTGCGTAGATTGCTTGTCGGCTGAAGATGCCGAAGGCCTCCACAGATCTCAGATCTCCCGGAACCTCTGCAATGCTACCCTCCGCAGGTTAAATTCATTGTTGCGCGAAGGATGCGCTCCAATCAGGGGCGGCAGTTGTTTTGTTTTGGGCTCCAGGATTGAGGCACGTCGATGGCCAGGCCCGACTGGAAATGCCTCCCCGTTGAGCAAGGAATCGACAAGCAACCCCAGTGCCGTGGTGTTGATCAACTTGACTGTTCCTGGCACTAGGTCTGGTGCCTATTATAGCCGGACCCAGCCTCGATCGCTTCCGGTTAGTCCCCCCCCGCCTCTCCTCACCCCCCTCCTTTTGATACACTCCCCGTCCAGGGCCATCCATGACCTCCATCTGGACTCCGCAACCTGCCCTCCGCATCTTGGCAGTAACACCGTGTTGTCTTGGCGATTCTCCTTGAACCTCCTCGCGGACCGAGTCAAGGAGAGAACTGGTTCACCAACCCCATTGCCGATTGGGTCGCTTGCCCAAGCTCAGTGAAAGAACGGTCCGAAGTGAGGCCCAGACCAATAGGCAAATGCTGGTAGCTCCCCGCTCCGGACGTGGTGACATTGGACGGTCCCCCCTGACCACCGCGCCGTCTCGGTTCTGCGTTTCTCTCCAGGCTTTTCTGAATAGAGCCCGGCGGCCTGGCCGGCATTGCTCCATTTGGATGGCAAACGTTGCGGCCGCGAACAGAATCACCAGATGCAATGAACGGCAGATCAACATCACGAAATGCGGAGAGAACGGCAGATCAACGAGTTGGCCAAGAACTCGACGAAGTCATAGTTGTCTTGGCGAATGCATATAATCCGGGGAAATGCGCCTCGACCTTCAGAGTTGCGCTGCTGTAGACGCCATCCTCTGTCGTTTTTGCAGCATTTCTTGTAAATCTCGTTGCTTCCGTATTCAAGGAACCATGATCTCCGTTCCCACCCTCGCCGTGGCGGTCCTGGGCGCCGTCCAGGCCGTCCAGGCCGCCTCGGTCGGCTGCGGCAAGTCGCCCACCACATCCGGTACCAAGTCCATGACGGTCAACGGCAAGAACCGGCAATATATCCTGCAGCTTCCCAGCAACTACAACGCCAACAAGGCCCACAGGGTCGTCATCGGCTACCACTGGCGTGACGGGTCCATGAACGATGTGGCCAACGGCGGCTTCTACAGCCTCCGTTCCCTGGCCGGCGACAGCACCATCTTTGTGGCCCCCAACGGCCTTAACGCGGGCTGGGCCAACAATGGCGGCGAGGACATTACTTTCACCGACCAGATCGTGGCCATGCTCAAGAACGACCTCTGCGTCGACGAGGGCCAGTTCTTTGCCACGGGCTGGAGCTACGGCGGGTCCATGAGCCACAGCGTGGCCTGCTCGCGGCCGGGTAAGCCTCCCGTTATATCCGGCCCTCAAGACAAACTCAGTTTACTAACAGCCACCCCCAGACGTCTTCAAAGCCGTCTCCGTCATCGCGGGCGCCCAGCTCTCGGGCTGCTCGGGCGGCTCCACCCCCGTGGCCTACCTCGGCATCCACGGCGCGGCCGACGACGTGCTGCCCATCTCGCTCGGGCGGCAGCTGCGCGACAAGTGGCTGCAGACCAACGGCTGCGCCTCCAAGAACGCACCCGAGCCCTCGGCCGGCCAGCAGAGCAATATCAAGACGACCTACTCGTGCTCGCGCGCACCAGTCACCTGGATCGCGCACGGCGGCGGCCACGTCCCGGACCCGACCGGCACCAACGGCGTTAAGTTCGCTCCCGGGGAGACGTGGGATTTCTTCAACGCCGCTGTGGGGAATGGTGGTGGTAGCAGCAGCAGCAGCAGCGTTCCCGTCCCGGCGTCGACCAGCTCGACCTCCAGCGTAGCCACCCAGCCGACGAACGGCGGTGGCGGCACGAACTGCTCGGCTAAGTGGGGGCAGTGCAATGGTATCGGGTGGACGGGCGCCAAGTGCTGCCAGAGCGGGAGCACTTGCCAGTATCAGAATGATTGGTACTCGCAGTGTCTTTGAGTTCTTGGAAGTTTGGGGCGGAGAGGGCGGGAAGATGGGAGGGCGATTCATGTATATAGGTATTGGCGGGGTCCAGCCCGTTGTTTGTGTTGAGTCGAGACCAGTTCAGGGGCACGACATCGTATATGCCGAGTTCTCCAACTGCATGGCGTCGAATCTCGGATTCCCTCACGCTGAATCCGGTTGTTGATTGCCTCTGCCGCTTGGTGTGTGGCAGTTCATACACACACAACCAAGTTGCTGTCTCGAGAGTCTCGACTCTCGCCCCGACAAGCCTTTTCCCCAGACGGCATCCAGATCGTGGAGGGGATCGGACGGTGGATCGTGGAGGGCGCGGGGACCCCTCCAGTTTGCCGTCGAAGCACCGCATAAAATTAGAGTTGGCTGGGGCTGTCGTTGTTTGTCAGACAGGCGTCATCCCGTCAAGCTGCAAGCTGCCGCGTAGCGTAGCATCCGAGTCTGCCGAGGCGACGCCGTTGTGACCCAGCCGCTGCCCGTCCCGTCACTCTAAGCTTAGCTTGACACCAGAGCCGCTTAATTAATTTATCCAGGAACCTGGTAATGCAATTTAGCCCGATCACACGTCGGCTGTTGGAATCGGCAGCAAACAACGACGTGCTCTAAGTCCGCTGCCAGGAAATACCCGGTACGCCCGGTACATGGTCCAAAACAGACATCGCGTCGTCGACGTCGAACCCAATTGGGGCGCTTCTGAGAGCATGTCGAGATGCCCTCCAACAAACGGTTAATCCCATTCAGCCACCGGGTGCCTGCTCCGCCAGCACAGAATACGAGTCGGTTAATCAACTACCACCCGACAACTCGGATCGCGGTCCGTGAGTTTTGGGGAAACAAGTCGGGAGATGATGGCGAGGCCGTCTCGCTGCCGGCATCGAGGCGAGCCCGGGGGTGTCAGCTGAGGGCAGGTCTTATGTTTCAAAGCCTTTAAGGTTGCCCACCCATCTCGGGACTCAGGGCGGTAGATCAGACCCAGACGACTGCAACGCCAACAGTCAACCAACCAACTGGACAACGAAGCAACCAGCCAACCATGCGTTCCCAGCTCTCCGCCCTCGTGGGCCTGGCCATGCAGGTCAGCGGCGCTTTGGCCGCGGCATGCACCTCGCCGGAGTCTGACACCTTCTTCAACCGTACCATCTACGAGCCCGCCAAGGGGGTCCGCGCGCTCTACCCGCGCGTGGCCGAGCTCGAGGACGGCACGCTGCTGGTGACCTCGACCATCTTTGGCGGCAACTTCTTCGGCGGCGGCGCCGACCAGGCCTTCCCCGTGTGGGAGAGCAAGGACGGCGGCGCCAGCTGGGCCTGGATCTCCAACATCACGGACCAGGTCAACGGCTGGGGCATGAGCGCGCAGCCCGCGCTGCTCGAGCTGCGCGAGCCCATCGGCAAGTTCAAGCCCGGCACCATCCTCGCCTCGGGCAACAGCTGGAGCTCCAACGGCACGCGCATCGATCTCTATGCCAGTACCGACAAGGCCCGCACCTGGCAGTTTGTTAGCCACGTCGCTGCCGGCGGCGCGCCCAACACCACCAACGGCGCTACCCCCGTGTGGGAGCCTTTCCTGCTGTAAGCCCTCCCCCCGTTCTTTACCCCTTTTCTAGCCCCCCCTTACCCC
>FTEL01005096.1_pt1 | contig 18451 bp, 15 predicted proteins | sample 1658911 | NCBI WGS metagenome assembly FTEL01 (sample SAMEA3914869, study PRJEB12502) | metagenome | biome: forest; material: soil | place: USA | collected 2012-03-12 | depth 0.1 m
GGGGAAGAGGGGGGGGTGAGAGTGTTCGGGAAGGACACCGAGATCCGTTGAAGAGACAGGGCATAGCTGTGTTGTAGTAAAGAGGGGGATTGACTCCGGGCAGAGGGGAAGAAGGGGGAGGGGGGTGCAGTTGAGGTCCGCGAAGCCTAGCCCGGTCTCTGGCAGACAAGGCGGACCAGGTAAGGTCCCCATCTGGTGCACTAACAACCCCCTCCTGCCCAGGACCTTCCAACAACGAACCAACGAAGTTCTCCCCGCCTTTCGCCTTAGTTTCGTCTCGCCCCGCCTTATCCGTACCTCGCCCGACCAAACCCACCCTCGTCTCCCTCCCAAAACCAACCCACCCCAGCACCGCCAACAACAACACACTTACACAAACCCATTACACCACCCCATCTCAGATCTCAACCCCCAGCATGCTCCAACCCTGGATCTCACCACTAGCCTCCTTCTCCACCTCCCAAGATCGCACGTGGGAGAAAGGTCGGGAAAAAAAAAACTTGCTCAGCGGAGCCGACGGAGCCAAAGGCGCCAACGGCGCTGGTGGAGAGAGCGCCGGTCTGTCTTGGCTGCTCCGGAGTTCCCGACCTGGATCCTCCTCCTCCCTCCCGGCTTGTCCGTCCGGGGTTTGGCTCAGGATTTACTCCGAGACTCCGTCCACCACAACTCCATTCGGCGCGCACGTGGGTGTCTGGGCATCCATCCCAAGCGGGAGACACCCAGTTGTTGTTGCATGGCACCAGTCACTCTCGCTCCAGAGGCAGGCAGGACAGCATCTGATGATCAACTCGTCACATAACTATATTACAGGCTCAAAAGCCTCTCAGCTAACTAATCCACAACAAGGAAACCCAGCCCTCGAGTCCCTTTTCTTTCTAGTATCCCCCCTCCCCATAAGTTCAATTCATCAATGCATAACACCAAAACAAAAACAAAGCGCGCGCGCACCCCATCATAGTCGTACCAGAATTACACCCAACACCTCGCAGGTCGCTCTCCCAAAAAGCCAAAACAAGAAGCCAGCGCAAACAAAATCCAGAGAGATAAAAAGAAAAGCGCGCGGAGGAGATATTGATTCGAGGTGATGAGACAGGGTATCGTATCCATTTGCCAACCAGACAAGGAAGGAGAGAGAGAGGCAAATGGTAGAAGAAAACGACGCAAGAGATGATGAGAGAAAAGAGTAATAGCAATAAAAAATAATCGAGAGATGATAATAGTAATAATAGCAGCAGCCAAAAGGAGAAAAAAAGGAGGGTCCCGATCCTCCCTTTCCCTTTCGTGTGTCTTAAGTTTCCTGTCTTCATATCCCCACCCAACCAACCATCCCAGTCCGCCCACCAAAAAAAGTTTAACAAACCCAAAAAGTCATTTCAGTCATCATTAAATCCAACCCGCTTTGCCTCCCAATCCCCCCTCGCTCCGAGAGAAAATAAAAAGAGATAGAATAAAATTGAAAATAAGGCCGTCCCATCCCCCTTTCCATTCCCTTCATCCGTCGTGGTGTTGTTGTCTTTTTTTTTCTCGCCATTTCTGTGTATCGGTTTTTCTTGATGCAGTGCAGTCCGGCCCGTGTCCAGTGTGGTTCGCCGGAAGAAGCAAAATGAAAAGAGGGGGTAGCAGAATATTAAGTACAAGGGGGGTTGTTGTTGTTGCTCGGTTTGGTTTGGGTATGTATGCGGAAAGGGGGTATCATGATCAACCAAGCAAGCAAGCAAGCGCAAAGACAAGTCGGCTAAGCCGGCGTCTATTGCGCAGCGACGGGCGCCTCGGCAGCCGCGGAGAACTCAAGCATCTGCTGGAGCTCCTCCTTGGTGGGGTCGTCCGAGATCCAGGGGCCCTTCTCCTCGTCGGTCGCGTTGAGGAAGCCCTCGGCGCGCTTGAGCGTCTGCAGGTCGAGGTCCGTGACGTACGACTTGCCGTCCTGGAGCTTGATGCGCACCTCCTGCTCGGTCGAGAGCATCATGTCGTCCTTAGCCAGGCGCCGGGGGCCGTCAAACACAGCCAGTACGCGCTTCTTCATCGTCATCTGGCCCTTGTCGAAGCCCCACGACGACGGGTAGTCGCGGCGGTTCTTGCGCGAGCGCGCCTTGGGGTGCAGCGGGACACCGCCGCGCGAGTGGGTGAGCCCGCGCGATTTTTGCACGCCGTTAGCGGGGTTGCCCTTGGAGCGCTTGGTGGGTGAAGAGAGCGAGCCCTTGCCGCCGCGGCCGCTCTTGGAGTCCTCGTCGAAGTCCTCATCGTCGTACTCCTCGTCGTCCATATCCTCGTCGAGGTCCTCGGCGCCCGTGACCGACACGATGGGAAGGTGGTTCTTCTCGAGGGTGTTGTGGACCTCGCGGTCGTTCTCGACCTCGGCCAGGCGCTTGGCGTTGATGGCCTCGGCGGGGTCCTCCTGCTGGACGATGCGCAGCACGCAGTCGTCGAGATGCTCGTAGAAGTCCTGGGCGTTGCTGAAGGTCGACGAGCAGGTCGAGCACTTGCCGGTGGCGTCGGGCGCGTAGCCCGTGAGCTTGGCGCTGCCGCCGGTGGTCCCGGCCGACTTCTTGCGGCTGTTGGGGGGAGTCTGCTCGACGCCGTGCACGGCCGTCAAGTGCCTCTTGAAGACGTCGGCGCGGTTAAACGACTTCTCAGCCGCGGAGCCGGAGCCCGGGCAGAAGCCGCACACCATGGTGCCCTTGTAGTGGGTGAGGGTGTGGCGGTTCTTGTCATATCTGGGAGACACGGGTTAGCGTGGAGCTCAATGCGAACAACACAGCGTCAAAACTACTCACTTCCGCGCAAACCCCTTGATGTGGTACTCGCACGTCGTGATCGGGCACTTCTCGGGACGCTCCGTCTGGTGGGTGAGCATGTGGGCCTTGAGGTCCTTGAAGGCCTTGCCACAGTCCGGGTGGGGGCATCGCTGCTTCTCCCTCGACTCATCGCCGCTGTAGGGCTGCTCGCCCGAGAAGTTGGACTGGTACGAGACGAGGCTGCCGCGGCGCTGGGGGTCGACGGGGGGCTGGAAGGGCGAGTAGGGCTGGTAATTACTATTATGCATGAAGGGCGAGGTGCTGCCGTTGCGGAGCTGGGGCGAGGCCGAGACCGAGAGGGCGGGCGAGGTCGGGTAGCCCGAGTTGGGGGGCGCCGGGTACGATGGGGTCGCGTCGTAGGGCATGGCCATGGGGCGCACGACGTCGGGGTGTATTAAAGAGGGATCTGCGCCGGGGTGGGGAGGATCCATGTCAGCAACGGGGTCCCTGCAGTGGGGGAAGAGAGCAGCGCGCAGCACGCGCTGTGACAGAGGAAACCGACAGGTCTGAAGAGGAGGAACGAAATGGCCGCTAGACTGAGAAAAGAAAGGAGGGACGAAGCGGGGGGTTGGCGTGCTGGGGCGGGCCGGCGACCCGCAGCCCAGGGCAGCAGCAGCTGGAGCAGAACCAGCGCCAGCGAGGTGGTGCGATGGTGGGGGACTGCTCCAGGCCGCGCGCGAGGGAGAGGAAAAAAGGGAGGAAGAAGCAGAGGCAGAAGAAGCAGAAGAAGCAGAGAATGAGGGGAAAGACGACGCAGAATGGGTAGGCGGCGTCAAGAGCAGGCCCGACGAGAGCGCGGAAGAGCAGGAAGCAGAAGAAGCAGAAGCAGAAGCGGAATAAGGAAAAGAGTGCTGCTGCTGCTGCTGCTGCTGCTGCTGCTGCTGCTGCGCCAGGCGAGTGTCGAGGGCGAGGCCGAGACCTGGGAGGGTCTGCTGTCCAGGCTGTGCAGGACTGCCACAGGGCGTCTGCTGGTGCTCGGAGTTGAGGGCCACCACAGTGGACCCAGACTCGCAAGACAGGCAGGAGCTGGTCCTGGGGCGGCTTGGCGAGCGGCCAGTAGCAGCAGCAGCAGCAGCCAGAGACAGAGGAATTCCCCCAGAAACACCACCAGGAGGACAAGACGAAGAAGGACAAGAACGAGGAATCGAAACAGAAGAAGAAGCAGACGACCGCGGAACGTGAGCAAACTCAAACTCACCAACAAACCCAGGCGCCTTGCCGGCGGCCGCGGGAAAGTCGTAGGCCGGGTGGTGTGCGTGGTGGTGGAAGCCGTCGAGGCCGCCGGCGGCAGCGAACGAGTAGTCGCCGCCGGGGAAGTAGTCGCCCTGGTCGACGATGCCTGGTGTGACGCCGAGGGTGTGGTGCGGCGCGCCAGCCGCGGCGGCCGCCCACTCGGGGATCGGCGCCATCTGCCCGTGGCTGGACAGCGGCGAGCCCATGTTGGACGACGACGCGCTGGCGATGCTCAGGTCCGACGCCGGCCCGCACTTGACCTCGACGTCGTCCGGGTACATGCCGGGCGATGCCATCCCGCTGCCGCTGCCGCCGTAGACGTACGCGCCGCCCTCCGCGTATGATACCCCGTTGTCGAAGCCCATTGTTGACGAGTACTCGTGCGCCGACCGCGGGTACGCGCTGTACGGCTCGGGCGAGATGCCGAGGTCCATTGTTGTTGTCGCGTAGTGGGGAGGCTCTGGGTAGCTCATGGTGTCTGAGTTGTGTTTGTGTGTGTGTGTGAGGTGGTTGTGGGTGTGGTGGTGTTGTGTTGTGGTGGTGGATGGTCGCCCCGAGATGGGTCGGGCTGGCCTGGACGGCGCTCTCTGAGGGGAGAGAGTGTGTTCAGGGACGCCGCAACCTTAGGCTGAGGATGAGAAACGCAGATGCGCGTCAGTCACGACGAGGCCCCGGGCTGGACAACAGAGCACCGCACACTCGCTGTCCACTAACCTTGACACATGCGCATGCCACCTCAAGATTATCGATCGGTTGAGTGTTGGGGTCGTCAGGCAGCGAGCGCCGGTCGCCCTCGTGGGTCGGGTCGGCTCGCTGGCGTGGTGCGTGGGGCGTGTAAGTGAGTGTGGAGAGGCGGGTCTATCCTCGCGAGGCCCGTCTCTTTTGCTCAGATGATCCTCCGGGTGCCTGTTGTACTGATCGCCAGTGGCACTGTCGAAGCCCCGTGTGGTGGTTCAGGCGAGCCTGGGCCTAGCTGGGCGGGACCGAGGGGAGGGAGCCTAGGACAGGAGTCTAGGCTGGCCAAGTGGGTGTGTTGATCTGCCGTGATCGTGGGGGGCGAGGCGTGCACGGGCGGGAGTGATGTTGGTGATGTCTTGGGACAAGGCCAGGAGTATGAGCGGCGCAGATGTGCAGTGGGAGGGGGGTGAAGGTTTCTATATACCGGCGACACATCCACTCTGGAGGAGCATCTCGCAGTCCCAGTAGGGCTCCTGGTCTAGCGAGGCTCAGTACTGTACATTGCATGGGTGGAGACATGAGCAGCGACAGGGGTGGGATGCCGCAGGGGGGCAGGGCAGGGATACCTGGCGACTTTGGGTGACATGGGTTCGGCTGCCTTTTGGGCTCGGGTCGACCAGGGGGGGTGGTGGTGGGTGTGGCCGTGGCCGCAGTCAGGGGGGAGGGGGAGGGTGGGGAGGGCACAAGAGTACATTGGTACATTGGCGCCCTCTTGAAAATTGAGGACCTGGCAAGTCCTGCGCCCACTGGCCAGTCCACCACCCGCCATTCGAGCCTCTGGTTGGTTTGGACTGGGGGACAGGGGTAAGCGAGTGGGCGGAGACCTCGAAGGCGGCTTGGTGAGTGTGTGCCCTCCTGGTGAGTGCGAGTGGGCCTCGACTGCACCCTCCAGCGAGAGGGACGAGAGAGACGGGGAGAGGCAAATGGGCCTGTTCGATGAGAGAGGAGAGAGTGGGAGCAGAGACCACCAGCGACCGGTCAGTCTGGCCCGCGTCCAGCATCGCATCGATGGGCCCGGCCAGGCTCGGCCTGACGACGCGGACCACCACCACAGAGCATGGGCGAGGGGTCGATTCGGTACCGTGAGGCCAGCGCTGCCCTGAAGGGCCAGCCCGCGCGGCCATCTCCCATCCCCCCCCATCCCCCGCGGGTCGAGCAGGCCGCGACTGAAACAAATCATGGGCGTCCTGGTCTGTTCAGTTGGTCGGGTACGAAGCATCCCGTACCTGCTCCCCCACCCTCCCACCGCGTTTCCCCCAAGTGTCCCTCTCTTGTGTTCTCTGGGCGCTGCAAATTTATTGGCACCCGTTCGCGCATGCTGTTTGTTCACTGGATCCCTGCCCAGGGCCCAAGGTCGAAATGTCAGTGCCCCCTCGCCGCCAGACCACCACCACCAGACCGCTCTCTCTGGCTGGGACGGGCCCGACTCCCCTCGACTCGGCTCGACTCCTGACTCCTGAGCCTTCACCAGACTAACTAGCGCGCGGATGCTGTGGGTGAAAGGGGCTGGCCCCGATGGCGCTGGATCTCTCTCATTCATCCATCGCATCCCCATCGCGCCCCCTGAGATGGCCCAGGCGATTGGAATTCCTTTTTCCTGTTTTGTTGTTGCCGGCCTTGCCCTTGCTTCTTCGTCCTCCTCTGTCCTCCCCCCCGGGCGTTGGTGAGTGAGAGAGACGGCGACCACCACCCACACACCCCAAAACGCGACCGGGACGGCCGCAGCAGGGCCAAGCATCGATTTCCCGATGCAGTTGACTTGCGGCCACATCCCCCCATCCTGATCCTGCATTCGCCGCCGAGTGAGTGTGTTTCTGCCGGCCTTGCCCCTGCTGCGGACAGGACAGACGACGGGTGCAAGATCCCAAAGTCGACTAGGGGGCGCCAGTTGGCTTCAAGCCCACCACCCAAAAACAGCCAGGGCCAGACCATCCTTTTTTACATGCTGCCCTTCTGTATGCACAATCAGGATGATCCTTTTCGACTGTGCTGTCACCGGTCAAGCCTCTGTCCCCATCTGGCCAGTAACTCGTGATTGCACTGTGCAAGACGGATATCCTCTCCCCTCCTCTCTCCACCCGCTACTTCCTTCTGCCCCCCCCTCCCCCGCATCGCGATGCCCGGGCGAGACCCTGCGGTGGCCGCGCGCCAGTCGCCTCGGTTGCTCCACCGAGATAACTGCCTGAGGGGAGGAGGAGGAGGTTTCGATGGGCAGCCGGGCGGGCTGCCGCCGCCGCGTGTCTGGACTGGATAACGTGAGGCGACAGCGAGGACCTGCCTGCCCGCAGCAACCCGCCCGCTGTGCTCCCCTCCATCCCCCCGCCGTCGCAATTCGGAGAAGGCAGCCGCTTGCCGCCCGCCGCCACGGTGGTGGTTGCGGTGTGTGGTGTGTCGCGGGGTGCCGCAGTCGGAATATTGTGGAGGCTCTGGCAATGTGCGCGTGCGCCCCCAGGCCCTGTCCTCTGTATCTTGGTTGCATCATTTTGCATGCCAGATTTCCCGAAGATACATGAAGTTATTTTTATTCACGGTGTTTGTGCGGGCCTCGCTGCTGCGCACTCCCGGCTTGGTGGGTGGGTGTGGGTGGTGTGGTGCCCGCCGTCGTGGTGATCAACAAGCCTGCCGCCCGCCGCCGCGCCCGGTTCCTGGCGGCGGCCCTGCCCCCCTCGTCCCCCAGTCCCCGTCCCAGGGCAAGATCATTTCTTTGAGAATGTGGTGGCTTGACCACTTCCCGCCGAAGGCCAATGGGAGCCCGCGGCCTGGCTGTCGAGGTGACCGGAGTGCAGGTGCACAGCCTTATCCTTGGCCGCATTGGGACAGCCCTCCCGCCCGGGCAGGAGAACGAAACCAAACGGTATGAAATCGTGGCTTGTCGCCTGCATCCGCACTATCTGGACCTTTCTTGGCGGGGGCGCATCGTGTGATCACACGCCGGCGGGTTGAGACTTCGAAGCGCATCGCAGATGCAAGTCCAGATCGAGGAAAAGAAGGCACTGCAAATGCACTCGATTCCGTGGAGAGTTAAGTTTGGCAACAGCGCGGAAATCCATGACACCGCAACACGCAAGACAGACAGCACACAACACACACACACTCCCACGAGCGGCCTAGTCGCCGCTCCACAGCATCGCTGGCCCGATCGTATCTCGTCCAGTCAGTTCGTGGGTCGTGGTCGGTAAAATGAACTGGGGGATGGAACCTTGCACAGGCAGGGCCGGCCGTCTCTTGTGCGTGTCCCTGTCCCCCCGCGGTTTTGCCGCATGAGGGAATCCTGCGAGCGAGTTTTTGTGAGCGTTTTTTGGGGCAGGATCTGGTCTGTGTTCGGTGCCGACCGACCGACCGCTTGCCCACGGAGCTCTGCGCCGTGTGGGGTTGGATGGAAACGTGACCTCGACCCCACCGGGATTTTGCGCGCGATCAAGCTCATCCCGCCAGAGCCAAGCTTTTTTAGCGCAGATTGACCCGGCCAGTGGTTCTCGTGTCATGGATGCGATGTCAACAACCCAACCGAACCCAACCAACGCAAAATGACAGGAGAGATGAAAAAACAAAACAAAACAAAATATCCTTGACATAAGGCAGATGGTGTCCCCACCATCCCAACCCATATTCCCAGGGCACCTTAGGAACCACGTCATGCATCCACAGAGCTCCCTCGCACAAGATGCACCCACGCAGGCGATTCGCACAGGGTCGGGCCTGCGACGCAGGCATATCCAGGCTCTGCGTTCTGCTGTGGCTGACGATCCCAATCCCAAGTGTCACCGAGATACGAGCACCACCACGCACAGTGTACGGATCAGACAGCGCACACCATGTACGTTTCTTCTCTCCATGTTAATATGGACAAGGGACCGGACCGGTGAATTCCCCGGTGGCACAACGCTCCCGTCCCGCCCGGCAGATGTCATGGGCATTTGTTCGTCGGTCGGTGGTGGCCTTCTGAGTCCTTGACCCCCCCCCTCTCTGAATTTTGCCCGCGTCGACCGCGGCCGCCCGCCGCCCGCCCGCCGGGCGCCCTCCAGGGCCACACCAACCCAACCCCCGCGGGGAAGCGGCGTCATGTCTCTGATCACACGTGATTTCTCAGACCCAACCGGCGGCGCCGCTTTGGCTGATCGCCGTAGTCGTCCGGATGGAGAGTTGCATCGCGGCGCGCATCAATCTGTATCTCCCACCTGCCCCCCTACCACCACCCCAAACCTAAACAATCTGCACCCGCTTGCGACACTGTGACCCTTCTCTTCCTACCCGCCTCCGAAATCTAAAACGGACGTGACCAACAACCGCCAACCTTCTCGGCTCGGGGCGCAGGAAGCAGAAGCGCTTCGGGCGGGAAACCGAAAGGGCCCTGCATCCCATCCACGAGGTGAAAGGGGGCGAAGCAAAGCGACAAGAGCAGCAGATCAGAGGGACTTGCATTTTTGGTGTTGTCACTCTGCGTCGGGAAACGCGGTGAGTGAGGCAGCGATACCCAAAATGCACGCGCCAACCAAGCAAGCCAGGGTTTTTTGGCCAGGCAGGGGCAGAGCAGAGAGCAGAGAATGATTTTCGACAAGCGACGCCAACGAATCTCTGCTCCCTCTGGCTGGGCTGGTGGAGAGCATTTCGGGATCGGCATCGCGCCAAAGCCGGGTGCTCGATGAATGAACCCAGATCGAGACTAGGCGTGGCTGAGCCGGCAGCTGTCTGGCTCGCCCACTGGCTGGTTTTACGCCAGGTGGGGCGGAGGACGCAGGGCAGGGGGGGGGAGAGGAGAGGTCGTCGATGGGACCCTTGGTCCCCACTCGCCCCAGGCGTGCGGGGTGGGGGGATGGCTTTGGAGGGGACCCAGACGGACACACAGCAAAAAAAGGTAAAATCCAAAAAAAGAACGAGCAAGCCTCGGGAAGGGGGCGGTGCAACGAACCTGCGACCTTGGTCCCGGGACAACCTCCCATCTCAAGGGGACCTGGGAACCGCCACATGCAAACCGCTGGGCGGTGGGCACGCCACGGTTGCATTGGGGCGAGTTTCGTCCCGCTCGCTCGTCTCGTCTCTGTTTGTTTGAGAATTATGATACTTTCCCCCACACACCCGCGGCCCAACACGAGGAGGACGGGAGGATGGGGCCGGGGGGCCCGCAGATCAACGCGCGATGATGCCAGGGTTCGTGATCCGCGATGGTGGTTCCCGGCATCTTGTTTGGCTGCTGGGAACGGGATGGGCCCTGCTGCTGCCCTGCCCTGGGCCCAAAAAAAAACAACGCTGGCTCGCCTGCTTGGTCGTTGTGTTGCATTTGCAGGGTCCTTGTCCTGCTCCTTGGGCCTGTCCCATCCTGTCGCTGCTGGTCGATGGTCGATCCATCCGTCTGGGTTTTCTCGTGACCACCGACCGCCGCCGTACTCTGCGAATGAGTGTTGTACTCCCTGAAAATTCCTTTTCCATTCAAGCACACCGAATCCTTGACTCGCGCGGGAGGTCCCCTTCCCCCCTCCCCCATGCAGCCATCCGCGACCCAGCGGTGCAAAATAACAGTCTGTCGTACATTTCCCGCATGTGGTCGCCGATTTGTACCATGGTGGTATCCCCGAGGGGCCGAGAGCCGATGCTGTGTGCTGGTGCGCGCAAAAAGTTGGGATCGTGAAGTCATTGGGCGGGGGAACGAGGGGGGGGGGTCAAAAAGAGTGCGAGGGGCGGACAGCATGCCGCTTTGCGAAGCACCCGCGGTGGAACGTGGCATCAGGCAGAAGAAACATGAAATTCTAACCTCGAACCGTCCGCCGTCCGTCCTCCGCCTCGGCGCCATCGTTCATGAACAAGGCTGGCGACTCGCAGCAGCTCTTCTCTTTTCGATGCGACGGTCCCTGATGGAGCTTGGTCCTATGCGCGGTCGTGCGAGGGTGCAGTTTGAGCTCTCCAAAACCCACCCGAAGAGCTGCCCGTCGCCCATAATGATCCTTGTCCGCGCAGCACACCACCAGCGCCAAGCTTCGGCGCCACCTCGCCTAGTCAGCCACCGCCAGTCTCCAACCGACTGGTTCCGCGGCGGGCTGGTTACCTCCGTCGAGGCCTGGTGGTGGTCAGCAACAAACCTGCGGCAGGCGACGACAGGACGACAGGACGGACCGCCTCCAATCAACCCCACGGCCGAGCCCGTCGTTGCAGGTTCCAGCAGTCATCAAACCACCTCCTCCACGGGGCGGGAGCCTCTCGTGCCCTACGGTTTGCGTTCCGACATGCTGCAGCAGGGAAGAAGCAGCCCCCCCTCCCCTTCCCTCCCCCATGCCATGCGAGGCCAGCAGCAAGCAAGGACGCCACGAACAAAGCGCGGCCGCGATGGTCAGCCCTACGGGGAGGTCCCAGCTGCGTGGTTCGCTGTGGGCACTTTGCTTCCGGACAGCGAAAGGCGCAGTCACTAGCCTCACCCGCCCGCTCAATCACCGTTGACGATGCGGACAGGGAGGGACAGAAGAAGGTGTGCGCTTGTTCCTGGCTTGGCTCGACAGACGTGGACTTGTCCCGACGGGAACTGACTCCGCCACCCCCGCTGGCGGGCGGCATTGCTGTCCTGTCCATGGGCTGGTCTGGATCTAAGGTTCTGGACCGAGTCCATCGCATCGCACGCGCGCGTGGAGGGCCATGCCGATATGCGCGCCGTCGATAATACAAACCCGGATCCCATCGTCAGCCAGCCGCCGCCCTTGACGACGGGTACCGTGATGACCCCCCACCCGTTGGACGATGCCGATGAATGGAGGATGCCGTCTGATATGGTCAGAGCGTATCGCCCCCGGGAAATAACATTACCACGCTGCCGTCGCCTTGGACTGTGCGCCGTGCCGTGCCCATCGTCATGCGGTTGAGTCCGCGGGCCGTGATTGGCCACGAGACGATCCGCGACGACATGCGAGGAAAAGGGGTCATGTATGAAATCTCTCTCTCTCCTCGCGCGCGGTGTGTGTGTGAAAAGCCTAGACCGCGAAACGTGAGATGAGAGGGTGGCAGGCTAGAAAGAAATTTGACGCAGGGTCGTCGTTTCGGCAAGAAGCAGCACAGCATACCCTGATGGATTCGAACGGACGAGCAGTTTATGCCGCTCAAGAATGAGCAGCGGCGGCAAGGACCAAGCCCGTGCCGCAACCGACGGCGGACGAGACGTTCGGCCAACCACTCGTCCAGGGGATCGTCAGGCCCGGCGAGAGAAGAAACGCCCGCATCCAACGAATGGAGGGTCACAGCTGCCGACACACACGTGTGGTGGTGACGTCGAGGCGCGTCTGCGGCGGCGATGTCTCGGTGTGGCATCCTGAAGGAGTAAGATCGGACAGAACTTGTCCTGGTGCACAAGGCGGTCATGGCTTTCGGTCAAGGCTCTGGTGTTGCAGATACAGCCGCCGGCGTCAAAACCAGTGGTGGTAAGGTTACTGTAAGATACGTGACAATCGACAAAAGTTCGGTACAGCTGTAGGGCTGAGCTAAATGATCCCCTTCCCACGTTGAAGATGTGCTGCGCCACCCCTCTGTCGGGACTCTTTTTTTGGATTTGACTTTGGCGGGCTGTGCACTGCGCTTCTGCAACTTGCGTAGTAATTCACTCACGCAACAACAGGGCCGGTTCCTGGATAGGATTTCTGTCCATCGGATTGGGCTTGTCAGAGAGCAAAACTCCGAGTTGGGCTTGGTAGCATTCCTGCCTCAGGCCAGTGTACAGGGGGTCGGTTCCGGTTTGGGCAATGAGTGCGACTGGCCGAAAGGGGAACAGCGCAATCGGACGGCTCTGGGGGCCCCCCTGGTCCTGGCTGTCGCAGCGCTTGAGGACGGGACCGACGGAGGGGCAATGAAACGAGTGGTAAGGCATTTTTTGGCTTGCCCATGTCGGCGCAAGGGGGTGAAAGACTCACCTTGAGAGAAAAGGGCATCATTTGGCGATGATGTGTTGCAGTTGAACGCCGAGGACGACCAGGGACAACAAGTGACAACAACAAGAAGTGACCCCCAAACAGCACAACACATGTGGGCCGTGCACCGCTGCCTGTCTCAACCAGGGCGCCAAGGCGGCCACCCCGAATTCAGCGAGTGCCGATCACTTGGCGAAGATCTTTCCCAACCGCTGGGTCCGCGCTAGCGTAGGGGGCCCTGTCAATGAAGCCGATCTCGGGTGGTGGTCGATGCTGTTGAAACAAAACCCCAGATTCAAAACTTCTGACACGCTCTTTGAGATGATCTCCCGTTGGAAGATCGCAGGATGGCGGGTGTAAGTGGCGTCGAGCAACGACAGGCTGGCTGCTGGTCCCGAGGAGGCGGCATCGGGTCAACAACACCATGCGTCAGGGTCCCGCGCAGAAAAAGAGGCAACGAGGCAACCACAAGCGAAGCGCGCCCGCCCGGAGTCACATCGACGACACACGGGTCTTGCCGGGCGTGCCTTGTCGTCGCTGTCCGGGATAGGGTCTCGGCAGGGTGGTACGGTGTGGGCGCTCGAGAGGGGGAGTCCTGGCCGCGTGGTGGAACACGTCGAGATTGGCTCCTCCACCGAGTTTTGACGTGGGAGCGCGGAGGCCAATGCTTGCGGCTCCGGGTTCTGGCGCGGTCGATGGGGTGGATGCCTTTCATCGCGCCCGGGGAATGGCCCTAGCACGAGCCGCGGCAAGGACCCGAGGGTTGCGCTCGGAATCTGCCAGACGATGCTCTGCTGCTCGGCCAGCCACGGGAGGTTGCTGGGCTGTGCCACAGATCTCCGAACCTCGAGCCCGCCCGAGCAGGTGAATCAAACTTGCCCAAGTAGGAAATCGTAGACGAGTGGCAGGGGTGTGTAAGTCATCCTAACCTTATGTGGGCTAGCCTTCTCAGGACCGGAGAGTTCCTTGGCCAATCACACCGCTCAAACAGCTTCTCACCGTCAACCCTCTGATTCCGGGACACCCGCCAAGGCCCAACCCTCAGAAAACCCTGAATTGCAAGGACGGCCCAGGCGATGAATCAGAGGCGAGCAAAGCAACAAGCTTTCAAGTCGGGCGCTGTTCCAAAACAACATGATGCCGGTGGTGAGACACGGCATGGGCCATGTCATCCACTCCCCCCGCGGACGTGGACGTGGCCGCCGTCGTGGCCGCGGCGACTCTCCTCGGACCATGTTCCCCGACAGACTCCCAGACATTCTCTCACCAGGCCCGGATCAGGATGCGGCTCGCACGGAGTAAAATGAATCTCCCATTAACGTTGACGTTATTGACGTGAGGTTGCAGCGGGATGGGGTACACCAAGCCGTGCCACATGAACATGGACAGTGGACACGCACCCGACCCATCCATCCATCCCCGCAGGGCCCAGGGCGATCTCTCCCCACGGAAGACTGATCCACGGGTCCGGCAGGGTTGGGGCAGTGAACATGGAGTGGCGGGCGGGAGCGCAGCAACACTGCAGGCAAGCAGCAAGCAAGCAAGCAAGCGACAGCGGGCAGCATCGCCTGTCTGTCTCTCTGGGCGGGCAGGGCCTAAATTTGGCAAGACGGTGTCACACCCAGGCAATGTCGATTGATTGATTGATTGGGCTTGTGGTGTGTCTTGTGGCAATGCAAGGGCCCCATCGGAACGAGCCACCATCTGCATGATCCAGGGCCCTTTTCCCACCTCATCGTCAAATGACATGCTTGAGGCTTGTTGCCGTGGACGAGGCGAAAGATTGGGGAAATATTGACATCAAACCGAATGGAAGGGGGTGTGCCCTGTCCCAGGCGGCATCCTCCCTGGCGGCTCGCGAATTCCCTCCCCAAAACAGAAATAAGGTGAGCCCCAGAACAGCGATCCAGCATCCATGTGTCTGTCGTTCGCTGTCGCTGCCCAGAAACGACCAGGACCCCAATTCGCGCTCGCGCGCGCCCGTCGCCTCGGAAGGCTCTGTTTCCGTGCGCTCGTTCTCGCAGCCTATCAGCGCGCTGGGAATCAATCCCTCGAACGAACGAACCACGATGGGTTGGGTTGGTTGCTTGGTTGCTTGCTGCATCCTGCTGTTTTGCTTTCCCTCCCCTCCCCACCCCACGAAGCCATGTAACCTCACGGAGCGAGAAGGAAGAGAAACACGACGAACAAGTCCAGACTCGGACCCGGCGGCGGTCTGGCGCCCGACCCGCTTGTCTGTCTCCTCTCTCGCTCTCATCCACCCCCCCGGCAGTTAGTCCGGTGAAGCAAAATACCCCCCGGCCCACGATCAGGGTTGTTGTTGTCTTGTTGTTGTTTTTGCCGAACGACCAGGCCCTGCCCCGGGCAAGGCCAGCCCAGGGGAGCGGTTGGGTCGGCCATCCAAAAGTTGCGATTGGACAGGCACGACCCGTCACTAACGCCCTCAACCCAAAAATCACACCATCACCACCTAACCCCAGGCAGGCCCCTGGGGGGGAAAGTTGACGATAACTCCCTGTTGGCGACCGACTCGGGCCCGGCGGGCCTGGCCTGGGGGGAGCCATTGGGCTGAGCTTGCCACGTTATCAAGCCCCTAGCGGTAGGTAGCGCGGCGCCCCCCCGCAGATTAAGCTTATTGGGGACCAGCCAGCCAGCCTCCAGGCTTGCTGGGGGGGACGGATGGATGGCTGGAGGGGTCAACGACAAGCGAGCATGCTCGGTCGTCCGTCGCGGAGGTGCAGCAGTTGCAGACCGCGTTCTCTATTCCACCCGAGCCCAAGTCCATCCATCCCTCGCTCGCTTGCTGGCTTTCAGATGAGGGGTTCGATGGTACTGTCTCATCCCGCGCGCCGCAACATCGTGCACTTGTCGTTGAGGGGGTGTGCTGCTGCAAGCAAGTGAAAGAGATTGTGGCAAAGTTCTCTGCGTCTATCTCTCTCTCCCTACCTACTGCGCAAGCTCCGTCCAGTCTTGTCTCACTGGTGATGCAGCGAGCGGCCTGGACTCGCGGCGGATGCGAATCTTGGTCGGTCCAGACCAGCATCGATTCCGTGTCCCGGTTCGGTCGGCGGTTTGGTTTGCGTTTTTCGTGGTTCGATGCCATGCCCCATGCGCAATGGGCCCTGTCGCCTTGCCTGTCTGCGTGCGTGCGTGCGTCGTCTGTCTCCCGTCCCTCCACCGACCGATGCTGGATGGAATTTCCCGTGCCTCGCAGCGATGCATTCTGTCCCGCGTCCCTCCCCGTCCGTCCCATCCATCCATTTCCCCCCGTCGGTCTGTCTGTCTGTCTGTCTGCTGCAGCATCGACCACGACCACCACCCCGGTCGGCCTGCGGTGGCGGATTGTGGAGCGCATAAGCCAATTAATTTACACGGTATGTGATAATTAATGATCTGGGCTGCTTTTCCCGGCATGTGCGTCGCGGGGGAGGGCGAGAAGGGGGAGCCTGGGTGCAGCAGGTACTCCAGAGTACATTCTGGTGGCCGGTGGCTGCCAGGTGCTCGGTCGAGCGAGTGCGACATTCGCAACCTGTCTTTGTCGATCCCCTCCACATGGCAGCGCTGGCTTGCGGCGCCGCCTGGCGGGAAGCGTTTGATCGCTCGCCCGCCGCGGCGCTTTGATACTTTTTTTTTTTTGGCCTTTGACGAGATGAGGTCGCATGGCTTGTTCCCAAAGATCGGGGATCGCATCGCCTTAACCGCACAGCTTGGGGCGCCACCACAACCGTCCTGGGTTTGGGAGCTGTCCGTAACAGGCAGGTCGTAAACTGATGAGCAGGCTTGCATCCCGCCCCGGGTTCTTGGGCTCGTCCCAGCAGCGTGGTTCGGGATCGCCCCCAATGCCGCCCGGCGCCATGGGCCGCGAAAACTCTCTTTTTTTGAGCGTCGAACCCCCGCGACAGCCCTGGGCTGAGCTGAGGTCATCGGTTGAGGGCGCGCACGACAAAAACGCCACCCCTGGATCAACCGCTTCGCATGCGCCCTTGGGGGGTGTTGTTCAGAGCCATTGCCCCCACTGATACGGACACCGACATGCGCGTCCCCAGACGGTTCGGGACCGCTGCAGCGAGGGCACCTGATTCCTGTGTCTTCGTCTGCATGGGTTTATTGACGGGAAGGGAAATTGCCTGATCGGAGAAGGGAAAACCGCAGCTGCTGTCTCGCGGGCCACGGGGACGGGCGGGCAGTGGCAAGCGAGACAAGACAAGAAAAAAGTGAGCAGGAACCTGGGAAACGAGAGACACGCACCAGGGCCTCAGAGACAAGAGGCGCGCGGCATGTCCGCCCATCACACACAAACCCCAACGCCGCGATGGCCGTTCTGGCGGTTCTGGAATCAATCTTCCCCAGCCGCAGGCCGCAGCCGCAGCGTCATCCAGGAAGCCAGCTGAAGCGTTCCTCTGCATGTCAACAAGTGAGCAGCCAGCCCGGAAAAGAGGCGTGGCGATCTGCGCGCGGCAGGCGTCCCGGGGATCTGGGCGGCAGTACCGAGTCTGGTCTCCTCGGAGGAGGCTCTCAGCCACCAACGACGGACTCCGTCTCCTCCAGGCCATCCATCCCACGCTGGCTGACTGGGATGGACTGGCCGGCTCGCATGGTGACTAACTCTCTATTGACCTCCACGTTGCGGTGGTTATTTGCTGCAATTATCCGCAGGCATTATTCGGCATTCGTCGTCGTGGTTGGTGTGATGGATGTGCCGTGTCTCTCTCGTCTCCATTCCCATCCCACGACATCCCATCCATGCCCTCCACCCCATGCCGACGACAGCGCCAATGTTGTCCGTGGAGCCGCCGCCCCCTCCTCCATGGTGTTGCGTTTGGGCTCGCTACCGCAAGGATTTCCTGCCCGGCAGGGTGACATCGACCAGCAGGCCTTGACACACCGCACCCGCCTACCACGGCACGCAACCCATGGTGGTTCTCGTAAAAAGCACGGGTCGTGATGACATGACACAATTCCCTCATCTCCTCGTCCGTCCCTCCCCCCAGTCCATTCCATCCTCCCCCGTGCAAACGTCTCTGTCTCTCCCTAGCGGTGGCCCTAACCAGCCGGGCCTCCGAAGCCCGCGCTAACGTCAACGTCCCCCCCAACATGGTCCGCGTGCGCAGGTTCTCGGTCCTCTTCCCTGCTCTGCCACATGGGAAGAGAGTCCACGGTGGGGGCCGCTTGTCTCTCCCCGGCCAAGGGAGCTTGTTCGCACAGACACACCCACCGCACCCAGCGACCACAAGCCGCGCCTCCTGCCCCTGACTGGTCTAGACCACCACCAACAACCCCCTCCCCCCTCGCGCGAAGCACGCACGCTCGTTCGTTCGTTCTGGTCCGGCCCAGTCCAACCGCCCCTAACCACAACCACCACCCACTCCCGCAAGCCACCCAGGGGGGAAGACGGAGGGATGTCGGGAAACGGGACGAGGTGGAGGGGGGGGAACCCGACCGACTGGATTGGCAGGGCATCCGCTGCCTGTGCTGCAGCATCGACCAGAACCAGCACCAGCACCAGAACCAAAACCGACCGACTCCATTGAACCTGCTTGCCACATCCGGAGTCACGGCCGGTCAGACTGCACGAAGGAATCCCCCCTCTTCCCAATAGTGACCAAGGCTATCAAGATGCACAGCTAGCTTTGCGACACTGGCGACGTGCTGTGTTGTCCACCATCCCATCCCATCCCATCCCATCCCATCCCAGACGCGTTGCATTGCATGGAGTGGTGGTGAAGCAGGAAACATCCCAGCACCCTCCTTCGTATCGCATCCTCTCTCTTCCCTCCTCTCCCCCATAGCCCATGGCCCCTCCCC
>FTEL01009244.1_pt1 | contig 18432 bp, 14 predicted proteins | sample 1658911 | NCBI WGS metagenome assembly FTEL01 (sample SAMEA3914869, study PRJEB12502) | metagenome | biome: forest; material: soil | place: USA | collected 2012-03-12 | depth 0.1 m
CACCCCCTCTACGTCCTCTACTCGAGCGGCACAACCGGCCTCCCCAAGGCCATCGTCCACACCGCCGCCGGCACGCTCCTCCAACACAAAAAGGAACACCTCCTCCACTGCTCCCTCACCCCCGCCCACCGCATGCTCTACTACACCACCACCTCCTGGATGATGCACCACTGGAGCGTCTCCGCCCTCGCCTGCGGCACCGCCCTGGTCCTCTACTCCGGCTCGCCGTTCAAGCCCCACGGCCCGCTCTCCCTGCCCCGTCTCCTCTCCTCCCTCCGCGTCACCCACTTCGGCACCTCGGCTGCCTACCTCACAGCCCTGGAAGCGGCCGACGTCCGCCCCGTGGAGGACCCCTCCCTGGACTTGTCCGCCCTCGAGGCGATCTACTCCACCGCCTCCCCCCTCCCCCCCTCCACCTTCTCCTTCACTTACACCGCCTTCCCCGCCAAAATCAACCTCGCGAGCATCACCGGCGGAACAGACATCATCTCGCTCTTCGGCGCGCCCTGCCCGCTCCTGCCCGTGCTCGCGGGCCAAGTCCAATGCGCCGGCCTGGGCATGGCCATCGGCGTGATCGATTCCTCTGCCGAGCCCGAAAACCCCACCCCGGTCGTCCCGGCCGACGCCCCCGGCGACCTGGTTTGTGTGAAGCCCTTCCCGTGCCAGCCGCTTACCTTTTTTGGCGCCGGCGGGCAGGAGAAGTACCGCGCGGCGTACTTTGAGCGGTTTCCGGGGTTGTGGCACCACGGGGATTTTGTGAGGGCGGCGGACCCGGCCACGGGGAGTTTGGTCATGCTGGGGAGGAGCGATGGGGTGTTGAAGCCCGCTGGTGTGCGGTTCGGGTCCGCGGAGATTTATAATGTGTTGACGCGGTTTTTTGCGGCGGATGTGGCTGACGCGGTGTGCGTCGGCCGGAGGAGGGAGAAGGACCGGGACGAGACGGTGTGTTTGTTTGTGGTGATGGTTGAGGGGAGGGAGTTTAACGGGGAGGTGAAGAAACGGATTGCGGAGGTGGTGAGGCGGGAGCTGAGCCCGAGGCATGTGCCGGGGGTGATTGAGGAGGCGGGCGGGGGCGTGCCGAAGACGGGGAATGGGAAGAAGATTGAGGTGGCGGTGAAGCAGATCCTTTCTGGGATGGTGGTGCGGACGAACGCGAGCGTCGCGAACCCGGAGGCGTTGGAGTGGTTTAGGGAGTGGGCGCGGAAGGCGGAGGAGGCGGAGGGGGGTTTGAAGAATTAAGGGGTATGGATTGGGGAAGGTAGAGGGGGGTACATGGGTGGAAGGGGTGGTGGGATATATCATATAATACAATACACTTGATCCCCTCTTACGAATCCATGAGGCAGTATGGTCTTTCATTTCTGATTGACATCACTGATGCCATCAGTCCAAGAGCACAACAGACAGACTCAAGTCGACCATGAAAGCTAACGTTGTATTTTCATTCTCGTCTTTTCCTCAGCTTTCATCACTTCTTCCTGCTCCTCTGGGTAAACCATGGCCACTTCGGAAAACCACGGCCACGACAACATCGCGTCTCGACTACATAATTCGAAATAACCGCGATACTTTGCTCATCAGCAACAAAGAAGCCCCGCGATTAACGTAACAAATACCGCTTGAAACATAATCCTTCGCAATCCTCGGCTAGGCTTGCTAAATAAAGGAAAACAGTCGAAAAAGGAAGACATATCCGTGCCATATCAATACCAGATACCATTCAATCATCTCTTTCTTTTCGCCTTCTCCGGGGTGGTTCACCCCGCCATCTCCAGCGCGAAGCAACACGAGCCAGCCCGCCTGCCCGGATATCAAGATGTAAAAAAAATCCACTGAGCTTTCAACGCCCCGCCTGCCCTCTGGAAAATAGCATGATCAAGAAGCATAAACATCCCTCGCTCGCTGGCGCAGTAGTAAAGAAACCATTCACCTCTTCTTCTTCGCCCATCTCTTTTCTCTTCCTCCCCGGTCATTTTTTCTTTCCCTCCCCGTCTCTTCCCAGCAAACGGAAAACAAGACAGCAGAAATAAAAAAAAGAGCGCACACCCCCTCAATACCCACCCCCATCCATCCCAAACCCATGCTGCTCCATCGGATCCATCGCCATATACTCCAGCAAATCCATTCCTCCCACACTGACACCCTCCGCCGTCATCGACACAGCGTTGTTATCAATGTTCTGGAAGAACGCCGGGCCCGTGGGCAGGTACCACATCTCGTTGTTGGGGTTGGCCCAGTCGGGGTTGTCAAAAATGCCGCCAGCGCCGTCGCCGACACCGCCGCCGTTGCTGGTGCTGGTGGTGGTGTTGTCGAGGCTGGTCGTCGCCGCGGGGGTGGACGGGCCAAACATGGAGGCGGAGCCCGACGGGTAGGGGAAGCTGCCGGCCGTGAGGTCCCAGGGGGTGGCGGAGATGTTGGCGGGGGTTGTGGAGCGTTCTGGTGGGTGGTTAGCACTGAGAACAGAATGTGAGTCATAAGTGGAAGACAAAAACTTACCAGGACCACCGCCCTCCCTCAACTTGAGCCACCCCTCGTGCTGCGCCGCGTGCGCCAGCCCGTTCATACCACTGTTGCCGTTGGCGAGATCGTGAGTCGTCGTCGGGCCAGGCGACCTGCCGTCCGTCGACACAGGCGGCGGCGGCGCGTGGATAAAGCGGTTCCGCAGCCGGCCAGTCAACGTCTGGAGCATGTCGGCGAACCGAATACCCAGGTGCACATCGTCAACAACGCAGTCGCGGAGCGCCTTGACGGTATCGTCCATCAGCTGGATGCTCATCTCGACGTCCGACTTGGGCGCGCCGAGCGCAAACGTCTTGAGCAAGAACATGGCACCGCTGATGATGCGGAAGTAGGTCCGCACGGGCGCGTGCTTGAGGTAGTCCCCAGGCAGCAGGCCCTCGACGACGGTCCGGAGCAGGTTGCGGCTGCCGTTAACAACCTCCCGCACGTACTCCTGGTCCTCGGCGCCGAAGCCGCCCAGCTGGCCCAGCGGCAGCCGCCCGTAGTAGTTCTGCGTCTGCGGCGACAACTGTGGGCCCGAGTGGCCCGACACGCTCCCGCCGGGCCCCGAGCCTCCGCCGGCATTACTAGTGCACCGCTCGACGACCGCCTGCAGGGAGAGCGAGTTGATGTAGATCCGGACGTACTCGTACTCGATGGTGAGGATGTGCCGGATGTAGGGGGGCAGCCGGAAGCGCTCGAACTGGTTCCACCACTCCTTGAGCATCGGCTGGAAGTCCTTGAGCAGCTCAATGTATTTGCCGCTCTGGATGATCTCGGTAGTGTGCTTCCGGGACCGGAACAGCTTCTCGTTGCCGACCTGCATGGCGTTGCTGATGCCCGCCCAGCAGTGGATGATCTGGTCGTCCAGCTCCAGGTCGGGGATGTAGTTGAACGTGTTGGACAGCGACGACGGGTTGGTCCCGGGCGTGGTGCCCTCGACCGAATGCCTCCGCCGCCGCGAGATGGCAGGGTCAGACTTGCGCAGCCGCTCCGGGACCATGTTGGTCCAACCCAGGCGGCCGGCGAGCTGGCTCAGGTAGATAAGGAGCAGCCGCTTGATGCGGTTCGCCCTCAGCCGGTACGACTCGTCCTCATACTCAGGCCGGGCGATCGCGCCCGTGGCGAGAAGCTCGTCAATGTCGTCAAACACGCCGAGCTCGTACGCCAGGCCCATGCCGGTGCTCAGCAGCATCCAGCACATGCGGTCGCTTCTCCAAGCAGGCTCCAGCCAGCTCTCGATCCTCCGGCCGCCGAACGCTGCCGGTTTCAGGTTCCCGTCGGCATCGCCTGGGCTGGGCGGGTCGTACGAGGGCAGCATCAGCTCGTCGGTCGCCTCGTTCGGCGGGAAGTGGAGAGCGCGCGGGTGCCACTCGGTCAAGATCATCAGGGACTCGATAGTCCCCAGGGTCCTCAGGCTGCCCCGACGCAGGCCCCGCCACGGGGCCGTGCTCGAACTCTGCGGGTCCTCGGCACCCGAGCCGCAAAAGCCGCCGCCGAAGGCCTCCTGGCCCCACACGACGCGCTCGATCATGCCCCTGAGGTAGGTCCATAGCTGTTCGTGGATGGCGTGCGACCGGCATTGCCCCCCGGTTCCGGGCATGCGGCGATATCGGGACGCAATGGTCAAGAGGGTCACGGTGAGGATGGGCTCCTCGGTCAGCAGCGTCAGGTGAGACGCTGGGTTGTGGAAGGTCGGGGGTGAGATGGGGGTGAGGGGTGAAAGGTAGTTGTAGTAGCTGTAGTGATTGCGGTGTCAGCATCAGTGAGCCAGAATCAGTAACATCGGGGCAGCTTACTAGTCAATGTAGTCGATGGCTTCTTGCGCCGTGAACCACCCCGCGCGCACGAAGCGGAACCGCGCCCAGGCCTTGAGCGCCTCGTTCTGCCCGGGATCAGTCGACGGGTCCCGCTTCACCAGCTCCGGATCAATGGCCTGGTCTGCGACCGGGCCATCCTGGCGCGACGTATGCCGACTATGATACAGGCCCGGGGTGACAGTGTGGGATGACTTGCGCGACTCCGGGTCGTGGCGAAGGTAGTGCGAACCGGACTGAGTGGCGTTGCGTATCGGGGTAGGGTTGTCGTCGGGCCTGTGTGACGCGCTATTTGAGAATCAAGGACAATGTCAGTAACCTATCTATGTACTCAACAGCCGGGCCCATGTCCACGTATCAACAAGACAGGCAGAAGGAGGAAGCTTACTTATCGGTCGCCGCCTTGTAGAGCAGGTCCAGGGCATCGTGGGGCCCGTAGACCTCGCGGCGCATGACGGACCGCGCCTCGAGGTTCTCGAGCGGGGTGTTGGGCTCGCCGTTGCCAAACTCGTTGGCGGTGCTGCTGCTGCGGACGCTCTTGGCGGTGTCGCCGGGCCGCCTCAAGGGCTGGGAGCGGCCGTGGCTGCCGCCGGGAGTGAGGGGCACGTCGCTGTAGAGGCGACGGTCGATGGAGGCAGGGGGCGGCGGGGAGGCGGCGCCGCGCAACTGCTTGCGGCCATTGCGCAGGATGTAGTCGTCCTGGTCCTGTTCGTCGATGGACTCGTCGTCGGCCTTGCGCTTGCGACGAGTGGCGCTAAAGTAGCACTCCTTGCTCTCGCGGCGGCAACGCACACACGGCGGGTCGTGCGGGTCGTCGACCGAGCCCAGGTCGCAGCGCACCTTGCGGCGGCGGCAGGGGATGCAGGCCTGATAGACGCGCTTGTGCTGGGGAAGCTGGCCCTGGGCGCCGGCCTGCTGCTGCCCTGGAAGAGCCGACTGCGACGATGGTGTCCCGGCCGATCCCCCCGATCCTGGCCCGAGCCCGACGCCGGCGCCGACCCCACTGCCCCGGGCGGAGGACGGGGGGCGAGGGGCGGGCCCCCCGGCGGACGAGGCCGACGAGGCGGCGACGGGCGAGATGGGCGAGACGGACGAGATCTGGAGGGATGGCGGGCCAAATTGCGACATGGCGACGGGCGCAAGCGGGCGGGCGGTTGGAATCGGGGCCCGCGAAGGCGTCGACGACGGTCGCTTTCGATAGTAGTGTTTTTCTTTTTTTTTTTCTTCTCGACGACACCCCCCACACTGGGACTGGGACTGGGTCTGGAAGCAGGAACCCGATGGGATGGGTTGCGTGTCGGCTGGAAGCGGTTTCCAATGGGTGAAGACGCGAAGAAATGGGGAGCGGGCCAGCTTTTGGGGCTAGTTGAGGGGTCTTGGCTCCTGAGATGGCCCCCCGGGATGACGCTGCCACTGAGGTGGGGCTCTGCCTGCGCGCGCCTGCCTGGGTGCGCCCATGCCTGCCACTGCCTGCGCCAGCGATCCACGCGGGGGCGTCGAGGGGGGGAGCGAGGGGAGCAAGAGGGGTGCTTCCCAGCCTATCAGCACCCCGAGTAACCCCCCATCGTCCCCCCATCTCGACGGGAGCCAACGTCAACGAACAATGGACCGCCGCACCCATGGCCCTGTTCCCTGTCCGCAACAAAGTCTCTCGCCCTCGATCCGGCAGGTGTCCAGCCTGTCCCCAGCATCCCCAGGCCTCCCCAGACTCGACGCCAAGAGCAACACGGAAGCTCGTGAAGAAATCGAGAGGCGAGCGAATTCCCTTACCGAAGAGTTACCTCTCACCGTGGCGGGCTGCCGAGAACGAGCACGGGGATGCCCAGGCATGCAGGCTTGTGCCATGTGTCTTCCCGACTCCTCGGCGCCTGCCTTGCCTCGCATCTGCCCTCGATCTGCCCTCGACATGTCTCGCAGCACGAAAAGCGACGGGTGAGATGTGAACGCTGGCGGCCAGCGAATGGGAGCGAGCCAATCCAGCCCAACGGGGCTCTGTTTGCCGGGATCAGCTCCAGCTTTGTTGGGATGCCACTTTTTGGACCCCGCCTGACTGATGCTTGACATCCCAAGCCAAGTCGAGACGATGGCCCAAAAAGGCGCGAACCGCTGCTCGCCAGGGGCCCAGAATCCCAAGAACCGACCATCTGATCCCGCCAGCAACTTTTCGTCGTAGTACGGGTTACCAATTGATCTCGTCACTGGCCCGGCGTTTTCTTCAAGTCACCCCCCGGTTTCCAGACAAAGCAGCGGGCTCCAATTGGATGACGCGCGCGTCTGCGTTGGTGTGTGTGAGTGTGTGTCCGCAGTAGCCCATCCGTTGATGCCGCAGCCTTGGTCACGTTGACGCCGGTCACGCGGACAGCAACGGCGGCCGCCCATTCCTTCTCCTTCACCTTGCCCGGTGAATTTTGGACGCCTGAAACAAGTTTTCCAAGTCCAACATCTGGCGGTGAGCTTTTCGGTATGGTGAGGCATGTTCTGGACCCGTGAGCTAAAAGTCATGGCGCATCCCAGCAGCGGGCCGACTTGGACTTGCGTGGCTTTGTCCAGTCACATGGCGGGAGTGACATTTTCCACCTTCAGCCTCGCGCTCTGGACGTGTCAAGGCTGTTGTGCCTCAAGCAGCCAACGGACCAACACCATGTCAATTGAACGAGAGACCATTCCATTCGAGGTGCCGTCCACCCAATCCATTAGTGGCAAGCATCGTAGAATTCTGGAAAGGCCAACTGCAGCTCCCTGTGACGCAAATACACCCAAGCTTGCCCAGGCTTGAAGCTATCCACACTCCATGTCACCCCAATGTGTGGTCCTGACAAAGCCGAGGAGGGGTACACCTCCGGAAACGGACCATCCATTGAGGGATGCCCCTCCTCCCCTGACCAGGAGACCCTATACGAACCGCAATTGAGCACCGGAGCAACAAACATCGGGGTGTTTGAACCACGTCTCTGCCCCTCTCCACCCCTCTCTGCCCCTCGCTGCCCCTCTTTACCCCTCCATCACACTCCGAGGCAAGGGATGGCGAGGTGGAATAAAGAACTAGGCAAACCTGCCCAGGATGGTCAGATATTTGGACCTGATCGAGTCCTGTGTCGCTGGCGAGTCGAGCTGGCAGCCGGAATCGGTCGCCGAGGGAGTTCACTCGAGCTTTCCACCAGGCTTGTCAGAGTCGGTGTCGTCTGAGTAACCACAGCTACGATGTCTGAACAAGCATCACCAGAGCAAGCAAGACACCGACTCACGTCCCCACAATAGTCATTCAGTCAGTCAGAGTAATTCACCGCAAAGACTTTGCAGCTCGTGCTGGTTCCATTTGTAATAACGCCCCCACGACCGGTGCCTTCTAACGGACGAGACCAAGACGGGTCAAAACCCCCTCGAGACTGCCGCTGCAAGAAAAAAACAAAACGGGGCACCGCGTCCCAAATGCAATGGGACAAATGTGCAAGGGTCCCAGTATCATCATCTAGGATCTAGGTAACCAGCACTTTTTTTTTTTTTTTTTGGTCCCGGGATCCTCAAAAACTCCTCAACCCCGCCGCCTCCTATCCCCCGTCCCCCCAGAAGACGCCAGACGCCGTTTCAATGCAGATGCGATTGGCTCCATGAGCTGCTTTAGGCAGTGATGGTGCCCTGCTTGATCTGAAAGTACACATGGGTGGTCAGAAGAGACGTCGTGAAGAGGGGGAATGGAAAGCAGTGGGCCGGCAACGTACCATGTAGTCCCAGAGCATCTTCAGAAGGGCGTCGGGAAGCGTGTAGAGGTCGACCGAGAACTCTCCGGCGTCGATGTTGTTCTGGACGTAGGTGTTATCGTCCTTGTTGTCGTGAACCATCTGGATCACCTGGAGGAGGTCGTCCTCGCCGAGCTTGATGAGGCCGTCGGCGATCTTATCGATGTCGAACGTCTTCTTCTTCTTGCTTCCGTCCACCTTCTTGAGCTTGCGCTCCTCGTCCGAAGGCAGCGGGCCCGTCTCGCGCAGCAGCTGCTGCAGCGCTTGCGAGGGGTTCTTGAAGGAGAGCGTGTGCACGTTCTCGTACTGGGCAGCGGCGAAGTTCAGGTCGTGCACGACCGTCTGCTTGCCGCCCTTCTCGGTGGTGAACAGATCGATCGTCATCTCGAACTCGCCCCAGCCCTCGTTGGTGCACTTGAAGGGCGGCTCCATGAAGGCTAGAGGAAGAGGTGTATGTCAGCTTCGTCGTCCCATCGCAGCCCAATCCCCTCTTCCCGGGCCATCTCGAAATGTAGGTACGTACTCTGGACGGGATTGGCGAACGATGGGTGCAGGTTGTACACCGCCTTGGTGAAGATGCGGGCAGGCTTCTCCTTGCCATCCTGGTCGAGGACGTAGACCTCGACGGTCCACTCCTTCATGGGGAAGCCCTCATTGACGGCAGGCTTGTCACTATTTCGATCGTGTCAGTTGTCGCCCTGTCTCTCCGGTCCCAATGCACCCTCCCTCGGTCGTGGGGGTGGCTTACATGTTGTGCTGCTCGGTAACAACCTTGATCTTGCGCTGTAGATTCCCGTCGCATCGCGTCAGCAAACCGCACTCTCATCCATCTGCGCCCCAGCTTCCCGCACATGTGACTTACCTCGACAATCATCTTGAACGGAGTGGCGGGCTTCTTGGCAGGAGCGCGAGCAGGAGTCTTTAGAGTGATGGTAGTCGGGCGAACGCCAGGAGTGCCGACAACGATCTCGGCCTCGTCGTCAACTGTTCCCGATTAAGGTCGGATTGTCAGTTTCCTGGAACCGAGCAGAAAATGCTGCAATTTATGTAAATTTCGCCCGCGGAATCGGAGGGGGAGAAAAATGGATAATCTCGTGGTTGTGCTCGTCGTCTTCGTCGATGTCGTCGAAGCCGCGCGCTTGGGCAGGGAAACGCGCTCGCTCGCTAGCTCGCTGATACCCTGTCGATCCCGATTCGAGGCGACTTCGCCCCAAGCTGCGACGGACCAACAGGACAAAGTAAAAAGACGCAAAGGGGAAAAAATTGCAGTCGGAAAAATAGGATAGGAATCGGAAGTACGTGATATCTGTCGTCGTCGTCGTAGAGAAGATAAAGTGGCGAGGCGCAAAAACGTGAGGCAGAGAAGCTCTTGGGGGATTCACGTCGCGGTGCTTCGACAAGCGCGCCCAGCGGAGCAACCAGGCGAGCACGAATTTATTGCTGGCAAGAGGTACGTACCTGAACGTGGCGAAAGAGGCGCCATAGGCGCCGTGGCGTTGGCTCTAGCCTGCGAGCGGGTAATGCGAGGCATTGTGGCGGTGCAGTAGAGGTCCGTGCGTTGCAAAGTGGTGGAGGGACCGTGCGAATACGTGACCGCACGGTGTTGTGATGATGGTCGGTGCGGAGGAGAAGGTAAATTCGCAAGCACGGCGCAAAACATCAGATTTTGTGGGAGGGCAGGCGCCGAGATTCCATCAGGGCAAGACTGGGAATCAAGAGTGCAGCCTGGGTAAATGGCAGGCCATCATCAAAGTCTGCGCATTGTCCGGGTTGAGTCCCTCAACTCAGCCTCAGCAGTGTCTTTCACAAGGCACCGCCTTTCAGCAAAACTACTTTGTAAACCCAGGGGTTATCATGACAAACAGGGGGAGTGACTGATTGGTATTTAGTCTATTTACTATCTTCGCTGGCCATCTCTCCCCTGGAAGGGAACATGCCCTTGACTCTCGCCAGCTGGGTGATGGATCGTGTTGTTGGTGTTGTGGGGGTGCTTGGGGAGATGGGGAGTTGGGGATTTGGTGGGTAGGGGAAGGGAGGGGATTTGTGTTCATGTGTAATCCTCATCACCCGGGCATCCTCTGCCTCTCCAAGGAGATGGCATGTAGTGTGGGGTGTGGTGGGTGAAGTGAGAGGGCTGGCTGGTGCTTGTTTCCTGAGCTCATCGTTTTCCATAAACCATCAGAAGCCTACTCCGGCCTTACGCAGTCTCCTCGGTCTTCTCCTCAGGCTTCTCAGCAGTCCCAGAGGCGCCCTCCTCGGGCTTCTCGGCGGTCCCCTCGGTGGCCTTCTTGAACACGCTCTCGTTCTCCTTCTGGGCCTTGATAAAAGCGTCCTTGAAGAGGTTGGCGTTGTCCGAGTTGGCGAAACGGATGGCCAGGGTGAGAGCCTCGGGCTCGCCCTCGCTCACATCGGCGACGACGTTCCAGACCCAGCTCCTGTCCGAGCCGACGTTGGGAGAAAGCTTCATCTCGGGGACGACTACGGCAGGTCAGCTTCCTGAAACCACCAACTAACAACCACTGCCACAAAGAAAACCAAGGGCACATACCATAGTGGTTGGCGCAGACCTTGAGGGTCTTGTCGCGGCGCATGACCAGGCGGGTCTTGCCGTTCTCGCGGTGCTTGAGCAGGCGGACGTCGCCAGTGCCGCGCTCCTTCCACTCGCGCGTGTCGGCGACGTACTTGAAGAGCTTGGCGCGCATCTTGAAGACCTGCTCCTCGCTCTCCTCGTTGGTCTTGATCTCGACCTTCTCCGTCAGGTGGATGACGGGCTCGAAGTGGACGTCTTCCGACTCGGGGGCCTCCTCCTGTTGAACCGGGAAACTCGTGTCAGCAAATATGGTACTTTCCCAAATCGCAGAGAGGAAAAAACCAACCTCATCACCCTTCTCCGCAGCAGCGGCGGCAGCAGCCTCGCGCTGGGCCTTGGCGCTGCCCGAGTTGTCACCGCGGTCCTCATCCTCCTCCTTCTTCTCCTTCTTGGCACCACCACCGAACATGGAGAACACCGACGAGGTGGTCACGGGCTTGACATCGACCGCGGCGGCGGCGGGAGCCTAAAAGAACACAAACCCATCTGTCAACCTAAATCCACCACGCCACAAACCGCGGAGAGCCTGGCACGCGCGCGCGCGTGCGCACCATAACTCGGTGACCGCCACTTTCCACATCACATACCTCCGCGGTCCCCTCGGCCTGGACCTCGGGCGCCTTGACCTCCTCGAGGGGCTTGTTGTCGTTCTCGGCAGACATGTTGGGCTAGTTGTCGGCGGCGGAAAAAAAAGAAGAGTTGTTCTATGTGAAACTTTTGTGGTGTACTGCGAGAAACCTCTGGCGCATTAGCACAGGCAAAAATATTCAACACCCAGATCAACAAAAGAAAAAAGGCAGAAGCAGCGACCCCTCCCGACCAAGGTCGGCAGCGGCAGCAGCAGCAGCATCGTCGCCGCCAGCTCCGGGCGTCCCAGGCCATCCGACCCGACGACGACCCAAAACAAAATGAGGCGGGGTAGTTTTCTGCAGCAGCAGCATCACCCCCAAACGCGGGGCAAGGGCACCACCGCCTGCGCCCGCAACCCACCCAGGCGCAAAAGCTTCAAAACAAGTAAGAAAATCCAAAACGTACCAAAAGGCGCGAGAACCGAACCGGCGGAGGGGGATAGCAGCAAGCAGTGATCGTTGTTGTTGTTTGTTGTTGTTTGGGGATAGGATGTGGATCAGGTCGGGTTGGCTGGCGGTGGTCGGTCACAGGCAGCAGGTGTTGTGCTCTGGGGGACGGTGGGTGCTGGTGGGTGGGTGCCCGCTGCAGAAGGCGACTGAGGTGACCAGGATGCCCCTCCTCTCCCTCACTGAGGGGGTCGCTTTGGTTGGCGGCGGCCCAAAAAGAAATTCGGCGCGCGCGGCGGGGACCCTGGCAGTTGCTAGCGAGGCATGTTCATTGGCTGGGGTCGATCTTGGGCTCTGTTCGGGCTGGCCCCCCTGAAGTCTGGATTGATCAACGACACAAGCAGCTGGCAGGCGAGGGAAGAGACACTGACTGTGACCACGACGATCTACAAACACCGCCAGCACACTGCCCATCTTACTGTGTATTACCCTCCAGTTTTTCTCATTCAACATACACACATGCTGCCCTGAATCTCTTTTCCCTCCCTTCGGCACCCAAAGCAAAACCACAGTCAGTTGAGTTGGCCCAAGCAGCCTCCATTGAATGCAAGGCAACCAACCGCAACAGCCAGGCAAGGGCACACAAACAAACGGGCACACATCATGGCAGAGGAAGAAGAAAAAGGCAGCCCCGTCGAATAACATACGTGTCTGAGCAAAAAGCAAAGATCAAAATAGTAAAAGAGCAAAGAACCCCCCCACCAATGTCAAAACTCCAAGTCCAGATCCCCGACCAACCCCAGTCCCTCCGAGGCAGCAGCCGTCCATGATACGCAGGTATTCCCTCCCAGCCAGTCCCAAATCCATATACCATCCATCCCTTGATAAAATCCACCCACCAGAGAGCAAAGAGGAAAGAAAACACACAAGAAAGAAAAATGCTAAGCACGGAACCATCCCGTGACCTTCATCCACCCCTTCTCCTGTCCATCCGCAGACAAGTCCTCTCCGTTCTTGTCGCGCCCTCCACAGTTCCCCGTGCAGGTCCTGGCCCCGCCACGCCGGAAGCCAAACAGCGACTTCCACTCCGCCGGCGAGGCAGCCTCCCCACCAGCCTGGCCGCGGATGATCTCCTGACGCATGGCCTGGAGGAGCCGAGACGCGTTGCGCTCATACTCGACGTACTCCTCCGTCTTTCCCTGCATCTTGAGCCACCACAGCTTGGACGCCACCTGTGCCTGCATCACCGAGATGTCGGCTTCCTTCCGCATCTTCTCGGCGACCTTGAGGTTGCGCTCCAGCTGCTCGCGGACGTTGTCCTTAATATCCGCAGCGCGCTTGAGCACCTCGTCCTTGTGGGCTAGGACAGCCTCTGAAGCATCCCCCAGGGTGGAGGCGACCTCGCGGGACAGCTTGAGGACGTCCTCCGGGCGTGCCATCTCAAGAGCCTTGTGGAAGACATTCAGGCCCATCTCCAGGGCATCCAAGACGGGCGAGGTGCCGAAGTCGACCTGGAATGTCTCGTTGATCTTGGGCCTGCGGGAGGTGGCCACCGAGACGTTGAGGACGCCGTAGGCATCCTTCGAGTTGAGCTCAACAAGGACTCCTTCGTCCACCGAGGAGATTCTAGACTTGATGGTGTCGTCGTGGCGGCGCACAGTGATGTCGATGGCGCCCTGAGCGAGCCACACCACCTTGTTGCGGCTCGGAATCTCCACCAGAAACTCTGTCGGGCCATACACGCGGACCGAGCAGACTGTCTTTGCGGAGTTGGGGGGTGTCTTGACCTCGATGTCAGCGGGGACGGCCGACGGTTTGTCTGAGAGGAATCCAGCGAAAGACAAGACAGAAGCCAGAGTACTAGTGGAGGGCCTCGTTTGACTGACTTGGACCGTCTTGGTGGAGGTGACATTGACCACAATCGTCTTGGTGGATGTTGTTGCCGCAGGGGCGTCGCTGGTCGTAAAGCCGGTCACAGGGGAGACACAGACGCTTCCGGGCGATGACAACTGCACAGGAGAGAGGTCGTTTCCTAGTCGCGCCAGACCGATGAGGGCGGCCAGGAAGTAGGGGCCGATCACGGCGATCAACACCGGAATGATCGCAGGGAGCCACCGCCCAAGGGTGGGGCACCGAGTGGTCGAATTCCAGGGCCAGCTCTGCTTTGGGGTCTTGCGCGACTTCACCAAGAGCTCCACCGTGCTCGCCTTGGACCCTCCGTCGAACGTGTCATCGGGTGATGACAAGCCGGTCAAGTAGGCCAGGTTGCGGTTCATCTGTCTTGTGTCAATCTCCGCAAACGACGCAAAGTCGATGGGGAAGCGCTGGGGGGCCATTGGCCTCTCGGGGTCCCGCGACTCCAGGCAGAGGTGCACGGTATGCTCGTCGATGTACTTTGCCCAAGTCTGGCCATGGAAGCTCTGCTGATCGGCGATAAAGATGCAGGGCACGCCGTGGCGCTTCATGAACGACCACGCGATGTGTCTCGTGCGATCAGCGCCGGGCTCGTCGAGCTCGGAGCAGTAGAACACCGCAATGTGAGGCATCTCCCACCTCGGCTGCACGACGGAACCGCTTGGGCAGAAGAAGGATTGGTAGGTCTTCTCCTGGTCGACAGTGATGGAGTAGACGGTCTCGGGGGGGAACGCGCCTCCCTTGTAGATGATCTCGTCTACACCGGTGCAGTGCTCGACCTTGATCTGGTAGCGCGATGCCTCCATCAGATCGAGTTCAGGGGCCGGGCCGAACGACGAGATGGGGACGATGTTGTAGACTCCCTCGCGGTGCCGGCTGAAGTAGTCTTGGTCGTTGGACCCGTTCTTTGGTGAGGCCCAGATGGCGTTGCAGATCTTGAGAACAATGCTCCGCTGGGCGTCTGCCCGTCCCACGTAGAGCATGCGCAACGGCTCGCGTGTGGAGAGATAGGACTGCGACATGGTCTGGCGGATCGAAGCGACCAGGCACTTGGGAGCGTCGGGTAGGTCCAGATGTTGTGCGATGGCCGCAGATTCTTCTTCGGTCAGCTCGCGGATCGCATGCTTCGCTGAGATCTTCTCGAGCATGACAGGCTCGTCGGTGACTGTCTCCTGCAGCTCGATGGAACCAACGACCATGTTGGGCCCTTCTGTCGAGGAGCCGTACTCCAGGCTGCTTGTAGGAAGATGTGTAGACGGGCTTTGGAGAGCCTGGTCGGCGTACCGAATCGAAGAGGCGTGTGAGGAGTGGTCGGATTCTTCGTCTTCGGAATCGGACCTAAACTGGTCTTCGGAACCGTCCAAGCTGTGGACGTCATCAGGTCGCGGGGAAGTGAGCGAGCAGGTCGACTCGGTCAGGTGGTCGTCCTGGCCTTCGTCGGCGCCATGGATGACCTCAAAGGCCGAGTCGGCCAGGCTGCTCGTATCGGACATGTTGGATGGGTCCATCACAGCGGCAGCTGTGCAAGAAACCCAGTTGGCGAGCTCTTGGCTGCCCTGCGGCTTGGGAAATCGAAGGGCGGGGATGGTGGCGGCGGCGGCAGTAGTGGTCGGGGGAGCGGCAGTCGATGGAGGAGTAGGGGTCGAATGCTCGACGTCTGGGAGTGGCGTAGGTGATGTGTCGACACTTTGGTTGCTTGTGGAGGTTGTGTGGGAGAACTCGCTGGGTTGCTGTTCCATTACCAAGGGAAGAGCTGTCAGCGAGGCTGTTGAGGTCGTGCCCCGCTCCCTGACCGACCGACCAACGGGCACGGACGGAACAGAAGAGATGGAATTGCACTGTGCAGGGAGAATGGAACAAGGAACCCCAGCAGGAGCGGCGAGGAATTCCGGAGTGTGCTCTGCTGTGTTGTGGCGGGGGACAAGAGGGAAGGAACCCAAAGGAGGCAACAGTGTAGGCAGTGAGAGGTGGGGGGGAGGGGCAGTGGGCAGGAAGTGAGCAGGGCAGTGGTCGGGAAGGAAGGGTGTCTCGTGTGGATGAATTTGGGGAAAGAAAACAAGGGACTAACTCAGCGGGACCGAACAGGAAGAAAAACCCCGATCTCTGTTGGGTTAAGGGAGATTGACGTTGTTGAAGAGGGACGGCTGTCCTGCCAGGTGGATGCACGCGGTGGTTTGGGCGGCGGATGCGTGTCTGGGCGTCGAAGCTGCCTTAGACAGGCGGGGGTGGGGAACCGAGCATGGAACTGCACGTCGTGTCAGCTCCTGATGGAGCGAGCCTCGGGCCTTGGGCCTTGTTGTCGGATCCAAACGCACACGCGGGGCCTGTCGGATCAAGGGGAGCTCACTGCACGTCCCGGACGGATGTGCACCCAGAACGATCAGGCTGAGGAGGTGAGGAAGCGGCCTGCTCCAGCAGCAGTGACGAGGGAAGGCCGCGGGGTCGTCGCAAGCCGTGGTTCGTGGCGGCGGGCAGATGGGGATGGAAGATGTCGGGTCCCAGCGGTAGTGGGGAGGGGAATAGGTGCAGATGGTTCAAGGTTGACGTGCTGAGTGAGGTCACCTGCTGCTTAGGCTGCAGCTTGGCCGAGCTCCTTTGTCGTCGGGCGTGGTGGTCTGGGTTGCTTGGTCTATCAGATGCAGCTGCAACAGCCCACTTGCTGTTGTTAGTCGACAGGCAGGGCTATCAGTGGCTATCAGCCCAGAGAGCGGGGTGGGTGACGCTGCCCAAGCGGCGGGACGTGTGGGGCCATGCAGCATCCAAGACTGTAATTTCAAGGCAGTCAGTAGGTTACTAAATGGCGACGGATAGACACCACCGAAGGCAGAGGCTCTGGGTTTGGATTAAATCGAGTGTCCCCCATAGAGTTAACCGACGGCCAAGCAGCCATTGTATTCATTCACAATCCAGAGAGATTTCCTCTTCTGAATTTGGCTGCCCTTGTCGGAGACTGCGCCCTGGGTGCTGCCTGGTCGCCCATGTCCATACCGTATGTTACGCCAGCTAGGACATATCCCTGCTCGAGGTCGGTCCTCGTCAACATCCCCAGAGATTGATACCAGGACTCGAGCGAGCACAGCAACGAGAACACAGACCGAGAGGCCCGGGAGGACAGAGAGCTCTCCGAAGACAAAGCATAGAGTAATCAAGTCATTTTTCTATCCGCCAAACAGTATGTCTCGTCAGAGCTAAAAACACACAAAAAAAAAAGTCATGATCCAGGCCCAGAATTACAAAAATGAATATCCGCACGGAATACACAAGAATAAATGCAAGAAAAAAGAAGTCCACTCCCCCTTCCCCTGACCCCAACAGTAAACGCCGGATAAAAGCTTCAAAAGTGTGGTATCTCTGCACTTCGTCTCGCATCCCGCGCCTTTCTGTTTCAGCATGTCCGCGTGTAAATAGAAGATGGGTTGGCCCTGGGAAAAACCCAGACGCCCGGAGAGCCTCAAAAAGATCATGGAGAAGCCCCTCGTCTTTCCACCCCAGCAACAACAACAATTAAGAGATGTGCCCAATCCAACCGTGCCATCGTCTTGACACCCGGTGGTATCATGGAAACCCAAGCAGGGGCGGTTCCCACGGGCATCCGTCATCAGAGAATGCCCTGCTTGGTAAACAGCTTCCTGAGGTAGTCTGTGTCGAAGTCGGCCTCATCGGGGATCATCTCGAGGATGCCCGTCATGTTGGCAAAGAGATCGCCCTGGTTCCGGTAGGCGAGGATGGCCGGGACGCCGGCGTTGTCGAACTCGATGTCCTCGAAGTGTACCTTGACGAAGTGGACGGCTGGGTAGGTGCTGACGAGCGGGACGAGGGCGGACTCGATGGCGGATGAGACGTCGCACTGTTTGAGTTGGTCGGTTAGTATGATGGCTAAGGAGTGATTAGGGAGAGAATTGGACGAACCTCGTGGTCATAGACAAACACGACAACTACTGTCTCCCTCCCAACCTTCTCAATCGCATCCAGATACCCGAGCGCATCGACCTCGTCAAAGCGGCCGTACAGCCTCACGCTCGGGCTCGTCCTCCGATTCCGAATCGGATTCCTGCTCTCCTCCTCGAGCTCGCGCTTCCTGCTCTCGCGCCACTGCTGCAGGAACGCCTCCTCATCAGGGTCCTCAGCGCCGCTGCCGCCACTGCTCTCGGGCGAGCTGCTCCTGTCCTGGCGGACGCCGCCGTCGAGGCCGAACACGCTGCGGCGGGCGGCGCGCACCCTCTCCTTCCACTTTGTGCGGCGGGCGGCCTCGTACGACCGCGCGTCGGCGATGACGCCCTTGACGCCCGTCGAGCGGCCCCGGTCGAAGTCGGCCGGCGGCAGCCGAATCTCGGCGTGCGCGTCCATGGTGGGCATCCGCATGGCGGCGTCGATCTGCGAGGCCCGGTAGCGGTCTTCCTCGTCCTCGCTGCGCTCGTCGAGTGATCTGCGGGCTTCGTCGCGGTCCTCGGGGTGGATGCCGTCGGTATCTGAGCGATTATTCTTGTCGAGGAAGGCGGCGAATTCTTCCTGGGCTGGTGTGGGATCTGACATGATGGCGGGAAGCGGGGGGGGTCGCGCGAGGGCGGCCGATAGGTGCGCGGCGTTGATTTATAGAGGTTGCCTTGTTTCGAGACAAGGACCGGGGGGAGGGGTCAGGGACGGGAGGCACGGGAGGTACGGAGTACTTGGTACTGGGCAACGTTGTCCCAGACACGCGGCGAGCCCGGTTGACAGTGGCAGGGCGGTGTGTGTGTGTAGCTGCAACCCTACGGGGGGCGGGCGGGCGAGAGCGGCAACCGCCGGATCGAGTGAGTCGGGTGACTCCCAAGGAGCTGGGGGGGGGGGGGGGGGGGGGCGGGGGGGGGGGGGGAACACCC